>Ga0066604_10001930_pt1 | contig 10953 bp, 10 predicted proteins | sample Higcelwee11metaG_FD_59501 | JGI IMG/M metagenome (GOLD analysis project Ga0066604, IMG submission 59501) | Freshwater pond sediment microbial communities from the University of Edinburgh, under environmental carbon perturbations - High... | ecosystem: Environmental > Aquatic > Freshwater > Pond... | reverse complement strand
CTTGGCGCCATGAAGGCTGTCGTTCAGACATTCCTAAGAATAAAAGACGAGCTTTCATCTTTGCATGTCTCGGTATCAGATTATCCCTTACGGGTACAAGGTGCTCGTGTAATGTTGTCTGGAAGCTTCGCGGAATCTGAAGTGACATGGGACGTGCCCAAGTGTTTCGACGCATTGGTGAGGGAAGCAGATCAACATCGTAGCGAGGCTGCAATAGCCTGGCTTGAAGAGATTAGTGATGAGGCTAGCGGTCTTGCCACCATGACGACCCAGGAGGCCCGCGACCTTCTTCGCACGATTTCGAATCCACCTCCATATTTTTCAGGGGAAGGTCTTCAGAGCCAGTTGTTAAGGCTTCGAGGCTCCGCTGAGTCGTATCTTGAGGGTAAGGGCGTCGAATGGCTGTTCGAAAAATACCTGGAACTGTCGCCTTCCGGTAGGAAGTCCTTTAAGACATTGATTGATGGGCGCGACTAAACGCGACGCAACTCAGGTGGCCTCCACTTCATTTTCTACACCGGGTTCATATCTATAAGTCACGGGCCTCAAAGCGTTGACATCAATCGTCCATGGGCAGAATGAACGGTCATTTCCGCCCGAAGCAATTGGCTCGTCTCCTTCGTAAGAAATGCTGATACCGGAAACGATGAAAAGTGCTGACTCCCCGGGGTGCGCCTTCGCGTGTTCAACCTCGTTCCGCGTCAAGATGATTTGGTCGCCAGACGAAATCGTTCCCTTAACCTCCACGTACAACTTCTGACCATCCTTGGTGCAGAAGAGGTCATAGGGGTTGTTTGCGCTGGTATCCAGACAATCATACCCAAGCGCCATGAAGTGGTTTTTGGCCCTGCCCATGGCCACCATCTCTACGGCCTTGTTACGCTTAGGATCGTTGCAGTAACCCTGTCCATGTATCCTGGCGACCGCGGCATCGATGACATCCTGGGCATTAGAGGCCAGTTCCCGTTGAACTTCTTGCGAATCAATGGGCTGGTCTGATTCCGGCCAGCCGCCAAGGGCATTCAGTACCCGGAACCACTGCATGGGCGTGACCTTGTATGCCCGGGTCCCTTGGCCATTTCTTACAGTCAGATCGTTCAACACGCCGGCGTCGTCTTCCGATAACCAAAGATGGCCCCGTGGTGGCAACACGTATTTGACGTCAAAGACCCGTTCGTCCGGAATTGGACGGGGGCCACACCAGTATTGATTGTCGCGGTCAAGGGACGTGCCCAGGTATGGTTCCGAAGTCACCTCAGCAAGGCCCACGACGCCCCGGAAATCATCAGTGCCCTTCGTTCGCCAGATAAGAACGCGGTCACCCGGACTCACCTGGCCGCGGGGGAGGGACCAACAATCGGTGCCAAGACCGTGAATAGCTCCATCAATGTCATAAACCTTCGGGTTGCATAGAATCGCCCAATAACGGCGATTCCCTCGCAGTGATATGAATTCCCACTTTGACTTGTCAACGCCATCGAAGACGTCGAAACCGAACGTTCGCTTTCCCCATTCGACCAGCCGAGGCTCAAGGAATCCGGGGGATGGGGCAAACGGCAATTTCAAAACCCGGGAAATTGCTTCTTTTGTTTTGTGGCCATGAAAGACCGATGACGTCTGCTCGCCCAGTGCTTCCTGGTAGAGTTCAAACGACATTTTTTGCAGCCCGATGAACTTGCCAGGCCCAAATTTGTCGTCGTCAGGATTCCAGACCCAGTATGTCGTGGTCCGCATCAGCGAGCTGGCTGCAGCGACATTGTGGATTGCGCCAACCCCGAAATTTGCAACGCCGGATGAAACCTGTGAATCAGTCGTTACCAAGTACAACCGGTTGGCCAACGGTAGGCTCATCTTTGTATCCTCGCTTTAGTACAGGCTTGGCACAGGGAACTGACGCATCACAGAGATCGCCGTCAAGTTCCGGTCAACCCATCCTCAAGATTCTTAAGCGTCTTGCCGGATGCGTCCTTCCAGGCGATGCGGCCGTTTCTGGCGCCTCCTCCGAGGATACCGGCCGCGGCAGATGGGCTGGTCATCACGACATTGCTGACGAGCCGGATTTGGTCCCCTTCTTCGACGACCAGACCGTCTTGAATCATTTGTTTCTTTGCCAGTTTCAGTCCCACCGACAGGTATTCTGCCATCCCTCCGACACCAACCGAGCCCGCGAATACGACCATTCCCTCGTCCGTGTACCTGCCCCTTGCGTCAACACCGTTCATGGGTTCCTTCATGAATAGGTCGATCCCGGCGAGGGGACCGGCGTCGGACGGATGGCTACCGTGGCCGGCCTCAACAGGGCTGGGCGAGGCGCTAGTCGAGGTTCCCGGTAGTGGCTGGAAGATAAATATGCCAAGTGTCGAAAGCAGAAGTGTCGAGGTGTCTATGAAATCCTCGATGTCGTCAATATCTGATATTGGGAGAGCAGGGCGTCGTGGCGCGACATTGTTTTCAAGTTTGAAACGGTTTGCCTGTGCAGCAAGTTCAACGAAACGGGCTTCCAGGTACTTGACGTGGGCCTTAGTCAGGTTGTCGTCCTTGCGGCAGAATACGATTACCCGCTCCCAGGATGGCTTAGTCCGTGCGTGTTGTTGAAGTCTCTCTTGGACGTTGTCGGCTTCTCCAATGTAAGCCTGCCCTCTGGAGTCTGACGCCGGCTCAAGAAGAATGTATGCACCAGGACGTTGCATCAGCGGCATTCCGCGCAACTCAGTGACACGCGTTCGCGGACAGATTGTCACCTGTCCGGGCCACGTTCCGAGTTCGCATTGCCGTATGCCTGTTGGCGACCCGTCAGGAAGATAAACGGTAATTTTCTTGCCTCTACTCATCAGTTTTACTCCAGAAATGAGGTTCGTATTGTCATCCGTCCGCAACTCCGGGGCAAGCAATTCGGTCAACACGGAATCTATGGCCAAACCTGCGGCGTAGATAGGACATTCCCTTAGACAAACCACCCCAAAACCATCCCCAGCTACTGCACAGTCTGCAGCTAAGGCATGAAGGAGGGCTCCAGGGCGGGTTCGGTTTTGCGGGCGACATCGGCCATCTGGATTGCTCTCGACTCTGTCCGCGTTGCTGATCCCCGTTGCCAATCCCCACCTTGACGATAACTGTTGTTGGATGCAAGCTTTCCACCGCCTGACCAGCGAGCCGTACCCCACATAAAAGGGAGTCGGACCAGGCGAAGTCGACATGGGGGGCCTTTGATGGACCTGTGGCATGGCTCGCTGGGGGAGTTTGTCAGCCTGGCGGAATCCAGGGCATTGACTGGGAAACTCCTGGGTACCTTTTATTCAATCTACGGCCAGCCGCCATCCACCAGTGAAACAAACAGCTGGATGAATTCCCTGCAGGCGGTGGCGCGCGCGCTTCATGACCTGCGTCCAGCCGATATCGGCGTCGCGGTTGCTGGTGGTCAGGCCACTGCGCCGGGCTCAGTGGGACTGGCGTCGCCTGCCCCGGCTGGCTGGGGACATCCCGACGTCGGCGTCGTGTCTGAATACCATCTTCCACTATCGTTGAAGCGCATCGACCTGATGCTTTGCGGTCGTGGCCAGGACCAGCGCGACCGCGCAATGATCCTGGAATTGAAGCAGTGGTCCAGGGCCACACTTGAAGACGAATTCGCCCTTAACGTGACCGTTGATGGACAGGAACGCGCGCATCCCTGCGAGCAGGCTGCCGACTATGCCAACTGGCTGACGGAATACCATGAAACCTTCGTGAGCGGCGGCGTTGTGGCGGCTCCGTGCGCCTGGCTTCACAACATGAAGCGCGCGGACGCGGACGACCTGATTGACGCGCGGTTCAGTGATCTGCTTTCGAAAAGCCCCCTGTACCTGAAGGACGACACGTCGAACCTAGCGGCATCAGTGTCGGCCAGCATCGGTCACGGCGGTGGCAATGACGTGCTGGGGCGAATCGTGGCCAGCCGATTCCGGCCATCGAAGCATGTCATGGCCAACCTGGAAGCGGTGATTGCCAGCAAGGAGTCGTGGAAGCTCCTGGGCGAACAGCGCGTTGCGTATAACGCGATCCTTGCTGAAATGCAGAGACTGCTGAAGAAGAAGGGGCGGTCGGTCATCCTGGTTCGTGGGGGGCCGGGGACGGGCAAGTCGGTCATCGCGGTCCAGTTGCTGGCTGACGCCCTGCGGATGGGGCTGACGGCGGCCCACGTGACCGGGGGAAAGGCATTCACGACGGGCCTTCGCGCCAGCTTCAAGGGCGCGGACAAGCTGTTCCAGTGGAACATGGGCATGCGTACGGCTCCATTCCAGGGGCTGGATTTGCTGGTTGTGGACGAGGCGCATCGAGTGCGCGCGACAAGCGATATCCGCTGGACGGCCGCCGCAGACCGCGGCAACAAATCGCAAACGCACGAACTGCTGGACGCGTCCAAGATCGTTGTGCTGTTGCTTGACGAAAACCAGTATGTCCGGCCCGACGAAATCGGGTGCTCGGACGAATTCGTCAAGGCAGCCGGCGACCTGCAGATTCCGTTGCGCAAATATGACCTGAACACCCAGTTCCGTTGCGGCGGTTGCAGTGAATACGTGAACTGGGTTGACAGGATGCTGGGGTTTACGGCCCCTGATGCGACTGACTGGGGTACTCGGTACAGCTTTGAACTGGTGGACAGTCCCGGGCAGTTGGACCTGATGATGGCGCAGAGTCGCGAAAAGGGTACCCGCGCACGCCTGGTTGCCGGTTTCTGCTGGAAGTGGAGCGACGTGCGCCCGGACGGCACCCTGGAGCCCGATGTGAAGATTGGCGCCTGGCAACGTCCCTGGAATGCCAAGGTCCCGAAAGGGAAGGCGACCCCCAATCCGGACAAGCATCCATATACGTTGTGGGCCGAAACCGAAATTGGCGAGAGCCAGGTGGGCTGTATCTACAGTGCGCAGGGCTTTGAATTCGACTCGGTGGGCGTCATCTGGGGAAAGGACCTCGTGTGGCGAACTGACCGATGGGTGGCCCAGCCGAAGGAATCGCGGGATGCGCCGGTGCGGAATTCCGGGGACGAAATGGTGAACCTGGTGCGCAACGCGTATCGGGTCCTGTTGACCCGGGGCATCCGGGAAACCAGGGTGCTGTGCCTGGATCCCGAAACACGGGACCATCTGGCGGAACTTGCGGCAGGGGGAAAAAAGTGATGGGCGATTTGAACCGCGTCGTAACGGCCTTGCGCGAATTCGCGTCAGAAAGGGACTGAACCTTCCATTCCTGAAACACGTCGCCACCCCGACCCGATACACGCCGCCGTATGACCCCAATATTTCCCACATCGATGGTGGCGTGATGAAGAAGACCTCCAAGTCTGACTCCGTGCCCGGAACCCGTAAAACAGCCGGCTCCATTGTGCCACCACCGGACGACGCGCTGTTCGGCCGGGTGGCGTCGATACTGGAGCAGGCCCGCGGGAACGTTGTCCGCGCCGTAAACCACAACATGGTCGTCGCGTACTGGCTGATCGGCCGTGAAATCGTGATGGAACTGCAACGCGGGCGGGAAAGGGCGGGCTACGGGGACGATTTGATTGCAGGCCTGTCGCGACGTCTGACTGCGAGGTATGGCGCCGGATGGTCCAGAACCAATCTTTGGAGTTACAGGTTGTTGTATTCACTATTCCCCGACAGGGGTGCCGCAATTCCACACACGCTGTGTGTGGAATCGGGTCAAGCCACCGGAACAATAACCGAATTCCGTGATGCCGATGGTCTGATTCCTGGCGAAGGGATTGACCTTCAACTGCCATGGTCACATTACCGGGCTTTGATACGGGTTCGCCATGACGAAGCCAGAAAGTATTACGAACGAGAGGCCGTCGCCGGCAACTGGAGCGTCCGTCAACTGGAACGTCAGATCCACACGCGCGCTTGGGACCGGTTGGTTTCAACGCGGGCGAAGCGTGCGGCTGCCGCCAAAACCGAAGCGCCAAGACCTCCCGCAGATGACGAGGCGTCGTGCCGGGCGTTTGCCCTGTCCACAGCGGATTCCGTCACGCCCAATCCCCTTGATTCCTTGAAAGACCCGTACGTTCTGGAATTCCTGGACATCCCGGACCCGGCGGCCTTGCACGAAAGCGGCCTGGAAGGCGCGATCATTGCCCACCTGCGGGATTTTCTGCTGGAACTGGGCAAGGGGTTTGCGTTTGTTGCGCGGCAGAAACGGCTGTCGTTCGATGATGAACACCTGTACGTCGATCTGGTCTTCTACAGCATCCCACTGCGGTGTTACCTGTTGATCGATCTGAAGACGGGCAAGCTGACCGCCGGCGACGTCGGGCAGATGGACAGTTACGTCCGAATGTTCGACGACCTGATGGCCGGCCCCGAAGACAACCCCACCATCGGCCTGATCCTTTGCACCGAACACAACAGCGCCGTCGCCCGGTATTCAGTGCTGAACGACCGCACCCAGATATTCGCCAGCCGCTACGTCACCTGCCTGCCCACCGAAGCCGAACTGGCCGCCGAAATCCAACGCTCCCGCGCCCTGATCGAGGGGCGGGGAGGGCAGCGGTAAGGGCCCAAGGGGCCGCACGAAGTAATAAGGCACACGGTGTGTGCCCAATTCACAAAGCAAGACCCAGAAGGATTCAGCGCACGCTGTGCGCTGAATCTCTGATGGCTGGGCGGGCAACAGGCCCCGGCACGACACGACCATGACTTCCATCTCAACGTAAGCGACGTCGCAATGAATTCTGTACCCAGCGGGTACAGAATTGACGGTCGGGTTAAGTCGTCGTTTGAAAAGGCGAATCTGCCGAGCTGGACCGGTGTTTCAGGTCGCCTGTCGCGCGTCAAGATTGGCTACCCACCGGGTAGTCAATTCAATTCGTCAACTGTTGCTGAGGATTCAGTTGTTTCCATTTTGGAAGCAACTGAAAAGGCCACACAGTGTGTGACCAATTTCAGGTCAACGACGTTCTGGCCGTTTCGGTCGTCGTGAATTCCTCAAACACCGTGTGTGGAATCGGGTCAAGCCTTTGGAATAATGCTTGAATTCAGTGAGCTCAAAGCTGATCGTCCGCACGTCAACGCAGTAGATTTTGCGTCTCAAACAACCCCTTCGATCGGTCGTGTGATCTCACCGGTGACGGTCGGCCTGGAGGCGGGGCCTCGGGCGGCACGTTCGGCGACCACGAAATCGTCTGACGAATCGACAGGCTGGGCGTAGCCGATTGCGGCGCGTTGGCGCATCAGGGAATCGATGAAGTCGCGGGCGGCGGCGGGGGTGGTGCGGCGGACGGCGACGATTTCGACCAGGAAGCCTGTGCGGCCGCGGATTGTCAGGAAGCCGGTGACCATGCGGCGCCAGGCGACGGCACACGCGACGCCCGCCAAGGCCATAAGGGACCACACGGCCATGGTCCACAACGGTCCGTCGCCATGACCAAGGATAAACATTGCCACCGCCCCCGACGGCAGAAGGACGGAAAGCAGCGCGAGCCCGTTGCTGCGGGTCTGGCGGAAGCGGCAGAACTGCACGTCAGCCAGCGAAAGGGACTTGTACAAGCCAGGCGTCGACTGGACCACATGATTCGGGAACAGACGCGACGAACCGAACTGGGCGATTGGCTGCGGAACCATTTCCATTTTGTTCACCGTGTTGGAAGACCGGGTGTGTATCGACGGCGACGCGCGGGTGTTTCAGTGTATACGTACAGCAGGTAAGGGGGCGTCCCTGTGGCGTCAAATTGCATCGCAGTTCTGGTACATCTTCCGATTTCCGCAGGCATGTTAAGGTCGGCGCGACTTCAGAACAGCAGGTAAGCGGCGGCGGCCATGGCGGCGGGCTTGATGTCAGGGCCATCGAGCGTTGCGATGGGAATGCCCATCGCCGATGAACCCTTGAAAAGAAGTCTGCCGGCGAGCGAGGCCACGGGCACCCCCCAGGTCGAAGAACCCTTGAAGACCTGGTCATTCTGGATGCAGGCAATCGGGATTCCCCATGAACCCGTTCCCATGTAAAGACTGTTCCCGTCGGCACACATAATCTGCACGGAATTGCTGGATGGACCTTCAAACACCCGTCCCGATTCGATGGTCAGGATTGGCACTCCCCAATCCGAAGAACCTCTGAACACCTTTGTTGCCATCATTGCCCCTTCACCTGGAAGGTCTTGCTGTTTCCGGACATCACAGACCCGATATTCCTGGCGGACCTCTGGAAGTTCGTGGTCTAGTAGCCTGATGGTACCGTCCGTGGTAGATTCCGGCAACAATCAACACGGCCGGGAGCCGGACAATTGCGTTATTGAGATGATGGCCATTTGACCCGTGAATGGGTTGTCAAATGGCCGGACATTTTAAGTCAGCCCCGCGAGGTTTGTTATGACTCAATGTTCGGATTTCACGCGCTTCCTGGTCTCTGACAATGGTGACTACGTTCTGGACTTGGAGATTGGACTGCTGTGGCAGCGTTTCCCGGTCGAAAATGCGGTTACCTGGAAGGAAGTACAGGGCACACCACCCACCATAAAACAGTTAACCAGACTTGCGGATCCCAGTTATCCGTCCTGCCTTAATCCTGTCTACTTTCCTGGCAATCAAGCCGGCTCCTATTGGTCGTCAACAGAGGATTCGGAGTTAACTTACTCGGATCAAGATGGCTCCAGAGACACGTTAAAGGTTTTCAACTTCGACAAGTATTCCGTCGGTTCCGCCGACGCTGAATTAAGGGCAATGGATCACCGTCGATGCACATCCCACACCACTTACGATAAGCAACGGGCTCGCGTGATAGTTCACCCGGCGAAAGCCACTCCAGGTCATCTCTGGAAATTCAACGACAGCAGCATGGTCTGGAATTTTCCCGAATGGCTGCTGGAAGCGCAGAAACAAGAGCGCCGAATGGAGGCAGATCAAGCGATTAAGAACGGAACGCTGCTTTCATGGCTGACGACAATTGGCGATTCATGGTTTCTGGACCGTGTTGCGGCATCCGAATCATTGAGTGACCTGCTGGCTCCTCCAACAGCCGAACGCGAAATTGAATGGGCAAATGCTCGAGAGAGGATTAGGCGCGAGGAGGAGCAACGGCTGCTGGAGGAAGTGGCTCGCAAGGAGTCCGAACGAAAGGAAGCCGAGGCTCGCAAGGAAGCCGAGCGAAGGATTGCCGAGTATCGCAGGGAGACGCAGCGACGGGTGGAGTCGGTCAGGCGAAGCCCACGCGGAGAACCGGTCAGACGCAGCCCGGCGAAAGGAAATTGGGAAACCGAAAGGGATCGCAAGATGCTCGACGGTTTGGGCATGGGTGCGCTTTCGGGTGCCTGGTTTGGCGGTCTTTTCGGCCTTGCGCTTGCGGGGATGTTGTTCTTTAAGGGCTGTGCTTGTTCAGCTGTTGGAATGGGTCCCCCGGCGTCGTTTAACTGGATTGCTGTGCTGGCTGTCGCCGGTATAGGTGCGGTCATTGGGGCCATATTTATGTTCTTCTTCCCTGACTAGTAGCCGATCTGCGTTAGCCGTGTTCGGCCGGCTTCGGCCCAACTGCCTCCCGAACACGCCGCGTACATGGCCCGTGGGCTTGCGCAGATCTGTGAAAAGTGTGGTGAGCCAATCAGTCAATCGGATGCTTTCTGCGGTAACTGCGGGGCATCCCTGAATCCCTGACCGCGCGCCTGTCGGAATCGTCGTCACGCGCCGTGGCGTCCCCCTTGGCTTGGGATAAGGGATTGATCTTATCAAGGGGCAGTGATATCCAATACGGCGGAAATAAACCAGCCACGAGGTATGCCGTGATGTTGTCGAAGCGTGTGTCCAGTGCGCCGTTCGTTGCCCCGGTTGCGTTCCTGGTTGTGGTCGGTTTGGCCGGGTGCTCGGCGGTAACAACTTCGAATTCTTACTCATATCGAAAAGTCCAGACAGAAAACGAAAGTGTGGGGACCGGAAGTCCATTATGGATTAAGAACACCACGCTTGTTGATGAGTACAAAAGTAACGGCGAGGTTTCTTCCGCGGTTCATGTGGGATTTCTTTACTGCGAAAAGGTTGCTGGCAGTGGCCCGACTTGTGTTCCGGTCGAGGTAAAATCGGTTCCGGTTAATATGACATATTCGCCCGTTGAGCTCTTTCGAGTGTCGAGCCAGGGGCAAAAGAATGGCCCGAAGCCGACCACGAATACGACGCCCGTAAATGCGGAACAATCGCAAGCGGCGTCACCACCACCGAGGCAGGACACAGAAGTGCCACCGGATTTTCACTCCAGATACCCTGGCCTGTGCTTAACAGAACCTGTTCTTTCCAGCAAGGTCATCACGATTTCAGACGGGCTTGCGGTCGAAGATCTTGTCGATCATCTGAAATGCTGGATTGGGAACAGGATTGAGACATTCAGTCCCGACAATGTCCGCTTTGAAGGAACGCTGTCTTCTGTAGATGGCGGAGATTATCCGACCATATCCATCTGGACAGACTTGGGAATGAAGATTAAGTCCATCCTTTCATTGGCACGCATCGAAAAGCTTCAGACTTCGGCGAAGTGACAATCCGAAATACCGGAAGGGCGAATGTAATTCGCCCCTACAAGCCCAGGGCAGCGCCGAGTCCGGCAGAATTTACATCCGCGCCCAGGGGCAGCGCTGCCCAATCCACATTTACATCCGATGGCGTTGAAACCGGGCGGGGGCGGCCATATAATCCAGCCGGTTTTTTGCGTTTCGATTACAACCGAGGGCGTTTTGATGAAATCTGGCAGGTTCCTTGCGATTTGCGGTGTGTTCGGTCTGGTTGTTTCGGTCGGCTGCGATGAAGTCGCGGTCGGTTCACTGGGGGCGGTTCAGGCCCCGATTATCGGCGGAACGGCGGTGCAGGACGGCTCGTGGCCGGCGGTCGGCGCCATCACGCTTTCGCCGGATTCGATGTGCAGCGGCACGCTGATTGCCCCGAATATCGTCGTGACGGCGGCCCATTGCGTGAACGACCCGGGATACGTGCCGACAAAGTTCAC
>Ga0066604_10001924_pt1 | contig 10978 bp, 12 predicted proteins | sample Higcelwee11metaG_FD_59501 | JGI IMG/M metagenome (GOLD analysis project Ga0066604, IMG submission 59501) | Freshwater pond sediment microbial communities from the University of Edinburgh, under environmental carbon perturbations - High... | ecosystem: Environmental > Aquatic > Freshwater > Pond... | reverse complement strand
GGAAAACAATTTAAAAATTTTTTCATTAATTTTTTTAAGATTATTTACTAATTTTTGTTGACAAAAACTTCTTTTCTCTATATAATTAATAAGCAATGAGTGATTATTAGTTCGGAGGTGTAATTATGAAAAGAACATATCAACCAAATAATAGAAAAAAAAGCAAGAAACACGGTTTTTTTGAAAGAATGAAAACTAATATAATAAATAGAAGAAGAAGAAAAGGACGTAAAGTTTTATCTCATTAAAATCACCGCAGTAAAGGTGATTTTTTACTATCTTTAGGAGGTATTTATGAAAAAAATAAATATTGTAACAAAAAATACTGAATTTAATAGAATAATAACTAAATATAAATCTTATAGATATAAAGACTATTTTATTTATTTAGAAATTTCTAATGAATTAGAAAATTACAAATTTGGTATTTCAATAAGTAAAAAAATATGTAATGCTGTTGGTAGAAATAAGATTAAAAGACAATTAAAAAATATAATTGATAAAAAAATATATCAAAATAATTTTAATTGTATTATAATAGTAAGGAAGAGTATTTTAAATAAAACGTATTTAGAAATAAACGATGATTTATTAAATATTTTAACAAACTTAGGTATAGTAAAAGGAGAAAAACATGAAGAAAAATAAAATAAAAATCATAATTATGCTGACATTAATTTTAGGTTTAACTGGATGTACAACATATGTTAAAGATACAAATAAAAAAATAGTGAAAAATGAAGAAACAGGTCAAAATCTAACATTAAATATATTATGTCAACCTACTAATAAAAAAATAATAGCTCTTTATACAAAAAATAGTATTGATATAACAGAATTACCAAAATGTGAAAATATTAAATTTGCTAATAAAGAATATGATGGTTTATGGACTACAATATTTGTACAACCACTTGCTTGGTTAATAATTCAAATTGGAAAAATATTTAATAATTATGGAATAGCAATTATAATAGCAACTCTATTAATAAGAGGGGCTGTTTATCCATTCACAAAAAAATCTGCATTACAATCTGAAAATATGAAAAGAGCTAAACCAGAATTAACTAAATTAGAAAGTAAATATAATAATAAAGCAGATAAACAAGCAATGATGCAAAAATCTCAAGAGATGATGCTTATTTATAAAAAATATGGTATTAGCCCATTATCTGGATGCTTATTTGCTTTTATACAAATACCTTTATTCTTTGCATTCTTAGAAGCTATTAATAGAATTCCAGTTTTATTTGAAGGAAAACTATTTGGTTTAGAATTAGGAAAAAGTCCAGCTGTAGCATTATTAAATAATGGACAATGGCAATACATAATTTTAATTATATTAGTAATAGGATCAACTTATTATTCATTTAAATTAAATAGTGGAGCATCAATGAGTAAAGAACAAGAAAAGCAAATGAATTTAATGAAAAATATAATGATGGTTACTATGACAATAGCATCATTTACTATATCATCTGGAATAGCAATTTATTGGATAGTATCAAGTTTATTTACTATAATGCAAAACTTAATTGTAAAAAGAGGTGTTAAAAATGCTTAATATAATAAAATATGAAGGAAAAGACGAAGAAGAAATATTTAATAAAATTACAACAGAATTAGAATGTGAAAAAAAAGATTTGCTTTTTAAAACAGAATTTACTGAAGGAAAACTATTTAAAAGCTCAAAATGTATTATTTCAGTAATAAAAAAAGATGAAGTAAAAAAAGCAATAGAAAAATTTGTTAAAAACGTTGGAAATTTAATGAATATTATTATTGATTCAGAAATATTAGAAATAGATGGAACATTTAATGTAACATTAATATCTGATAATAACTCTATATTAATTGGTAGAGACGGAAAAACTTTAAATGCTATGCAAACTTTAATTAGACAAAGTATTAAAAATTACGCTGGAATAATAATAAAAATTAATTTAGATATTTCAAATTATAAAATTAAAAAAATGCAAAATATTGAACTATTAGTTAGAAATATAGCAAAAGAAGTAAAAGAAACAAATATTTCAGTTTCACTTGACTCAATGAATTCATATGAAAGAAGATTAGTACATACTATTGTTGATGAATTTGAAGGCTTGGAAACAGAAAGTATTGGAGAAGGAAAAGATAGACACGTAGTAATTAAATGTAAAGAAGAAAAATAATATAAAATAACCCTACAAATGTAGGGTTTTAATTTAAAAAAAATTTTATATATTATTAAGAACTTTAAAAAATATTTTAAAAAGTGTATAATAATATATATAAATTAAATTTAAGGAGTAATGAAATGACGCATATAGAAAAAAGTGAATATTATGAGATAATTTATCCAATATTGGAAAATGAAGAATTTCAAAAAAGAAAAGACTATAAACATCATGGAAATATAAGTGTATATGAACACTCATTAGCTGTGTCAAAAATGTCATACAAAATAGCTAAAAAAATGAATAAAGATTATAAAAGTGCCGCAATAGGAGGTTTACTACACGATTTTTATAAAACACCATGGCAAGATATTGAAGAAAAACAAAGACTATTAAAAAAACATGGATTTACTCATGCAAAAGATGCCTTAAAAAATTCTTATCTTTATTTTCCGGATTTAGTAAATAATAAAATAGAAAATATAATAATAAGACATATGTTTCCATTAAACAAAATACCTCCAAAATTTATAGAAAGTTGGATAGTATCATTAGTAGATAAATATATTTCCCTAGAAGTATTAAAAAAACCAAAAGATTTATCTAAATTAATTGGTATAAGAAGAAAGGCATGTGAAACAAATGGATGATACAATAGCTGCCATTTCAACATCTTTAGGAGTAGGGGCAATTGCTATAATAAGAGTAAGTGGAATAGATTCAATAAAAATAGTTAACAAAATATTTTCCAAAAACTTAAGTGTAGTTAAAACACATACTATAAATTATGGTTATATAAAAGAAAAAAATAAAATAATAGATGAAGTTTTAGTAAGTATAATGTTAGCTCCAAAAACTTTTACAACAGAAAATGTAGTAGAAATTAACTGTCATGGAGGAATAGCAACAACAAATAAAATATTAGAATTATTATTATATAATGGTTGTCGTTTAGCAGAACCAGGAGAGTTTACTAAAAGAGCTTTTTTAAATGGAAGAATAGATTTAGAAGAATCAGAAGGAATAATGAATATAATAGAGGCTAAAACAGAAAAAGCAAGAGAATTAGCGGTTAATCAATTAACAGGAAAAACTTCAAATTTAATTAAAGATTTAAGAACTGATATAGTAGAAATATTATCAAATATAAATGTTAATATAGATTATCCAGAATATGATGATATACAAGAAATAACTATACCTATATTAAAGAAAAAAATAAGCAATATAAAACTAAAAATAAATCAAATATTAGAAGAAGCAAAAAACGGAAAAATAATTAATGAAGGAATTAAAACATCAATAATAGGTAGACCAAATGTAGGTAAAAGTAGTTTACTAAATACTTTATTAGAAGAAAATAAAGCAATTGTAACAAACATAGAAGGAACAACAAGAGATATAATTGAGGGAACAATTAATATTGATGGTATTCTATTAAATATAATTGATACAGCAGGTATAAGAAAAACAGATAATATAATTGAAAAAATAGGTGTAAATAAAAGTTTAGAATTAATAAATAGTTCTGATTTAATTTTATTTATATTAAATAATAATGAAAAAATAACAGTTGAAGAATTAGAATTATTAGATAAAATTAAAACAAAAAATCATATTATAGTAATAAATAAAATAGATTTAGAAAAACAAATAAATGATGAAGAATTAAATGGTAAAAATAAAATTTATATAAGCACTAATACATATGAAGGAATAGATAACCTTAAAAAAGAAATAAAAAAAATATTTAATTTAGAACAAATAGAACAACAAGATTTAACATATTTAACAAGTTCTAAAAGTATAGCAACACTAAAAAGAGTAATAAAAGAAATAAATAAGCTAGAGAAAAGTATAAACAATAATGAATTAATAGATATACTAGAAATAGATATAAAAGCTATTTGGAATATGTTAGGGGAAATAATTGGAGAAAATTATAATGAAGAACTAATAGATACAATGTTTAACAATTTTTGTTTAGGGAAATAAGTTAATACTTATTTTTTTTAAAGCATTAATGTTAACAACTAATACTATTCATTGTATAAAATATAAATAAATAGTATAATATTAGAAATTAAAGGGAAGTGATTTTATGTATGAAGTAATAGTTGTAGGTGGAGGACATGCTGGTTGTGAAGCTGCATTTGCTGCCTCAAAGAAAAATAAGCAAACATTATTAGTAACGGGAAATATTAGTAATATAGCCGACATGCCATGTAATCCTTCAATAGGAGGCTCAGCTAAAGGTATTGTTGTAAGAGAAATAGATGCACTTGGTGGTCAAATGGGTAGAATAGCAGATATGACTCATATTCAAATAAAAATGTTAAATAATAAAAAAGGACCAGCTATAAGAGCTCTACGAGCACAAGGAGATAAAGTAGCATATCCTAAAAAAATGCTAGATACTTTAAAACAAATGCCATGTTTAGAATTAAAAGAAGGAATTGTTGAAAATTTAATAGTCGAAAATAATATTGTAAAAGGAGTTATATTAGAAAATGGTGAAGAAATACTTGGTAAAACAGTAATACTTACAACAGGAACATATTTAAAATCAGATATTTTAGTAGGTAATACTAGAACTAGGCAAGGTCCACATAATGAAAAACCATCAAACTTTTTAAGTGATAATTTAAAAAAACTAGGCTTTCCAATTAAAAGACTTAAAACAGGAACACCTCAAAGAATAGATAAAAATACTATTGATTATAGTAAAACAAAATTAGAACTTGGAGATCAAGAATTATTAACATTTAGTTTTGATTTAGAACCAATGTATAAAATAGAAGAACAAATTCCATGCCATTTAATATATACAACTGAAGAAACTCATAAAATAATAAGAGAAAACATTAATAAATCAAGTATGTATGGAGGATTAGATGACATATTAGGAATAGGCCCTAGATATTGTCCTTCAATAGAAGATAAAGTAGTAAGATTTGCCGAAAAAGAAAAACATCAATTATTTTTAGAACCTGAAAGTAAGATAGAAAGTAATCCAGAGTATGGTAATACCATCTATTTACAAGGCTTTTCAACAAGTATGCCTCATGATATTCAAGAGAAAATGGTTCATAGTTTACCAGGTTTAGAAAATGCTAAAATACTTAAATATGCTTATGCAATAGAATATGATTCAATATATCCAACATGTTTAAAACAATCATTAGAAACAAAAATAATAGAAAATTTGTTTACAGCAGGACAAATTAATGGAACAAGTGGGTATGAAGAAGCTGCTTGCCAAGGATTAATAGCTGGTATTAATGCATCGTTAAAATTAGAAAATAAAGAACCTTTAATATTAGGAAGAAATGAAGCATATATTGGAGTATTAATAGATGATTTAGTAACTAAAGGAATAAGAGATCCATATAGATTACTTACTTCTAGAGCAGAATATAGATTGTTATTAAGACACGATAATGCCGATTTAAGATTAAGAAAATATGGATATGAAGTAGGCTTAATTACAGATGAGCAATATGATAAATACTTAAATAAAATAGAAGATATTAAAAATATGATTAAGTATTTGAAAGATTTAAAAATAACTCCAAATAAAGAAACTTTAGAAAAATTAAATAATTTAGGTACAACACCATTAAAAGATGGAATAAGTGCATATAATTTTTTAAAAAGGCCAGAAATAAATATTAAAAAACTAAAAGAACAAAATATAATTGATTCAAGTTACTCCTTAGAAATTGAAGAAGAAGTTGAAATAAATATTAAATATGAAGGTTATATAAAAAAAGAAGAAAAAGAAGCTTTAAAAATGCTAAAATTAGATAGCAAAAAAATACCAAGTAATATAAATTATGATAATATTAAAAATATTGCTAGCGAGGCCAGACAAAAATTAAAAGAGGTATTACCAACATCAATTGGTCAAGCTCTAAGAATTAGTGGAGTTAATCCTGCCGATATATCAATATTAATGGTTTATCTAAAAAAGGAGAACAATAATAATGAATCAAAATAGATTTATAGAAGAACTAAAATTAATTAACGTAGAACTAACACAAATACAATTAGACCAGTTAAATAAATACTACGAATTATTAGTTGAATATAATAAAATAATGAACTTAACAAAAATTATAGAAAAAGAAGAAGTTTATTTGAAACATTTTTATGACTCTTTAACTATATCAAAAATAGTAAATCTAAAAAATATAAATTCACTATGTGATATAGGTACAGGAGCTGGATTTCCAGGATTAGTACTAAAAATAGTATTTCCAAATTTGAAAGTAACCTTACTAGATTCATTAAATAAAAGAATAAAATTTTTAGAAAAAGTTGTTGAAGAATTAGAACTAAAAAATATAGAAGTTGTACATGCTAGAGCAGAGGATTATGCAATAAATAATAGAAACAAATTTGATATAACAACAGCTAGAGCTGTAGCTCATACCTCAGTACTATTAGAGTACGCTATCCCAATGACTAAAATAAAGGGCTACTTTATTCCTTTGAAAGCAAAAATGAATGAAGAATTAATTGAAACATCTAATGTAATGAAATTATTAAATATTAAATTGATAAATAAAATCGAATTTAAACTACCAATAGAAGAAAGTAGTAGAACAATTATTTTATTTCAAAAAGAAAAAGATAATAATAAATACCCAAGAAAATATAGTGAAATTAAAAAGAGTAGATTGTAATTATCTATTTTTTTATTATTTCCCAAAAATATCTTGTAATATTTCCCGAAGTATAGTATTATAAAATAAGAATAAAGTAGTTAGGGGTGACTATAGTGAATAATAGCGAAATAAAAGTACTAAATATTGATGATGTTTTACCAAACAGATTTCAACCAAGGATTCAGTTTGATGAAAAAGCAATCAATGAATTGGCAGAATCAATAAAAATTCACGGAATAATACAACCAATAGTTGTAAGAAAGATAAGCGACAAATATGAAATAATAGCCGGTGAAAGAAGATATAAAGCAAGTGTATTAGCAGGCAAAACAACAATACCTGCAATAGTAACAACTTTAGATGATAGAGAAAGTGCTGAAATTGCTTTAATAGAAAATGTTCAAAGACAAAATTTAACACCTATAGAAGAGGCTGTTTCTTATAAAAAAATATTGGACATGGGATATCTAAATCAAATAACACTGGGTGATAAATTAGGTAAAACTCAATCAACAATAGCTAATAAACTAAGACTTTTAAATTTAAATGAAGAAGTTCAAGAAGCTTTAATGGAAAATAAAATTTCAGAAAGACATGCAAGATCATTACTAAAACTTAATAATGAACAACAAATTGTATTGTTAAATAAAATAATTTCAGAAAGATTAACAGTAAGAAGAACAGATGAAGAAATAGAAAAAATATTGAATAATGATTCTTCTGGAAATGCAAAAGAAATAGAAGGAGTTGAAAATATGAATGATAATATCTTAAAAGAAATGGGAATACCTACAGAACCAATAGTTGAAGAAGAAACTAGTTATAGTGATTATTTAAAATCAATTGAGCCAGCTGTAGAAGAAAAAACAACTTTAGAGAATCTAACATTTGATATTCCAAAATCTTTTGTTGCTTCAGATGAAGTAGTTCCATTTAAAGAAATAAACCCTGGATTTATGGATGTTGATAAAATAGCTAAATTAGCAGAAGATGTTTATAAAGAACCAGTTCCAATTGCTGATATTGATAAATTAATGGATACAAGTAATAATCCAAAAACAGAAGAAGTAATATCACCAATGCAAGAAGTTCCAGTTGAAAAAGAAGATTCTTCACCATTTAGTGTTCCAGGCGGAGGAAAATTCTTTACAATGTTTAAAACAGAAGAAGATACTAATCCTGAATATGTAAAGGATATTGAAAGTAAAGAAGTAAATATGGACTTTTCAGAGCCTAAAATAGAGCCAACATTTACTTTTAATACAAATTTAGAATCTAATAAAGAAGAATTAGAACCAAATAAAGTATTTTCAATGAGTCAACCAGTTGAAAAAGATTTAGATAAGACTATGGATTTTACTCAAACATTTACACCATTTTCATTAACTGATGAAGATAGGTTTACAAAAGAAGAACAAAAACCAGTTGAGCAATCAGCATATAAAGCACCAGATCCTGTAACATTTGATGATATGGGTGAAATTGAAGTAAAACTTCCAGAGCAACAAAAATTAGCGACTGCAGATTTAAAAACAGTAATTAATACTATTAGAGAATGTGCAGCAACAATAGAAAGATTTGGATTTACGATTGATACCGAAGAAATAGATTTCGAAAATTTCTATCAAGTAGTATTCAAAATAGATAAAAACTAAAAATTATACATTTGTATATTTTTTTATTAATGGGTATTGACATATAAATAGTTTTAGAATAAAATATATTTTCATTGAAGGAGTAAATAATGGAAAAAGAAGAATATGATTTTTATACTATGGGAAGAAAATTAGCAAAAACCAAAAACGAAGATGCTGCATGGAAAGAGCTTGAAATTAGAACAATATATGGTGAAGATGCTGCATTACAGTTTGAAGTAGGTTTTTTATTAGAATCAAAAGTTAAAAAGCTTCCAAAATTAGAATATGTAGTTGAAGACTAAAAAGGAACTATTAACTTTGGAAAACCAGAAACATTTAATAGTTCATATATAATTGAACAATCAGAAGTAAGTAAAAAAGAAAATAGTGAGTCAAGCGAAGAAGTAAATTTATCAGGCAATAGTAAAGGTTATACAAAAGTATAACTTTTTTATATATAAAACTAACCAATACTTATTGGCAAAAATATGTTCGTGCTGTATAATGGAATATATAGGTTTAATATTAGGAGGTAAACATGTTTAAGTTTAGTTTAACCATGATACAAACAATATTAGACAAACAAATACAATTTGGGGAAGACATTCGTATAATTAATAAAGAGAATGAGAGGGTGTGATTTATTTGGAAAAGATTAATGTAAACAACAACGAGATTACTATAATAAAAAAAGAGGAAAATTCTTATATTTCAATAACTGATATGCTAAAAGCAAAAGATGGAGATTTTTTTATTTCTGATTGGCTTAGAAATAGAAATACAGTAGAATTCTTAGGAATATGGGAAAGTATATATAATCCAAATTTTAATTATGGCGAATTTGCCATAATTAAAAGTAAGACAGGATTAAATTCATATAAATTAAGTGTAAAAGAATGGGTTGAAAAAACAAATGCTATTGGAATAAAAGCGACAAGTGGTAGATATGGTGGAACTTATGCTCATGAAGATATTGCCATGGAATTTGCTTCATGGATTTCAGTAGAATTTAAAATATATTTAATTAAAGAGTTTCAAAGATTAAAAAAACAAGAAAAGGAACAAATGGGATGGAATATAAAAAGAAATTTAGCAAGAGTGAATTATAAAATACATACTGATGCTATAAATAAAAATTTAATACCAGAAAAACTAAATAAATATCAGACAAGTATAATTTATGCAAATGAAGCAGATGTTTTAAATGTAGCAATATTTGGTATGACAGCTAAAGAGTGGAGAGATAATAATCCTGATAAAGATGGAAATATAAGAGATTATGCTTACGTAAATGAACTTGTATGTTTATCAAATTTAGAAAATACTAATTCAATATATATAAATGAAGGAATGAATCAAAGTGATAGACTTATAAAACTAAATGAAATAGCGATATCTCAAATGGAAATTCTAACAAGAGATAACGTTAAATTGTTAGATAATAAAAAACAATTAATGTAATGGAGACCTATAAGATTAGATGAATTGATAGAAACTTTAAATAGTAAGTATCAATTAAGAAAAAGGAGGTAAACATGTTTAAGTTAAATTCAAATTATATGCCAAGTGGTGATCAACCAAAGGCCATAAAAGAGTTAGTAGAAGGAATAAAAGAGGGTAAGAGAGATCAAATTTTACTTGGTGCCACAGGTACAGGTAAGACTTTTACAATAGCAAATATAATTGAGGCAACAAATAAGCCAACTTTAATATTAGCACCTAACAAAACATTAGCTGGTCAATTATATGGAGAATTCAAAGAATTATTTCCTGAAAATGCAGTTGAATATTTTGTGTCATATTATGATTATTATCAACCAGAAGCCTATGTAGCTTCATCAGATACATATATAGAAAAAGATTCATCAATAAATGATGAAATTGATGAACTAAGACACGCTGCAACTTCAGCTCTTTTAACTAGAGAAGATGTTATTGTTGTTGCAAGTGTTTCATGTATATATGGAATAGGCGATAAAGAAGAATATGAAAATAAGATGTTAACTTTAAATGTAAATGATAAAATAGAAAGAGACGAGGTACTAGAAAAACTTATTGCTATGTTTTATGAAAGAAACAATATTGAATTAAAAAGAGGAACATTTAGAGTAAAGGGAGATAGTTTAGAAATAATACCAGTAAATACTCATGGAAAAGCAGTAAGAATTGAATTTTTTGGAGATATAATAGAAAAAATATTTGAATATGATACAATAACAGGAACTATTACTTCAAATAAAAATTCAATTAGTTTATTTGCAGCAAGTCATTTTGTAACAAGCAATGAAAAAATTAAAAAAGCAGTTGATAATATTAAAAAAGAGTTAGCAGAAAGATTAATAGAATTTAAAAACAATAATAAATTATTAGAATATCAAAGATTAAATGAGAGAACAAATTATGATTTAGAAATGTTATCAGAAACAGGTAGTTGTAGAGGAATAGAAAATTATTCCAGGCATTTATCTTTAAAAGAAGCAGGAGAAACTCCTAATACACTTATGGACTTTTT
>Ga0066604_10001921_pt1 | contig 11007 bp, 9 predicted proteins | sample Higcelwee11metaG_FD_59501 | JGI IMG/M metagenome (GOLD analysis project Ga0066604, IMG submission 59501) | Freshwater pond sediment microbial communities from the University of Edinburgh, under environmental carbon perturbations - High... | ecosystem: Environmental > Aquatic > Freshwater > Pond... | reverse complement strand
CGCGATCTTCTCCGGCGGGCATCGGCGCCGGGCAGGCGCCGATGGGCAAGCTCACGTCGCCGTCGATCACCGGGGCCCCGGCCTCATCCATGGTGACCTTCACCTCGCGGGTCAAGGCACGCTCGGCCAAGCAGGCGCCCCAAGGCGTCGGGGAGGCGAGGCTCAAGGTGACGGGCACCACCCAGGCGTCGCCTTGTTTGACCGGGCCGCCCACCTTGGCGGTGCCACCCTCGCCAAGAAGCACACACCAGCCCTTGTCCGTGTCCGCGGTCAAGAAGCGCTGGTTCTCGTAGGTGGGCGAGATGCGCAGGGCCTCGCCCGCGGCGGGGTTCTCGGAGAACGCGAGATCCTTCTGTTGAAGGCACTCGGCGTCGAACATGCCGGCGCGCACCCAACGAGACCGCCCAAGAAGCTCGACGCCGACACGCCCCGCGGGGACCGCCTCGGCGACCTTGGCGCGCACGGCCTCGGTCACCTGATCATCGGTGAGGGTGGGCCCGCAGGCCCCGAGGGTGAAGGCGAAGACGGCGAAGGCACGGGGGCTTTGCATGGTCGCTCCTGAGGTTGGCCTCTGCGCCTATCGGATCCTGCCAGGGATGTCCAAAGATCCGAGGTGAGCAACTTGCTAAGCTGTGCTCGGAGCGTGCGGATGGCCCAGGTGTTTGTCATTCACGGTGACCTCACAGAGCTGGCCTGTGACGCCTGGCTGTTGCCGACGGACTACCGCTTGGGCGTCGTGTGGTACTGGCGGGAGCGCCCCGCCCTGCAAGGCGTGCCCTGGGCGGACGTGCAGCTCGCGCGCCCGGAGACCTGGGGAGAGCCCGGCGGCCTCACGACGATGCCGCTCGTGTATGTGCCCCCCGGCGCGCCCACGCCTTGGCTCACCCGGGTTGGCGCCCCGTCCCGGGCCCCGGCGGATCGCCTCTACGGCGCCGTCGCCGCCTTTGTCTCACAGGCTGCCGTCGCCGCCCGCGCCCAAGGCCCCAAACATGGCCGCGAGCGCCCGCTCCTGGGCCTGCCGCTGGTCGGCACAGGCTTCGGCGGCAAGTCCCGATGGAAAGGGGAGGTCGCCACGGGGCTATTGGAGATCCTCACCCACTTGGCGCAGCGAGAGCAGGTCGATCTCGCGCTCGTGCTCAAAGACGCCCGGGCCTACGCCGCGGTGCAGGCCCTGCGCCGTGGGCAGCCCGAGCGTTGGCCCGAGCTGACCGATGACGAGCGCGCCGCCGCCGATCGTCTGGGCCGCCTCGCCGCCGCGGGGGAGCTCGTCGTGTTTATGGGCGCCGGGGCCGGGGTTGGCGCGGGCCTGCCGCTGTGGGGAGGCCTGCTCAACGAGCTCGCCCTAGAGGCCGGGATGCCCGAGGAGGTCATCGTGCGTCTGGGCAGCCTGAACGTGCTCGATCGAGCGCGTGTGGTGGCCCGACGGCTCGAGGAGTCTGGTGGCCCGGCCCTTGGCCTGCGGGTCGCGGCGCTCTTGGATCGCGCCCAGTACAGCCTCGCGCATGGCCTCATCGCCAGCCTGCCCACCCGCGAGTTCATCACCACCAACTACGACACCTGCTTTGAGCAGGCCTGCGCCGCCGCCGAGTCCCCGGTGAGCGCCTTGCCTCTGGCCTTGCCGCCGCCCGGCGGCCGCTGGCTGTTGAAGCTCCACGGCTGCATCCGGGCGCCAGAGTCCATCGTGCTCACCCGCGACGACTACCTGCGCTACGCCGAGGATCGCGCCGCCCTGCAAGGTGTGGTTCAAGCCCTGCTCATCACCCGGCACCTCTTGTTTGTGGGCTTCTCCCTGGACGACGACAACTTCCACCGCGTCGCCGACTCCGTGCGTCGGGTGTTCGCCAAGGTGACCGACGGCGCCCGCCCGAGCTTTGGCGCCGCGCTCTTGCCCCAAAAGGGCGAGTTCGCCGAGGCGCTGTGGGGCGCGGAGATCGAGTGGCTGTCGATGGGCGACAAGACCCGCCCCGGCGCCGCCGATCTGCGCGCCGCGGGCCGCCGGGTGGAGATCTTCTTGGACCATGTGGCCTGCGTCGCCGCGCGCTCGGCGGATCACCTCCTCGACGCCACCTACGACGGCGCGCTGACCGCGGGCGAGCGCCGCATCCGCGCCCAGCTCGTCCCCCTCATGGAGCTGCTGGAGTCAGACCCCACGCTGAACCAGGGCCCCGTCGGCGAGGCCGTGAACCACCTGCTGAACCGCCTGGGCGATCCCAACGCCCAGCGGCGCCTCGACGGCCTCTAGACCGCCGCCCGCGCCGCGTAGCCCTCCCAGAGATCCTCCCGACCGGCGGCGATGAGCGTCTCCCGGATCTGCTCCGGTCGAGTTGTGTACCAGCCGATGCCGCCGCAGGTCCCGCAGGGGCCCACCTCGTCAAAACGCCCTTGGATATGGGCGAGTCGGCGGCTCGTCGCCACGGCCCCGCCCCACAAGGTGCGGAACGACGACTCATGGAGCGGCCCCAAGTCCAAGTGCCCGGCGAGATCGGCGCAGCACATCATCAGGTGGCCGTCGTGACGAACCACGGGGGTCACCCACAGCCCCGGGCAGGGCTGGCGAGGGCCAGGCGTGACGGCGGTGGACTGCCAAGGCCGGTCCTGCCACACCTTCACATGGACGTGGCCGCGGTCCTCCTCGACGATGTGGTCTCGGGCCGTCGCTTGTTCGTAGAGCAGGTCCGCGGCGAGCTGCCCCGGGCCGCCCGCGCCGACAGAGAGCCGCTTCACCATGATCTCGCTGTAGCCCCGACCGCCGCCGTGACAGCGCAGAAGGTCCGACCAATACTCAACAAACGCGCCGAGCTCGCGGTGGTTGCCCTCCTGCACAACAAACTGGAGCTGCACGTTGAGGCGCACGTCGCCAAACGGCAGCCGAGCCCGGCGCATGATGAGGTGCCGCACGTTGCGCCGCACCCGCGCCAAGGCGTCTTGGCCCTTGACGCGGTGGTAGGTCTCCGGCGTGTGGGCGTCGAGGGTGCAGACAAAGAGGATCGGCAGCTCGGGCCGCCGGGCGTAGACCTCCACCAGCCGGTCCATTCTCGCCGGGGTGAGCACGATGGCGTTGGTGTCTACGCGCAGGTAGCCCACCCGCCCGGCGAGGTGATCCTGAGCCAGGGCGAGCATGTCCTCAAGCTGGGGGTGCAGCGAAGGATCGCCCAACCACTGAAAGATCACATGGTCAAAGCGGCAGTCCTCTTCAGCCAACGACCGTAAAATCTTCTCGTAGCGCCCGAGGTCCATCAGGCCCTTGGGCACGGCGTGAACCTGCGCCCAGCCCTCGTGGTGCGGCGCGCACATCGAGCACGAGAGGTTGCAGCGGTCGGTGGGCTCGATCTGGAGCACCCCGAAGGTGTCAGGCCGGAGGTCCAGAGCGTCTCCTCATGCGGGGGAGCGGTTGCGCCCGGGCGGTCGCTGTGACAGGTTAGCGTGCCGAGGAGGTCCGATGCGCCTGATTCTCTCCTGCGCTGCCCTGGTCGCGCTCACCGCTTGCGCCAACCCCTGCGCCGACATGTGCAAGGAGATCGCCGCCTACGCTGAAGAGTGCGGCTACACCGTGCCCGATGGCGAGCCCCAGGCCTGCATTGAGGCCAGCCCCCGCTCCGCGTTCACCCCTGAAGAGCTCGACGTGTGCCGTGGCGCCGCGGACGATCTCCGCGCGGAGTGGACGTGTGAAGACGTCGGCGACTACTTCGACGAGCCCGCCGCCGAGTGAGCCCAGGTTGAGCCCGCGCGCCGCGTGTCTTGAGGCGATCGGGGGGTCGGCCTGAGGATCCTCGCGAGAGTTCTCACATTCCATGAACCGCGTTATTGACGTGTCCAGAGAGCCCTCGTCCCCAATCTGCGGTACACTGCCTCAGCCCTGATCCGAGGCGAGACCGCGCGAGGCTCTGACGCGAGTTAGAGTGCTGTTCGGCTCGCCTCGCCCCTGGCGAAGAGCAGCAAGAGGTCGCTCGGATGGATTCCCAGGCCCAGCCCCCGCCCACGTTCCAGCCGGAGCTGTTCGGGAAGTATTTCCTGATCGACCGCGTCGCCACGGGCGGCATGGCCGAGATCTTCAAGGCCAAGACGTACTCCACGGCAGGCTTTGAGAAGCTCCAGGTCATCAAGCGCATCCTGGCGCACCTCAGCGACAACGAAGACTTCGTGTCGATGTTTATCGACGAGGCGAAGATCAGCGTCTCCTTGCAGCACGCGAACCTCGTCCAGATCTACGACTTCGGCAAGATCCGCGACAACTACTACATCGCGATGGAGCTGGTCGAAGGCAAAGACGTCAAGCAGATCCTCCGCAAGCTCGCCCAGAAGCGCAAGCTGCTCCCTGAGGAGTTCGCGATCTTCATCGCGCACGAGGTCTGCAAGGGGCTGGACTACGCCCACAAGAAGACGAACCTGCAGGGTGAGCCCCTGGGCATCATCCACCGCGACATGTCGCCGTCCAACGTGCTCGTGTCGTACTCCGGTGAGGTGAAGATCGCCGACTTTGGCATCGCCAAGGCCGAGATGTCCACCTACAACACCAAAGACGGCGTGCTCAAGGGCAAGTTTGAGTACATGAGCCCCGAGCAGGCGCGCGGGGAGGACGTCACCCAGCAGTCCGACATCTTCTCCGTCGGCATCATCCTCTACGAGATGTTGACCGGCCGGCGCCTGTTCAAGACTGAGAACGAGATCAAGACCTTAGAGAAGATCAAGGCCGTCTCGATCCGCCCGCCCTCGTCGATGAACCCCAACATCCCCCAGCGCCTCGATGAGCTGGTGATGAAGGCGCTCTCGAAGGACTGCACGAGCCGCTACGCGGATGCCCGTGAGCTGCAACAAGACCTGCTGGAGTACATGTACCCCAGCACCCCCACGGCGATTCAGCGCAGCCTCGCCCTGTTCATGGACCAGCTCTTCGCTGATGACATCTTGGGCGAGCGTGGTCGGCTTGAAGAGGGCTCCAAGATCACCAAGGCCCTCTACCTCCAGCAGCAAGAGCGTGAGGCCACCCGCCCGCCGCCGCCCGCGCCCGGAGAGTGGGAGGAGGGCCCCTCATCAAGCGCCTCGCTGAACCCGCCGCCGCGCCGCTGGCCGCTGTTCGCGATGACGGCCTTGTCCTTGGCCCTGTTTATGGGCCTCGGCTTCGCGATCTGGAAGCTCATGCAGCCGCCGCCCGAGCCTCAGGTGATCGAGGTGAAGGTGAGCCCCACCACCGGGGCGTTGGTCTTACGCACCCAGGTCCCGGCGCGCTTCTTCTACGACGGTGAGCTGCTCGGCGAAGGCAAGACGGTCGTGGAGCGTGGTGATCTCAAGCCCGGCGAGCACAAGCTGCGCGTCGAGGCCGATGGCCACGAGCCCTACGAGGAGCCCGTCACCGTCGCCGCGGGCGAGAAGCTGATCATCCCGATCAAGCTCACCCCCGTCGCCGCCGTCACGCCCGACAAAGACGACAACACCCCCCGGGCCTACGCCTCCATCGTCTTTGAGTCCGATCCCAAAGGCGCCACGGTGAGCGTGGATGGCCGCGAGCTTGGCCAGACGCCGTACACCTGGGAGAAGGCCGTCGTCGGCCGCGACTACCGCGTGCGCCTGCGCCTCAACGGCTACGACGACTCCAGCTTCAGCGCCGAGGCCCCCGATCAGGCCGGTGAGAGCCGCATCTTCACCCGCAAGCTCAGCGTCAAGACCGCGGGCAGCTCCCCCCCCGCGGGCGGCACCACCTCCCCCACCGCCGCCGCGCCGGGCAAGGTGAGCGTGTCGTTGGCGGCGTCAAACCGCTGGGGCGAGGTCTACATCGACGGCAAGAAGGTGGGGACAACCCCGCTCTTCAACTACTCCTTGCCCGCGGGCCCCCACAAGATCGAGGTCAAGAACGCCGAGATCGGCCTCGACAAGAGCGAGACGGTCACGATCGTGGGCAACGAGACGAAGCGGGTGATCATCACCCTCGACTAAGCCGCGCCGCCCGGCCTAGGGCAGCGGCCCGAGGATGATCACGCCGTTGTCTTCAGGCTCGCCCCGGGTGAGCAGCACCGCCGTGGCCGCGCCGCCGCCAGCGACGATGGCGCCAACCCCCGTCCACAGCCACCACCGGCTGTTGTCGGACTCGATGTACTGAATCTGAAGCTCCTCGTTGGGATCGAGGAGGAGCTGGGTGAGCACGGCGTTGGTGTCGAGGTCCAGGGGCGCGATGTCGATGCTCACGCGGTCGGGGCGCAGGTCACCGGCCTCGTTGACGTAGCTGGTGAGGCTGGGGATGAGATCGACCATGGCGGCGACGGGATCGTCTCCGGCGTCGGCGACGAGCGCCTTGGAGAAGCTCTTCGTGCGCGGCGAGTAGAGCTGAACGGCCACCTTCTCGCCGCCGATCTCCCCGGCGAGGAGCACGAGGGTGGAGTCGGCGTGCTCACCGATGGAGCGGTAGAGCGGCTCGATCTGCGCCGAGCGGGAGAGTGAGGTGTCGCCGGGCACCCCCAAGGCCACCTGGGCCACGGGCACGGTGATGTCCAGCGTCTCCCCGGCCTTGAGCTCCACCGCGGTGTAGCTGCGGCGGCCCCCTTCAGCGATGGCGAAGATGTGGTGGGTGCCCGCGGGCAGGCGCTCGGCGGAGAGCGGCCCAACGCCCAGCGGCCGACCATCGACGGTGATGCTCACGGGCACGCTGGTGTCGGCGCCGTTGAGGTTGAGCGTGCCGACACCGGCGTCGAGCACCTCTTTACGCACCCCGTCAAAGAGCGCGATGACCGGCGGCGGGTAGCTGATGGGATCAAGCTCACGGCCTGGGTCGAGGATCACGACCTCACGATAGGCCCCGCGGGCGGCGTCCTCTTCGCCCATGGCGTAGTGCGCGATGCCCAACAGCAGGTAAGCCTCGATGAGCTCCGTGGTGCGTCCGGTCGCGGCGATGCCCTCCCGCAGATCCACCGTGGCGCGCTGCAAGAGCGGGATCGCCTGATCGGGCTGGGCGCGCTCGTAGAGCACGCGGCCCTCCTCAAGCTTCACCTTGCCGTCGCGGAGCGCCATGTCGGCGATGATCAGCTCCTCGCGGCCCTTGACGCGGGCGCTCACACGCTGGGGCTCTACCCAAGTGAGCGCCCCGCCGCGCTCAATGGCCTCGCCGATGGACACGGCGGCGGCCTCTCCGGCGGTGGCGTCGAGGCCCTCCACATGAACGCCGACGACCGCGACTTCAGGGAGCTTTGCCGCGAGCGCCACCTGGCTGAGAGAGAGCGTCAGGGCGGAGAGCAGGATAGGCATCGGGGGTCCTTCACGCGCGTTTCTCGCCAAGCATAGCACCGAGAGGGCGAAGCCTTGACCTTCCTCACGCTCCTCGTCGCCCTCGCCCTCTCTCCGATGGCCCAGGCGACGTCCGCTGACGCCGACCGGCTCCTGCGCGCCGAGCGTGTGGGCGAGGCCTTGGAGGAGGCGCGGCGCTCTGTGGCCGCCGACCCTACGGATGTCGTCGCCCATGAGATCGTCATCGACGTGCTGCTCAACTTTGGCCTCGGCGCCGAGTCCGAGGCGCTGTACAAAGACTGGCTCAAGGGGCGCGAGAACGACGCCTTGGCCTGGTACCTCTTGGGCCGTGCCACCCTCGACGCCAACCTCGCCCGGGCGGCGTACCTGCGCTCGGCGGAGATCGCCCCCCGCTACGGGCGGGCGCACATGGGCCTCGCCTCGGTGCATCGCGCCCGCGGTGAGCTGGATCAGGCCGAGCGCGCCTACCGCCTCGCCCTCAAGCTCGACCCCAACCTGCCCGAGGCGTGGATCGGCCTGGGGGCGGTCTGCATCGCCCAAGAGCGGCCGGATGAGGCGGTGAAGGTGGCCGAGGCGGCGATCAAGGCCGTGCCCGGCGACCCCGAGGCCTACCTCGCCTTGTCCGAGCTTCGCCCCGAGCGCGCTGTGGAGATCCTCACCCAAGCCAGCCAGAAGGTGACCACCGACCCGCGGATCTACGCCTCTTTGGCCCAAGAGCTGATGCGGGACGGGCGCTACGCCGAGGCCCGCGCCCATGTGGAGCGCGCGGTGATCCTCGTGCCGGCCTCGCCCCAGATAAACCTCTTGGCGATGCAGGTGAAGGAGCTGGAGTCGGGCGCGCTCACCTGGACCGGCGCCGAGCGCCTCGCCCGCGCCCGGGCCCTGGCCAACGAGGCCCCGGTGGCCGCCTTGGTCGAGCTCGACGTCTTGGCCAAAGACTTCCCGAACTCCGCGCTCGTGGCCTTGGCCCAAGGACACGTCAAGAGCGCGCGGGGGGATCTCGCCGGGGCGGAGGCCGCCTTGGGCCGGGCCTTACGGCTCGCGCCCGACTCCCCCGACGCCCAGGCCGCGATGGGGCTTCTGTGGTTGGGGCGAAACCAGGCGCGTGAGGCGAAGCCCTTGCTGGAGGCCGCCTGGGCCCGGCGCCCCCAAGACGCCTCCTTGGGCATCTCCGTGGGCATGGCCCGCTTGGGCACTGAAGGCTCGGAGTCCGCGCTCACGACGCTCTACGAGGTCGCCCGGCGCAGCCCCGCCGACCCCCGGCCGATCATGGCCATCGTCTCGGTCTACAGCCAGCTCGGCCAGACCCAAGCCGCCTACAACGTGCTCGCCGAGGCCACCAAGCGGCTGCCCCACCCCACCCTGCTCGTCGCCCAGGCCGCCGCCGCGAAGGACCTCGGGCGGCTCGCTGAAGCCGTCGCGCTCTTGCGCCGGGTGTATGGCATCACCGGCGAGGCCCGCTACGAGCGCCTCGCGAACGAGCTTGAGGCGAAGATCCCCTGATGTCTTGGAGACTCCCGCATGGCCCAGCGTGAGGGCTCGATCCTCTGCCCCTCTTGCCGCAAGCTCATTCACGTCTCGGAGACGAGCTGCCCCTACTGCGGCGCCGTGGCCCCGGGCCTCGTGCGGGCGCCGCGTAGCCTCGATGGGGTGATCGGCCCCGACGCCGACACCTCGGCGTGGCTCGTCGGCGCCTGCGCGGCGATGTACCTGCTCAGCCTCGTGCTCGACCCCAGCGCGGTCATGCGCTCCTTGCAGAACTTCTCGTTGTACACGGCGTTTGCGCCCTCCACCGCCATCCTCTACACCCTGGGCATGACCGGCGGCATCGCCATCATCTTCGGCGGCTGGTGGACCGTGCTCACCTCCAGCTTCTTGCACGCGAGCCTCGTGCACGTCGCCTTCGAGCTGATGTGGACCCGGAGCCTCGGCCAGATGGTCTCCACTTGGTTCGGCCCAGCGCGGCTGTTGGTCATCTGGTTCGTGAGCGGCGTGGTGGGCCACGTCCTGTACAACCTCCTGAGCGATCAGCCGATGGTCGGCTCGGACGCCAACATCTGCGGCCTGTTGGGCGCCTTGCTCGCCTTCGGGCGTCGCGCGGGCGGCAGCTTCGGCGCTGACCTGATGAAGCGGATGACCGTGATCACCGCGATCTTCTTGGGTTTGCCCCTGCTCTTTGGCGCCTCGCTCAACACCGCCGACCTCGGCGGCCTCGTCGCCGGGGCCGTGCTCGGCAGCGTGATGCCCGTGGCCGACCAGGCCCGGGAGACCCGCGTCGCGCAGCTCACGGCCCTGGTCTTCATCGGGCTCACCGTGCTGGGCTTCGTCGCCTCGGCGATACGGCTGGGGCCGATGATGTTGGGCGGGCCTTGACTCACCCACGGCGGTCTCTGCGGAGCGGGCCTCCTTCGGGCTACGCTGGGCGTATGTTCACCGCCGCGCTGCTGCTGCTGCTCCTCGCCCCCGCCGCCTTCGCCCAAGACGCGGACACCGGAGACGCCGGGCCCGGCCTGCCGACGCGGCCCCTGCACGGCGCGGACAGCGACGAGGACACCTGGCCCGACTCGGTGGACTGCGCCATCGACGATCCAACGGTCTTCCCGGGCTCCTTGGAGCTGTGCAACGGGCTGGATGATGACTGCGACGGCGTCATCGACAACATCCCCGAGACCTGCGACGGCCTAGACAACGACTGCGACGGTGAGGTCGACGAGGCCGAGGAGTGCCGGTCTTGCGGAGGGGAGCCCGCCCTCGACACCGGGGCCGCCGCGCTCCTGTTTCCGCTGTGGTGGAGACGCCGTCGGAGGATGACCCTCGACAACCCCTGAACATCTGTTTAAATCGTCAAGACGTTCAGGCTGATCCCCCCTCCCGCTCCGGCCCTCCTCATGCTCGTCCTCGGGATCGATCCCGGCTCCGTTCACACGGGCTACGCCTTGGTGGACCGAGATCGTGGGCGTTACCTCCTGCGCTCGGCGGGGGCGATTCACACGAACACCAAAGCCGACATCCCCAGCCGCCTGCTCACGATCTTTCAGGGCCTCCAGAGCTTACTCACTCTGCACCAGCCTCAAGTGGTGTCGATCGAGGCGATCTTTCGGCACAAGTCCTCGGAGTCCGCGCTGCGGCTGGGCCAAGCCCGGGGGGTGGCGCTCCTCGCCGCGGCCCAGGCCGGGGTGCCTGTCTTTGAGTACAACAACATGACGGTGAAGAAGTCGGTGACGGGCTCGGGCAGCGCCGACAAGGTGCAGCTCGCGCGCATGGTGCGGCTGCTCGTCGGCGCCGACGAGTCCCTCACCGCGGATGCCACCGACGCCATCGGCATCGCCATCACGCACCTCGCCCACGCCAAACACCACGCCATCGTTCGGAGCCTCACATGATCGCGCGCCTCGCCGGAGACGTCGTCGAGCGCCTGCCCGGCGCCGTCGTGATGGACGTTCGAGGGGTTGGGTACCTCGTGCATGTCGGGCCGCGCCTCGTCGGAGAGCTCTCCGACGGCGCGGCGGCCACGCTCTACATCTCCACCCAGGTCAGCGAAGACAGCATCCGCCTGTTCGGCTTTGGCCGGGCGGCGGAGCGCCAGTGTTTTGAGCTGCTCACCACCATGCCCCGGGTGGGCCCCAAGCTCTCCCAGGCGCTCGTGGATCACCTGGGCTTGGAGGGCCTCGCCGCCGCCATCGACGCTGAAGACACCCGCGCCTTGGCCGCCGCGCCGGGGGTGGGCAAAAAGACGGCGGAGCGCCTGGTCTTGGAGCTTCGGGGCAAGATCCC
>Ga0066604_10001918_pt1 | contig 11018 bp, 8 predicted proteins | sample Higcelwee11metaG_FD_59501 | JGI IMG/M metagenome (GOLD analysis project Ga0066604, IMG submission 59501) | Freshwater pond sediment microbial communities from the University of Edinburgh, under environmental carbon perturbations - High... | ecosystem: Environmental > Aquatic > Freshwater > Pond... | reverse complement strand
CACGAAGTTGGCCGCGCGCAGGAGCGACTCGTGCGTGCCCATGTCCAGCCAGGCCCAGCCTCGGCCGCAGATCTCCACGCTGAGGTCGCCGCGCTTGAGGTATGCGTTGTTCACGTCCGTGATCTCCAACTCGCCGCGAGCCGAGGGCTTCAGGCCGCGCGCGATGTCCACCACGTCGTTGTCGTAGAGGTACAGCCCGGTGACGGCGTAGCGCGACTTGGGCTCGGCCGGCTTTTCCTCGATGCTCAACACCCGGTAGTCCTTGTCGAACTCCACCACGCCGAAGCGCTCCGGGTCGCGCACCGGATAGGCGAAGATGGTGCCGCCTTTTTTCAGCGCCGCCGCCTTCTGCAATGCGCCGGACAGGCCCTGGGCGTGGAAGATGTTGTCGCCGAGCACCAGGCTCACGGTGTCTTTCCCGATGAAGTCCGCGCCGAGCAGGAAGGCCTGGGCCAGGCCGTCCGGGCTGGGCTGCGCCACGTAGGAGAAGTTCAGCCCCAGGCTGGAGCCGTCGCCCAGCATGTCGGCGAAGCGCGGCAGGTCGGCCGGGGTGGAGATGACCAGGATGTCGCGGATGCCGGCCAGCATGAGCGTGGACAGCGGGTAGTAGATCATGGGCTTGTCGTACACGGGCAGGAGCTGCTTGCTGATGACCCGGGTGATGGGGTGCAGCCGCGTGCCCGAGCCGCCGGCCAGGATGATGCCTTTCATGGGGACTCCCGCTGTTTGACGCGGCCGCGCGCGGTTTACATCGCGGGCCGGGGTTGCTACCGTGAGGATTCGTTACCCTGATTGCCCGCGCCCTGGCAACCACCGCCATGCGCCGGAACGGGGCGAAAGGAGCGTCGATGTTTCCCGGACCGCCGCTGTTTCTGATCGCGCTCGCGCTCATCGTGCTCATCGGGCTGTTCGTGGTGCTGCCGGTGAGCATCGTGGCCGCGGCCTTCGGCAAGCTGGGCCTCACCGGCGCGCAGGGCCTGGCCGTGTTTTTGCTGACCATCGCGGGCAGCGGCTGGAACATCCCGCTCTACCGCAGCACGCGGCTCGTGCGCGGCGACCCGGCCCCGGCCAGCCGCTTCTTCCGCTTCAATGGCAACATCGGCCGCATGCACTTCGGCCAGTATCCCTTCCGCCCGGCGCAGGACGACGGGCTCATGCTCTCGGAGCAGACCATCGCCGTGAACGTGGGCGGCTGCATCGTGCCCTGCCTGCTCTCGGCCTGGTTCCTCTGGCAGATGCAGCTCACCGGCAGCCTCGGCCCCTGGGTGCTCCTCTGCCTGCTCATCCCGACCCTGGCCTGCTATCTCCTGGCGCGGCCCATGCCCGGCGTGGGCATCGGGGTGCCGGTGCTGCTGCCCCCGGTGGTGGCGGCCATCACGGCCACGCTGCTGGCCCCGGAGATTCCCGGCCACGAGTCGCTTGCCCCGCGCGCGGCGTACATGGCCGGCACGCTGGGCACGCTCATGGGCGCTGACCTGGCGCACCTCCTCAACCGCCGCACCTATGCGCTGCTCGACGCGCCGCTCTTGTCCATCGGCGGGGCGGGCACCTTTGACGGCATATTTCTCGCAGGGATCATCGCGGTCCTGCTCGCGTAGATCGGAGGCCCCATGAGCGACATCACCCTGCGCTTCGCCAAAATGACCGGCCAGACCGCCGGCCAGCGCTTCTTCCTCTCCGCCGCGCCGCTGCCGCCGGGCCTGCCCTCGGCGCACGCGGATGTCCTGCCGGCCTTGCGCGCCGGGCATGTGCTCGCAGGCGAACAGGAGGAGCACCGCGTGCTGGGCCGCATCTGGTGGCCGGGCCTGGGCGCCCTGCCGGACGCGCCCTGCTGGGTGCTGGAGACGCTGGTGCCGGCGCCCTCCGGTGCAACGGACGTGCGCGGTCTTGCACGTTCGCGGCAAGGTTTTGCACTGGCCTGGATCACCATGAGCGACAAGGGCGCGGCCGGCCTGCGCGCCGACGCCTCCGGCCCGCTCATCGAGGAGCTCTGCCGGGCGGAGATGCCCGTGTGCCTGGCGCGCGGCTTCGTGCTGCCGGACGAATCCGGGCAGGTCCGCGCGCTCTTGACGCACCTGGCCCTGGAGGACGGCTTCGACTTCATCTGCACCACCGGCGGCACGGGCGTGGCCCCGCGCGACGTGACCCCGGAGGCGACGCTCGGCGTCATCGAGAAGCGCCTGCCGGGCTTCGAGCGGGCCATGACGCTGGCCAGCCTGGCCAAGACCCCGCGCGGGGCGGTGTCGCGCGCGGTGTGCGGCACGCTGGGCGGCGCGGTGATCGTGAACCTGCCGGGCAGCCCCAAGGCCGTGCGCGAGTGCCTGGGCGCGGTGCTGCCGGCGGTGGCGCACACCATCGAGAAGCTGCAGGGCGACCCGGCCGACTGCGCGGCCGGGAGTTGAGCAGGGACGGGCTTTTTTTCCGTATTGCGGTCCCTGCCGCGAAGGGATATAAACACTTGTTTGAAAGCTGCCGATACGACGCGCGGACGGAATCATCCCCCAAGAACGAGCAGCGACAAGGACAGTTGATCATGCGCACCACGATAGTGAGCTTTGTCGTCACCCTGGCCGCGGCGCTGTGCCTGGCGGCCCCGGCGCTGGCCCAGACGGCCGCGCCGGCCGACCCGGCGGCCCAGGCCACGCCCCAGTCGCCGCCCAAATCGCTTGACCTCAGGCAGAGCGTGGAGTTCGGCCTGGCCAACAACCCGACCATGGTCTCCGCGCGCGCCCAGCTGCTGGGCAGCGAGTATGATCAGAGCTCGGCCTTTGCGGATTTCCTGCCCACGGCCACGGCCACCTACGGCGTGACGCGCTACGACACGCAGCCCACCAACAACGGCGCGTCCTCGGCCGACCAGACCAGCTGGTACGGCCAGCTGAACCTGCACCAGCCGGTGTTCACCGGGTTCAAGCTGCTGTCCACCTACCAGAAGGCCAGGCTTGCCAAGGAGCAGAACGAGGCCAAGCTCTCGCAGACCGAGCTGACCCTCATCGGCTCCATCCAGACGCAGTACCTGCTGCACCTCAAGGCCAAGATGGACGTGAAGAGCGCCCAGGACTCGGTGGAGCGCCTCCGCTCCCAGCTCAAGGTGACCCAGGCCTTTTTCGACGTGGGCCTGAAGCCCAAGCTGGACGTGCTCCAGGCCGAGGTGGACCTGGCCACGGCGCAGCAGACCCTGCTCACGGCGCAGAACTCGCTGGACACCACCCGGGCCAAGCTGAACTCCCTGCTGAACCTGCCGCTGGAGGCCCCGGTGGAGTACGTGGGCGAACTCACGTTCTCGCCCTTCAGCCTGGAGCTCACCGAGTGCCTGAACCGCGCCTACAAGCTTCGGCCGGACATCCTTGTGGGCGAGAAGAGCGTGGTGATGGCCGAGAAGGACCAGACCATCTCCGGCAGCAGCTTCTATCCGCAGGTCGGCGCGGACTACAACTACTACAAGAAGGGCGACGGCGCCTCGCTCTCCGACAGCAAGTACCTGTCCAACCAGGGCAAGGAGTACTGGACCGTGGGCGCCAGCGCCTCCTGGACCTTTTTCCAGTGGGGCGGCACCTTCAACAAGTACCGCAGCGCGGGCGAGGGCGTGACCAGGATGCGCGCGGAGCTGGACAACACCAAGCTCGGCGCGGGCTTCGAGGTCAAGCAGTACCTTTTGTCGCAGCGCGCCGCAGCCGACCGCATCGGCGTGGCGCGCAAGTCCGTGGAGGCCGCGCGCGAGTCCTACCGCATGGCCCAGGCGCGCTACCAGGCCCAGGTCGGCACCAACACCGACGTGCTCGACGCCCAGGCCCGGGTCAGCAGCAGCGAGGCCCAGCTTTCCCAGGCGCTCTCCGACTACCAGACCGCCCTGTCCAACCTGTACGTGGCCATGGGCGAGAAGAACGCGGCCCTGGAAATCCGCTAGGGGCCGGCCGTGGGCTTCCTCTCGTCCCACCGCCGCAGGCCGGAACCGCAGACCCTGGGCAGCGTGCGCTGTCCCACCTGCGGCGGCGGACTCTACGTCAGCCGAGCCTGACGCGAGGTGAGCCTGCGCTGCAAGGTCTGCGGCGCGTCGTTCCCGTTCCAGGCCTTTGCGGCGCAGATGGACGAGGCCTTCGAGGAGGAGGTGGCCTTTGTGCCCCTGGACCGCCTGTGAGCACTTCGACCACCGTCTGACCAGCCCCGCGGCCAGACGCCGCCGCACGCTTCTGGCGCGGTCCCTCGGGGCCGCGCTTTTTGCTGTCCTGTGCCTGCTGCCCGCCCTGGCCGCCGCGGCCGGGGTCTGGGATCCGCTGGTGCGCCGGCTGGCCGCGGACGGCTTCGACAAACCCGCCCTGGACGCGCTCTTCTCCCGGCCGGAGCTGCGCTTCGATCCGCTGGTCATGGCCCGCAAGATGAACGCCCTGCTTGAGGTCAAGCTCGCGCCGCAGAAGCCCAGTGCCGAGGCCCCGGAACTCTACTGGAGCTATCTGAACCCGCTTCTGCTCATGCAGGCGCGCAGCTTCCAGGAGACTCAGCGCGCCTCCCTGCGCGAGGCGAGGCGCCGCTTCGGCGTGCCCGAGGAGATCCTGGTGGCCCTGCTGCTGGTGGAGACCAAGCTCGGCCGCAACGTGGGCTCGAAAAGCGCCCTGGCCACCCTGGCCAGCATGGCGCTGGCCGGCGACTTCTCCCTGGTGGCCCCGCACATCGAGCGCCGCGACCTCAGCCCGCGCATGGCCCTGTGGCTGCGCTGGCGCACGGCCGAGAAGGCCGCCTGGGCCTACAGGGAGCTCAAGGCCCTGCTCATTTACGCCAGGGGGGCCGGCTTCGATCCCGCGAGCATCCCGGGCTCGGTCTACGGGGCCATCGGCCTGTGCCAGTTCATGCCCACCAACGCCGTGCGCTACGGCCTGGACCTGGACGGCGACGGCCGGGTGGACCTGTTCAACCCGGCGGACGCGGTGCTCTCCGCCGCGCGTTTCCTCTCGGCCAACGGCTGGAGCGCGCGCCTGGACCGCGAGGGCCAGCAGAAGGCGCTCTACCGCTACAACCACTCCCGCGCGTACGCGCGGACCATCATGGCCGTGGCCGACCGCCTGCGCGACATCGAAGGGGGGCAGATTCCGGAATGGTGAGGCGGCTCAGTCGAAGAAGCCCTCGTAGAGCGTGAGCGTGCGCTGCAGGAAGTCGCGGCCCGAGAGCTGCGACAGGGTTAGATCCTGCGCGCGCAGGAGTTCCTGCCGAAAGTCCGCGTCGTCGATGCACCTGGCCAGCAGCCGGGACATGGCCGCCACGTCGCCGGGCTCGAAGAGCGCCTCCGGCGGCAGCAGGTCGGGCATGACGCCCACGTTGGAGGAGAGCAGCGGCCGGCCGCAGGCCATGATCTCCAGGGCCGCGCGGGCGATGGTCTCGGACCACAGCGAGGACACGACGCCGAGGTCCGCGGCCGAGAGGCAGGCGGCCACGTCCTCGCGCCTGCCGGTGATGACCACGAAGCGCTCCAGCTTGAGCTCCCGTATCCAGCCGCGCACCACCTCCTCGCCGGTGGCGCTGCCGAAGCCCAGCAGCAGCAGCCGCGCGCGGCGGTAGCCCTGCTTGTACACCAGGTCGGCGAGGGCGTTGAGCGTCTCGCGCTGGCCCTTCACCGCGTCGAAGCGGCCGAGCAGGGCGATGACGCGCTCCTTGGGACCGTAGCCGAACTCCGCGCGCACGCGCTCGCGGCCGGCCGGGTCGAAGCGGAACTTCTCTCGGTCCACGCCGCCGTGGATGAGCCAGACCTTGGCCTCCGGCGTGCGCATGGCCGAGAGGAAGTGCTTGGCCATGCGGGAGTTGGTGACGACCACGGCGTCGGCCACGTGCGCGTGCAGGAAGCGGTTCAGGGCGTCGGCCCTGGGCGGGCGCTGGTCGCCGCGCGTGCGCACGAGCCGGAAGGGAAAGCCCAGCGCCTTGAAGAGCCCCCAGAGGAAGAAGCCCTCGCCGCGGTGGCAGTTGACGATCTGCGGCTTCTCGCGGCGCAGCAGGGCGACGAGGCGGGCCGTGGTGACGGCCAGGCGCAGGGGGTTGGCGGTGTTGAGATCCGCCGGCCGGGCGTCCAGTCCCCAGTCCAGGGCCTGGCGATGGGTGTCCGTGCCGGCCTGGGTGAGCACGATGACCCTGTGCCCGGCGTCCCGCAGGAGCCGGCTCAGGTACAGGCCGTACCAGGCTGTGGCGTTGAACCAGCGGACGTTGACGACCTGGAGAATGACCATGCCTGGGCCTTATGCTCCGCGCGCGCGCTGCCGATGAGGAGGATGAGGGCCGGCGGCCCTAGGCGAAGATCTCGCGCTTCGTGACCGCCTCGCTCTTGACGCGGTCGAGCAGGTCGGACAGCGCGGGCTTGACGTTCTCGCGGATGTCGCCGGCCACGATGAGGAAGAGCACGTCGTCGCCGGGCCGCATGAGGCCCGCGTTGGCGTGGGCCACGGCGCGGAAGATGCCGGGCCGCTTCTCGATGTCCGCGCAGATGGCCGCGATCTTTTCCAGGTCGGGGGTGATCTCCACGGCGGTGACGCCCGCGTGGTCCTTGCGGGACCAGCCGCGCACCACGCCGTTGTGCACCAGGACCATGCCCACGTTTTCCGTGAAGCCCGGTGTTTTCTTGAGTTCTGCGATGGCCTGGCTTATGTCCATGTAAGACCTCCCAAGGCGATTGTGCTGGAGAGCGAATGTACACCCTTTCGACCCTGTTGGAAAGACTGCCGAGCGTCTCCCAGGCGCGGCTCATCAGCTCGGGCTACGGCCTCTGGCTGGTCTGGCAGGGCTCGTTCAACAACGCCATCGGCCACACCCTGCGCGACCACGGCCTGGTGCAGCTGGTGGATGATCCCTGCCAGAGCTTCTGGGTCTCCTTCAACACCGAGGTCTTCCGGGCCCTGGCCAAGCTGCATATCTGGTCCAAGCTCAACGCCCTGCCGCTGTTCTGCCAGGTCATTCCGGTCACGGCGCTGGTGGGCTACGACCTGAGCCTCTCCGCTTCCGTCACGCGAGAGCTGGCCCGGCAGCAGGCCTCCGTGGCCGAGGATCTCGAGGTGCTCGTGCACCCGAAGTTCCAGGAGTCCGTGCGCAACGTCAACGGCCTGTCGCTGGGGCCGGTGGCCACCATGCAGGGCCTGGCCGCCTCGGGATGGATGCCGCTGGTGGTCGACCAGGGCCTGGACTACGAGTCCCCGGCGGACTGGTACGGCATCATCAAGCCCCTGGGCCGCCTGGGCGAGCGCGAGGCCATCGCCGGGTGGCGGGCGTTCTTCTCCGAGGTCCAGGGCGTGTTCCAGCGCCTGAGCATCAAGTACCTCTCCGACGACGCCCAGGGCTTCGTGATCTTTCCGCTGGAGAACTTCCGCCAGCTCCGGCTCTACTGCACCGAGATCTCGACGCTTATCGCCGAGCGGAAGGCCTCGCAGCACGCGTACTGGCCCTGCGTCTTCGCCGTCATGGACCAGAAGGGCATGTCCTTCTCCACCGACCTGCCCAACCGCTTCGGCCTGGACTGGAACCGGCTGACCCCGGATTTTCTGCACATGCACTACCGCCTGGGCTTCTCGCTGCTGGACGCCTTCAAGGTCAACGAGGTGAGCTACGGCGGCGAGCAGGAGAGCCTGGACTCCTGGTGCAACGTGAGCATCCGCCAGGCCGACGGCCAGGCTGGGCAGGGCGCCATCGAGATGCCCCTGCCGCGGCGCTGGCTGGCCGGCGCGGGCAAGGAGTGTTTCTACTGCGGGCTCAAGAACCACACCGCGGCCCAGTGCCCCGGCCGCGGCCTGCCGCCCTTCCGGAACGAGGTCTGGCGGGCGCTCGGCCGCACGGACATCCTGGACATGGCCCAGGGCTTCAAGAATCTCGACGAGCCCGTGGAGCCGGCCAAGTTCGCGCAGCAGGCCAAGGCCCTGCTGGAAACGGACAAGGGCGTGGAGCCGCTTCTGGCGCGCGCCCTGTTCACCCTTGTCGCGCCCTGCCAGCCGGGCCTGCTGCCCATCCTGCCGCGCATCAAGAACCGCGAGTGGCCGGTGGAGCCGGAGCAGCTGAACCCCGAGGAGCCCTGGCCCCTGCGCGACGCCTTCGGCGTCTTTCTCGCGGGCGAGCTGGAGAAGGCCAAGGACATGCTGCGCGCGGTAAGCGCCAAGCAGGGCCGCAGCTTCGAGGGCGCCTGTCTGGAGGGCTTCATCGCGCTGGAGTCCGCGGACCCGCACATGGCGCAGTTCTACTGGCAGGAGGCCGGGCGCATCGGCCAGAGCGCCATCCAGCAGGGCTACGTGCAGTTCCTGCAGGCCCGGCTGCACGAGGTGGAGGGCGAGTACCGCGAGGCTCTCGGCCTGTACCGCCAGGTGCGCTCCGGCTCGTCCAAGTGGCTGGAGCCCGTGTACCGCGAGGGCGTGTGCATGGTCAAAATGGGCTTCACCGGGCAGTCGCTGGAGGTCTTCGGCGACCTGGCGGCGCGCGACCCCGTGTCCTTCAACCGCATCCTGGTGGACACGGAGATTGGCCGCGGCCGGGTGCATGTGCTTTCCGGCCTGTGGGAACCCTGGCGCGACGCCCAGGCCAGGGCCGAGGAGGTGGGCAGGCGCGTCGAGGCCCTGCTCAAGGAGCTGCCGCAGTGGTTCGAGGAGGACCACGAGTTCCGCAAGCCGGCCCTGGAGCACCTGGAGCGCATGAACGCGCTGGCCGGCACGGACAACTACGTGGCCTTCCGCGAACTGGTGCGCGGCATGGACGGCTTCGCCGCCGAGATGCAGAAGCAGATCGACGAGGAGATCAAGCGCATCAAGGAGCGGGTGCAGGTCTATGCCCAGCGCCTGCGCGAGGTGCAGTACGAGGCGGGCTGGTTCCCCTTCCCCAAGCTCCTGCACGATTTCAACCGCGACTTCAACTTCTGCGTCAAGCGCATCAACTGGGTCATGACCCAGCAGCTGCGCACCGCCGCCAACTTCCGGGCCGCGCGCAAGCATGTGCCCGAGCTGGAGGAGCGCCTGGGCGAGCTGTCCAAGCGCCTTGTCTCCTTGCGCATCGTGCGCGACAGCACGCTTTTCGCCATGCTCATGGGCAAGAACTTCATCTGGATGGAGGTGGTTGGCCTGTCGCTGGCCTTGCTGACCATCCCGGTGATGCTCTATTATTCGAGCAAGGTCGCCAACAACTGGCTCATCGAGGGCATCCTGGCGCAGAAGTGGGCCTTCCAGAAGGGGCTGATCTTCCTGGTCACGGTGGTTTCCCTGGGCCTGGCCTCGCTCAAGAGCGTCATGAGCTTCGAGAAGAAGCGCAACGAGCTCTTCGCCGCCGACGCCACGCGGCGCGGCGCCCCGGCGAAGCCCTCCGGCAAGGCCGCCAAGGCCCAGGCCAAGGAGGCGGCGAAGTCGGCGGCGAAGCAGGCGGCCAAGGCCATTGAGGCCAAGGCTCCCGCGAAGCCCGGGGCCAAAGAACCGGCGAAGCCGGCGGCCAAAAATCCGGCGAAGCCGGCGGCGAAGTCGGCGGCCAAGAAGTAGCGCGGCCACGCAACGCGAGAGGAGACGCCCATGCATACCCTGGTGCTCATCCGGCACGGCCAGAGCGTGTGGAACCTGGAGAACCGCTTCACCGGCTGGACCGATGTGGACCTGTCCGACCAGGGCGTGCGCGAGGCCGAGGCGGGCGCGCTCCTGCTGCGCGAGGGTGGCTTTGTCTTCGACCGCTGCCACACCTCGTACCTGCGCCGGGCCATCCGCACCCTGTGGATCGTGCTGGAGGGCATGGACCTCATGTGGCTGCCCGTGGAGACGACCTGGCGGCTCAACGAGCGGCACTACGGCGCGCTGCAGGGCCTGAACAAGGCCGAGACCGCCAAGAAGTTCAGCGACGAGCAGGTGTTCCAGTGGCGGCGCAGCTTCGACGTGCCGCCCCCGGCCCTGGACCCCTCCGACGACCGCTTCGCGGGCCATGACCCGCGCTACAAATGTCTTTCCGACGCCGAGCTGCCGCGCTGCGAGAGCCTCAAGGACACCATCGCCCGGGTCATGCCCTACTGGCACGAGACGCTGGCCCCGCAGATCCGCGAGGGGAAACGGCTGCTCGTGGCCGCGCACGGCAACTCCCTGCGCGGGCTGGTGAAGTTCCTCGACGGCATGAGCGACGCCGAGGTGGCCGAGCTGAACATCCCCACGGGCGTGCCCCTGGTGTACGAGCTGGACGCGGACCTCAAGTCCCTGGGCCGCCGCTACCTGGGCGACCCCGAGGCCGTGGCCGCCGCCGCCGCGGCCGTGGCCAGCCAGGCCAAATCCAGAGGCTAGGGCGCGTGCCGGAAAAACGGCCAGCCGCCCCGGAGTCCGCAGCCGGGGCGCTCGATCACGCCGCCTTCCGCTCGGCGCTGCTGGGCTGGTTCGCGGCCAATGCCCGCGACCTGCCCTGGCGGCGCACGCTCGACCCCTACCAGGTCTGGCTCTCGGAGATCATGCTCCAGCAGACCCAAATGGACCGCGCGGTGGCCTATTTCGAGCGCTTCCTGGCGCGCTTCCCGGACGTCTCCAGCCTGGCGGCCGCGCACGAGGACGAGGTGCTCAAGCTCTGGGAGGGCCTGGGCTACTACTCGCGCGCCAGAAACCTCCTGCGCGCGGCGCGGACGGTGGCGGAGGAGCACGGCGGGGCGTTCCCCAGCGGCTTCGAGGCCATCCGGGCTTTGCCTGGCGTGGGTCCGTACACCGCCGGGGCCATCGCCAGCATCGCCTGGGGCGAGCCCCGGCCGGCCGTGGACGCCAACGTGCTGCGCGTGTTCTCCCGCCTGCTGGACCTGGCCGAGCCGGTTGCCGCGCCCGTGGCGCGCCGGCGCATCGAGGCGGCCGTGGCGGAACTGCTGCCGGCCGACGAGGCCCGCGCCTTCAACCAGGCGCTCATGGAGCTGGGCGCGCTGGTGTGTTCGCCGCGCCGGCCCCACTGCCCGGCCTGCCCCCTTGCCGCGCAGTGCCTGGCCCGCGCCCGCGGCACAACCGCGCAACGCCCGGTGCTCAAGGCCGGGCCGGAGATCATCCGCATCGCCATGGCCTGCGGCGTGCTGG
>Ga0066604_10001917_pt1 | contig 11018 bp, 4 predicted proteins | sample Higcelwee11metaG_FD_59501 | JGI IMG/M metagenome (GOLD analysis project Ga0066604, IMG submission 59501) | Freshwater pond sediment microbial communities from the University of Edinburgh, under environmental carbon perturbations - High... | ecosystem: Environmental > Aquatic > Freshwater > Pond... | reverse complement strand
TACAATTTTTAAGCGTATAAACAGACCCGGGGTTTGTTTTTGCTTCAATAAGCCGTTTGCTGCCAGTTGTAGAAACTTTAATAACAGAACAATTTTCCATCATGAAGTTAATGGGAAAGTTTTGATTAAAATTTCCTTGCCAGATCCCGCCTTTAGAATTATAGAGGGTTGTATTTTTAATCAATGCATTAGAAATTTTGGCATAATGAACCGAGAAAATCTGATATGAATTTGCCTGTCTTCCAATATCTTCAATTAAGCAATTATCTATTATAAAATTATTAATTGTTGGAATCGCCCCAGAAGCGTCAGCTCTAACAACAGACCTTCCGTAACCACGTATATGGCAATCTTTGAAAGATAAGGTTGGAATAGTATAAATATATTGTGCTTGAATAAAATGGTTGGAAGTTGGTGTGTCATTATAATTATCATAATAAAATTCTATGCCTTCCAGAAATAAACTCACATCTCCTCCAACTTGAAGTCGGCATCGGATAATTGGTTTGGAGGAAGCATTCGGATTTGACAGAATCGTGATAGTTTTCGTAATTACCCTCGTACCAGAGGCGATGTCATAAGTTCCTTCAGGCACAAGAATTGTGTCTCCATCCAGAGCTTCGGTCGTAATTGCATTAATAAGCTGTGTTGACGTTGTAATTTCTACAACTCTACCCATCAGAGTAGTCCTTGAAAGCAGAATAACTGCTACAATAAAGGTAATTTTTGTTTTCATAATAGCTAATTTTTAAAAAGTGTCATTAATTTGTAATTTTGTAATTCTATTTATCCATTGTTTATAATATTTTCAGATGAATTGATTTATCTTCAGACATAACTCTGATAATGCATGGTGTCTTTATAGGGTGCTTGAATGTACTCCCACTATTGATCTTTGAGTAAATAAGAGCTCCAGTTAAACTATAAATATTAATAGTTGCGTTAAAAGGAAGATTGTTTATCATAAGCATATTGTTTTGTTTATATGCCCAAATCTTAGGGGAGGAATCAGGAGGTAAAACTGTTTTAATACTCATATTACCACTTACTCCATTCACTTCCCACATAGAATCTCCGATGTTGTGAATTGTGTCGGGATCAGTTGTTATGGTTAAATTGTTGTAATTGTATTCAAGAGAGTTTACAGACAGTTCGTTATCAGTCGTAAGTACAGTTCCTGTAATTTTAGGAGAAGCAAAATCATTGATCATGATTACATTGTCCAAATGTGCCAGATAAGTAGTTCCGTTTGCCCCCAGCGAAAGTTGAAGGTTAGTGCTGATTCCGTCATAAGAGTTACTAAAAATGCAATCTCTAATGGTGTACACGGAACCTGGATTGGTGGTTGCTAGCACTACTCTTTTACTTCCGGTTGTCGTAGTTTTTAAAATGCAACAGTTTTCCATCAGGAAGCTTATTGCGTGGTCGTTTGTAGTTATACCCTGCCATATTCCGTTTTTACAGTTGTAAAATGTAGAATTGGTTATACATGCATTTGTTATGCGTGCATACTGAGCAGCGAAAACAGAATACGAATTAGCATGTCTTCCCATATCCTCAACAAAACAGTTATCAATAATCAGGTTGTTGATTGTAGGTTTGTTGGTACTGTTGTCAGCTCTGAATAAAGATCTTCCGTAGCCATGGATATGGCAATTAATCAGAGAAAGAGTTGGTATATCGTATGATGCATATTGAGCATTGATTAAGTGATTTCCGGAAGGAGTCTCCTCATAGCCATCATAATAAGCTTCAACACCAATGAGAGAAAAACTTACATTGCCATCGATTGTAAATGAACCTTTGATTTTTGGTTTTGAAGCAGCCAAGGGACTCGCTTTGATTGTGATGGATTTCCTAATGTAACGTACTCCTCCTGTGATATCGTAATCACCGGCTGCCAGCTCAAGGGTATCGCCGCTGTTGGCTGCGATAATTGCATTTATCAATTCAGTTGATGTACTTACTGATATAATAGTACTGTCTTGTCTGGTCAGAACATTTGCCAAAGTATTAAGGTATATTTCCAGATAAGTATAACCCTGTTTGTTTTTATCATTAGCATTTTTGCCGTGATAATTTAAATCAAGCCAACCATCAGGAATTCCATCGTTGTTCATATCTTCTGGAGCAGAGGAACTATTGTATGTCGGCCAACCTCCGACAGCCGACTGTGTATCGATGATTCCGTTTGTACTTGGAACTGGCCAGTCTATACTCGGGACCCCACCTACCATGAAAGTTGCGATTCCGAGTTCTGCGTCTCCTGTTGCTCTTAAATCTACGGAATCACGGGGAAAAGCACCTGCGTTTTTTAATACCAGATTAAATGCTTCGGTAGCAGTATGTGTTGTGGTGTGGGCATTTCCGGATAGGTTGTTAATAGTTAATTCTGAGTTAAGCTGAACAACAGGTGTCCCTCCGTCATTATAAGATTCGACTCCATACCAGTTGTTATTATTAATCTGATTTGGATTTCCACTGTAATAATTTCCGGCAACATACAGATGCGGATGTCCATAATCAATGCCCGAAACTACTCCATAAGTACGTATGAATTTATTTCGGTGGCTGGAAGCAGGCCCTTCTTTGTAATAATTGTTTACCATGTTAAATTTTCCACCTTCTCCGCCGTAAGTGTTATTGGCTCCCCAGTTATAAATTACATTGTTTCTGAAATCTACATTTCCTCTGTAGATGTTTTCAGGATAAGTTGTCGTATAAACTCCGCTATGATCGAATCGCGGATTCCTGCTGTCATGACAGGACAGAAGGTTGTGATGAAATGAAGCATTTTTTCCTCCCCAGATTCCTCCGTACCCATGAGGAGTCTGCTTGTCGTGGATAGATTGTCTTAAACTTTCGGTTAACACACACCATTGAAGGGTGAAATTTTCGTTTGCATAAAATGAAGCACATTCATCAACAGACCAACTCATTGAACAATGGTCGATGATAATATTGTGGCAATATCGACCCCAAATCGCGTCATCAACCACACCAGACTGATCACCCATACGAAATCGCATAAAACGAATTATAACATTGTTAGTGGATGGATATATAAGTAATGTGTTGGTTTTTAGGCAAATTCCGTTGCCGGGAGCGCTTTGTCCTGCAATTGTCACATTCCCGTACCTTATGTCTAAACGTGAGTTTAAACTGATGATTCCTGAAACCTTGAACATAATGACTCTGGGGTAATTTTGGTTTAAAGCCCATCGTAGCGTTCCTTCAGAACCATCATCTGTTAATTTGGTAACATATAAAACGGTGCCACCTCTTCCGCCTGTTGTATACATACCACCTCCTTCAGCACCCGGAAAAGTCGGAACTAAGTTCACTTTCCATCTGGGGTCACCAATATTAAGAATTGTATCCGGATCGGAAGTTACAGAAAGGTTGTTGTAGTTGTATGAGAGGGAGTCAACTGTTGTTTCATTATTAGTAGAGAGTATTGTTCCTGTAATTTTAGGAGATGCAAAATCATTTATCATAATTACATTGTCCAGATGTGCCAGATGGTTTGTTCCGTTTGCCCCTAATGATAGTTGCAGGTTAGTGGTTATACCATCATATGAGTTGCTGAATATACAATCTCTGACGGTGTATACTGAACCAGGGTTTGTAGTTGCCAGCAATACCCTTTTGCTCCCGGTAGTAGTTATTTTGAATACGCAGCACTTTTCCATCAGGAAGTTGATAGGATAATCGTTTGTTGCGATGCCCTGCCAAATACCGTTTTTACAGTTGTAGAAGGTAGAGTTCAAAATTTGTGAATTGGAAGTACGCGCATACTGAGCAGCAAAAACTGAATATGAATTAGCATGTCGTCCCATGTCTTCAATGATACAATTATCAACAATCAGATTACCGATGGTAGGTTTATAGGTGCTGTTGTCGGCTCTGAGCAAAGATCTTCCGTATCCATGAATGTGGCAATTAACCAACGACAGAGTAGGGATGTTATATGAAGCATATTGAGCATTAATAAAGTGATTTCCGGTGGGAGTCTCTTCGTAATTATCGTAAAACGCTTCAATTCCGAAGAGAGCAAGACTTATATTACCATCGATAGTAAATGAACCTTTAATTTTTGGTTTGACAGAAGCTAAAGGACTGGCTTTGATGGTGATGGATTGTCTAATGTAACGAGTACCTCCGGTGATATCATAATCGCCGGCTGCCAGCTCAATGGTATCGCCGCTGTTGGCTGCGATAATTGCATTTATCAATTCAGTTGAAGTACTTACAGAAATTATCACAGCAGTAGACAGGAATGATTTTAACAAAAAAAACAATAGAAAAAATGTAACTTTTGCTTTCATAAAATTAAATTTATAAGGTGACATAAGATTAATATACCGAATGGTTGTTGATTCGTATTTTTTGTATATGGAGCTGATTTTCAAGGTTAAATAATTTTATATAATAAATACCGGAAACTAAATCACCCAAATAATAATTGGTCACATTTTCGAAGGTTGAAATTAATCTGCCATCTATAGAAAATACCTGAATTTTTTTTGCTGGAAAATTGACCCAGTTGTTAACTATTTTAATCTGGTTATTTTCAACACTAAACATTCCCTGTGTCAGTGTATCCTGCAAAAGTTGCTCTGCAAGCGTATTCAGAAAAACTTCAATATATGTGTAACCATTTGCATTAGTGTCGGTTGCATTCTTATCGGGGAAGTTCAATGCCATCCAGTCATCAGGAATACCATCATTATTCATGTCGTTTGGGGAGGAGGCGGAATTGTATAATGGCCATCCTCCTACGGCCGATTGACTATCAATTAAACCGTTTGTACTTGGGTTTGGCCATGTTTCATTTGGAAACCCGCCAGTAATGTAGGTGGCGATACCATTAAGTGCGTCATTTGTAGCTCTTTTGTCAATTATATCCCGAGGGAATGCTCCAGCATATTTAAGCACAACGTCAAGTGCATTCTCGGCTGATTGTGTGTTTGTATGGTCATTGCCAGTGACATTGTTGATAAGGAGTTCATTTGTGAGTTTAATAATTGGTTTTCCTCCATCGTTATAAGATTCAATGCCATTCCAGTTATTGTCATTTATTCCGTTTGGGTTGCCTTCATAAATATTGCCTGAAACAAATAATTGTGGGTGTCCTGCATCGAAACTACTGCCATCGGAATAATTTGGAATAATTCCATATGTACGAATGAATTTTTTTCTTTTAGCTGAAGCAGGTCCTTCTTTGTAATAATTGTTGATCATATTAAATTTACCACCTTCCCCTCCGTAAGTATTATTTGCTCCCCAGTTATAAATCACATTGTTTCTGAAATCCACATTGCCTCTGAATTCCGATTCAGGATATTCTGACGGATATAGCCCGCTATGATCAAATCGGGGATTCCTGCTGTCATGACAGGATAACAGATTATGATGAAAAGATGCATTTTTCCCTCCCCAAATTCCACCATAACCATGTCTGGATTGTTTGTCATGGATAGATTGTCTTAAGCTTTCAGTTAATATACACCATTGCATAGTAAAATTTTCAATGGCGTAAAATGAAGCACATTCATCGATAGACCAGCTCATTGAACAATGATCTAATATTACATTTCTGCAATAACGACCCCAAACAGCATCATCCACCACGCCGGATTCATCTCCAAGCCGAAATCGGATAAAGCGTATGATGACATTGTTTGCTCTTACGCAGATTGCGTTATCAGCAATGCAGATGCCATCGCCTGGAGCCGACTGACCTGCGATGGTCACATTTCCATGTGTTATGTTGAGTCTTGAAGCCAGCTTGATTAATCCTGAAACTTTAAACAGAATGATTCGTGGATAATCCTGGTTCAATGCCCATCTTAATGTCCCCATTGAGCCGTCATCAACCAGTTTTGTTACATATAAAACAGTACCTCCTCTTCCTCCGGTCGTGTACATACCACCTCCACCTGCTCCAGAAAAAGCAGGTGTTTGAGTGGCTGCTGGTAATGTGAGCATCGCTGCAATACTAATGATAACACAAACTTTTGAAAGTAAAGTCATACGCGTATTATTTCCATCTTAAATCACCAATATTCTTATTTGTCATACTTGCATCCTTAATTTTAAAGGATGTTCCTGTATTTACAGGATTTACATCAGGACTTACAAATAAATCAGAAGATGTTCCCGGATATTCGCTCATCCCCATGTTGCCTGAAACTTCGCTATTGTTAAACAAAGGTGTTTGACCTTTAAAGAAATAGCTGTTTTCGATGTTTATCACACTACTGGTAGTGTAATCGATAAATTTAAATCCTGTACTACCAAAATGAAAAACTGAGTTTTTAATATTGATAGTTGCATTTGTAGTTTTTGAAGCATAGATAACAGTGTTGTTACTTTGATTCAATTTATAGAATGTGCAGTTTTCGATATTTAGTTTTACCGGTTCTCCAATCTGGCCCAGAGTTACAATTCCTCTTCCGGTATTGGTGGAGGTACAGTTTTTAATTTTAATCTCACCAAGCTCAATGTAGGGGTCGGAGCCTGAGACCTGAATATAAGTAAATTGAGGATTTGACGAATAACTATAAGTTGTTACGTTGTTAAAACTGCATTGCGATATTTTGGCTTTAAACCCGGCAACTCGTCCCTGTAATGATAGTATTGTAGAATTTGTAGAAGTATGGAAGCCCAGATTGAAGATACAATTTTCAATAATGAGACTGTTGATATTAAATTGTTTTGACGATTCGCTGACAGCTGCTTGCATAAAATAGGTATCGCAATTGAAGGTGATGTTTTTAAACACCATGCGATCAAAATTTCCCTGAGGAACAATATTCTTCTGCATGTTTACAATGGTGGATTTTACATCCTCTCCAATGAGTACTATGTTCTTTGAAATAATAGCTGTACTGAGTGTCGATGTGAATGTGTAGGTTCCGGGGATAAGAAATACAGTGTCTTTTCTGTCAGGACTAATAACAATTTCTCTTAAGTCTCCATCTTCTGGCCGGCAAACAGTCATGGTCCCTGATGGAGCATTAGGTGTTATTATCTCAGCCTGTGCAACAACATCTTCGTTGTTTAGTAATTTTACAATATAAGTTGTTCCTGCATCAAGATCACTTACTGTCTTTTTCTTGGCAGTCAGTTCGGCAGGAGATATCGGTACTGTCATAGCAGGATTGTTTTCTCCGCTTTTAGTAAATGAGATATGCGTGAACGAAGGTGTCATGTACAATTCCCACTCTATAATAGCCGTAGCCGTTATAGGATTAGTTGTATAATTGAGTTTTGTTGTTCCTGTAACAGTGGGTATCGGACCTTTTTTTGTTGTTACAGCACATGATCCTCTTTCTTTCGTATATCTATAAAGACGAACCATGTATTCAGTATCAGATGTTAAACCTGTATTAATTACTTTTCTCTGATTGTTTGCTTCTTCCGCTGTTACCTGGTAGATAATCGGCGCATTATCGTGATTAACAAAAGTTATCGAACTGATTTGTTCAGGCTCTACTCCTTCTTTTCCCCATGTTACAGTGACAATAGTAGTTACATTATAGGGATTAAGTGTATACTCCATTTCGGCTATGGCATTAATATTCTCGATAGGAACTTCTAATAATGTCCATGTATTTACCGTATTGGAATAAAGTGAAGGTTTCGGAGTCTGCTTATCAGAAATACCTCTTATTCTGATAAAATATCGGGTATTTTCGTCGAGATTTGTGATGAGATATTTATTTTCAGCAATTGTATCAAGTGTATTGTTCCCGCTGAAATCTTCATTAATACTATACTCAATTTCAAACAATGGAGCTGAGGCTTCCCATGAAACATCGATTGAATTTAAAGAGACCGTGCCTATGGTGACCTTGATGGGTTTCAGGTAACGCTCAAGTTCAATTGAGAATATTTCTTTTTGCAAACTATCAGTACATGAAGTTTGAGAAATCACACTTATATAGAAAAGGATGATGCTAAACAGAATTGTATTTGCTTTCATGATATCTTATTTTAATAGCCTAAGTCGCTGTTTGATAATGTGCCCTGACTGGCTGTTATAATTGATAAAGGCAACGGACATACAAGTTGCCGATCTGGATTATTCAAATAAATGCAGGTAATATATTCATCACGAAGTTCGCCGGAGCTTGTGTTTGGGTCGATCCAGGGAGTTACGGTAAGGGAGGTACTTTGATTTCCTTTTGGATTCCAGTGTTTCCAACCTGTTGAACTCATCCAGTTGTTAAGTGCCGCCTGATCGGTTATAGCATTACCCGTTATACCTGGTGCAGTCTCTCCTCTTTCAAATCCATAAAAGATAATTTCACTCTCAGTTGGATTGTTGGTTTTATATTTCCAGAACACATAGGCCGGAACATTTGCATATTTACCGCTAAGCGATCGAAGGTCTCTGATGTCATTCATCACGTTGTCTATATTTGTTTTCAGCAGATTCCATCTTATCAAATCGTATTTTCGGATTGTTTCTCCTACAAATTCAAGGCGTCGCTCTTCCTGAATGGCTTTTAAAAATGTAGCTTTATCGGTAGCATGATTTTCAACATATGTTTTCTGGGATACACCATTATATGCTCTTGTTCTTACGCGTGTCAATGCCTCAACTGCGTCACTGGTGGGGCCTCCGTTAATTTCATTTTCAGCCTCGGCAAACATGAGCAGGATATCTGCATATCGGATGATGATGGGAGTTATTCCGTCGTTAGAATTTGTCGTTAGCTTACCTTTGCTCAAGTCAATCCATTCTGCTCTGAGTTTTCCCGGAGTCATTCTTCTGACGTTGGCAAGTTCCTGTTTTCCGTTCGACCATCTGAAAGGAACGACCGAAACATCCCTCCTGAAGTCATCTTTTTCAAAATCATAGTATAAAGTTGGCACAACACCATGTGTCCCTCCCATGTAAACACTGGTATAAGGGTCGCTACCTACAGTAGGGTTTCCGCTACCAGCAGCACCAGCATGAATTACTCCTGCTGCAACCATCCAGTTTCCACGGGCATTGTAGGAGAAGGGTAAATTAAATAAAGATTCTCCGCCAGAACCGACATTTACCTGACAATTATCCTTGAAGATCTTTTCGAAATTACTCTCTATAATAAACCCTTTTCCTTCATTTTGAATAATATCCCAACACTCATTTCGCGCAATCGTATAGGTTTTTTCGACTGTCAAATCAGGATCAGTACTTAACTGTGCAACATTTTTTTCGCCATAAGTATGATATCCGTATCCTCCTGCGGCAAGCGCTATTCTGGCTCTTAGTCCTTTTGCCGCAGCTTTGTTTGGCCTTAATATTGTCGAAGTTTCAGCGGTACTACCTGCCCAGGGTAATAATTCAGAAGCCAGTCTTAGATCTTCCAGAATTTGCTTGAAAATAATATCGCGATCGGATCGCCCAATGTAAAGATTCTCTTTATTGAGAGGTATGAATCGGGTGGGAATGTTGCCGAACCAGTTCACCAGTTCGTTATACAACCAGGCTCTCATGAATAGAGCTTCACCCAGTAAATATCCGGGTTTGGTGTCGGGCTGAGGATTGCCGTATTTCTTTAATCCGTCAATACAGATATTGGCGCGTTCAATAGCTGCAAATGCATCGGAAGTTGCAGGGCCTAAGAAATCATCTGTACCTTTGTTGTTGTATACAGCAATTGTACGGTGCGTGTTTGTTTCGGTCAATCCTCCAAAGGAAGCCAAGTGTATCTCTGTGTCGTTGTTCAGCCCTTTAAATGGCCATAGCCTTCCATTGAAAGAGTTATTGTTGATTTTTTCATAAATGCCGAAAACTGCCCCTTCAGCTAAAGTTGGATCAGAAAAAATAGCCTCTGAAGTTGATGATGATTCTGCTTTTGTTGTCAGGAAATCATCTGTGCATGAATATGAAGTTGATAATAGAATCACATTCAGAGTCAAAGAATATAGTGTTTTTTTCATGTTAGTCCACATAATTTGATAGTTAAAAATTAAGATTAATTCCTGCGATGAGACCTTTAGTTTTTGGATATGCAGAATAGTCGACTCCGGGGGTTAAAGGAGTCGATCTTCTTGTATCGACTTCAGGGTCAGACCCAGAGTATTTTGTTAAACAAAAGATGTTTGTACCTGTAAGATAAAACCTCATGCTTCTAATATTGAGTTTTTTAACGAGGTTTTTATTTAACGTGTAGCCAATTGTAAGATTACTCAGACGTAAAAAAGAGCCGTCTTCGACCATCCAGGAGGATACAAAACGGTAACCTGTCGCAGGCGACCACAACGTTGTGTTTTGATTTATTTCCGTTAATAAGTCGACATTTGTAATCCTGTTACCTTGTTCGTCGATACTCTTCCATCGATACTCCGAATCCATTGAAGTGAGAAGATTAAGGTAGCGGTATTTCCCTGTGCTGGTATATAATCCTTTATCAACGTTAAGTATTTTATTGCCGTAAGTGTAATTAAAATTTGCATTGATGTCGAATCCAAAGAACCGGGTGTTTATACTAAATCCGCCAATGGCAAAAGGAAGGGTGCTCCCAAGTACTTTTCGATCGCCGGAGGACTCAATCTTCCCATTTTCATCAAGATCCTTCAACTTAACTGCCCCTGGCCCCCATCCTACACCGGCTAAATAGGAATTGTCAATAACGCCTTTATTCGCGACCCATGTATCTCCCTGCAAAGTGAAATCTGTTGCAGCGTATCTGCCATCGCTGACATATCCATAGATCTGTCCTAATGGTTGACCTACTTGAACAATATAATCGTAGTCAATCTCAGTTGATGCCCAGGATGAGTAAGCTGTGATTTGGTCAAGACCGCCTAATGAAGTAACCTTGTTTTTATTTATACTGATATTGAATGAAAGATCTAAACCAAAATTGGGAGTATCAAAAGCAATTGTGTTTAACATAAATTCGATTCCCTTATTCTGTGTGCTTCCAATATTTCTGTACTGGTATTCGTAACCGGCGCCTTTTATCGGGAAACGAATTAATAAATCATTAGTTGTGTTGAAATATGCGTCGATA
>Ga0066604_10001913_pt1 | contig 11030 bp, 8 predicted proteins | sample Higcelwee11metaG_FD_59501 | JGI IMG/M metagenome (GOLD analysis project Ga0066604, IMG submission 59501) | Freshwater pond sediment microbial communities from the University of Edinburgh, under environmental carbon perturbations - High... | ecosystem: Environmental > Aquatic > Freshwater > Pond... | reverse complement strand
CGCCGCCGCGCGGCGCAGCACTGGGGTCGCCCCAGGGTGGGGGTCGGCGTGCAGCACGAGCTGATCGCGGCGCACGTTGAACTGTGTGTTGTTCTTGGCTTTGCGCTGGCGACGCCAGGCGGGCTGCCCGGCCATGATGTCGGCGCCCGGCGACCGAAACCCGCCGACGTCGGGCATCCGGATGAGGTCGAAGCGGTTCGGGTCGTCTTTGTCGGGCTCCACCGTGGCCAAGCTCTCGCCGACCACCACCGCCTTGCCTTCGTCCAGCCCAAACACCACGGTGTAACGGAGGGTCGGCAGCTTGAGCTTGCTGTCGACGATCACGGCTTGGAGGAGGATCTTGTCGTTCTCGCGCCGCTGTAGATCATGGCGGAGGAGCAGGTCGGTCGCGACGGCGTAGAACTCCTCTGACGAGCGCCCGGCGGCGCCCAAGAGCGCGAACGCCTCGACGATGGTGGTCTTGCCCGAGCCCGTAGGCCCGGTGACCACGGTGAGGGGCTCGTCCATGGCCAAGGTGAGCAAGAGCCGTCGGATGCCCCGAACGCCGATCATCTCAATCTGGGTGACGATGTCCATCGTTGTGGGCGCCTCGCTCCAGAGCAGTGCTAACACACCCGGTCCGGGGCCTGCGCGACGCTCCCCTTCTCGACTGGCCATCCGCGGAGCTACACTGCGCGGCATGAGCTGGACCCCCATCATCGCCGATCGATACCAGCCCCTCAGCCTCGCGGGTCGCGGCGCCTTCGCTGAGGTCTGGCGCGGCGTAGACACGGCCACCGGGGAGGTGGTCGCGCTGAAGAAGACGCGCCTCACCCACCGAGACGACCTCGACGGGCGCCGCCGTGAGGTCGCCGTCATGCGGGCCCTGCGCCTGCCAGGGGTGGTGCGCCTGCGGGACGTCGTGATGGACGGCCGCTTTGAGGTGCTGGTGATGGACTGGGTCGAGGGCGCGCCGTTCCCGGGCGCGCCGGGGCCAATGGACTGGGCCCAGCTTCGGCCCTTGGTCCTGGCCCTCGTCGAGACCCTGCGCGGCGTTCACGCCGTCGGCCTGCGCCACAACGATCTGAAGCCTGAGAACGTGCTCGTGGACCTGGCGACGGGGCGCGTCACCATGCTCGACTTCAACCTCGCCGCTGAAGAGCCCGAGGATCGGGGCGGCGGCACGCTGCTCACCCTGGCCCCGGAGGTGCTGCTCGGCGGCGCCTCGTCCCCGGCGTCGGATCTCTACTCGTTGGGCGTCGTCATCGCCTGGGGGCTGCTCGGGGACTGGCCGCCCGACGATCACCTCGCCGCGGCGCTCTCTGGCCAGCTCACCGGCCCTCTGCGCCTTGAGGGGGTTCACCCCGAGGGCGCGGCGTGGGTAGAGGCCCTCACCCAGCCCGACCCGGCCCAACGACGGGCGCCAGAGCCCACCGACGCCCACCTCGACGCGGCGTTGAGCGCGCTCCAGGCCCGCGCGTCCACCTTGGAGGCGCTGTTTGTGGGGCATCAGGCCCTCCACCACGTCCCTGAAGACGCCGCCCGGGCGCTCTTTGCGCGCGCCGGGATCGACCCCGCCGCCCAGCGCGCCGAGCTGACGGCCTGGGTGCGCCGCGGCGACGCCTGGCTTCACGCCGAGGGCGTCGAGGTGAGGCGTGACGCGCTCCAGCGCCTCGATGAGCCCCCCGAGCTGCGCGCGGCCTTGGTCCGTGGTCAGGTCGCCGAGGTCATCCAGGTCGCCGAGGCCCGCGCCCAGGCCCTCGCCGAGGTCGGGCGCCTTGGGGACGCCTGCCAGCTCCTGCTGTTGGCGCTTGAGTGGCGGGGCCCCGAGTCGGCCGTGACCCACGCCGTAGAGGCCTTGGTCATCTATTCTTTGGCCCAAGAGCAGCCCGTGCCGATCCGCGAGGCCCGCCGGGCGCTCCAGCGTCTCTGCGGGGTGTCCCCGATCACGCGGCTCTTGGAGGCCTACCAGTCCGCCTTAGAGGGGGATCTCAACTACGCCGAGGGCCTCGCCCAGAGCCTCCCGCCCTTTGAGTCCGAGGCCGTCGAGACCTGGCGTGTGGCGACCTTGGTGCTCTTGGCCAAACGACGGGGCGAAGGGGAGGTCCGCCTCGCCGAGCTCGGCCCGGCGCTGGCGCGGCGGGGGGCGGTGGCGCGGAGCAAGCTTCAGCGCTGGTGGGGCCACGAACATTACCTCGCTGGGCGTTTTGCGCAGGCCGCTGAGCTGATCGTCGAGGCCGCCGATGTGCCCGGGCTGCGCCTTGATGAGCGCCTCGCGGCCAAGCTTCAGCTCGCCTCGGCCACCTTAGAGACCGGGCGGGTCGAGGACGCCCAGCGCCTCGCGAAGGAGGCCCAGGCCCTCGCCGCCGCCGCGCGTCTGCCGCTTTATGAGGCCCGCGCGGTGTGGATCGCCCGAGCCGCCGCGCTCCGGGCCGATCGTCCAGAGGGCCCCGACGCCGCCTTGATCGCCGCCTTCGACCACCTCAGCGTGAGCGATCTCCCGGCTTGGCTGCGCCTGACGGACGCCGCGGCCGCGGCCCGGCGGGGTCGGCTCGACGAGGCCCTCGCCCTCGCCCGGGGCTGCGTGGGGCACCTCACCGTTCAGAACCTCCCCGAGCCCCAGGTCTTGGCGACGGCGCTCATCGGCCTCTGCGGCGGAGAGCCCTTCGACGCTGAAGCCTTCCGCGATCGCCTCGACCGCCTGCCCCTGCGCAGCGTACGAATCCGGGTGCAGGCCCTCGCCGGGGTGGCCGGCCGGGCCGATCCTCCGCTGCGCCGCCGCGTGCTGACCGAGCTTCAGGCCGTCGTGCCCACCTTGCCCGATCCATCCCGTCGTCTGGAGCTGTTCAGCGCCCAAGAGGCCTTAGAGATCGCCCAGCGTGGCCATCTCTGAGGCGTCGGGAGGAGGATTAGCTTACCCACACCCCTTTGTGGTTCACGAACTCGTACAGGCCAAGCTGCCCCAGCTCACGGCCATAGCCCGAGCGTTTGACGCCGCCGAAAGGCAGGCGCGGGTCGGACTTCACCAGCTCGTTCACGAACACCGCGCCGCACTCCAGGCGCCCGGCGAGGGCCTCAGCGCGCTCGCGGTCGGCGGTCCACAACGCGGCGCCCAGGCCGTAGGGCGAGCGGTTCGCCAGCTCGACGGCCTCCTCCGCGCTGTCGACCACCCGCAGAGCGGCGACGGGGCCGAAGGTCTCCTCGTCCCAGGCGGGCATCCCGTCTTGGCAGTGGGTGAGCAAGGTGGCGGGATACCAGAAGCCGGGGCCCTCGGGGAGCTCGCCGCCGAGGCGTACCACGGCGCCTTCAGCGACAGAGGAGAGCACCTGGCGGTGGATGGCGTCGCGCAGGTCGAGGCGGGCCATGGGGCCGAGCTTGGTCTCGGGCGACCGCGGCGGGCCTTGGGTGTGGCTGGCCATCGCGGCGGCGAAGCGCTCGGTGAACTCCTCTGCGACGGCGCGCTCGACGAGGAACCGTTTGGCGGCGATGCACGACTGGCCGTTGTTGAGCAGGCGTGAGGCGGCGGCGACCGTGGCCGCGCGGTCGAGATCCGCGTCGGCGAGGATGATGCAGGGGTCGCTGCCGCCAAGCTCCAACACCGCGCGTTTGAGGTGCCGGGCGGCCAAGGCGCCCACGGCCTGCCCCGCGGCGGTGGAGCCGGTCAAGGTCACGGCGGCGATGCGGTCATCGGCGATGATCGCCCCGACCTCGTCCACCTCCACCCGCAGGTTGAGCAGCAGAGGCGGCGCCCCGGCCTCCCGCAGGAGCGTCTCGATGGCCTCGCCGCAGTGGGGCGTGTTCGGCGCGTGTTTGATGAGCGCGGTGTTGCCCGCCATCAACGCCGCCGAGGCGAAGCGGAACACCTGCCAAAACGGGAAGTTCCAGGGCATGATCGCCAAGATCACCCCCAAGGCGTCCCGGCGGGTGTAGCTGCGGATGGCCTCGGTCTGCGCGGGCTCAGCCGCCAGCCAGCCCGGGGCGTGCTCGGCGTAATACCGGCAGGCCCAGGCGCACTTTTTGGCCTCGCCGACGCCTTGGGTGAACGGTTTGCCCATCTCGTCCGCCATCAGCCGGGCGAGGGGCTCGGCCTGGGCGTCGAGGCGCGCGGCGATGGCGCGCAGCGTGTCGGCGCGCTCGGCCAGCGGCGCCTGGCGCCAGCTCCGAGAGGCGGCGTGGGCGGCGGTGATGCGGGCCTGAACCTCGCCGTGGCTGTGGTTGGGCAGCTCCCCAAGACGTTGACCATTCTCGGGGTTGATCGCGACGAAAGGCATCGGGGCTCCAAGAAGCGGGGGCGAGCGGGGAGGGGAGCGGCGCTCAGATCGCCTTCATAAACAAGGCGTACTCCCGAAACGGCTCCCCACCTTTGGAGGAGATCGCCAAGGAGCGGCTGTTGGACCACATGCAGGCGTGAACGCCGTGGGTGAGGCCCAGGCCCTCGGCGGCGGCGTGGGCGGCGGCGACGAGGCGGGCGCCGACCCCCGACTTTCGCCACGCCGGGCGCACCCCCAGGCCACGGATGATGAACCGGTGGCGTTCGGGCGCGGCGCCGTCTTTGTGGGCGAACAAGAACCCCGCGTCTTCGCCGTTCACCGTCGCGAACAGGATGAGCCGAGGGTCAAACAGGCCTCGCAGGCGGGCGAGCCCGGCCTGGCGCACGCCCGGAGGCAGGTGCAGGTGGGCGTAGGCGTCGTGGTAACAGGGCTCGGTGAGCGTCATCACCCGCGCCAAGGCGTCCTCAAGGCTGTCCAAGGTGCGGATCTTCAGCTCGCGGGGGCCCTTCGCCTCGCCGTAGCGGCGCGCGGCTTCGTTGGACATGAGGTGAGAGCTGTACCGCGCGACGACCCGATACCCGGCGGCGAGCCAAGGGGCGGGGTCGGCCTGGGGCTCACCGGAGAACGGCGGCTCCTCAAAGGGGCCGAGGTTCGCGCCAAAGCCCAGATCGGGGCAGAGGAGCAGAGGGCCTTGGGCGGCGAGACAGCCGCGCTCTCGCAGCCAAGACTCGCCGAGCGCCAAGGTCTCTGGGCCGCCGTCGAGGTCGTACAGCGCGCCGGTGGGGTGGTGATCGGCGTGGAGCGTCGCGAGCACCCGACCGCGCGGACCGATGAGCGGCGCGGCCTGGGCGGTGGCGCGGGCGATCACGAGGGGCTCGGGCTCTCCCCCGGCGTCTTGCCAGGCGCGGTCGTCAGGGGCGAAGGACTGCGTGGTGAGATCTTGCATACCCGAGAACATACCGCTCCCCTGCGTCGGGGGATAGGGGGATCGGTCAAGCCCCCCCGGAGGTCACCATGTCTCGTGGTCTGCTGCTGCCCGTCCTCGCCCTCCTCGCCTGTGACAAAGAGCCCGAGGGCCCCGCTGAGGCGCCATACTCCGACTGTGACCCCCTCGACGCGGGCCTCTGCGCCTTGCCGTGGCCCAGCACCTTCTACATGGAAGAAGACGCAACCACATCGAGCGGCTGGCGGGTGAACCTCCGCCCCAACAGCCTGCCGATGAACCGCGACGGCGTGCAGATCAAGCCCGACTCCTGGAACCAAAAAGACGGCTTCTCCACCTTGGGGCCGTTCATGTTTTACTTCCGCGACGTCGATCCCAGCCTCTTGATCTCCCACCAAGACATCGGCGCCTACGCCGCCGACGACGCCCGGGTGGCGCTCATCGACGCCGAGACCGGCGAGCGCGTGCCGATCTTCGTCGAGGTCGATGGCACCGTCGAGTACACCCGGGAGCAGCTCATCTTGGGCCGCCCCGTGGTGCCGCTCAAGCACGGTCACCGCTACGTCGTCGTCGTCCGCGGCCTCAAGACGCTGGACGGCGCCGAGGTTGAGGTCAGCGAGTCCTTCGTGCAGCTCCGCGACGGCACCCCCGCGACGAGCTGGGACGTCGAGGGCCGCCGCGAACGTTTCGAGTCCGACATCTTCCCCGTGGCCGAGAAGGCCGGCTTCGCCCGGGCGGAGCTGCAGCTCGCCTGGGACTTCGTGACCGTCTCCCGGGAGTCCAGCCTCGGCGGCGCGGAGTGGATGCGCGACGACGCCGCGGAGCGTGTGGGCGCCGAGGGCCCCGCCTACACCATCACCAGCGTCGAAGAGAGCGACTGCTCCTCCGGCGCCACCATCGGTCGCACCCTTGAGGGCGTGATGACCGTGCCGCTGTACACCGAGCTTGACGGCCCAGGCACCAAGCTCACCCGGGACGCAGACGGAATGCCCTACTACAACGGCGACTCCCAGGCCGAGTTCACCGTGCGGATCCCCTGCTCCTTGTTGACCGAGCCCCGCGCCGCCTTCGTGCTGCAGTACGGCCACGGCCTGCTCGGCAGCCGCGGTGAGGTGCGCACGGGCTACCTCAGCGACATGGCCAACCGTTACGGCTGGGTGCTGATCGCCACGGACTGGACGGGCATGTACGAGGACGATCTCAGCGCCATCACCCTGATGATCGCCAACGATCCCAGCGACTTCGGTATCTTGCCCGAGCGCAGCGTGCAGGGCTTCATCCACCAAGACCTGCTCCTGCGCCTGGCCCGGGGCGGCTTGGTGAACGACCCCAACCTGATCGTCGACGGCACCCCGCTCATCGACCCCGACCGCTTCGGCTACTACGGCAACTCCCAAGGCGGCATCTTGGGCGCGGGCTACGTCGGCATGTCCACGCAGATTGAGCGCGCCGTGCTCGGCGTCGGCGGCATGCCCTACGCCGTGCTGCTGCCCCGCTCCGCCGACTTCGACCCCTTCTTCCTCATCTTCAACGCCAAGTTTGAGGACCACCGCGACATCGCCTTCCTCATCGGCGCGTTCCAGACCTTGTGGGACGTCGGCGAGGGCGCGGGCTGGGCCCGGTCGATGGTGAGCGAGCCCGGCGAGGGCCAAGCCCCCAAGCAGGTGCTCATGCAGGTGGGCATCGGCGACGCCCAGGTCACCACCTTAGGCGCACACATCATGGCCCGGGCCTATGGCGCGAGCCTCGTCACCCCCCAGACCCGCGAGATCTGGGGCCTCACCGAGCAGACCGCGCCCTTCGAGGGCTCGGCCTTGGTGGAGTGGTATTACGCCGACGGCTCTGAGGAGCCCCTCGAGAGCGTGCCCCCGAACAAAGACGGCGACACCCACGAGTGCCCCCGCCGCGAGCCCGCCGCCCAAGATCAGCTCCGCGACTTCTTGGAGGACGGTGTGGTGAACCAATACTGCGAGGGCGTCTGTGAGAGCCTACGCTCTGAGACCTGCCCCTGATCGGTCAGCCGTCGCCTCGGGCGCCTCGGCCCACGAGGCCCCCGACGGCGCGGCGGCGGAGCGTGTCGCCGCCCTGCTCCTCGCAGTAGAGCTTGTTCACCGCCACGAGCACCGTCGTGAGCGCCTCGACGCTGAGCACGTCCTGCTCAGGCAGCGCCGCGATGGGTAAGTCCTTGAAGTTTAACGGGCAGGTGTCGCGCCGCCCCTCCATCATCAGGGGCAGGCCATGGCTGCGGCAGATGAGCGGGCGGTCGGCGTAGACGCTGCACTGGCCGTCGAGGAGCAGGCTGCACCCGGAGCTGGTCTGCGCCGCGAGGCGCGCGCGGGTGAGCGGAGGCAAGGCGGCGACGGCCTCGGTGAGCGAGGCGTGCTCAACGTCGGAGACGGTGCGTTCACTCTGGCAGCAGCGGTCACAGCCCGCGCGGCAGGCGAAGTGTTGGGTGTAGGCCGAGAGCACCCGAGCGCTGTGCTGATCGACCTTCTCGCGCAGGGCGCGCAGGTTTCTGAGCGGCGCGCCGTGGCCGTTCACGCCTTGGCGCCGAGCAAGAGCGCGTTGAGCTGATCAAACCGGGTGAAGTCGCGGCCGAGGATCAGGCTCGTCGCCCCCGCGGCTTGGGCCATGCCGCCGTCGGTGTCTTCGCGGTCGCCGATGTGAATGATCGCGGAGCTGGGCAGGGCGAGCTTGGCGGCGGCGGCCTCTAAGGCGTCCGGCAGCGGCTTGAACGCGCCCACGGCCTCGGCGTCAACGACGGCCGCCCAGCCGCCGAGGCCCAGGCCCTGAAGCTTTCTCTCCGCCGGGTGATCCGAGACGACCACCCGCGGCACCCCCGCGCGGTCCAGGGCGTCCATAAGCGCCTTGACGCCGGGGCGCAGGATCCCCGGCGAGAAGCTCGACACCCAGGCGCCATAGACCGTGCGGTCTAACGCCTGGCGCGCGATCTCAGGGGGCAATCCCACCGCGGCGCCGACCCGGCGATCCAGCTCAGCCCGCAGGTTCGGCGAGCGCTGGCCCCGCAGGGCGGTGACGGCGTCTTTGTAGGCGAGCAGCACCCGCGGGTGGCGCAGAAGCGACGGCAGCAGGTGAACCCGGTGCCGATCGTAGTCGTAGAGGGTGCCGTCGAGGTCAAAGCTGACCGCGTGGACAGACGAATTGCCCATGAGCTTGAGGGTCAACGGCGTGTCTCCGGCGTGTCGGCGAGGGGCGGGCGGGGTCAGGGTTCGGGCATGAGCGGTGGCTCGGGCTTGCGAGCCCGTCTCCGCGGGTGCTACATGTGTGCCTCTCGCTCGCACGCTGCGCAAGCCCGGAGTCTCTATGAACCGCGTCGCCCTCTCCTTCTTCGGCCTCGTGGCGCTCTCGGCCAGCGCCTGCACCGGCAACCCCATCGGCATCTCGGGCTACGACATCCCCGAGCACTTCCCCCTCGATGGAAAGCGCGCTTGGGAGTACTCCAACGCCGCCACGACCTGGCAGATGAACGTCGTGATGTTGGAGACCTCCGAGAACATCAACGACACCCAGGTCAAGACGCTCGAGTACTACGATGACGTCAACGGCATGCTGCTCATGCGCACCCGCTGGTCCTCAGACTCCTCCAAGGGCGTCCTGCTCTACAGCTATGAGGTGCTCGCTGAGGGTGGCCAAGGCGGCGGCGACACCGGCGGCGACGACACCGGCGGCGACGACACCGGCGGCGCGATGGGCCCGGCGGAGGCCGTCGTCTTCGATCCCCCGATCCAGTTCGGCGATCGTGAGAACCTCGCCCAAGAGTCCATCGTCACCGAGACCACCGGCGGCACCTGGACGTCCACCTTCGAGTCCACCGAGCCCTGCCCGAACAACTGGGTCGCTGGCGACAACACCTGGGACTGCCTGCGGTTCGTGCTCGACGACGGCGACGGCGACAGCACCACCGGGGCCAAGGTCGCGGGCACCTACTGGATCGCCCCACGCTACGGCATGTCCTGGTTCCAGCTCACCGGAGACGCCGACAAGTGGATCCTGAACCGCGCCGAGTGGGAGGAGTAGGCCGCCTCGTCGCCTTCGCCGCCGCGCTGATCGTGGGCGGCGGCTGCGTCGAGGATCCCGCCTATCGCCCCGCCGATCTCCAGCTCGACCTGCCCGGCTTGGTGCCCACCAGCGCCGCCGTGGCCCGCACCTGCGTCATCGGCGTCGGCGAGCGTGAGGCCGGGGCGCGCCTTGAGGGCCGCCTCGTGTTCACCGGCGTGCCCACCGCCGGGCCCGTCGATGTGGTGATCGATCTTTTTGATGAGGCGGGGACGCTGCTCGCCCAAGGTCGCGGGTTTGATGTAGACGGCTGGGCCCAAGGCGAGCGTGTGGACTGTGTGGCCGGTCTTCAGTCGGGCGATCTGCCCGTTGAGACTTGCGAACCCTGCTCCGCAGAGGGCAAGTTTGCAGAGCCGGACGAGCCCTCGTGGGTGCTCGCCATCCGATTCACCGGCGACGCGCCCTGACGCGACCCCGCCGAACCGACAGGATCTCCTTCATGCGCCTCCATCGCCCCTCCCTCTTGGCGCTCCTCGCCGTCGTCGCGTGCAAAGACGGCGACTCCGTCGTCACCGACACCGACACGGGCCCCAGCGTCATCGGCGAGAGCGGCATCTTCACTGACTCCGGCGGCGCCGACAGCGACTCCCAAGACTCCGGCGGCGACAGCGGCGGCGACGACACCAACGCCGACGACACCGGCGAGGTCGTGAGCGACTGGGACTCCCTGAGCCTCAGCCCGGCGCTGATCCGCGTAGACGTCGGCGCCACGTTCACCGCCCGCGCGGTCCTGTTCGACGACGTGATGGGCTCCCAAGACGCCGCCGCGCTCTTCGGCGTGAGCGACGCCACGGTGCTCTCCGTCGACGCCTCAACGGGCCTCGTCACCGCCCTCGCCGAGGGCAGCGCGTTCATCACCGCCGACGCCGAGGGCCTCCACGCCGAGGCTCTGGTCGCCGTTCAGGCCGACGGCGCCTTGTCCATCACCGTCGTCGATGGCCTCACCGGCGCGCCGATCCCCAGCGCCCGGCTCTCCTACGGTGAGACCCGCGTCACCGCCGACGCCGACGGTCACGCCACCCTCACCGTGGCCGTCGGCGCCCCCGCAGACATCAGCGTGTGGGTCGATTCCGGCGGCTACATCCCGCTGAGCGTCATGGGCGCGGTGCCTCGCGAGCTCACCCTGCCCCTGCGCCCCAACTCCGAGGAGTCGGGCCCCGTGGCCACGATTGGCGGCGACGTGCTCTTTGACGGCTGCCTAAAGGCCGACTGGGACGAGGCCATCGTCGGCATCGTCGGGCCGTCTCTCCAGCGCGCGCCGCTGTTCATCAACGCTGAGGATCTCCTCGCTGAAGACCGCGTGGTCAAGTTCTACGGCATCGACGTCGAGATCCCCGGGAACCTGGTCGTGCAAGGCGGCGCCGAGACGTACGAGACCCCCGCCCACGAGGGCGACGTCGCCTTGTGGGGCTTCGCTGGGCCGATGCCGATCAGCGAGATCAGCGCGGGCTTCGCCGACGTCGGCCAAGCCTTCGGCGCCGTGCTCGCCCACCTCGACAACTTCCGCTTCCAGGCCATCCCCGGCCTCTCCGCGAGCGCCTCCATCGCCTTGGACCAGCCCGTTCGCCCCGAGCACAGCTTTGACCAAGAGGTCGTCGTCGAGCTGGCGGCGCTGCCCGAGGGCTTCTTGGGCAACGAGGACGTGCTGGTGATGCTCCTGGAGGTGGGCGAGGGCGGCATGACCCTCACCGGGCTTGGCCAAGGCACGGGCACGCTCAGCGTCGGCCGGGTGGCGGCGGAGGCTTGGCCGGTCTCCGATG
>Ga0066604_10001907_pt1 | contig 11046 bp, 9 predicted proteins | sample Higcelwee11metaG_FD_59501 | JGI IMG/M metagenome (GOLD analysis project Ga0066604, IMG submission 59501) | Freshwater pond sediment microbial communities from the University of Edinburgh, under environmental carbon perturbations - High... | ecosystem: Environmental > Aquatic > Freshwater > Pond... | reverse complement strand
CGAACCACCGAGAGGCCCGCTGGAATGAACGATGCATCACCATCGCCACCCAACGCCCGGATTATGTGCCGGGCCTCTCCCTCTTAACCGCCCTTCCGCCCTCGCCGAGCCCCCGCCTCAGCCCCCACGCCCCGGGCTGCGCCGTTAGCCTGCTCTTCTCGGCCACTTAGCCCGCTCCGCGTCGTCACAAAACGCCGCTGAGCCCCGCCGCGCCCACGATCCTCCCCCCGCCGCCCCGGCTGGGGAGGCCCGTGGCCCTACGCCCTCGCCCCTCGCCTTGGGTCCCCGCGGACCTCTGGCCGAGCCACGCCCAGCTCACACACCATCACACCTCCCTGGCGGGAGAATGGAACTCCTATGTCTCAACCACACGACCCCACTCTGACCCTCTTCATCCTGCACGGCTTGGCGGTCTCGTTACGCGACCGCGCCGACTCCATGACCGAGCGCGCCGAGGCCCTGCTGCTTGGCGTCGAGCAGGCCTTCACCCAGCAGATGCGCGGTGAAACTGTCGATCTGGGAGTGCTCAACGCCCTCACCGACGCCGTCATGGCCGAGCTCGACACGTCCCACCGCCTCGGCGAGAAGCTCCGCCGCGGCGCCCGGGCCCTCGCCAAAGAGGCGGGGCTGCTGGTCACCCTGCCCAAGCTCGTCGCCTCGGAGCGGGTGCTCGCGGCGCTGCCGACGCTCTCCGACGCCGCGGCGACTGTGCGCCGTGCGATCCCCCGGGCGCGGCTCACCACCTTGGCCCGGGATCTCACCGAGGCCCTGGGCCAGCTCGCCTTGGCCGCGAGCCAGCGGCCGATCAACGAGGACGACCTCTTGCCCCTGCGCTCGGTGTTCGCCCGCCTGGACGGGCTGCCCCAGGCGTTGAGCGGGGCCCGGGAGCGCATCGGCGCGGCCCTGGCCGAGATCGACGGGCGTTAGCCGAAGGGCGCGCCGGGGCTCGTTTGGGCTCCGGCGCCATTCCTGCGAGATCCCCACCGAAGTCGCGTCGCTCCAACGCCATTCCTACAGGATCCCCGCCTTCGTCACGTCGCTCCGGCTCCATGCCCGCCCGCGCTCTCTCTCCGCCGTCCGAGCCCGTAGCACCACAACCAGCGCCGGGGTCGGCCGCGCGAGGGCGACCCGAGCACCACGCGATCGGGGGCGGACCCGAGCGGCCAGGCGTCCCCCAACAAACGTATGGCGGTCACCGAGGTCAGGACCTGCGCGTTGAGATCGGTCTAGAGCAGCGCGTCGACACCCGTGGCGGGTTTGACGGCTGTAAGGGGTGTGCGCGGGCTCATGGGCACAAGTATTCGCAGGGCGCCCACTCCTGCTGGTCCTCGTTCTCGATGTGGGATCCGCACAATCCAAACACCTCTGAGTCCAGCTCACCACAGAACGCCTCGTCCACCTCTCCACCATACCGCGTGATCCATCCCGCCAACCACCAGATGTGGACGCCATAGGCCCCCTCGCGGGAGGGGTCACAGTCTGCGACAGGGTTCTCTGTGCAGGTGATGTGCGCTCCGTAGAAGCGGTGCGCGGACTCGTGCAGGATGACGCTCGCGGCCACCGCCGGAGGCCTCGCTCGATAGAGGTCTCGGTCCCAGCCGAGGAAGGGCGGCGCGAACGTGGTTTTGTGCTCGGAGGCGGTGTAATTCGCTGATGCGCCTGGGCTTCCTGGGATTGAGTCCACATAGACCGACAAGAACGTCGACGCTCGAATCATCGTGAAGATCAGCTCAGCGCGTGTGGCGTCTGGGGCCACCTGCGCGCGGCCAAGCTCCTCGCGGAAGAGCTCGGGCAGGTCTGGGTCGGCCAGCACGTCCGCGGCGGTGTCTCGGTCATCAGCCAGAACGGTGAACAGTCCGGCCAACACATACGCGCCGGTCTCAGAGTCCCAAAGGGTGCTGGGCGTGAACCCGAAGCTCTCCCAGTCCATCCCGATCGTCGCGCCGAGGGTCGTCGCGCAGCCTACCCCCAGCCCATCCACGAGCTTAGGCGCCGTGAGGGTAGGGCTCCACGCGGCGAGCTCGGGCGCGCAGTCCGCCCGCGCGGCGCCGTAGTCTGTGCGGGGCGGCTGGCACCCGCAGAGGAGGAGGGCGAGCGGGAGGGCGGCGCGGGAGATCATTGTTCGACGGGCAACGAGTAGGTTCCCGGGTCACAGAGGCTGACCTCCTCAACGCTGGCATCGTCGATCACCAAGGTCGCGCCTTCGGCGTCGTAAGTGGCGAGGCGGCCGCTCACATGAAAATCGCCACGTGTGTAGTCGAAAGAGTAGCCCAACAGCCCCGAGGTCAGCGGGATGGACTCACGATCTTCAACGTGACCATACCGTTCCAGAATGAGCTTCGTAGGCGCAAGATAGGGCACTGGCCGAACTGTAAACTGCTGTTTCCATGATCCGATGCAGTCCAGATCCGCGGGATCAATAACGTAGCCTTGGCTCGGATGGCGTTCTCCTTGAACGGGTACCGTCCCGCAGGTCCACTCCAGGTCGGCGATAAAATTCACTGTGGTCGTTCCCGGAAACTCTTCGCCGACGATTGGTGCCCCGCCGGAGATCGCGCCCTCCGTCCAGTCGTTCGTCGCGGACAACACGATTGAGTTTTCATCTTTATCGACGAGGTGGTCTGTTCTGTCGAATCGAAACGTGACGTTCGGCTGAAGGATTCTGAGTGTTTTTCCTTGATCCTGGACAATGTCAAGGTCTGTAATCCATGCCGCGCCGGTTAATCTTCCAGTGCCAGTTACTTGAATAGGGCTAAGGATCAGGGAATAGTTCGAGTCGCCATCTTTGTTGATTACGCGCCGAGGAATAAGTCGAAAGCGGCCACTGCCGGCCGAGCAGGAAGACTCTACGGGCTCGCTTCGTGCGGCCGAGACTTCCGTGAAGTTGATGCATACTTCCACCGCCGGCACATATTCTGCGCACTCATTGGCCGCGGTGCGGACTGAGTCTTGAATCTCTACGACGAGGGGCCCAAAATTACAATCTGGGAAGCAGGAGTTCAGGCTCCCAAGGAGGTTTGAGTCAACAGACCAATCGCCACCGGACTCGATCGCGCTAACCGTGTTCTCAGTGCGATAGTTTTGAGAGCTGGGATAGGTAAAGGATGCACCCCCTAGGGGCGCAATGATGCGCACATAATCGGGTGGAGTTGGGGATGTGGTGGTTCCATCAATCTCAAAACTAGTGATTGTACGAACACCCATGTAGTCATATGGCGGCGCTCCCGTGGCGTTGCAGATGCTTGAATCAGTCCACCCAAGGCCGGGAGGTGAGAGGGGCTCTCCAGCTGTCAGTTGAAAATCACATCTCTCGACAGGTGTGGTCGTGGGGGGTGTCGTAACTCCAGTATCTTCATCATCCGTAATCTTGTTGATATCGTAGTCACTGCAGGCGAAGAAAAACACAGCCAGCAGAGGGTGAACGGTGCGCGGGTTGGTACGTTGCATTGAGGACTCCTAAGGTGCTTGGCCACGGCATCCTCAGGGTAGCATGACGCTCCGATCCTTGATCAAACTATTTAACATCGATCCGCCGAGCGGTTCATTGTTGACCTGAAGGCCGCGACATCCACGCCCTCACCCAGCCTAAGGCTGCGTGCTCTCCAGCTCACTCTTCGCGTCCGCCCGGTCGGGGTCGAGCTGCAAGGCGGCTTTAAACCGGCTCATCGCTTGGCTCTTGCGGCCGGCGGCCTTGAGCAGACGCCCGGCGGTCACCTGGGCCAGGGCTTGCTCTTTGGGCTCGGTCAAGAACAGGGCGTCGAGGTTCATCACGCCGTCGACGGGGCTGATCTGGCGGGCGGCGACGCGGCAGAAGATGTCGAGGATGCGGTAGCGGGCTTGGCGGGGGTCGAGGCGGGCGGCGAGCATCGCGGCGTGCTGGGCCTCGGTCCACACGCGGCGGTAGGCGAGGGCTTGGGCGCGCTCGAAGAGCTCGCGGGCGCGGCGGGCGTCGTCGTCGTTGGCCTCGGGGGGCAGCTCAGCGAAGGCGCGCAGCTCACGCAGCCACAAGGCGACGATGGCCGGGTCGTACAGGGCCTCGCGGCTAGAGCGGAAGATCTCGTCTAAGGCGGTGACGGCCTCCAGGGTGTCCAAGGAGGCGCGGGCGAAGGACTCGGGGCGGAACACCGAGGCCTCGCGGGTGAAGGCGGCCTGAACCCCTTGGAGGGTGAAGATGTCGTTCAGGGCGTCGCCGCTGAGCTTGAGCACGACGAGGGGGTTGAGCTCGGAGCAGCGCGCGGCGAGGTCCAGAACGGCGGCCTCCTCCTCGGGCATCGGGTCGGCCTTGCGGGGAGGCGGCGGCCTCGCGGGGCCCGGGGACGGGGGCGGCGGCTTGGGCGGCAGGGGCGTGTGCTCGTCGTCGATCTCTTGGGGGTTGGAGTCGGCGTCGAGGATCTCGATGAACGGGCGATCTTCGGCGGCGGCGACGGCCTGGGGCTCATCAGCGTAGCTGGCGAAGGTGACCCGGGGCGCGCGGTCGGGGCGGTCGATGCTGATCAGGCCGGTCTGCAACAGCAGATCGATGGCCTGGAGCGCGTGGGCGGTGCGGTCCTTCTGGTGGCGGCCGCTGGCGATGATCAGCTCGTTGAGGTTCATGTTCGGGCGCACGATGCGTAAGGTGCGCAAGACGATGGGGTCGAGCTCGGGCGGCGGCGCGCCGGGGGCGGCGCGCACGGTGTTGAACAAGAACGGCTGCAGCTCGGCGGCGACCTGATCGGCGCTGCGCAGCTCGGCAAGCCCCCGGGAGAAGATGCGCAGCATCGGCTCGGGCAGGGGGAACGAGCCCGCCGGGGGCACACGGCTGGGCTGGAGGTGGCCGTTCACGTCGTCGCGGCCGACGAGGCTCGCCAAGAACAGGCCCACGCCCATGCAGGCCGCGTTGAGCACGGCGTCTAAGGCGAAGCCAGACTCCATCGCCAAGGCGATGTCGTTCGTGAGGTGGCCTTGCAGGCGCGCGGGGTTGGGAAGCTCAGCCTCAAGGGGGCCGAGCAGGCCCGGGATGCCCTCGGCGTGGTGGACCCGGCGGCCCTTGAGCACCAACGAGGCCCAGAACCGCGGGCCATGCACGCCGATGCCGAAGGTCTCCCCGCCGCGAAGCGCGTAGAACAGCAGCTCGATGGGGGGTCCGTGGGTCATCGTGCAGCGCTCTGCGTCATACAGGGGTTCAGATTTTTTGTGTTTAACCCATCTCGCCGGGCCGCGCGCGGGGGATGACGGCCGCGGTGGATGCAGGCGGAAGAGAGGGGCTTAAAGCTCGCTCTGAAGGTGGCTGCCCATCGGAGAGGCCGAAGATCGCCGCGTCCTCCGCGGCGCGTCGGGCGTCGACGGCGAGGCGCTCGGCGAGGCTGTGCAGCTTGGCCACCCGCAGAAGCTCTCCGGCGAGCCGCCACACCGCGGACGCCTCCTCATTGCCGCGCACGGCGAGGGCCTGGAGGTTCAGCGCGCCGTCGGCCAGAGACATGCGGCCCAGGGCCAAGGTGGTGACGATCTGCACGACCCGGGCCCGGGGCAGGCGGGGGTGCAGGGTGGCCGCGCGGTCGGCGAGGGCCTGGGCCTCGGCCCAGCGCGCGCCGCGGGCGAGGTCGATGGCCTGGCGGGCGAGGCCGATGGCCGTGGCGCGGGCGGCGTCGCCAGGAGGGCTCGGCGGCGGGCAGTACAGGCGCAGCTCACGCAGCCACTGGGCGAGGATGGTGGGGAAACGGATGGACTCTCGGGCCCCGGCGAGCAGCTCGGCGAGGCCAACGGCGAGGCGCTGGGCCTCGGGGGAGCCCCGGGAGAAGCGCTCGGCCCGCCAACGCGCCGCGCCGCGGTAGAACGCGGTGACGAGCTGGGCCCCGGTGATCGGCGCGTGCAGCGTCTCCAACGGCAGCTCAGCGGCGGCGAGGGGGTTCAGCTCTTGGCAGCGGCGGGCGACGTGCGCGAGGCGCTGGTGCTCGGCGTCGTCCTGCGCGAGGGCCCAGCCGAAGTCAGGGGCCGTGGGCTCCTCGATGAGATCGAGCTCGCTCATCGCGCCGGGGAAGTGGGCGTCCTCAGCGAAGGGCTCAAGCCGCGCAGACATGATTCAGCCGCCAGGGTGTAGCGAAGGAGCCTATCCCCCAATGGCGTCGGCGTGTAGCGATCCATGAAGAACCGGGTCCGGTAAAATTGAGTTAAGCCACGAAGAGCGCCCTCATCCCGCAGTGGAGCCACCATGCCCGCCCAAGCCCCCGACGTCTGGGTCTATGACAGCGTCCGCACCCCCCGAGGGCGCGGCAAAGACAACGGCAGCCTGTACACGACGCGCCCGGTGCGTCTGCTCGCGGGCCTGCTCGACGGCGTAAAGGCGCGCACGGGCCTCGCCGCCGACGCCGTGGACGATCTCGTCATCGGCTGCGTCACCCAGGTGAGTGACCAAGGCGCGTGCATCGCCCGCACGGCGGCCCTGCTCTCGGGCTTTGGGCTTCATCTGCCCGGCGTCACGCTCAACCGCTTCTGCGGCTCGGGCCTAGAGGCGATCAACCACGCCGCGGCGATGGTGGGCTCGGGCTTACACGACCTCGTGCTCGCGGGTGGTGTGGAGAGCATGTCCCGGGTGCCCATGGGCTCCGATGGCGGCGCGCTCTTTGACCCCGACCTCGTGCTCGACGTAGGCATCGTGCCCCAAGGCATCTCCGCCGACCTGCTCGCCACCCTGCGCGGCATCACCCGGGAAGACGCCGACCGCTTCGCCGCCGAGAGCCAGCGCCGCGCCGCCGCCGCCATGGCCGCCGGGGCCTTCACCCGCTCCATTCAGCCGGTGATCGATGAGAACGGCCAGGTGGTGCTCGCCGTGGACGAGCTGCCCCGCCCCGACACAACAGCCGAGAAGCTCGCCAAGCTCAACCCGTCGTTCGCGATGATGGGCGAGCAGTTCGGCCTCGACGCCCTCACCCGTAAGGTCTACCCCCAGGTGGAGCGGGTGAACCACATCCACCACGCGGGCAACTCTTCAGGCATCGTCGATGGCGCGGCGGTGGCGCTCATCGGGCACCGCGAGGCCGGGGAGCGCCACGGGCTCAAGGCCCGGGCACGGATCCGCGCCGTGGCCACGGTGGGTGACGAGCCGGTGTTGATGTTGGCCGGGCCCATGCCCGCCACGGAGCGCGCGCTCAAGAAGGCCGGGATGTCGATTGGCGACATCGACCTGTTTGAGGTGAACGAGGCCTTCGCCGCGGTGCCCCTGGCGTTTATGCAGCACTTCAACCTCGACAGCGGCCGCGTGAACGTCAACGGCGGCGCCATCGCCTTGGGGCACCCGCTGGGGGCCACCGGGGCGATGCTCCTGGGCACGGCCTTGGACACCCTTGAGGACCGAGGCCTCTCTACGGCGCTGATCACGCTGTGCATCGGCGGCGGCATGGGCGTCGCCACCATCATCGAGCGGGTGTGACCATGGCCACCGAGACCTTCCCCGTCAGCGCCCCCGGCGTCACCGTCACCTTCGACGCAGAGGACGGCGTCGCCGTCGTCACCTTGGCCCTGCCGGGCAAAGTGAACAAGATCAACCCCGCCTTCGGGGCCGCCTTGAGCGCGGGACTCGACGCCGCCTTGGGCATCAAGGGCCTCAAGGGCGTGATCTTGGCCTCGGGCCACAAAGACTTCTGTGTGGGCGCCGACATCGACGTGGTCTACGCCTCCCGGGATCCCAAAGAGATCCTCGGCGTCGTCGGCCAGCTCAACGCGGGCTATCGGCGCATCGAGACCTGCGGCAAGCCCGTCGTCGCCGCGCTCACGGGCTCGGCCTTGGGCGGCGGGTATGAGCTGGCCTTGGCCTGCCATCACCGGATCGCGCTGGACAGCCCCAAGGTGCTCGTCGGCCTGCCCGAGGTCAACCTGGGCCTCATCCCCGGCGCGGGCGGCACCCAGCGGCTGCCGTACCTCTTGGGGCTTCAAGAGGCCGTGCAGCACATCGCCCAGGCCCAGCCGGTGCGGGCGCCCAAGGCCGTGAAGGCCGGGCTGATCGACGCCTTGGCCGCGGATCGGGACGCCGTGTTCGCCGCCGCTCGGGCCTGGATCGCCGCGAACCCCTCGCCGAAGCAGCCTTGGGACGCCAAGGCCCCCTTGCCCGGCGGCGTTCAGCCGGGCACCGAGGCCGCCCGCACCTTGGCCGTGGGCGCTGCGGCCTTCCTCTTCTCCAAGACGGCGGGCTGTTACCCGGCGGCTGAAGCGGCGCTTCGCTGCGTGTTTGAGGGCACCCGCCTCAGCTTCGAGCGCGGCTTAGAGATCGAGAGCCGGGCCTTCGCCAAGCTCGCCACGTCGGATCAGGCGAAGGACATGATCCGCACGCTGTGGTTTGGCAAGAACGCCGCCGACAAACAAGAGGGCCTGCCCCAGACCGCCGACGCGCGGTTTCAGAAGGCGGCGATCTTGGGCGCGGGCATGATGGGTGGCGGCTTGGCGTTTTTATGCGCCAAGGCGGGCCTTGAGGTGGTGGTGCGTGACATCCGCGAGGAGGCGCTTCAGGCGGCGCAGGCCCGGGTGGAGGAGCAGGCGGGCAAGCTTAGGCACCTCAGCGCCCAAGAGCGCGCCGAGCTTGTGGGCCGGGTCACCTTCACCCTCGATCTAGAGCCCCTGCGCGGCGCGGATCTGGTGATAGAGGCCGTCGTCGAGAACCTCAAGGTCAAACACCAGGTCATCCGTGAGGTCGAGCCGCTGCTCGCTGAGGGCGCGGTCTTCGCATCGAACACCTCGGCGATCCCCATCACCCGCCTCGCTGAAGCCGCCGTCAACAAGGACCGCTTCATCGGCCTGCACTTCTTCTCTCCGGTGGAGAAGATGCCGCTCTTAGAGGTCATTCAGCCGAGCTTCACCAGCGAAGACACCCTCGCCCGCTGCCTCAGCTTCGGCCGCGCCATCGGCAAGACCTGCGTGGTGGTGAACGACGGCTACGGCTTCTTCACCACGCGCCTGTTCGCGGCGTATCTGCTGGAGGGCTGCCAGCTCGTCGCTGAGGGCCACGACCCCGTGCTCGTGGAGTGGGCCGCGCGCTCCTTGGGCATGGTGATGTCGCCGCTCAAGGTGTTTGACGAGGTGACGCTCACCCTGGGCATGCACGCGTTCACCACCCGGGAGGCGGTGCTGGGCGAGAAGCTCAACCTCGCGGGCCTGGACCTGGTGCGGGCGGTCGTGGCCGCCGGTCGGCCGGGCAAAGCGGCCGGGGCGGGCTTCTATGACTACGAGCACCCCCGGCGAATCTGGCCGGGGCTCAAGGAGCTCGTCCACGCTGAGACCCCGGCGGAGACGGGCGTTGTGCACCTGCAGCGCCGGTTGATGGTCGCGCAGCTCGCCGAGCTGGGGCGTGTGCTCGACGACGGCATCTTACGCAAGCCCATCGACGCCGACGTCGGCGGAATCTTTGGCCTGGGCTTCGCCCCGAACACCGGCGGGCCGCTCTCTTGGGCCGATCGCCAGGGCCTGCCCCAGCTCGTCGCCGAGATGGACACGATGGCCGCGCGGTACGGCGCACGCTACGCCCCCTCGGCGACCTACCGGAAGATGGCCGCCGACGGCGCACGCTTCTATGAGGGTCCATGATGTCAATCGACGCCGATCTCCTTCGTCACGTCATGGCGCGGGAGTGTGAGACGGTGAACGAGTACCTGGCCATGGCCGAGCGCGCCCAGTCGCCCGAGGTCAAGGGCCTGCTGTTGCACCTCGCCCATGAGGAGAAGGAGCACATCGCCGTCTGTGTCAAAGAGCTCATGAAGGTAGACGCCGCCCACAAGATGTGGATGGAGAAGGCCCACGCGCCTTTAGACGCCGAAGGAAAGCGGCTCAACACCTCGGCTTCAGGGGATCACAGCCCCGAGCCGAGCCCCACACAGAGCGTCGGAGCCGCCCCTTCGGCGGGCTCGGCGAAGCCTCAGTTCACCATCGGCAGCCTCATCCGCTGAGAGGGTCACCCATGAACCAGTTCTCCAACCACAACGACAACCCCCTCAACGAGGCCGAGTTTCGCCGGGTTCACGACGCGGTGATCGAGGCCGCCAAGCGCCGCCTCGTGGGCCGCCGCTTCATCGAGCTCTATGGGCCGATGGGCCCCGGCGTGCAGGCCATCGCCTATGACGAGTTCACCGGCACTGACAGCGGCCAGCTCGACCTGCTCGGCGAGTCGTCCCCCACGCGCATCTTCACCGACCAGCGCCGCTTCCGCACCATCCCCATCCTCTACAAAGACTTCGTGCTGCATTGGCGCGATCTGGAGATGGCCCGGCAGCTCAACATGCCCCTGGACGTCTCGGCGGCGGCGGGCGCGGCGTCTTGGTGCGCCGAGCGTGAAGACCAGCTCATCTTCTACGGCGACGAGAAGCTGGGCTACGAGGGCCTGATGAACCACCCCCAGCGCCAGGTGGCCCCGCTCACTGATGGCTGGGGCCGCGCCGGGGCGGCCTTCCGCGACGTGGTGGACGCCGCCGAGAAGCTCTTTGAGGCCGGGCACTACGGCCCCTACGCCTTGGTGTGCTCGCCGCGCCTGTACGCGAACCTTCATCGCCTGTGGGAGGACTCCCGCACCATGGAGCTCGACAACGTGCGCCGGGTGATCGAGGGCGAGGTCTTCCAGTCCAACGTGCTGCGCGGCAACGTCGCCGTGCTCGTCTCCAAAGGCCAAGAGAACCTCGACCTCGCCGTGTCCATCGACATGACGACGGCGTACCTCGGCGCCGAGCGTATGAACCACCCGTTCCGTGTGCTGGAGGCGCTGATCCTGCGCATCAAGCACCCCGACGCGATCTGCACGATCGAGGCGGGGGCCTAAGCGGCGCCGCGCTCGCCGCCCGAAGGCGTCTCGAAGACGGCGGCGGCGGTGGGCGCGGTGAAGATCAGGTCCATCCAGCGCTCCAGACGCGCTGGGCTGGCCTCGGTGAAGGCGCGCTCGTGCTCGGGGCTTAGGGCGCCGAAACGTTGGACGAGGGCACGGCGGAGGACGTCTTGCCGTCCCTCCTCAGAACCCTCTCGCCGCGCTCCTCGTCTGCGCTGGCTGAGAGGTGCCCCCAGCGGCGCCGTCGTTGGACCCGCTCATGCGTCGCGCTC
>Ga0066604_10001895_pt1 | contig 11069 bp, 9 predicted proteins | sample Higcelwee11metaG_FD_59501 | JGI IMG/M metagenome (GOLD analysis project Ga0066604, IMG submission 59501) | Freshwater pond sediment microbial communities from the University of Edinburgh, under environmental carbon perturbations - High... | ecosystem: Environmental > Aquatic > Freshwater > Pond... | reverse complement strand
GGAGGCGCGCCAGAACAGCGCGCTTGACCTCCGAGGCGAGCGCCAGCGATGACTGGCGAGCCGGACCCGCACCCCCGGCCTGCGACGCGCGGAGCCTGTCTGCGGGGCGGGAGCGTGAAGGATGGCCGGGCCGACGTGGCCGCGCGCACGAGGACTTCCTCGTACAGCGTCAGCGACAGCATCAGCAGGTTTCAGCAGGGTTTCGGCGGGCAGCGAGAGCATCGACAGCGTCTCTGATGGGCCAGAAGCGGGGCTGGCGTCACCAGGGCACACCCTTCGCGCGGGGATTGCGCTCGGGGCTCTGTCGAGCATACGCGGCAGCGCAGACCCGACCATCGGCAGATCATCCGCAAAGCGCAAAAACACGCCTACGGACCTCTGAGAGCTTGTTTGGCGGAGGTTGGCCGTCATTGCAGCACGACCTCCAGCCGGTCCCCCGCCGCCAAAGCATAGCCCGGCGCAGGGTTTTGAGAGACGACGCGGCCTGAGCCGACGAGGCTGACCTCAACCCCGGCGCCATCGACGGCGACGAGCACGTCACGCATCGAGCGGCCGGTGAGATCAGGGACGGACATGCGCCCATCGGCCAGCCAGGTGAGCTGGGCGGGGCCTGGGGCCACCTTCACCGGGGCGGGCATCGCCATCGGCGGCGGCACCACCGGCAGCGGCAGCCCATCGGGGCCGAGCGCCGGAGGCGGCGGGGCGAGCTTGGGCTTGGGCTCAATCGGCACATCTTCGGGCACGCCCAGGTAACGAAGCGCCCGGGTGGCGATGAGCGAGAAGCCGGGGCCAGCGACGATGCCGCCGTACTTGCTGCCGATGGTGGGGGTGTCGCCGATGACCACGATGGCGAGGCGAGGATCGTTCGCCGGGGTGAGCCCGATGAACGACGACACCCGCGCCGTGGCCGAGTAGTGGCCGTCCACGACCTTCTGCGCCGTGCCGGTCTTGCCCGCGGCGGAGAAGCCCTCGGGCCGGGCCTTGGTGCCCGTGCCGCCGGTCTCCAACACCGTGATCATCATCTTCACGAGGCTATCCGCGGCCTCTTCAGAGATGACCCGCTCCACCCGCACCGGGCGGTTGCGCAGCCGGACATAACCCAGCCGATCCCGCACCTCAGAGACCAGGTAAGGCTTCATGCGCACGCCGTCGTTGCCCACCGCGGCCAAGGCCGCCGCGAGCTGCACCGCGGTGGCGGTCATGCCTTGGCCAAACGCCGTCGTCGCCACCTCAATCGGCCGAATGCCTTTGGGGTTACGCAAGAAGCCGTAGACCTCGCTGGGCAGGTTCAGGCCCGAGGGCTGGGTGAACCCAAACCGCTTGAGGCCGGCCATCATCTCTTCAGCGCCCATGGCAAACGCCAGCTTGGCCGTGCCGATGTTGGAGCTGTACTTCACCACCTCAGAGAGCGTCACGACTCCGTGGGGGTGGTCGTCGTTGATGATGCTGTTGCCGACGCGCCAGCTCCCGCCCTCGCAGTCGATGAGGTCTTCAGCCTTGTTGATGCCTTTGTCTACGGCGAGGCCGACCACAAACGGCTTGAGCACCGAGCCCGGCTCGTGGGCATCCGCGACGGCGCGGTTACGCATCGCCGAGACGTCGATGGTGGAGACCTCGTTGGGGTTCGCGTTGGGGCGGTTGGCGATGGCGAGGATCTCGCCGGTCTTCACGTCCATCACCACCGCGATGGCCGCGGCCGGGGCGGAGGTGATCATCATCTGGTCGAGGGCGTCTTCAGCGGCGCGCTGAATGAAGGGCTCGATGGTGAGGGTGACCGAGTCCCCGGCGTGGGCCCGGGCCCGGGCGTCCCCCGCCGTCGAGATGTTGCGCCCGCGGCGGTCACGCTGCTGCACGAAGCGGTAGGTGCTGCCCCGAAGCTGCTTGTCCAGGGAGCGCTCGATGCCCTCAAGGCCCTGGTTGTTCTGCCCGACCATGCCCAAAAGCGAGGCCGCCAGGGCGCGCCCGGGGTAAAACCGAGTGGACTGGTAGTCTACCCACAAGGCGCCGGGGACGAGCTTCTCGACGGCGTCCACAGCGTCGGGGGAGATCTGGCTGGCGAGCAGGATGTCGCGGCGCTCGCTCTTGCTCAGCTTCTCGGTGAGGTCCGCGGCGTCGAGGCCGAGCATGCCCGCCAGCTCACGCGCCAGGGGCCCGACCTGCTCGGCGGTGAGCTTGGACGGATCGGCGCGCAGCGCGGGCATCTCAACGGAGGTGGCCAGCACCGTGCCGTCGCGGCCGAGGATGTCCCCGCGGGGGGCCTCGACCTCTACCGCCGTCTGAAACTGCGTCGCGGCCTTGGCTTGAAGGCGATCGTCGGGCATCAACATCAGGGGCACGGCGCGCAGGGCCAGCACGACGTAGCCCAGAATGACACCGACCATGATCAATGACGCGCGGAAACGGGCCCGGGCCATGAGCGTCGCCCGATCCACGGTGCCAGGATCCGGCGCGAGCATCGCGCCAATCCAGGCGGAGAGATCGTTGGCGACGGGCTTGTTCACTGGGCCACCCCGATCGTCACGGTGCGAACCTGAACGTCAGAGACGAGGCCCATCGCCGCGCCGACCTGGCCCAAGCGGGCGAGGTCTTGGCGGGTGGCCAGCTCAAGGCGCAGGCGCTCTTGTTCGGCCTGACGGGTGGCGAGCTGGGTGTTCACGCGGTCGAGCTCGGCGGCGCTTGCGCGCACGTCCACCCGGGACCAGACGTAAAACATCAACGAGGCGACGAGCAGCATCGCGAAGGTGAAGTACCGCAGCACCACACCGACCCGCACACCTGCCCGCGACGCGCCCGCGAGGAGCCCCGCCGCAGAGCGACCGACCCAAGCGCCTCCTAGCTCGCGACCCCATTCCATGACCGACCTCCTACGCCACCTCAGCCACCGCCGACGTACTGCACCGCTGCTACTACACCCGCTCGATCACCCGGAGCTTCGCCGAGCGCGCCCGGGGGTTCCCCGAGCCCGAGTCCTCGACGGCCTTCTTCGTGATGAGCCTCGCCGTCGGAACACCGAGGGACCGCCCGTAGGCGTCCTTCTCAGCGTCCAGCCCCGCGAGCGCCCGAAAACGCTGCTTGACCCGACGATCTTCTAAAGAATGAAACGAGATCACCGCCGCCCGACCGCCCACGGTGAGGCAGCCAGGCAAGGCCGCCAAGAGCCGATCCAGCTCACCCAGCTCGTCATTGACGGCGAGGCGAAGGGCCTGGAAAGAGCGTGTGGCGGGGTGAATGCGATCCCGAGGGCCGCCCATCGCCCCGGCGATGACCTGGGCGAGCTGCGCCGTGCCGGTGATCGGCCGCGCGGCGACGATGGCCCGGGCCAAACGACGCGACTGGCGCTCCTCACCGAGGCCATAGAGCAGATCCGCCAGCTCCGCCTCGGGGAGGCCGTTGACCAGCTCCGCCGCCGTGGTGGGGGCGTCTGGGTCCATACGCATGTCCAGCGGGCCGTCTCGCATAAACGAGAAGCCTCGGGCGGCCTGATCGAGCTGGGGGCTCGAGACGCCGAGATCGGCGACGAGACCGTCTACGGCGCTCACACCGGCCTCGGCCAAGGCGGCTTGCAGCGCGCCGAAGGTCGAGCGCACGGCGACGAAGCGCTCACCAAACCCGGCGAGGCGGGCTGAAGCGGCGGCGAGGGCGTTCGGGTCGCGGTCGAGGCCGATCACCCGGCCCGTGGGCCCCGAGGCCTCCAAGAGCCGCTCGGCGTGGCCGCCGCCGCCCAAGGTGCAGTCGAGGTACAAGCCGCCGTCGCGCGGGGCGAGCAGCGCGCAGACCTCGGACCCCATCACCGTCTCGTGCTGGAACACCGTCACTGGCTCACCCCTTCGTGGCGGGGAGCGCCTGTTGACGAGCCCGGGCGTACTCGTGAATGGCCTGCTGGCGAGTGGCCTCCCAGCGCGCCGGATCCCAGAGCTCAATCCACTGCATGACGGAGATGAGCACACACTCGCGGTCGAGGCCGGCGTCCTGGCGGAGCCGGTTGGGGATACGCAGGCGGCCTTGAGGATCCACCGCGCAGTCTTCAGCGTCAGCGAGGACGGCGTGGAAGTATGCTTGAGCGACGGGATCGAACGGGTCTCGGTCCTGGAACGGACCCTCGACGCGCTGGGCGAAGTAATCCGGGGTGAACGCCCGGATTCCTCCATCCACACACGTGAGCACCAGTGATTCGATCCCAGCGTCATTGATCTTGTGCCTCAGCCGCGCAGGGAGAGCGATGCGACCCTTGTCGTCCAAAGACGTCGAGACCTGGCAGCGTTCTCCGAGCATTCACCCATCCGGGCCTTCGAGTGCACCACCGCGCACCCTTCTGTACCCTACCTCTCCACTCTACTCCATTTTGATCCACGTTCAAGGCGAAAGGGGGAAAACGCCCCACGAGCCTGATCTCTGGTGGATCCCCCGTCAGGAGCGCCCGGACAGGGGATGCCCTTAATGTGGTTTCCAGCTTGATTTCTTGACGATCCTTGGGCTTTGGGGCGCAGGATCCACGGCGTCGGGCCGGGTGGATCGTGATCCACCGCGACGATCCACCCCGGCGATCCTCTCTGTCGCCGAGCCCAGCCCGTGGGGGTGGATCCCGGGGGCAGAGGTGGAGCGTGGTGGAGCGCCGGGCGCCAAACCGCTCGTCGGTGGAGCGCCGTGGAGTGGATCGCCGCTCAGAGCTCGGCGAGCCAGGCGAGCACGTCGTCCGCCACCTGCTCCCAGCCGGGCTGGGTCAAGGTGCCGTGGGTGCGGCCGGGCATCACGACGAGGTCCGTGCGGGAGGGCGAGGCCTCATACCGCCGCGCCATCCGCTCGTTGAGCCCGGCGGGGATGACGTGGTCCTCAGCGCCAGCCACGATCAGCAAGGGCGCGCGCTCCTTCGCCCAGTCCACCTCCGCCGCGTCGGTGAGCGGCCCCTTGGCCACCCCTTTGGCCTCGGGCACCAAGCTCGCCTCGTACAGGGCCAAGGCCGCGTCCGAATCGAGGTCGTTGCCGAAGCCGAAGTGAAACTGCTTCGGGGAGAGCAGGATCGGGTCCATGCCCGGCTTGAGCACCGGGGCGTTTGAGCGAAAGAACGCCGGGGCGAAGCTCGTGAGGCCCTTGGGCGGGGCCGAGTGTAAGACCACCCCAGCGCTCCCGAGGCCCTCTTGCAGCAAGAGCTGCACGATGAGCCCGCCCATGCTGTGCCCGATGAGGATCGGCGAGTCCAAACCCGCGACCAGCTCCCGGTGCTGGGCGACGAGCTGCTCAAAGCTCAGCGTGTTGAGCGCCTCTGGGATGTCCGCGCGCAGCGCCGCGGGCTCGCCGTCATGCCCCGGCCACTCCGGCGCGAGGGTGTTGTAACCCTGGGCCTCAAACACCTCTCTCCAGTCATCCCAGCAGCTTGCGTTGAGGTAGAGGCCATGAATGAACACCACCGTCTGCGGCTTGACCCTCGCGGGGGTGGGGAGGCGCTCGGGATCCTCAGCGAAGGCGTAGAGCGTTGAGATCAGGGCCAAAGTCAGCGTCATTCACCACCTCATTCCCACCCGCATAACTCAGCCTAGGCCCGACGAGCGCGCCGCCGAGCGGGCAGTCGGTTATGCAGGCCCAAAGACGGACAGGGCCATGACCAACCCCACGAACAAGCCCCAGAAGCCAAAGACCGTGCGCCCGATCGCCCAGAACCGGCGCGCGACCTTTGAGTTCGAGATCACCGACCGCTTCGAGGCTGGCATGTCTCTGCTCGGCACCGAGGTCAAGTCCTTACGCAACGGCAAGGCCCAGATCACCGACGCCTACGTCAAGGTAAAAGACGGCGAGGCGTTCCTACACGCCGCCCACATCGCGCCGTACACCCACGGCAGCGACAACAACCACCTCGCCGAGCGCGTCCGGAAGCTCCTTCTGCAGCCCGCTGAGATCGAGAAGATCCGCCGGGCGGTGCAAGAGAAGGGCCTCTCCGTCATCCCCATCGCGATGTACTTCAAGGGGCCCTGGGCAAAGATCGAGATCGCGCTCGCCCGAGGCAAAAAACTGCACGACAAGCGCGAAGACCTCAAGGCCAAAGCCGACCGGCGCGAGCTGCGCAACGTCCGCTGAGCCGAGGTCCACCCCCGCTGCCCCCGCACGTTCTCGGAGAGACGATGAAGCGCTTGATGACCCTCCTGCTCCCTGTGCTCGGACTCGCCGCAGGCGGCGTCGCGTTGGCGCTCTTGGGCGACGGCCAAGAGACCCCGGCCCTCATCACCGGCCTCGTCTCGGGCTTGATGCTCTGCGGCGCCGCGATGGCCCACGCCCCGATGTTGGGTGTGGCGGCCCTGAGCGCGTACGGCGCGGGCCTCTCGGCGTATCTCGCCGTGCAGCACAAGGTCGCGATGGCCGGCGGGTCGAGCGTCTGCAACATCAACGACGTGCTCAACTGCGACCTCGTGAACACCAGCGAGTGGTCTGAGATCGGCGGCTTGCCCATCGCGATGTTTGGCCTCGCCTTCTACGCCGCGCTCACCGTCGTCGGTGTTCAGGCCTGGCGAGACCGCCCGGGCTTAGACCGCGCCGCGGCCTTCACCTTGGCCCTGGCCATCCCCGGCCTCGGCGTCTCCTTGTTCTTGGGCGCGGTGAGCCTGCAGCTCGGCGCGTTCTGCATCCTCTGCGTCACGACCTACCTCATCAACGCCCTGCTCGTCGTCGCTGGGGTCCAGGCCCTCCGGGGTGAGCCCTTCTTCGATCAGCTCCCCTCAGCGCTCACGGGCTACAAAGATCGTTCGTTGCCTCTGGCGCTCATGGGCGCCATCGTGGGCGGGATGGGCGGTTTTTACCTGTACGAGAGCGCCAAGCTCCCCGCCTCGGCCCAGGCCATCGAGGCCGTCAACGACGGCAACGCCGAGAGCGCCGACTACGGCCGACTCTACGAGCAGGTCGCGGGCAAGGTGAACCTGCACGGCTACGAGCCCGCCTGGGGCAAACCCGACGCGCCGTTCACCGTGGTCGAGTTCGCCGACTACCAGTGCCCCCACTGCGCGATGATGGCCAAAGAGATCAAGGCCGTCTCCGCCAAGTTCCCTGAGATGCGGGTGCTCTACAAACACTACCCGCTGTCCAACATCTGCAACGACCGCATCCCCTCTCCTGGCCACACCGAGTCCTGTATGGCCTCGGCCGCGGCGGTCTGCGCCACCCAGCAGGGCCGCTTCTGGGAGCTCAACGCGCAGATGTTTGAGAACCAGGACGTGCTCAACAAAGAGAACATCCGGTTCATGGCCCAGCAGCAGAACCTCGACATGACCGCCCTGGACGCCTGCATGAGCGACGAGGCCACGAGCGACCGCGTGCGCAGCGATGTGGCGCACGGCTGGGAGGCCGGGGTCATGGCGACGCCCTCGCTGTTCGTGAAGGGCCTGCTCGACGATCCAACCGCCTGGGTTCACATCACCAGCGGCTCTGAGGGCCTCGCGCTCTTGATTGAGGCCAAGAAGAAGGGCGTCCGGCTGCCCGCGCCTCGCCCGCCGACGCCGATGGAGTGAGCGCTGATGTCCTGGATTGAGCTGCGCGCGGTGGTCCCCCGGACCCGCATGGATGACCTCTCGGATCTGGCCTTCGTCAACGGCGCCAGCGGCGTACAAGAGGCCCCGGCGCCGGGCACGCCGCTGCGTTTTCGCCAGCCCTGGGACACTGAAGATCCCCCTCTGCCGATGTTTGTGACCTTCCGCGCGTGGTTCAGCGAAGAAGACGCTGAGGCCGCCGAGGCCGCCTTCACCGAGGCCGACGCCGAGCTGACCTTCGAGCGCCTGACGGTGAACGAAGAGGACTGGGCGGAGAGCTGGAAGATCCACCACCACCGCATCGTGATCTCCGATCGCCTGCGCGTCTCGCCGCCGTGGGAGGCCGTGCCCGGCGACCTCGTCATCCCCCCCGGCCAGGCCTTCGGCACCGGCGACCACCCCACCACCCTGGCCTGCCTGAGCGCCATCGACCGCCTCGCCGGGGAGTGCCGCACCTGCCTCGACGTGGGCAGCGGCTCCGGCGTGCTCGCCTTGGCCGCGGTGAAGCTGGGCATGAAGGCCGTGGGCGTCGACAACGACCCCGAGTGTGTGCGCACGGCCAAAGAGAACGCCGCCGAGAACGAGCTCGAGGCCCACTTCTCTGACACCGAGCTGCCCGCGCTGCGCGGCCCCTACGACCTCGTCGTGGCCAACCTCTACGCCGAGGTGCTCGTCGGCATGGCGCCAGAGCTCATCCGCCTCACCGGCCGTCACCTCGTGCTCGCGGGCATCCTCGCCGACCGCGCCGACAAGGTGGTCGAGGCGCTCTCCCCTCCCCTCGCGCTCACCGCCCGGGTTCAAGAGGGCGACTGGGTGAGCCTACACCTGGTCAAGCTCGCTGAGGAGCGCGGTTGACCCGTCGTTTTCGTGCGCCCTTCTTGCCGGGTGAAGGTGAGCGGGTGCAGCTTGACGCCGAGGTCTCTCACCACCTGCTCCGGGTCACGCTTGTGCCCCGGGGCGAGGCGGTGATCCTCTTCGACGGCCAGGGCGCCGAGTGTGACGGCCGCCTCGTGGACTCCGACGGCGAGCGGGCCGTGGTGTTGGCGACGAGCGCCGCCCGTCAGGTCTCGGCGTTGGCCCCGCGGGTGATGGTGATGGGCCTCACCCGAAAACCCGCCTGGGATCTCTCTTTACGCCTGGCGACGGAGCTGGGCATGACCGAGCTTCGGCCGTTTGTGGCCCGGCGCTCCATCGCCCAGGGGGATCACCTCGACCGCTGGGAGCGCATCACGTCCGAGGCCGCCCGCCAGTGTGGCCGCGCCGACGCCCCCACCCTGCGCCCCGTCGCGCCGCTGCGCGCCCAGCTCAGCGGCCTCGTCGGGCATCGCCTCGTGCTCACCCCCGGCGCCAACCCCACGCGCCCGGCGGCAGAGGACGAGGCGCTGTGCCTCCTGCTGGGCCCTGAGGGTGGCCTGGCCCCCGATGAGCTGGCCTTGGCCGCCGAGGCCGGCTTCGTGACCGCGAGCTTGGGGCGCTGGACGCTGCGCGCCGACACCGCCGTCGCCGTGGCTCTGGCCCGCTACGCCCCGAGCTAGGCGCGGCACAAAACACTGACGCCGCGCACCGAACTCTGACGCGGCGTCCTGAAGCGCGACACGCGGTGAGGAGGGCCTCACCGCGCGTCGAATGGAGACGCCTGACGGCGTCGGGATCAGCTCCGGCGGCGGCGGCGCGCCATCGCGAGACCGGCGCCCAAGAGGCCAAGGCCCACACCGGCGCCAGCCCCGGAGGACGAGCAGCCCGACGTCTCCTCGGAGGGGACGATCTTCACGAAGTTCTTGAACAAGGCGCCTTCAGGGTAGACCGCCACCCGGGCGAAGTCCCAGACCTGGTGGCCCGAGGCGTCCTGGGCGACGAGGTAGAACTGGAAGATCTCACCCTCGTCGTTGTCCAGAGTCTCCGGCGCCGTCCAAGACAGGGTCGAAGAGGTGGTGCCCGCGGCGGTGCCGCCGTCCACCGTCCAGGTGAAGAAGATCGTCTCGCCGTCGGCGTCGTAGATGAAGGTGGAGAGCTGGACGGTGTCGTTGACCTCCACCGCCGTCTGGCTCAGGTCGATCCCGCCGACGATGAGCGGCTCAGAGTCCAAGGCGAGGCAGGCGTCATCGACGAGGCCGTTGCAGTCGTTGTCAACGCTGTCGCAGATCTCGACGGCGCTGGGGCTGATCTCCTCGTCGAGGTCGTTGCAGTCGTTGTTGACCTCGGCGTAGCCGTCACCGTCATCATCGCTGAGCGTGGTGTTCTCGTCGATGGTGCCGTCGCAGTCGTTGTCCTTGTAGTCGGGGGACTCGGGCGCGCCGGGGTAGGTGTCCTCATCCGTGTCGTCGCAGTCCAGCGCGTTCTCGGAGAAGGTGTCGCCGTCGTCGTCGGAGCCGATGGTGCCCTCGTCAACGATGCTGTCGCAGTCGTTGTCCAGAGAGTCGTAGATCTCCGCCGCGTTGGGGTAGGTGTCGCGGTTGTTGTCGTCGCAGTCGACCACCAGCTCGCTGGAGTCGGTGCCGAAGGCGTCGCCGTCGTCATCGCTGCTGGGGTAGGCCGCGTTGATGATCATCGACAAGGAGGCCGTCGTGCGGATGCCCGAGGCGTCGGTGACGCGGACGAGGAGGGTGTCAACGCCGGGGTTGAAGTCTTCAGTGGGCACCGACAAGAAGACGTGGCCAGAGGACTCCGTCGGCGCGCAGTCGGCGACGTTGGCCAGCACGTTGAGCGAGCTGTACACCTTGCACGAGAGCGAGGTGGCCGGCTGGTTCTTGTCGAAGACGTTCAGCTCCATCTCGATGGGGCCGGGGTTGTTGTGCATGTACCCGGGCTCGGGGGAGCGGATGCTCACCGTCGGCGCCACGTTGTCTGGGTCGGTGCCGTTGTTGCCCTGGAGGTAGACCGGCACCGAGGGGCTGGAGCTGTCGTCGGAGTTGACGTAGACCGTGCAGTACGCGCTCTTTTGGTCCTCGGGAACGAAGGTGACCTCAATGAGCGAGCTCTTGCCGGACTCAAGCACCTTGGTGGAGTCCGCGGCTTCAGCGAAGGAGTAGGTGAGGCTGAAGGCGGTGTCGCAGGTGGAGTCCAGCGTGGGGGCGGTGAGCGTCAGATCGCCGTCGCCGCTGTTCAGCACGCGGATGTAGCGCACCTCCTCTTCACCCGTCCAGACCGAGCCGAAGGGCACGGAGCGGGGGGTCACGATGGCGCGGCCCTCACCCTTCTCGGCCTCACCCTTCGTGTAGACGACGGTGAAGGAGTTGTCGAGGTCGGCCCAATACTCGGGGTCGGCGTCGTCTTCACGGACCTGGGTCTTGGTCTCGATGATGACCGAGCCGTAGACATCCCCGACGCTGACCGGCGAGAAGGTGACGTCTACGGGCATCTTGCAGCCCTTGTCTAAGGTGAAGAGCACCTGACCGTCGCCGGGATCCGTGCCGGTGTCGCCGCCGCCGGAGTCGCCGCTGCTGGAGTCGCCGCCGCCGGAGTCACCGCCGATGCCCGTGTCGGTGTCGATGGGCTCACCGCCAATGTTGCCCTTGAGATCGACCTCTTGCACCGCGGGGGTGCCGTTGGTGACGATGACCA
>Ga0066604_10001891_pt1 | contig 11083 bp, 10 predicted proteins | sample Higcelwee11metaG_FD_59501 | JGI IMG/M metagenome (GOLD analysis project Ga0066604, IMG submission 59501) | Freshwater pond sediment microbial communities from the University of Edinburgh, under environmental carbon perturbations - High... | ecosystem: Environmental > Aquatic > Freshwater > Pond... | reverse complement strand
CGGCGACCGGGCGTTTCCGCCTCCAACGATCCGGGGCTTGCAAGCCTCATCCAGTCGTCCGGCGATGCGCTCTGTCTGGTGGCGAAGAGCTGGGATTACCATGTGAAGGTCGCGCTCGGCACGACGCTTCCGGAAAACCTCGCCGCCATATCCGACAGCGTGGCGGTCATCCTGAAAAGTGGCAAGCAGGCGATGATCGACTGCGAGCACTTCTTTGACGGTTACGAGGCCAATCCGGACTACGCCCTTGCCTGTGTGAAAACCGCCTATGAAGCCGGCGCGCGCTGGGTGGTGCTGTGCGATACCAATGGCGGTTCTCAGCCTTCGGAAGTGGCGCATATCGTTTCCAGGGTCATCGCCTCCGGCGTTCCGGGAACATCGCTCGGCATCCATGCGCATAACGACACCGGGCAGGCCGTCGCCAATTCGCTGGCCGCCATCGAGGCCGGCGCGCGCCAGATTCAGGGCACGCTGAACGGCATCGGCGAGCGCTGCGGCAATGCCAATCTGGTGACGCTCATCCCGACGCTGGCGCTGAAGGAGGTCTACACGTCGCGGTTCGAAACCGGCGTGACAGCGGAAAAGCTGGCGGGCCTGACGGAACTTTCGCATGCCTTCGACGAGATCCTGAACCGGGCGCCCTACCACCAGTCTCCCTATGTCGGCGCGTCCGCCTTCGCCACCAAGGCCGGTATTCACGCATCGGCACTGATGAAGGACCCGCGCACCTATGAGCATGTGACGCCGGAATCTGTCGGCAATTTCCGCAATGTCATGGTGTCGGATCAGGGCGGCAAATCCAATTTCCTCAACGCGCTGAAGCGGCGCGGCATCGAGGTCGCCAAGGACGATCCGCGTCTCGACCGGCTGATCTCGACCGTCAAGGAACGCGAGTCGGAAGGCTATGCCTATGAGGGCGCGGATGCGAGCTTCGAACTTCTGGCGCGGCGCACCTTCGGCACCATTCCGGATTTCTTCCGGGTCGATGGTTTCAGTGTGATGGTGGAGCGTCGCTTCGATGCGCTTGGCCAGTTGAAGACCGTTTCGGAAGCCGTGGTGAAGCTCGAGATCGAGGGCAAGACCATCCTTTCGGTGGCGGAAGGCGACGGCCCGGTCAACGCGCTCGACCTTGCGCTGCGCAAGGATTTCGGCTGCTATCAGCAGGAGATCGCCGATCTCGAACTCACAGACTACAAGGTGCGTATCCTCAATGGCGGCACCGGGGCCGTGACCCGCGTCCTGATCGAATCCGGGGACGATGATGGTCGCCGCTGGACGACGGTCGGCGTTTCGGAAAACATCATCGATGCCTCCTTCCAGGCGCTTTACGATTCCATTCTTTACAAGCTGATGAAGAACCGGGGTCTGGCAGGCCCTGCCGAATAATTAAAGCGTGTCGCGATCTTTCAGATTCGCTCCTGACGCTTTAACTCTTTGTGTTATCGCATGTCGTTACCGCAAAACCGCTGAACACTTTTGCGCGACATGCTTCAGGCGCAGGCGGAACTTCATTTCGCCTGATGCATGGTTCACAGAAATGAATTGGCGCTGGCCTCCCGGTTCAGGTATTCGGGAAGCTGATCTTTTCCGTTTCCCGGAGAGCCGGGGGATTTCGCCTGAAATTTCAAGACAAGGCAGCTCGTTTTCGCCCGCCACTCGGCGTCCGGCGCTGTCGATGGAGTCCCGCATGGCGCTCGCCGCACCCAAGAACGAAGACAGCCGCAAGGGCTTCATGCTGGCGGCTGCGGCCTATCTTCTGTGGGGCGCCTTGCCTTTCTACCTGAAAGCGCTCGGCCATCTCTCGCCGTTCGAGGTGATCTCACATCGGGTATTCTGGTCAGTGCCGATTGCCGGCATCATTCTGGCCGCGCTCGGTCAGCTTGGCGAACTGAAGCTGGCAATGCGTTCGCCGCGGATGCTTGGCATGGCCTTCATCACGGCATCGCTCGTCAGCATCAACTGGGGCGTCTATGTCTGGGCGATCAGCATCGGCCGCACGCTGGACGCCGCGCTCGGCTATTTCATCAATCCGCTGTTTTCGATTTTTCTCGGTGCGGTTCTCCTGAAAGAAAAGCTGGCCCCGGCACAGATCGCCGCCCTCGGGCTTGCCGCCATCGGCGTGGCGATCATGACCTACGCCACCGGTGCGCTGCCATGGATCGGCCTTATCCTGACGCTGTCCTGGGGAGCCTATGCCTTCCTGCGCAAGGCTCTGCCCATCGGAGCCAATCAGGGCTTCTTTCTGGAGGTGGCGCTCCTCTCGCCCTTTGCGCTGGGCTACATCCTCTGGCTTGCCGCCACCGGTCAGGGACATTTCATGCAAGGGGTAACGCTCGATTCCGTGCTTCTGGGTTCGGCGGGTATCGCCACCGCCATTCCGCTGATGCTCTATGCCAATGGCGCCAAGCTGCTGCGGCTTTCGACCATCGCGATCATGCAGTACATCACGCCAAGCCTGCTGTTTCTCGTGGCGGTCTTCGCCTTCAACGAACCGATGAACCCGCTGAAGCTCTCCGCCTTCGCCTTCATCTGGGCGGCACTGATCGTCTATAGCTGGTCGATGATGATGCGCGCCAGGTCCTGAGGCCCGGCGCGCGGGACCTAGCCATTCTCAAAGACGCGAGATGATCGCTTCTTCGCCGGCCTTGTCGTCGCGTTCGGCGGCGCGGTCGAGAATGGCAGGAACGATGTCCTCGACCCGATCAATGACCATGGGCCGCACCAGATTGGCACGGTGGATGAAACCCTGATCACGCATGTGGTCGATCAAATCGAGCATCGGGTTCCAGAAACCCTCGATATTGGCAAAGACCATCGGCTTTTCATGACGGCCAAGCTGGGCCCAGGTCATGATTTCGACAATCTCCTCCAGCGTGCCGATACCGCCCGGCAGCGTAACGAAGGCGTCTGCACGCTCGAACATCATATGCTTGCGCTCATGCATGTTCTCGGTGATGACAAGCTCATCGAGCTGGCCGAGGGAATGGCGCGTTGCTTCCATATCGACAAGAAATTCTGGAATGATCCCCGTCACTTGACCGCCGGAAGACAGCACGCCGCTGGCAACGGCACCCATGATGCCCTTGGTGCCGCCGCCATAGACGAGACGCAGGCCATGGGCGGCGATGGAGGCACCCAGTTGACGCCCCGCCTCGACAAAGGCAGGCGATCGTCCGGGCTGGGAACCGCAATAAACGCAGATGGTTCGAATCGAAGAACTGTTTTCACTCATGGCCCAAGGGAACAACGGCGCTGGAACCGCGTCAAGGAAATGCGTGAAAAAACTGGCCCATACACGGCGGATCGCTGCCGTTTCGCTTGTGAAAGGGGCGTAAAATCGATAGCAATTCTGGAGCATTGCCGGAGATTGTAGGAAATGAAGAACCGCGCCGCCCTTTTGGCTCTCATCGTGCTCGCCATCGCGACGCTTCTGATGCTCTTCGTGGTGCTTCCACAACTCTCGGGCAACAAGGACAGTTTGCAGCAGGCCGCCGACAAGGCCACCGAGACCGTGAAGCAGGCGACGGAAAAGGCCGCGGAGGCAGCACCGCAGGCCGTGGCCCAGCTCAAGGAAAAGGCGACCGCCACCCTTGAGAAGATGGACCGGATCGGCGGCGGCGCCAACGAGGCGGTCGCATCGCTGGCCGCCCTGTTCGACAAGGGGCGCCTGCCGACGGCGGAAGAGTTCACCGCCGCGCGCCAGAAGGCCGAAACGGCGTTGACCGATCTCGCGGCCATCGACCTGCCGGAAGGCATTGGTGGCGATCTGCGGGCCAATGCCCAGAAGATGCGCGACGATGCCGTGAAGGCCATCGAATGGCTGAAGGGCCTGCCCGCCGATCCCACAGCCGCAGCAGCCGTCATCGGCAAGGCGAAGGAACTTTTCCCCTTCGCCTTCAAGAGCGAACCCGAGGCTCCGAAAACGGAGACCGCCAAGGCGCCGGACACCGCTCCGGTCAGTGCGCTTCCCTCGTTTGACGTGCTGCGCGTCGAACCCGATGGCTCGACCGTGATTGCCGGACGCGCAGCCCCGGGCGTGACGATCGAGATCGTCAGCGGTGAAACGGTGCTGACTAGGTCCGTGACCGGCCCCGGTGGCGAGTTCGCAGCGGTCCTCGACAATCCGTTGCCGCCGGGCGATCACCAGCTTGCGCTGCGTGCCGCCGGTGCCGATGGCTCGGTAACCCTTTCCGGCGAAGTCGCGACCGTGTCCGTTCCGAAGGACAAGGACGGCCAGCTTCTGGCAATGATTTCCACCCCCGGGCAGGCAAGCCGCCTGCTGACCATTCCCTCCGCTCAGGGCGGAGACGTGGCCAAGCCCGCCGACACTGCTGCCGCCGCACCGGCCAGTTCCGCCCCCCAGACAACAACACCGACGCCGGCTGGAACGCCGCCCGCGGGAACCGCACCGGAGGTCACCACGCCGGCGGCGACGGCACCCGTGCGGGTCAGCGCCGTCGAGATCGAGAACGATCGCATCTTCGTCGCCGGCTCGGCCAATGCCGGTGCGACGATCCGCGCCTTTGCCGGCAATAACCGGATCGGCGAAGTCACCGTCGATCCCTCCGGCCATTTCGTCGTGGATGGAACCGTGCCGCTTGCACCCGGCGACCACCTCATCGTGGTCGAGATGCTCGATGAAAAGGGCAATGTGGCCATGAAGGTTTCGGTGCCGTTCAACAGGCCCGAGGGCAATCAGGTATCCGCCATCGCTGGCGATGCCGCTCCGGCACCTGCCGAGACAGTAGAAACGCCTGACACCAAGGCACTGGCAACCCTGCGCGCCAACGTGACCAAGGCCTATGCGCTGCTGAAATCCCTGTTTGCCGATGGCAAGGTACCGGGCAAGGAGGAACTGGCGGCTGCCCGTTCCGCCACGGAGTTCGCGCTCAAGGCTCTGGGTGATTTCGTACCGGATGTCGGCGCCTCCGATACCGTCAAGACGCAGGGCGCCGAAGCCGCCGCAACAGCCGGCAAGGCACTGGCCGCCCTTGCCGCCCTTCCCAAGGATGCCGCCAGCCTTGCGAAGACAATCGACAGCCTTGCGGGTGTGATGGGTACGGTTACGGCACCCGCTATCGGAACGCCGGCCCCCGCAACCGATCCGAAAACCCTGTCTCAGGCGCCACTGACGCCCTCAGACAACGCGGTCATCATCCGCCGGGGCGATACGCTGTGGCAGATTTCCCGCCGGGTTTACGGCCAGGGCGTGCGCTACACCACGATTTATCTCGCCAACCGCGGGGAAATCAACAATCCGGACCTGATCGAGCCCGGTCAGGTGTTCACCGTGCCGAAGGATGCCCTGCCGAATGCCGAGGAACTGCATCGCAAGCGGATGTCCGGCGAACCGTTGCAATAAAGCATTGCTCTTCCTATGTAATAATCTCGACGGCGGTTCAGCGAAGAGCCGCCGTCTTTCCGTTTCCCTCCGCTTGAAGAATGTCCATGACCGACAAGAAGAAGACCGTTTCTGCCGATGAGGGCAATCCGCTTGGCACGCTCGTCAATCTGTGGCCCTACATGTGGCCGCACGGACGTTCCGATCTGAAGCGGCGGGTCGTCTGGGCAACGTTTTATCTCATCGTTGCCAAGTTCGTGCTTCTGGCCGTCCCCTACTTCTTCAAGTGGAGCACGGATGCGCTGAACGGCAAGATGGACGCGGTCGGTCTGCTACCGGCCTTCCTGCTTGGCGCGGTCGCGCTTATCATCGCCTATAATCTCGTGCGCATCGTGCAGGCGGGCCTAAACCAGTTGCGCGACGCGCTGTTTGCCAGCGTCGGGCAGCATGCGGTGCGCCAGCTTGCCTACAAGACCTTCGTGCACATGCACCGGCTTTCGCTGCGCTTCCATCTGGAGCGCAAGACCGGTGGGCTTTCGCGTATCATCGAGCGCGGCACCAAGGGTATCGAAACCATCGTCCGCTTCACCATTCTCAACACGGTGCCGACGCTGCTCGAATTCGCGCTGACGGCGGTCATCTTCTGGTGGGCCTACGGCTTCTCCTATCTTTTCGTCACGGCCGTCACCGTTGGCCTCTATCTCTGGTTCACGGTCAAGGCCAGCGACTGGCGTATCTCCATCCGCCGCGACATGAACACCAGCGACACCGAGGCCAACACCAAGGCCATCGATTCGCTGCTGAACTACGAAACGGTGAAGTATTTCGGCAATGAGGAGATGGAAGCCCGCCGCTTTGACGATGCGATGGCGCGCTATGAAATCTCGGCGACCCGCATCTGGACTTCGCTCGGCTGGCTGAACTTCGGCCAGGCAGTGATTTTCGGCATCGGCATGGCGGTCATGATGGTCATGTCCGGTCTGGCCGTGCAGCGCGGCGAACAGACGATCGGCGACTTCGTCTTCGTCAACGCGCTTCTGATGCAGCTTTCCATGCCGCTCAACTTCATCGGCTTCGTCTACCGCGAAATCCGTCAGGGCCTGACGGATATAGAGCAGATGTTCGACCTTCTGGAAGTCGATGCCGAGGTGAAGGATGCCGAAGGCGCGCAGGATCTCGCGATTGCCAACGGCTCCATCACCTTCAGGAACGTTCATTTCGCCTATGATGCCAACCGGCCTATCCTCAAGGGTCTCAGCTTCGAAGTGCCGGCAGGCAAGACGGTGGCTGTGGTCGGCCCGTCAGGAGCGGGCAAGTCGACCATTTCCCGGCTGCTCTACCGGTTCTACGACGTCCAGCAGGGTGAAATCCTCATCGATGGCCAGAACATTCGCGATGTGACGCAGAAGTCGCTGCGCAATGCCATCGGCATGGTGCCGCAGGATACGGTGCTGTTCAACGACACCATCGCCTATAACATCCGCTACGGTCGCCTCGACGCCACCGACCGCGATGTGGAGGCGGCCGCCGAGATCGCGCAGATCGGCACCTTCATCCGCAATCTGCCGGACGGTTTCAAGACCGCCGTGGGCGAACGCGGCCTGAAGCTCTCCGGCGGGGAAAAGCAGCGCGTGGCCATTGCCCGCACGATCCTCAAGGCCCCACCCATCCTGATTCTCGATGAAGCGACATCCGCACTCGACACCACGACCGAGCGGGAAATTCAGGCCGCGCTCGACGTGGTTTCGAAGAACCGAACGACGCTCGTCATCGCTCACCGCCTGTCGACGGTCATCAATGCCGACGAGATCATCGTGGTGAAAGATGGCACCATCGCCGAACGCGGCACGCATCATGCGCTGCTGGAGCAGAACGGCCTCTACGCCTCCATGTGGAACCGCCAGCGTGAGGCAACACTGGCCGAGGAACACCTGCGTCAGGTGCGCGAAAGCGACGACATGGGTATTATCATGCGCCTGCCGCCCGCGACGTGATGACGCCGTTTCCGGGGACGCGGCGGGATGATCCATTGCCCGCGCGCTGCTTTTTCTATAGTCAGACATTCCAACGGACGAACCGAAGGAGACATCGATGAGCCTGATCGACAGTGTGAAGAATACGCTGGTGCCCGTGCACAAGGAGGGATACCCCTTCATTGCGGCGTTCTTCGTCGGTTCTTTCGTCATTGGCTGGATCGCCGAACCGCTGTTCTGGGTCGGCATCGTCCTGACGCTCTGGTGCGCCTATTTCTTTCGTGATCCGCAGCGCGCCACGCCGCAGGACGACGATCTCGTGATCTCGCCGGCCGACGGCCGCGTTTCCGCCGTACAACTCATGGTGCCGCCGGCCGAACTCGATCTCGGTTCCGAACCGCTGCTGCGCATTTCCGTGTTCATGAACGTGTTCAACTGCCATGTGAACCGCGCGCCGGTTCGCGGCAGCGTCACCTCCGTTCAGCACAAGGATGGCCTTTTCCTCAATGCCGAGCTGGACAAGGCCTCGACCGACAACGAACGCAACAGCGTCGTCATCGACAGCCGCCACGGCAAGGTGGGCGTCGTGCAGATTGCCGGTCTCGTGGCACGGCGTATCGTCTGCTGGGTGCATCCGAGCGAGCCACTCGACGCTGGCGAACGTTTCGGGCTTATCCGCTTCGGTTCGCGCCTTGACGTCTACCTGCCCGCCGGTGCACAGCCGCGCGTGTCCGTGGGCCAGACGGCTATTGCCGGCGAGACGGTGATTGCCGAGTTCGGCTCGGCCAAGGGCCCGGTCATCAGCCGCCGGAGCTGACCCATGGAAAGCCCGGTGACGTCCAAGGAGCACAATGGCAACGGCGCGGATGACGGTGCGCGTGGCCCGCGCCTGCGCGAAATTCCGTTGCGTCTGATCATTCCCAACATGATTACCGTGCTGGCAATCTGCGCCGGCCTGACGGGTATCCGCCTCGCCTTCGAAGGCCGCTACGAACTGGCGGTTGGCATGGTGCTGCTGGCCGCCTTCCTCGACGGCATCGATGGACGCGTCGCCCGCCTGCTCAAGGCTACATCGAAGTTCGGCGTCCAAATGGATTCGCTTGCCGACATCATCAATTTCGGCGTCGCCCCTGCCCTCGTCGTTTATATCTTCATGCTCGATCAGGCCCATTCGCTTGGCTGGATCGCCGCCCTCATCTATGCCATTGCCGCGTCGCTGCGCCTTGCCCGGTTCAACGTGATGGCGGACCGAGACATCAAGGCGCCCTGGCAATCCGCCTATTTCGTCGGCGTGCCCGCCCCCATGGGGGCGATGCTGGTGATGCTGCCGGTTTATCTCGGCTTCCTCGGTGTGCCGCAAACGGCGACCTTCGGCTATGCCGCCGCCGCCTACACCGTGCTGATCGGCTTCCTGCTTATCAGTCGCCTGCCGGTGTGGTCCGGCAAGTCCGGCAGCCGTATTCGCCGCGATCTGGTTTTGCCCGGGCTGCTGGCCGTCGTGCTCTATGTGGCCCTGCTGATGAGTTATACGTGGCAGGTGCTGGTCGTCACGGTTCTCGCCTACCTCGTCTTCCTGCCCTTCTCTGCCCGCTCGTGGCACAAGAAGTACGGCACGCTGACCGTCGAACTCGACCATGACGAGGCCCCGCAGGCCGGCGAGAACGACATGGATCGCTCGCTTTGAGCGCACCCCGGTTTTCCTGATGCGACAGATGGTTTTCCCGCAGGCAATCCTGCCGGGAGAGCTTTCTTTTACTCCCGTTATGCGAACCGATTTTAGTGTTTTTCCGCCTCCGTTTTGTCACGATTGAGGGCGATAGGCTTCCGCAACAAACCAAAGAACTAAGACTAAGGAAGCACTCAATGACCCAGACCAACGAAACCGTTCGCACGGCTGCCGAAGACAAGGCCGTTGCCCCCAGCTACCAGCCGCTCGCACTCAAGGCTGTTGTCGCAGCCGCTCTGATGCTGAAGCGTTCGGTCAGTGACGCGAAGGCGAAGAAGGCCGCCTGAGGCCCTTCACTTTCAAAAATGCCGGTTTTCAAAACCCCGCGCCGGTTTTCCGCGCGGGGTTTTCTTTTGCCGGGATCGCTTCAGAAAAAGGAAAGCTGACCATTGCCGCCGGACTTCGGCTTTTTCGGTGCCTCCCGTTCCACGCGCTCGATGAGGTCCGGCCCGGTATTGGCCACGCGGTTCACCTTGTCGGAGACGGGAACCGCTTCGAAGAACCCGTCCGGTGCCGGTCGCATCAGGTCCGCCACATCCCGCGGTTCCTGCGTGCGGCAGTCCAGCCAGCGGGTGAAGTCTTCCGGCTGGATGACGACCGGCATGCGGTCGTGAATGGCCTTCAGTTCAGCGTTGGCCGCCGTGGTGACGATAGCCGCCGAATCGAACTCCGATCCATCCGGTGAGGCCCAGGTTTCCATCAACCCGGCGAAAGCGACGGGGCCGCCTGTCCGGGGCCTCAGCCAGAAGGGTTCGCCCTTTTCGCCCTTGCCGCGGCTCCGGTGCCATTCATAGAAGCCACTGGCCGGGACGAGGATGCGGCGATGACGCATGGCGGCGCGAAAGGATGGCTTTTCCGCTGCCGTTTCGGCACGGGCGTTGATCAGCATGGCGAACTCGCGCGGGTCCTTGACCCAGCCGGGCACGAAGCCCCAGCGCACCAGAAGCGCCTTGCGGCCCGTTTCGTTCGAACCGCGCGCCGGTGCTTCGCCATCGGCAACAATCAAAATGGGCTGGGAGGGCGCGATATTGTAGCGCGGCGGAAAGCCTTCAAGCTCGGCAAGACCGAAGGTTTCGGCAACGGCATCCGGTTTTTCGGTAAGCGCAAAGCGTCCACACATGGCCAGCCCTAACCGCGCGGCGAAAACAGGATGATGGCTGTGCCCGCAAGACAGACGAGACCACCCATCACGTCGAACCGGTCTGGCGTCTGGCCCTCCACGAACTGCAACCAGAGCAACGATGCGGCGACATAGATGCCGCCATAGGCCGCATAGGCGCGGCCCGCCGCATCGCTTTCCACCAGTGTCAACGCATAGGCGAAGATCGCCAGCGCCACCATACCCGGTGCGACCCACCAGATGGACTTTCCCATACGCCATACCGCCCAGAAGGCGAAGCAGCCGCCAATTTCGCCCAGGGCTGCCACGGCAAAAACGGCGTAGGTTTTCAGCATAATGGATTTCCCCTGTTCCTCCCCGGTTGTTACTGGACAGGGGAACCAATGCAAGGGCATTTTGCACCGGTAAACCAATTGTGGATTCTGATGTCGTTACACCCGCAACCTGCCTCCTCCGCCATTCTCGTCCGTGACGGCAAACTGCTGCTCATTCGCCGGCTGAACCCGCCCGCCGCCGATCTCTACGCCTTTCCGGGCGGTCGCGCCGAACCGGGCGAGACCCCGGAACAGACGGCCCTGCGCGAATTTCACGAGGAAACGGGCATTCAGGCCGAAAATCCACGCCTGTTCGCCACCTATGACCTGAAGGGGGAAAACGACGCGCCGGAACGGCGCACGCATTTCTTTCTGTCGGTGTTCCTGATCGATGCGACACCCGACCAGGAGGCTGTGGCCGCGGATGATGCCGGCGAGGCCGGTTGGTTCACCCCGGCGGAAATCCGCAGCCTGCCCGTGCCCGCCAGCGTGCTGGAATGCGCCGAACGGCTGAATGCTTTCCTGAACGGGCAAGGATGATGGTGCGCGCGCTGCCTCTCCTTCTCGCGGCCGCCCTCATTGCCGCGCCCGCCCAGTCGCAGGGCCGCG
>Ga0066604_10001838_pt1 | contig 11274 bp, 8 predicted proteins | sample Higcelwee11metaG_FD_59501 | JGI IMG/M metagenome (GOLD analysis project Ga0066604, IMG submission 59501) | Freshwater pond sediment microbial communities from the University of Edinburgh, under environmental carbon perturbations - High... | ecosystem: Environmental > Aquatic > Freshwater > Pond... | reverse complement strand
TACCTCCCAACTCACGTTGAAGCTTTCAAACCACGCTACTCTTAGCGTACCGTGCTCCCCTCGTCCCCGCTCCCCCGAGCCCGAGTCCCCACCGACCCGCGCTGGGGTCGCCCCCGCGTGGGGGTGGAGGGCCGTCTCTCACGGGAGCTCTGGAGGCGAGCGAGAGGCCAGGATGGCCGTAGCTCGTCCGGAAGCGCAGCGACCCCCGGCTCGTGACGAGCCGGGGCGAGCGGTCCCGTGAGAGGCGGCACGGAATCCCACACGATCAGGGGGCGACTCCAGCGCGCAGTTGTCGCCACGACGCTCAACGCCGAGCGACCCCACCGAGCGCCCAAACTCAGAGCGCCACAACGCCTCAATGAGCCACCATCGCCCAAACGCCCCGCACCTCCACCGAGAGCCCAACACAGAGCGCCGCAACGCCTCGATGAGCCCTCTTCGCCAGAACGCCCCGAGCCACCGAGAGCCAAACTCAGAGCGCCACAACACATCGATGAGCCGCCATCGCCACAACGCCCCGAGCCACCGAGAGCCAAACTCAGAGCGCCACAACACATCGATGAGCCCTCAGCACCAGCACGCCCCAAGCCACCGAGCGCCAAAACTCAGAGCGCCACAACACATCGATGAGCCCAAACCCAGAGCGCCACAACGCCCCACCTCCCTCCCCTACCCCTCCCGCTCGTCCGCCCCGCCACTCTTCACCGCCGCCGCCCGCAGGTGCTTCTGCGCCGCGTCCGTGTCGAGCTGCCCCTCCACCGGCGGATAATCATCAAAGAACGGCACCACGTCCGTCCCCCGCACCTTGTACCGCAGCAGCAGGAAGTTCACATAATGGGCAGGATGGCTGCGCACCCAGCGGGAGAACACGTCCACGAAGGCCTGCATCGTGCGCTGCGTCTCCTCCTCCCGATCCCGCAGCCGCACCGTCTCAAGCGCCTCCCCGATGATCACCCGGTGCCGCCGCTCCCCAGGCCCACGCACCACCACGGTGGGCAGAATCACCGCCCCGGTCTTGCGGGCGAGCTGCGCGGGCTGCACCGAGACGTTGGCCGTGCGGTTCAGGAGCCTCACCTTCGCGAAGCGGTGGCCGCCGCCGCCGTCAAACGCCAGGCCCAAGACCTCGTTCTTCTGAAGACACTCAAACGCCGGGCGCAAGAAGCGGAAGACGTTGATGTGCTGCACCGGCAGGCGCTGCTCAAGCTGCCAGCGGCGATCCAGCACCTTCTCCCACAATGGGGTTGTGCGCGTCTCACGGAGGATGTCGGCCCAGACCGGCGGAGGGGCGCTGAGCTGGCTCATCGGGTAGCCCGTGTGGCCCAGGGCGGGCATGATCATCTGGTTCGCGCCGTAGTGACCGATGAGGATGATCGCGCCTTTGCCCCGGGCCAAGGCGGCGTCTAAGTGCTCGCGGCCCTCGATGACACAGACGTCGCCGACTGTGCTGGGGTTGAGGTGCGGGTAACGAAGCACCTCCAGCTCGTTGAACATCGTCTGGCGCCAGGCCTCGCGCAGGATGTCGTCTTCAGACTGCGGCAGCGCCTCGTCTCCAAAGAGCAGGCGCAGCTCACGGCGGGCCAGCTCCACGTCTCTGTGGGCGATGGCGCGCACGGCGTCGCCGCCGACGAGGGCCAAGCGGCCCAAGAGGCGGCGCGGGGCGCGGGAGATGGCGGCCTGGGCCGGGTAATAGACGAACAGCCCGCCGAGGTCTTTGGCGAGCAAGACCGGGTTGCGGGTGGGCTTCAACGGTCGTCTCGGTCAGGGTTCGCGGGGACGGCGAGCACGGCGGCCTTGTCGATCTTGCCGTTGGGCAGCTTGGGGATCTGCGCCCAGAACTCGACGATGCGCGGGATCTTGTAGCCCTCCAAGCGGTCGCGGCAGTAGCGCTGCAGGCGGCGCACGTCGAGGGTCGAGCCCGGGGCGCGCTGGATGATGGCGCGGGGGATCTCGCCGCGGATGCGCTCTTCAGCGCGCACCACGACACAGTCGCGCACCTCCGGGTGCTCCTTGATCACACGCTCGATCTCCAAGGGGTACACCCGGATGCCGCCGATCTTGAGCATCTCCGAGCGGCGGCCGACGAAGTGGATGAAGCCGTCCTCGTCACACCGCACGAGGTCTTGGGTGTGGTACCAGCCGTCGTGAAAGAGGATCTCGCCGTCGTCGGCGGAGTTGATGTAGCCCGAGACCACGGCGGGGCCGCGGATGATCATCTCGCCCACGTCGCCCACCGCCACGTCGCGGCCTTGGCCGTCTACGACGCGGAGGTCATAGCCCGCCACCGGTTTGCCCGTGGAGCCCGGGCGGCGGGGGCGGTCGGGGCGCATGGCGACAGCCACGCCCGTCGTCTCGGTGGAGGCCGAGACCGGCATAAACGCCGCGCCGAACTTCTGCTCCAGGCGGGCCAAGGTGTCGGGGCTCACCCAGGCGCCGCCGCTCTCCAAGACACGCAGGGACGAGAGGTTGAAGCGGTCCTCCTCGACGTGGTCCAGCAGCATCTCGTAGAAGCTCGGCACGGCCATCATCCAGCTCACCGAGAAGCGCTGAATGGTCTCGGCGATGACCCGCGGGTTGAGCGTGTCGACGATGACGAAGGCGCCGCCGCAGAGGATCGAGCGGTGAAAGAGCTCGTGGGGGTGGGCGAAGACGCTGAACATGCCCAAGAAGACGTGCGAGGCGTCGAAGCCCAGGCCGTCGATGCCCGGGCGGTCGAAGGCCGTGAGGCCGTTCTGCTGCACGTTTCGGTGCGTGGCGATGGCGCCTTTGGGGTTGCCCGTGGTGCCCGAGGTGTAGTTGTAGTAGCAGGGGTCGTCGAGGGTGACGTCCACAGGCGGCGGGGCCTGATGGTGGCTGATGTCGGCGTAGACGACGTCGCCGTATTTGCCCTTGTCGCCGACGTAGAGCACCCGGCCCGGATCGGTGAACCAGGACAACATCGGCCGGAGCAGCTCGTCAAACTCACGCTCGATGAACAGCGTGCGCAGGTTGGCGCTCTCGACCTGAAAACGGAGGCGGTCGGGGTGCATCTTGAAGTTGATCGGCGCCATGATCGCGCCGAGGCGGGCGCAGGCCAGAAAGCCCGTGACCACCTCCGGGCGTTTGGTGATCAGGAAGCCGACGGCGTCGCCCTTCCGCACGCCCATGTGCGTGAGCAGGCCCGCGAGCTGGTCCACCTCGGCGTCGAGCTGGCCCCAGGTGAGGGCGCGGGCGTCGCCCCACAGCGCCGGGGCGTCGGGCCTCATTCGGGCCTGGGCGCGCAGGGCGTCGCCTAAGGTCATGCCGGCCAGCTCTTCGACGGTCATCCTTTACCTCTTCGCTCGGAGCCCACACGCCACCCGCGCGGGGACTGCCAGGGTTACCGCCATTTCGCGCGGCGTCAACTGCTTGGCGGGACAGCCCTTGGCAGAAGCCGCAGGGCACGAAGGGCGGCCTTGGCCCGCTTGGCGCCGTCGGGGGGCGGCGTGGCGCTAAACCGGGCCTCGTGGTGGAGCCAGGCCAAGCTCAGCAAGGGGCGGGCGGGCTCGCCCACCCGGGCGACGATCCACTCCGCGGCCTCGACGGGGGGCAGCGCCGCGGGCGGGTCGTGGCCACGACGGACGGCGAGGGCCAGGCCCTCTCGCCACGCGCGCTCTTCAGGGCCGATCACCCGGCGGGGGCCCCGGGCGGCGCCATAAAACGCGCCCCGGGCGCCGATGGCGAGGACCAAGGCGCCGACGCCAACGAGGATCGGCGTGGCGGCGGCGAGGCCCGGGGCGGCGGCGCCGGGGGCGGCGTCTCCAGAGGGCGCGAAGAGGTTGGCCAAGGCCCGACCGCCCTCGATCTGGCTGGTGAGGTCGTAGTCGAGCACCCAGCGGCTCCACCACGCCGTGGCGGTGTCGGAGAGCGCGCTCAGCAGGCTCTGATCGCCGGGGCTCATGCCGCCCGCGGGGGTGGCGTCGAGCAACGACCAGCGCCCCGGGCTCAGCTCGGCCTCTACCCAGGCGTGGGCGTCGCTGCGGCGCACGTTGATGTGGCCGCCGACGTCGTTCCACTCCCCGCCGTAGAAGCCGATGACCACGACGGCGCGCACGTCCACGGCCCGCAGCATCACGGCGAGCGCCGTGGCGAAGTACTCACAGTGGCCCCGGCGGGTGTCGAACAAGAACGACACGAGGCCCTGCCCGGCCTCGCCCTCGGCGGGGATGTCTTGGTAAGCGTAGGTGTCGCGCAGGCGCCGGGTGAGGCGCCGGGCCTTGTCCTCGGGCGTCACGGCGTCGCCGATGATCTGGGCGGCCAAGGCGGCGACGCGGGGGTCTAAGTCGCTGGGGAGCTGCAGGCCGAAGCGGCCCTCGCTGGCGGTCGGGGACTGAATCGCGCCGTCGCCGAGGCGAGGGTCTACCCAGGCCGTGTACCGGCGGCGGCGGGGCGTGTCGTCGAAGCGGCGGCCGTTGAGCTCGTCCACGCGCACCCGGTCGTCGGAGAACAGCCGGGTGACCGTCGGCGTGGCGAACAGCGGCGCGCTCACCGTGGGCTCTAAGTGTACCTCTTGGCGCAGCACCCCCGGGGGCAGCGGGCGCAGGCCGAAGTCGTAGGGCTCGACCAGCTCCCGCTGGGTGGCCGTGCGCGAGGACGCCCAGCGCACGCCGTCGAACCAGTCCAAGGCGAGGCCCCGCAGGTAAAACGGGCCGTAGAGGGGCTCGTTGTGCTCGTCGCTCACGCGCACCCGCAGGATCAGCTCCTCGCTGCCTTGGAGGCTGGCGAGGTCGCCCAGGTTCACGTCGGCGCCCTCAAAGCCCGACATCTCGGCGTCGCCTTGGGACGAGGCGAGCAGCTCGGCGTCGATGCGCGGCAACAACAAGAAGAACGCGGCGGTGAGCAAGGTGGACGCGGCGGCGAGGCCCAAGATCCCCCGGCGGCCCAAGGCGGCGCGGGCGTCTCCGGCGCGAAGCTCCGTGGCGCGAAGCTCCAAGGTGGCCAAGGCGCCCGGCGCGAGCAGCACGAAGGTCAACAGCGCGAGGCCCACGGCGGGGGTGCGGCGGCTGGCCCCGGCGTAGAGCAGCATCAGCAGCGCGAGCACCAAGGCCACGCGGTCATCGGCGGGGCCGGAGCCTGTGCGGGCGCGGTGAAGCTGAAGGTAAACGAGGAGCGCGACCCCGGCGGACGCCCAGGGCACCAGCATCAGGCTGGGCGCCAAGGCCGTGACCATCGCCACCAGCGCCGTGGTCACCGCCCAGACGCGGGGCCGATGGGGGTGCGTCGCCAACCACGAGAGCGCGACCCCGACGAGGCCCACGGCGGAGAGCGCCGCGCCTTGCTGGTTCACGCTGCCCAAGGCCAAGAGCCCGACCACGACGAGCACACGGGTGAAGCGGGCGCCGTAGGTCGAGAGTCCGAGGGGGCTCATGGGCCACGCTCAAAGAGGGCCAAGGCCGTGAGCAGACGGCGCCGGTGGGCCCCGCCGTGCTGGGGGCTCAGGCGCTCGTCGCCGAGCTCTAGGCCGATGCGCTCGCCGCGGCTCATGGCGGTGACGATCTGGCCGCAGGCCCGGGCGAGCTCGTCCTCCACCTGGGGTGACTGAACATCCACCCGCACCACCCAAGAGCGGGCCTCCTCCCCCGCCCGCTCCACCACCATCGGGCGCCCGACCCGGGCTGAAGTGGGCCAATGAACGCTGCGGATCGGGTCGCCCTCGACATACGGCCGCGCGCCGAGCGGCTCACCGGCCCCGCCGCGACGACGGGGCGTCTCCTCTTCAGCCCCACGCTCGGCCCCGCCCGCTCGGGCGCCGCCGGGGCGCCGCGCCGGGAACACCAGCGCCGCCTCACCAAGCTCCAGCTCCCGATAGCGCAAAAACAGCCCGAAGGGCCAGGTGGAGCTGACCCGCACCCGCCCCAGCCGCTGCCAGCCCCGGCCGCCAAAGGTGAACGCCGCCTGTACCTCGACCTCCCCCGTAGGCGGCACCACGCTCACCTCGGCCTGGGCGCCGCCCTCGTCCAGCTCCTCGATCTGAATCCCGACGAGCGCCGGGCCGGGCCGCAGGCTCCACAGGACATAGGCGCCTTCAGCCTGCTCAAAGCTGAACAGCTCCGCGGGCAGGCGGCGGCGCAGGCGGGCGGCGCGCAGGTTCCACTCGGCGAGCACGTTCTGGATCACCAACAACGACAGCAAGGCCGAGAGGCAGAGATAGAGCAGGTTGTTGCCGGTGTTGAACGCCCCCAAGGTGACGCCCACGACGAGCAACAGAAACCACCAGCCCTCCCGCGTGGGGCGCACCCGCACCCGCTGCCGGGACTGCAGCGCCCAGCGCTCACGCCAGGTCATCGCCCAGGGGCCGGAAGCTCACGAAGCAGCTCGGTGAGCGCGCGGGCCGCGGCGTAGGGGCCCTCAGCCCGAGGCAGCACACGGTGGGCGAGCACGGGCAGGGCCAAGGCGCGCACGTCCTCAGGGATGACGTAGCGGCGGCCCCGGCACAAGGCGAAGGCCCGCACGGCGCGGTAGAGCGCCCCGGCGCCGCGGGTAGACACGCCGCGCAGCAGGCGACCATCGGCCCGGGTGCGGGCGATGAGGTCTAGGAGGTAGTCCTCGACCTCGGGGTGAACCAGCGTCTGCTCGGCCAGCGCGCACAGCTCCAAGACCGCCGCCGGATCACACACCGGCGCCAAGGCCGGGCGGTCCAGCGCCCCGGCGCGGAGCACGGCGCGCTCGCTCTCGCGGTCGGGGTAACCCATGGACAAGCGCAGCAAGAAGCGGTCGAGTTGGCTCTCGGGCAGGGGGAAGGTGCCCTGGTCATCAAAGGGGTTCTGGGTGGCGACGACGAGGAAAGGCCGCGGCAGAGGCCGGGTGAGGCCATCGGCGCTCACCGCCCCCTCGTTCATCGCCTCCAACAGACAGGACTGCGTCTTGGGCGGGCTGCGGTTGATCTCGTCGGCCAGCACGACGTTGCCGAAGATCGGCCCCGGCCTGAACTCCAGGCCACCATCGCGCAGGATGCTGGTGCCGAGCACGTCGGAAGGCAGCAGGTCGGCGGTGAACTGCACCCGGCGGAACTGGCCGCCCAGGGCTGAGGCGAGGCTCCAGGCGAGGGTGGTCTTGCCCACGCCGGGCACGTCCTCAAGCAGGATGTGGCCCCCGGCGATGACCGCGACCAGCGCCAGCTCGACGACCTCATCTTTGCCGCGCACCCCTTGGGCGATCCGGGCGCGGAGCGCGTCGATGCGCTCCTTGGCCCAGGCGGGCGGCGCCGCGTCCTGCGGCGTGGTGGCGGCCATAGGTTTAGAACTCCCCGAGGTAAACCCCGGACACGACGGCAGAGTAGGTGCAGCCAAGGGGGATGGACTCGACCTCAGAGCCGACGATCGTGAACGTCTCGATGCCCACCCAGTCCACGTCCGTGAGCGGCATCTGGGGATCGTAGCCGTAGGTGGCCCAGTCTACGCCAGCGTCGCCGAAGACCTCCTCCACGCGCTCATCCATGTTGCAGCTCTCGCCGCCGGTGCGGTAGTACGCCGAGCCCGTGAGCTGCCACTGAACGGCGCCGCCGTCGCGGTCCTCGCCGATGACCGCGGACTGGTAGTCCATGGTGCAGCCCGCGCGGGTGCCGTTGGCGAAGCCTTCGCCGCCGATCGTCAACGCGCTGGTGCTGCCGTCAAAGAGCAGGGCGTAGGTGAAGCTCTCTTGGGAGGCCTTGGGCGGGTCATTGCAGAGGTCTTCGTAGCCCGCGAACACGACGTCCCAGTCGTAAGTGATGAGCTCGGGCTCATCTTCACAGCCCACGAGCGTGAGGGCCGGGACGGCGAGCAGGATGGCGTGAGCGAGGCGCTGGAACATCAGGGGGAGTCCTCCGGGCGCCACGAGAATAACACCGGCGCCTCGCCTATGTCGCGCCCGCCTCACGCCTGCGTTATGCAAAGGCCCCGAAAAAGCGCGACGGCGTCAAGCCCCGTGCTTAGACTCACGACCTTCCCGAATTGCCCCCCGGAGCGGGGACAGGAGCCTCCGTGGCCGAGACCACCAGCAACGAGAACCTCTTCGTCGCGCGGCCCGCCGACGTCGCCACCCTTCGCGCCCACTTTGACGCCGCTGTCGCCGGTGAGGGCCGCACCGTGGTGATCCAGGGCCCCGTTGGCGGCGGCAAACGCGCCCTCGTCGGCGAGCTGCTCCGCAACGTCGGCGACACCGACGCGCTCATCTGGCGCGCCAACCTCATCGAAGAAGAGGACGGCCTCCGCACCCTGCTCCGTCTCTACGCCACGCTCTACACCCCGCTCTACCGTGATCCCGCCCTGCGCGGCCGCGTCGAGCTGATCCTCAACGCCCAGCTCCCCAAGCACCCCAAGCGGGTTCAAGAGTGGTACAAGGCGTTCATCGAGGCTCTTCGCAAGGGCGGCCCCAAAGAGGGCGAGCAGAACTTCCAGGTGACTTTGCCCCGGGACAACCCCGTGCTCGGCTTGGTCGAGATCGTCAAAGGCATCGCCTACAAGATGCCCGTGGTGATGGACATCCAGACCGTGCAGTCGGCCCAGTCCGTCGGCGTTCACGCGGCCTTTGAGGCCCTGCTCGACGCGGCCCCCAAGCTGCACCTGCTCCAGATCCTCTCCGCCGAGGTGGTGGACGACACCTCCCGCGGCTGGATGCCCTCGCCGCTCATCGACATGCTGGAGCGCCGCGCCGGCGCTTACCACAGCGTCGTGCCCGCGCCTTGGGGTGCGGAGGAGGTCTCGGCTTACCTCGCCTCGAAGGGCCTGCAGGGCGACGCGGCGAACATCGCCCGCATCGTCAGCGGCCGCCCGGGCTTCGTGGCGGAGCTGGTCGACATCCTCAACGACGGCGGCAAGCTCGGCGACGACCTCTCCACCGTCACCCTCTACGACCTCGCCCCCAAGGCCGTTGACGAGGATGAGCTTGACGACGACGCTGAGGGCAAAGACGGCCGCCGCCCCGCGAAGGCCGCCGATGTAGACGACATCGCCTTCCGCGGCGCGCTGTTGGGCCGGGCCTTCCCCTCCAACCTCGTCGCCGACATCGGCGGTTACGACCGCGAGTCCATGGACGACCTCCTCGACGCCGCGGGCGGCCTGTTCGAGGAGCTCCAGTTCTCCAAGCCCATGGGCACCTGGGTCTACCAGTTCAAGCGCGCCTCTTGGCGTGAGGCCGCTCTCGAGCACGGCAAGGCCCGCGAGGACTACAAAGAGGTCGCCAAACAAACCGCCCTGTTCTTGGAGCGCTTCTTGGCGCCCCGGGGCTACGAGTTCTTGATCAAGACCGCCCGCACCTACGCCGAGGCCGGTGAGCCCGTGCGCGCCGCGATCATGCGCAGCATGGCGCTCTCGGCGGATCGCCCCGAGCTGTGGGCGATGACCAACGACCTGCTGCGCTACTTCAAGGACATCCAGTGGCCCGACGCCATGCGCCGCACGGTCTGGATGAACCTGATGGACCGCATGGCCAGCCAAGGTGACGTCAACCAGGCCGAGGCCCTGTACAACGAGATCTCCGCCTGGGCCGAGTCCAACAACGACAAGGCCCTCAAGGCCTGGCTGCGCTTCGCCGGCTCTCGCCTCGACTTCCGCCGCCAAGACTACTACCGCTCCCGCGACCGCGCCCGCGAGGCCGTGACCTTTTACGAGGAGCTTGGCGACCGGGTGAAGCCCGCCGAGATCCGCAACCACCTCGCGCTCATCGAGCTCTCCGATGGCAAGGTGGATGAGGCCCGCAAGCTCGTGGACGAGGCCCTGCGCACCGGCCAGATCGACACCCCCGACGGCCGCCGCGTGCTGCCGACGGTGGCGGCGAACTCCGAGTACATCCGCGGCCTGCTTGAGAAGCGTGAGCGTAAGTTTAAGGAGGCCGCCGAGCACTTCCGGCTCTCGAACGAGATCGCCGGGAACACCGGCCAGGCGCCCTTGGCCCTGGAGTCCGGGCTCAACTACGGCGAGTGCCTCTTGGCCGCTGGGGATCTCTCCAAGGCCGCCGACATCCTCCAGCGTGTTCATGGCATCGCCCAGGCCCTCGGCAACCAGCCCCGGCAGCGCGCGGCTTCAGCCCTCGTGGGCCAAGCCCACGCCGGTCTGCGCCAGTTTGAGGCGGCGCTCACCTGGGCCAAGGCCACCCTGTCGTTGACCAAGGCGCTCAAGTACGAGCAGCTCGTCGCCATCGACACCTTCAACGTCGGCCTGTTCACGCTGTTGGGCGACAAGCCCACCGAGGCGCTGACCTTGTTTAAGGAGGCCCGCGCCGCCGCCAACCTCCAGCAAGACCTCGTCTTCACGAAGGAGCTGCTCTACAACACGGGCGTCGCCGCCTTGCGTGTGGGTGAGCGCCGCACCGCGCGGGAGGCCTTCACCACGATGTTGCCCGCCGCTCGCCAGACGAAAGACTGGGGCAAGATGGTCGGCGCCTACCAGAGCCTCGCGAACCTCAGCGCCGCCGAGGGCGACAAGTCCAACGCCGTGAAGCTGCTCGGCGAGGCCCTGAAGGTCGCCGACAACAACAACATGAAGGACGAGCGCCGCGCCATCAAGAAGCGCATCGAAGAGCTCGGCGGCTGATTTAGTCTCCGCAGACGTACACGGCGCCGCGCCTCCTTGGAGACGCGGCGCCGTGTTGTCTCTGGGCCATCTCTGGCCCGGGCGGCCTAGCGCCCCTTCTTGCCGCCCTGCTTGATCAAGTTCTCGATCAGCGCACGTTTCATGCCGGTCTGGGACGAGACCAGGTCCAGGCGGGCCTCGTTGTAGGCGAGGTTGATCAGCGCGAGGTCGATGTCGAGGATCTTGAACAGGCTGATGACGTGGGCGCTGGCCTCGGCGCCGTCGGTGAAGGTGTCGTGGATGACACGCTCTCCGGCGGCGCGGATGTGGTGCATCACGGCCTCGACGTACATCGGCGAGAGCCCGATGCGCACATGGGCCATGCCGATGCGCAGGCGCCGCTGAAGGTACTCCGGGCCGTACTGCCCGCCGAAGAGCTCCAGCATCCACACCCGATGGGTGGCCTTGAGCGCCTCCACGCGGCCCTCGATGAGCGCCGCCGTGGTGGGGTTGTCGCCCAGCCGCGCGTAGAAGTCATCGGTGATGCGCTGCCCATGGCGGACAAACACGGGCTGGAGCGCGACGAGGCGGGTGACGTCGCCGCCGTCAAGCTCAAGCATCGTCTTGAGCTCAGCGAAGACCTCATCAGGGGTGGGCATCTGGACCTTCGGGGGGTGCGGGGTGAATCCGGGGCTTACTTCTTCTTCTGCCCCTGTCGGATGAGATTCTCCAACAGCCCACGCTTCATTCCCGTGACCTTGGTCAGCAG
>Ga0066604_10001803_pt1 | contig 11371 bp, 8 predicted proteins | sample Higcelwee11metaG_FD_59501 | JGI IMG/M metagenome (GOLD analysis project Ga0066604, IMG submission 59501) | Freshwater pond sediment microbial communities from the University of Edinburgh, under environmental carbon perturbations - High... | ecosystem: Environmental > Aquatic > Freshwater > Pond... | reverse complement strand
CATCATATGGCACCAGGGCGAAGCCGATGCCACCACCGTAAAACTGCCACGTTACAAGGCAGACCTGACACTTCTTTTTGATTACTTCAGGGAAGTGGCAGGGGATGATGAGCTTCCGATAATTGCAGGGGAGCTTGGCATATTCATGGGAGTTGAGAAAAACAGGCAGGAATACATGATTCTGAACGATATCCTGTACGAAATCTCGCATGAAGATCCTGACATGGCCCTGGCCAGATCATTCGGCCTGAAGGCGAAGGAAGACAACGTCCATTTTGACTCCTGGTCGCAGCGTATCATGGGGAAGAGGTATGCCTCCGCATGGCTTGCATTAACCCGTAACAAGAATCAATAAAACCACAGACATGCAGCTGATAGACTGGATAGTTCTCGCACTCTATTTTTTATTGCTCATCTCAGTAGGCTTCTGGGCTTACCGGAGGGTAAACAACTCAGCCGATTTCTTCACCGCGGGAGGGAAGCTGCCATGGTGGCTCTCGGGTGTATCGCATCATGTATCGGGTTACAGCGGTGCGGTTTTCGTTGCCTATGCGGGTATTGCCTACACCAACGGACTTACGATTTATATCTGGTGGGCATGTGCCGTTGCCGCGGCAACCTTCCTGGGGGCTCACCTTGTGGCACCGCGCTGGGCCCGGTTACGGATCGCCACCGGAATTCAGTCGCCCACAGAGTACCTTCTTACAAGATATAACCTCAATACCCAGCAGCTGATAGCCTGGTCGGGGGTAATCATAAAGATCTTTGACGTGGGAGCCAAATGGGCTGCAATAGCCATTCTGCTGAATATCTTCGCCGGGACTTCATTCCTCACGGGCATCCTTCTCGCCGGATCCGTCTCTCTAATCTACAGCACACTGGGAGGCTTGTGGGCTGACGTGGTGAACGACTTTGCACAGTTCATCGTGCAGCTTATTGCCGGGATAACAATGTTCGTGATAGTACTTATAAACCTGGGCGATGGTGCTGCAGGATTCCTGACGCTGTGGGAGAGGCTGCCGGATTCGCATTCGGCCGCCTTCAGTGATCCCTACACCTGGCAGTTCCTGATTGCCATGGTTATAATTGACTTTTTCAGTTACAGCGGTGGCACCTGGCACCTGGCAACACGCTTCATCGCCTCCTCTTCTGGTCAGGTTGCGAAGAAGGCAGCCACGCTCTCATCAATTCTTTACCTGCTCTGGCCCATAGTGCTTTTCTTCCCGATGTTCGCTGCACCATTGTTCCTCCCTGATCTGGAAGACCCGACGCGTTCCTACGGGATGCTCGCCATAAAGTTCCTGCCGGCAGGTCTGGTGGGCCTCGTGATGGCTTCGCTCTTTACAAACACCCTCTCAATGACCTCTTCGGATGCAAACACAATCTCAGCGGTCATTACACGTGATATCCTGCCCCGTTTCATCAAGGGCTTCGCTGATTATCCCAGGAAGAGAATATTGCTCTTCGCCAGGATATCAACATTTTCCTTCACCGTACTGACGATCCTTATCGCCATAAATGCAGAGAGTTTCGGAGGTGTATTCGGATTGATTGTTTCATGGTTTGCAGCCCTGCTGGGCCCCATCTCCATTCCGATGATCCTTGGGCTGCTGCCTGCCTTCCGCAGATGCGACAGCCGGATTGCCATAATATCCATCCTCTCAGGCATTGGTGCATTCATTATAGTTAAACTTATCCCGGGAGCTTCACTTGCACTGGAGGTTGGGATTCCGCTCTTTACCTCATTAATATTGTATATTGCTGCGGGATTACTGATCAGTAGAGAGGTACCGGAGCGTGTTGACACACTGATGAGGTCACTGAAGAAATAGAAAAATCATTATCACATGGCTACAAGTGAAACGGTTATATTCGGACGCAGTTATCTGAGCGGTGAACCGGTAAGGGTGGAACTTGCAGGCGGTGTTATTGCAGGCATCAGTGAGGTCACTGAAAAAGCCATCGGGGAGACAGCTGAAAAAAGCGCTGAAGCCTCCTCCGAAGGAAGGTTTTCAGATTGCCTTATTGCCCCCGGACTCACAGATCTTCAGGTCAACGGATATGCCGGATATGATCTCAACACCGATCCGCTCTTTCCCGGGACGGTAAGGGATATCTCCGTAAAACTGTGGAGCGAAGGGGTCACTACTTTTTTCCCGACTGTCATTACGAACAGCCCGGAAAACATAATGAGATCAGTGAAGGCTGTGGCAGATGCCTGCCGTTTGTTTCCTGAGGCAGCCGGAGCCGTGGGAGGCATACATCTTGAAGGACCCTTCATCTCACCTGAGGCTGGCGCCCGGGGAGCCCATCCGGCTGAGCATGTACGGCCGCCCGACTGGGATCTCTTCTCCCGGTGGCAGGATTCATGCGGGGGCATGATACGCATCATCACCCTCTCACCCGAATGGCCCGGTGCCTGTGATTTTATCAGGCGGGCATCAGAGAGCGGCGTGACAGTTGCTATAGGTCATACTGCAGCCACACCTGAACAGATCAGGGATGCCGTGACAGCAGGAGCTTCACTCTCAACCCACCTGGGCAACGGGTCTCACCAGATGCTGCCCAGGCACAGGAATTACATATGGGAACAACTGGCAGCCGACGAACTGTTTGCAACAATGATATCCGACGGCTTTCACCTCCCTGATGCCCTGATGAAAGTCTTCATGAGGGCCAAACCGGGCAGGATGATCCTGGTGAGCGATGCCACCGGTCTGACAGGGATGCCGCCCGGAGACTACAACACACACATAGGAGGGGAGGTTACCCTCACCAGGGCTGGTAAGCTTCATATGAGAGGGAACCCGGATATGCTTGCCGGATCAGGCAAGTCGCTGATTCACTGTGTGGAGACGCTGGCCTCAAAACGACTGGCTACCCTGGCCGAAGCCCTCGATATGGCCGGCAGAATCCCTTACCGGGTGGCTGGCCTGCCGGGCGACTGCATGCTGGACAGCGGAGGAGTGGCTGACCTGGTAGTGCTCAGGAAAGAAGATGGAGGCTTAAGGGTTGTCAGAACGATTAAGGCGGGAAAAACGGTTTTCAGAACGGAATTGTAAGAAGATATTCAGAATATTAGTGATCATGCACCGGTTATATGTATTGTTGCTGCTCTTTGCCCTGGCAGGTTGTTCAGTCAAAATGCCCGAATTTGTAGTTCCTGAGGGAGCGCGCGTCATAAACTTTTCGGGATATGAATGGGTGGTAAGAACAACGGGAGAGCAGAAGGCGGGCCCGGGGCCGAATTATTTCTCTGACTCGGAGGAGAATGTCTGGGTTGATGATCAGGGCAGGCTTCACCTGAAGATCATTTACCGCGACGGAAGATGGAACTGCTCAAGGGTTGAACTTGCCAGGCACACCGGTTACGGAAAGTATGTCTTTTATGTCTCGTCGAGGCCTGACAGCCTTGACCGGCAGGTGGTATGGGGACTCTACACCTACAAGAACGACACGGAAGAGATAGATATCGAATTCTCAAGATGGGGCTTCGAGAACAACCAGGAGGCCCAGTATGCGATTCAACCCTCGTACAAACCCGGGAACAAGGCCCGCTTCAGGATGAACCTGGAGGGCAGCTATTCTACGCATATCTTCGACTGGACAAAGAAGTGGATCGATTTTGCCAGTTATCACGGTCACAGACTCCATCCTGTCAACGAGACGGAGATTATCGCCAGGTGGCGCTATTACGGGAGTGACATTCCCCCTGACAGCGATGAGAAGCTGAGGATGAATCTCTGGCTCTTCAGGGGCACGCCTCCTTCAGACGGAAGGGAGGTCGAAGTAATTGTCAACCGGGTGGAGATACTTTATTAAACAAAAACGCCATTTATGAAGAAGCAGAGACAAGGAGGCGGTGAAAGCAGTTCCGGCAGGCTCTACAGCCTCGATGCCCTCAGGGGGTTTGACATGTTCTGGATCACCGGAGGACAGAAGCTTGTCTTTGCGTTGGCAACCGTAACCGGCTGGCCTCTCTTTACATGGATGAACACCCAGATGCACCATGTGGAATGGAACGGTTTCGCCTTTTATGACATGATCTTCCCGCTATTTCTCTTTCTGGCGGGGGTGTCAATGCCTTATTCCTTTGAGACAAGGAAGAAAAGGGGTGATACAATGAAAAAGATATACCTGCATGCCCTGAAAAGGATGCTGGTACTTATTGTACTGGGAATGCTGGTGAACAGGATCCTCGAGCTTAATCCTGAGAACCTTCGCTTTGCCAGTGTTCTCGGACGGATTGGTGTGGCATGGTTCCTTGCTGCCCTCATCGTGCTTAATACCGGTATAAAATGGCAGGTAGTATGGTTCTGGGGATTGCTGATAATCTATTGCCTGCTGATGATGTTTGTCCCTGTGCCTGGTTTCGGGGCAGGCGTCTTTACACCTGAGGGGAATCTTGCAGGATATATTGACAGGCTGTTTCTGCCCGGAACAATGTATACAGAATTCAATGAACCGGAGGGCATCCTGAGCACAATTCCTTCCGTAGCAACGGCACTGCTGGGTGTCTTTGCCGGACACCTGCTCCGCCTGGAAAGGAGCGGGCTGACAGGAACGCGGAAAGCCCTGATTCTGATTATAGCCGGGATTGTCAGTCTGCTCCTTGGAATGCTTTGGGGCACCTTCTTCCCAATCAACAAAAACCTCTGGACAAGTTCCTTTGTGCTTTATGCCGGTGGCTGGAGCCTGATACTTCTTGGATTATTCTACATGGTTACAGATGTCTGGAAGATCAGAAAATGGGCCTTTTTCTTTATGGTTATAGGGATGAACTCCATAACTATTTACTTTCTGCAACACAGGATAATCAAATTTGACCTGATAAGAGACTTCTTCCTGAAGGGCATCCATGACCTCTCACCGGCTGGCATACAACCACTCATAAGTGCCCTGGGCTACATTGCTGTTGTCTGGTTGTTTCTCTGGTTTCTGTATAAAAATAAAATATTCCTTAAAGTCTGACCGGATATGAAAACTTCCACCACTAAAGGATTTGTTGTTACAGCCTGGTTCCTGTTTTTGTTGCCTGTAATGAATTCATGTACTTATAACAGTACACCAGTCAGTTATGAGCCGATGTCCCTTGTCCCGAAACCTGCGATGATAGAGCCGGGGAAAGGTGAGTTTATACTCAGCTCTGAGACTGGTATTTTTCTGGAGCCCTCATTCACTACCGCAGGCACCGTAGTGGAGATGTTCAACGGATTCCTTGGTAAGAATTATGAAAAGATACAGACCAGTCAGCTGCAGGAGATAAGAGCTGACAATATTATATATGTAAGACATGACAGCCTGCTTGTCTCTCCCGAGGCCTATAATCTCTCCGTGGCCGGGGATATGATCACAATAGTGGCCGGAGACGATGCCGGTCTCTTTTATGCTTTTCAGACACTCATGCAGCTGATATGGCCCTCGCAGGCTGAAATCCGGGCGAAGATAGCAGTACCCTGTGTCAATATCACTGACTATCCTCAGTACAGCTGGCGCGGAATGCATCTCGATGTATCCAGGCATTTTTTCCCGAAGGAATTCATCTTTAAGATGCTTGATGCTATGGCGATGCATAAGCTCAACACCTTTCACTGGCACCTGACAGATGACCAGGGTTGGAGGATTGAGATTAAAAAATTCCCTGAGCTGACCTCCGTGGGGGCATGGAGGGATGAGACGCTCGTCGGGCACGGCAGTGAGACGCCCTGGGTCTATGACGGCACCAGGTACGGTGGTTACTATACGCAGGAGGATGTTCGCGAGGTGGTGGAGTACGCGCGCAGGCTGCATATCAATGTGCTGCCTGAGATAGAGATGCCGGGTCACGCCGTGGCAGCCCTGCAGGCCTATCCGGAGCTGTCATGCAGCGGGAATCCGGTGCCGCCCTTCAACAGGTGGGGGGTATCGGAAGATGTCTTCTGCGCCGGCAGGGAGGAGACTTTTGATCTCCTTACCGGTGTGCTTGAAGAGGTGTCAGAGCTGTTCCCTTACGAATACATACACATAGGCGGCGATGAATGTCCAAAGGTGAGATGGGAAGCATGCCCTCTGTGTCAGAAGAGGATTGCCGATAACAACCTGAAGGATGAGCATGAGCTGCAGAGTTACTTTGTGAAGCGGATGGAAGCCTTTCTGGCGACCAAAGGGAAGAAAATTATCGGCTGGGATGAGATCCTTGAAGGGGGGATAGCCGAAAATGCAGCCGTGATGTCATGGCGCGGGCATGCGGGAGGCATCCAGGCAGCCAATATGGGTCATGATGTTGTTATGACACCGCACTCATTCGTCTATCTCGACTACTACCAGTCGAAATATAATGAGCCCCTGGCAATCGGCGGTATGCTTGAAATGAAGAAGGTCTATTCAATCGATATAATGCCCACTGAGATTGCAGAAGACAAGAGGCATCACATAATTGGCGCCCAGTCAAACGTCTGGACAGAGTACATGGCAGACGAAAAGCATGTGGAGTACATGGTCTTCCCGAGGCTTGCTGCCCTGGCGGAGGCTCTCTGGACTCCACGGGAGAGACTTGACTATGATGACTTTACTCAGTGCATGGCAGCCCATTATGCAAGGTATGACGCAATGGACATAAACTACAGGGTGCCATACCCGGAAGGATATGAAGCCATAAACCTTGTTATGGAAGGAAGTATGTCAGTGGAACTCTCGAACGGCATCCCGGGTTCGGAAATATATTACACCACAGACGGCAGTGAACCGGATGCCACGTCAGATCTCTACAGCGGGCCGCTGACACTTGAACCGGAGACAGATCTTCTTCTTAAATCAGTTACGGTAATGCCTGGAGGCAGGAAGAGTGCGGTGATGACCGGCATTTTCAGGAAATCGGAGCTGAAGGAAGCTCTTGAGCCTGATCCTGCAAACCTTCAGCAGGGTTTGCGCTTCAGCCTGTATAGGGGAGAATTTAATTCATCGGAGGAGATGGAGGGCATGGCCGATACGACGGGCACAGTTCCCGTGATCAGAATCCCGTCAGGAGCCCCTGCAGAAAACTTCGGACTGGTGCTTGAGGGATACATCTTGATCCCTGCTGACGGTGTCTTCTCATTTTATACGGGCTCCGACGACGGTGTCAGGGTATTTATCAACGATGAACTGGTTGTCAACGGTGATGAGTTTCACCACGGTATTACAAACGAAGGCAGGGCAGCACTCAGGGCAGGATTGCACCGGATAACCGTCCGCTATTTTCAACGGTTGTACCGGCAGAGCCTGAACATGAGCTGGGAAGGACCCGGTGTTACAAGGCAGGCAGTTCCCGAATCATCACTTTTACATCAACCGGAATAGCAGGCTGCCAGGGATTGTTGCGGAAGCTTACTTTTCCCTGTTCATGAATGCATTCCAGACCTCCCCGGCAACCTTTCTCTCCTCAAGCATCCGGTCAACGATGCCAAGGTTGTGAGCAGCTTTCCTGGCAAGCCCCGTACCCGGGGAAGCGGCCAGCTGCCGGAGTGGCTCGAGGGCATCCTCAGGGCGCCCGGCCAGTATTGAATTGCTTGTCGCCTTAAGCTGACCACCGGTATAGAGAAGTTCGGTAAAATTCTCGGTAAAAGGATAGTACTTTCCCATGCAGTCCCTGGCGGATTCCTCCGACAGCGACCTTATCAGGCCATGCCTGCCTGCCAGGGTGGGCCCTCCGATCATGCCGAAGATTGTATATTTCGATTTAACATAGGTGTATTTTTCTCCTGCACACCTGTCAATAACCTCTCCTTCCGGGGTGTAAAGCGTGATGTAAGTATTGGAGAAGAGATAGAAGTCCTTGGCAAGCACTGCATCACCCTCATCATCCTCCTCAAGGGAGATCTCCGATTCAATCCATAATCTGATTGAGTCAAGAGCCACCAGCAGGCCGGCGTCCTGCTCACGGCAGATTGCCTTTACGGTGTCAGCGAATTCAGGCGCCTGCATTCCCATTACAGTGAACCCGTCCCTCAGGGTGTCAGCAATCAGAAATGAGGCCTCAGGATCCTTCAAAACCAATTCTCCAAGACCTGCAGCATATCCGTTCACCGCCGCAGCATAGGCGCCCTCATGCTTGTCCTTTATGAACTCGGGTATCCGGTAATCGTAGAAATTCACGAATGCAAACTTCTTAAGCTCCGAAGAGAGAACTTGTTCAGGAGGGTAAGTCTTCTGCAACTGAATGGGGGCAGTGCACGATGATGCCAGTGCAATGAATAAGATCAGAGACAGTGGCGGAATTACCTGTTTCATTTTCAGTGATTTTGGTTCAGAACCTGTTACTGAAACCAAAGTTATGCTAAAAAGTCCGACATCAGAAAAAAAAGGGGTGTTCACCGTAACATGGCGAACACCCCTGATCTCAGAAACTAACCAGAAAAACTCTATAAAACTATCTCGACCTTGATGTCATCGAGGAAGATTCGGTTTTTGCCGGCACCAACCCCGACGAGGTAATAGTCATATCCCAGAAACTTTATCTGTGTTGCCGAGGTGGCCCCGGTGATTGTGAACGTACGGGTAGCCACCGGTTCGCTCCACATACCGATGCAATACTCGAGGGCAGCCCCCGCATCAGCAGGATAGGCAGGCCAGTTATCGATTATGAACTGACCCTGGCTAATGGTCCCCGGTCCTATTATGCTTACAATGAGAATGTTGTCATCCATTGTGCCTGTGGCAGTCATATATGGGATTGCCTTGAATGTAACCTGCAGGTCTACGGTGCCAACGATCTTACTCAGAACGGGAGAGATGAGGTCACCCCCGTAGCCTGTCTTCCCGAGCTTCACAAATCCCTGCCGGGCATAGAGCAACGGAGTTGTGCCGCTTCCTGCTGTAGTATTTACAGTGGTAGTCCACCCCTTGTCCTTCTGCTCCTGAGTCCAGTTGTCGTAACGGGTTTCACCTGTGGTTGTGTAGAACACAGCACTCCCGTATGCCAGCCAGTTGAAGTCTTCCTCAAGGACTACCGTCCCCGGTGACTGGGTAAGGACCACGGTGGCGATTGTAGTTGGGTATGCAACCGCCGTCAGTGTCAGTGTCACCTCGCGCGGGTCAATGCTTGTGTTCTCCTCAGCCACGAAAGTGATCTTCTGGGTGGTGACCGACTGCTCCTGCAGCCAGGAGTCGTCGCTAAGAGTAGCACCCCATGCCACGTTTGAAACCACGTCGACGGAAAACTCTCCGCCACCGGCAGGTATAGTCACTGCGGCAGGCAGTGTGATGTAAGGCAGGTTACCAGCCTGGTCAACACGAAAGAGGACGGGCTGTTCCTTGCCGTCAACAATGAATGCATAGTTGGCGATGCGGGCGTCAAAGGTCTCGTTTGCGCTGACAATAATCTTGAAGATACCGTCTGCCTCACCCTTTTCAGGGAAAACCTTTACCCATCCGGCCTCCTCTTTCTCAACGATCTCCCATGCTTTATTGGAACGAACCACATAACTCTGTGTCTTTGCGGCCTTCGTAACTGTGAGGCCGGTGGGACTTCCCTCGATGGAGAAGAATGGATCCTCAGGCACTATCTTCTCCTCGCATGAGGTGAAAAGGAATGCGGTAAGGAGGAACAGAGGGATGAACCTCAGCGCCCTGCTCCTAAATCTCAATGTTTTATCTTTTTTCATCGCTTGACTTTTTTGCTGGTTATTTACCTCCGGTGATTGCCTCTTTGCTCCACCATACAGGTGTCTTCATGTCATTCTCACCGCCCATCTCCTGCAGTGCCAAAGAGGCGTTAGCTCCGTTGCTGAGCATTGTGACATTCGGGTAACCGAAACGGGTCGGCAGAATGTTGTCATTATATGTTGTACCCTCTCCGATAGTCAGCACCGGGTAGCCGGTGCGGCGGTACTCATGCCAGGCCTCCATACCCACCCAGAAGAGAGCGAGGTATTTCTGGTTGCCGAGGAATTCCTCCTTGTTTGTTGCAAGATCCCATGAGCCAAGAGGTGAGGCAAGATAAGCATCTACATCGGCAGAGGTAATCGTTACGACGGGTTCTGAGAAGGCTCCCTGTTCTGACCATTTCTGCATTGATGCCCTTACTCCGGCCTCATAGTAGTTTTTCGCAGCAGCCTGTCCACCTGTGATCATTCCTTTCAGGGCAGCCTCAGCAAGGATAAACTGTATCTCAGCATAATCCATATAGGTTGCGGGTGCATCCCTTCTGCAGAATACCTTGTAGTTCAGCCATGAGGTACCACGGTCGACTTCATTTCTGAGAATATCTGTCACCCCTGATACGGTTCCCTTCCAGACATTGTCCGGATTGACCTGGGAATTTGGGTTTTTCTTGCCGATGATTGGTAATCGCGGGTCAACATAGACCTGATTGCCGTTTACATCGGTCTGCACGGTCATCTTTATTAGTTGTTCAGTAAGCTTTCTCCCGCTGGAGGTAAACTCACTTTCAGTAGTAACCCCGAAGTTGCTGATGTAAGGGTCGTTGCCGGAAAACTCCACTGTGGCATTGTCAGCGTTGGCGGTGAAAACCGGATATTTTGCCGGGTTATTTAATATTTCAGCCATTTTGGTGCCCACGCTCATCTCACTGCGTCCGCTAACCCTGCACAGAAGCCTGAGATATAGAGAGTTGTTAAACTTTCTCCAGGCTGCCATGTTACCTCCGTACATTCCATCCATTGATGGATTGAGGAAGACCGGGTTCTCTGCATAGATGTCATTAGCCTCCTCAAGGTCGGCGAATAGAAACTCGTAGACCTCCTTCTGGGTATTGAACTCAGGAGTGAGTGTTCCGCCGAGTTTCCTCGCTGTAAATGCCTCCTCGTAAGGTACACTGCCGAACATGTCGGTCATATTTGAAAAGAAGAGCACCTTGAAGGTAAGGGCAATGGCCTCTAGTGATCTGTCTCCGTGCTCTATTGACAGGTCATACATGTGATCAATATTCCTGCCGTAGGTGGCATAGTGGTTCCAGAAGCCGTACCAGTCTCTTGATTCCTCAAGGAAGTACTGGTGTTCCCGTCGTGTCACGCCACCTGTGAAGGCAGTGAACTGAATAAGCTCATTGTTGTAGTAGTGCGTTCGGTTCAGCCAGTTGTTGGCTGAGTTGTAGAGTATGGGTTCGAACATACCTGAAGGCTGTATCATACCCACCACAGTGGTGTTTGGATTTGTGTTAATCTCTTCAAAATTTTTGGTACAGGAGTAGAGAGATCCCAGCACAAACACGCAGATTGCTAATATTTTGATTTTTTTCATTTGTCGCCTGTTTAGTGATTAGAATGTGAGTCTCAGGTTAACGCCCATGGTGCGTGTCATCGGATATGAGCCTGCCTCGATACCGCTAAAGACGTTGGTGCCGGTCATCATACCGCCTTCGGGGTCAAACTGAGGCCACTTGTCCCAGCTGAAG
>Ga0066604_10001801_pt1 | contig 11377 bp, 8 predicted proteins | sample Higcelwee11metaG_FD_59501 | JGI IMG/M metagenome (GOLD analysis project Ga0066604, IMG submission 59501) | Freshwater pond sediment microbial communities from the University of Edinburgh, under environmental carbon perturbations - High... | ecosystem: Environmental > Aquatic > Freshwater > Pond... | reverse complement strand
GGAGTGAGGTTGATTTATTTTGCTCCGGAGAAGGGGAGTGGTTTTTCAGCCGATACCCGGATGTTGGAGCTTCAGAGACAATCATTATAAATGATAACCGGATAGCCATACAACCTTTAGATTCGTGTGTTGACGTGTCTGAGGTTTATATACCGAAAGCAATCGATTTCACCACGTTGTCTTCAGGCAGGACATTGTTTGTTGAAATGACCCGAGGGTGTCCATATAAATGTTGTTATTGCAATTATTCTAAGAATGCAACAAAGCTCCGATATCAGCCAATTGAAATAATTATAGACCTTATAGAAGGAACCGCATGTGAAACCGTCTATATACTGGCTCCGTCAATTAACACCAGAATTGACTTCAATGATCTTCTGGACATGCTAATTACAAATAGTCATAAGAAGAAAATTCATGCTGAAGTCAATGCTGCTCAAATTGACAAAGAGTTGGCGGAGAAGATGTTCCGTGCCGGTTTTAGAAGTGTAGAGGCTGGGTTGCAAACTCTTACTTTAAAAGCACGTATAATGTCCGGAAGAACAGTTACCTTTGATTCAGAATTGCGAGGAATTTCAAATTTACTTAATGCGGGAATATCTGTACGGGCGGGCATGATCCCCGGCTTACCCGGTGATACCGTGAAAGAATTCATTGATGGGGTTAACACTGTCACTGAGAAAGGCTTATCCGAGTGTATAGAAATTTATCCGCTGATGGTGTTACCCGGAACTGAATTGACTGAAATGTATACTGATGAGAATATTATCAGTCAGGAATACCCTCCGTATTTTCTTCTAGAGAAAGATGAATTCAATGTTGAATCAATAAAAGACATAATCAAATATACTGAGAATAAAACCGGGTATGTTTCCTTACGGCGGCAAATGCCTGATATTTCCTCTGGCGGGGAAGGGTTCATTAAGGGTATATATGTAGATATTGATACTATTGGTATAGGAGATTATTCAAGAATTGTCGATTATATCGAAACATCGGTCTTCACTATAATAGTCAGAACCGCTTTTACGGACAAGGCCAATGATGCTATTAGGGGTATGTGTTCAAATGGGAATTTCGGTGACACTCTCATAAGTCTGGTCATTGAACATAATGGAATTCTCGATGATTCAACGGCAGGGGCAATCCTTCAAATGACTGAAACAGATTCAATTTTGAAAAGAATGAATATATTTGATCCACGAGAGTCCGGAAGCCGTTTTAAAATATTCCAGGTTTTTGAAGAGATTACAGACTACTCATTTGCACGTCTGATATATAGGAAAATTGATGCGGTCGTTGCGGTGAATGATGTTAATAGTGAGTTTTTGTTCCGGTATATATCACAGGAACATTATTATCCGAAAGTACTAATCAGGCAAGGCGTTGGAAAAGAAGATTTATCCCTGTTGGTCGATGTATACGCGGATAAGCCTGATTTGATCGAATTTGAATCTCTTGCAGATAAAATGTACTTTTGTGAAAAGAGCGGTAATCAGTATTTGATCGATGAATCTCAATTTCGAATTTTACGAGATTTTTCAGATAAAGGATAACATAGGCGGTTTGAAACACTATGTTTTTTTAAAACCACCTATGATGACCAATACTAAGGATAGAAGTAGTTATTCGGTGTGCTTACAGGCCGGATTAAAATACCTTGGAACTCATACGTTTCTATATGAATTGATCTCATCATTCAGTCGTTTAAGTTCTTTAACCGCTTCAGACGCATATTGGCCGGATTCAGTCTTTTCATACGCATAAAGAATCCCGCTTGATGAGTTGATCCTATGAATACTCACATCTCCTGCAGAAAGCAAAACTGACATAAGTTTTGGAAGATCTCCTCCCTGGGTTCCAACACCGGGAATCAGGAGAGGGATGTGTTTATCATTGGATGCAAAAACTGACAGAATATGCGCGAGATCTTCCGGATAAGTTGCACCCGTTACGACACCTGAACAGGGATAACCCCATTCGCATATTTTCTCAGCGATCTTGATATAAAGAGGAGTACCGTCAACGGTGAGATCCTGAAAGTCTCTCGCTGACTTATTTGATGTTCTGCAGAGAATGTAATATCCCTTATCCGGGAACAGGTCCGCGAAGGGAGATATGGAATCTTTGCCCATATAGGGAGCAAGAGTTACCGCGTCTGCATCGAAAAAATCAAAGGCTTCTTTTGCGTATGCCGCGGATGTCGTTCCGATGTCTCCGCGTTTGGCGTCAAGAATAACCGGTATTCCGTTCTTTCTGTACATAGAGATCACATCTTGCAGCGCATGAAGACCATCAAATCCATACTGTGCGAAGAATGCATAATTCGGTTTTGCAGCGGATGGATAGGTACCGGTTCGGACAATCTCGTTGAGGATTGATTCAAAAAAGACAGTTATCTTTTTACGGATATCCGGTTCATTCAGGGGTATACGGTCGAGTACAGGATCAAGTCCCAAGCACACGATCGAGTTATACTTAAGAGCAGAAGATTTCAGAATTTCGATATAGTTCATGGTTAACATCCTGAGTATAAAATAAATACACATGTTGATGTGTCAAACAAAAGAGATAGAGAGAAGGGCATTGTTTTGAGAAAGTTTGTACTTTATAAAAAGTAGTATATCACAATGTAAATAATTTAGCGGAAAGTATTTTCATGGAGAAGAAAGAGTATGGCTGCGTAGGTTGGGGCATTAGAGGAGAGGTGTTTCGAGTCACATTTACACAAAGAGTGTATTAAAGAAATTTGGAGCCGTGATATGTATTGACTTATTATGTCTCTTAAAAATCATTAATATGCGTTATCGATTAAGAGTATGTATTTTCAGAGATGACGATATCGTAGTGAGATAGTAAACTACAAAGACTGTCATCATACGTGAAGAGAGGAATTATATGGCTGAAGTTATTGTGATTGGTTCAGGACATGCCGGTGCGGAAGCTGCTTTAGCTTCTGCACGAATGGGTCTACACACATTATTGATTACAGGTAATCTTGATACGATTAGCCAGATGAGTTGCAATCCCGCAATAGGGGGGCTGGCAAAAGGACACTTGGTACGCGAAATTGATGCGTTAGGTGGAGAAATGGGTCGAGTCATTGATACAACGGGTATACATTTTAAAATGCTGAACAGAAGTAAGGGTGCGGCTGTATGGGCACCGCGTGCGCAAGCTGATAAAAAGGCATACCAGTTCAAAATGAAAGAAATTCTTGAAGGGACAGGAAATCTGGAAATAATTCAGGATATCGCAAAAGAGTTGGAAGTAAGAAATGGAAGTATCTCCGCGGTAGTCACTGAGAGAGGGATCAGGCATGAGACAAAAGCATGTGTGATTTGTACGGGAACTTTTTTGAAAGGATTAATTCATATAGGGGAGTATCAGCAGAAAGCAGGGCGGCTTGCGGATTTTTCATCTGAGTATCTTTCAAGGTCTTTGATGGATCTTGGTCTTGAAGTAAAAAGATTAAAAACTGGAACGCCCCAGAGAATTAATTCTGACTCAATAGATTTTTCAAAATGTGAACCGCAATACCCAGATGAAGATCCGATGTATTTTTCTTTTTCAACTGACAGGAAAAATACAAAACCTCTGGGAAACATTCCGTGCTGGATTACATATACGAATGAGAACACGCACTCAATAATTAAAAACAATATCCACCGGTCTCCGCTGTATGGCGGCGCGATTAAAGGAGTTGGCCCGCGATATTGTCCATCCATAGAGGACAAAGTAGTCAGGTTCGCGGATAAGAACCGCCATCAGATTTTTCTTGAACCTGAAGGATTGCATACGAAGGAAATATATATAAACGGGTTTTCAAGTTCTCTTCCGGAGGATGTTCAAATCGAAATGGTGAGAACCCTTCCTGGACTGGAGAATGCACAGGTAATGCGTCCTGCATATGCAGTTGAATATGATTTTGTTCCGCCCACGCAACTGCATCCATCGTTGGAGACAAAACTGATAGGCGGATTATTTATGGCGGGACAGATAAATGGAACATCGGGGTATGAAGAAGCGGCCGCTCAGGGATTGATCGCGGGGATTAACGCTGCAAAAAAAATTAAAGCACAAGATCCTCTGATTTTAAAAAGAACAGAAGCGTATATTGGAGTGCTCATAGACGACCTGGTGACAAAGGGGACGGAGGAGCCGTACAGGATGTTCACTTCACGTGCGGAACACCGGCTGCTTCTCCGGCAGGATAATGCGGACATACGTTTGTCAAAGTACGGATATGAAGCGGGATTGATATCGGATAAATGTTATGAAAAAGTAACAATGAAATATATGAGTATCAGTGATGCGCTCGAAACTATACGGAATACAATTATTGATATAAGTGATATACCCGCACTGAACTCGGAGAAACTGAAAGTCGGGCAATCAAAGAAACTTACTGTTGAAAAAATACTTAAACGGCCGGAGATATCTATCGCTGACATCCATAATGATAATCTGCTTAAATATGAAGATGAAATATTGGCGGTAGCTGAGCTGGAAATTAAGTATGAGGGATATATAAAGAAAGAGAACGAGAGAGTCCTGCATTTTGAAAATAAAGAGAACCGTATAATACCGGACAATATTGACTACACATCTATTAAAGGAATAAAGCGGGAAGCAGTGGACAAGCTGGTGAAAAACAAACCGCATACGATAGGGCAGGCTTCCCGAATATCGGGAGTGGATCCGGCGGATGTATCGGTACTGCTTATCCATATCGAAAATACTAAAAAGGATTAAGGGGAGGTTCCACGTGGAACACAGTACAGTGGAAAAGCTCGATAGATTTGCGGAAATGCTGATATCTGAAAATGAAAAGTTTAATCTGACAGGGTTAAAGACGCTTGAGGATGTGAAGGATATATTGATACAGAAAAGTATTCTTCCTCTGAAGGAGTTTTCTGTTCCACGTGGAACACGATTTGTGGATATAGGCACAGGCTCGGGGATTCCGGGTGTCGTTATCGGAATAATGTTCCCGGGATTTCAAGGGACGCTGATCGAAGCTAATGGAAAGAAGGTCGAGTTTATAGGGCAGGTCATTAAAGAACTAAATATATCGAATATTGAGGTGAGACTGGGGCGTGCGGAGGAGATAGGGCATGATCCGGATCTTCGTAAGTCTTTTGATTGGTGCTTTACCAGAGCATTCGGTCCCTTATACTATTCGATTGAGTTTGGATTCCCATTGCTTAAGAATGGCGGACATCTGTATATATATTCAGCATTGAAGAATGCTGAATTATCCGATGGAATTATCTCTCATATAGGTAAACTCGGAGGTACACTTGTTCCTCATGATAAACATATTCTGACGGGAATAGGGGAGGAAGGATTGCTGATGATAAAAAAACGAGACGGAGGGGAGGGGTATCCCCGAAGATTCCCGATAATAAAACGTGAATCAGCAAAGATTCCTGAAACAAACAATTGATTGTGATCAATCCTTCCGTGTAAATAATTGAGAGTACTGAAAACAAAGACTAACCACTACTGCTTTTACTGTTAACGCAGCGTTACCGGATCGGACGATGTATGCACTCGAATCTGTTAAAACAGTACGTCCTGATCCGGATCTTCATTGTATCCCCCGAGAAGTATTCTGTTGGCTTCTTTATCGGTAATTCCGTAAAGCGAGAAGAAGAAATCATTGATACGATCCTTGCAGGATGCGTATTCAAAGCTGTTCGTAGTGTTCGATGCTTCTCTGGCAAGTCTTGTTATTCTATGCATGTCTTCAGTACAGGGTATTTTAAGAGGGATCTGTCCGATATTCCCTTTGAGAACCTTGTATGTGAAGAAGCTTTTATCGTAAAAGTACTGTATCACTTGAGAGTTGAGGAGCGCCGCAATATATTCCGGTGTACAGTTTGACAGATATGGAATGAATCCGTTGACGTTGTTGAGCGAATAGTACCCGATATCATCCACCGCAAAAGTAAGATTTCTGCCGATAAAGCGATATACTATCTTCTGTTTTGAGCTATAACACTCACGAGATGCCGTTTGCTGTAATGCTGAAGGATTGTAGCAAAAATAATTCCCGCCGAATGAGATACGGTATTTGTCGACGTCTTTGGATGTGATAATCGGATCAGGATGTGTTTCTGACTGTTGGTTCGACAAATACAGTGAATTTGACCCAGTGACAACTCCGAGAAAGAATTCTGCATTGTCAGTGAGAGTGAGAGTGCCTGATTCCCGTATCTTCGTTACAATATTCTCCGCGCGGTGAGTGTAGAGTATATTAAATATGTTCTGTATTGTTTTCTGATAGTAATTCTGGGGAATGAGTGTGGTCGTTCCTGAGCTGAAATTGTTTTTTGTCCGCACATGAATGATGTTGCTGTCACGCTTATCATTGTCAGAACACTTTTGCAGTGTTAATGACATTGATGGTGCAAATACGTTTTTAAAAAGCTCTCCCCATACGGATATTTCCTTTATGCATGACTTTTCAAGAACAAGCTTTCTGGAATTCTGGTGTGCTTTGATGTTCAGATATGCCTCAGGTATGAGGAAGCTCATTGTTCCGTTTTCTTCAAGAGCCTCTAATGAACGTTCAATAAACATGGTGAACGAATTTATTCCGGAAGATGCTGAGAAATAATTCTCACGAGCCAACCCCTTTTGTTCGGTAGTCATTGATGAACCCCATGGGGGATTTCCGATGATGATATGAAATGATTTCGGGAATAGGGATGCTCCGTCCCTGTTAAACAGATAGTCATCGCTGATAATATGCGGCGCGACTTGATCCATACCTGAGAGCCGCTTGAGATTGTGGGTGCAGATATTAACCGCGATCGGATCTATATCAATACCAAAGAGATTGTATCTCAGAATACGTTCTGCCGATTCTTCGGGGGAGAGGCCGCGACTTTGATAGATTGCCTGAAGATGTTTGTACGCTGAAATTAGAAACTGTCCTGACCCGCAAGCGGGATCCAGAATTCTGATACTGTCAAGGTCAGCTCCATCTGTAATTGATTTAGACACGAGATAGTCGACTATAGCTGCAGGTGTGAAGTACTGACCCTTTTTCTTTCTACTGGAACGGCTTTCCAATCTCTGATAGATATATCCGAACAAATCACCATCTGCCGCAATATTCCATTCTGTAGATAATTTATTGAGATCGCTGATCGCGGATGACGACTCATCACTCAATCCTGACAATTGACTATGACCAGTCATGACAGCATTAATGATCTCACCAGTGATCGATATGTCATCCGTGCGAGAGGAGATTAATTCTTCAAGTATATCAATACGTCGGTCAATGTACGACTGGTGTCTGAAGAGATAGTGTGATTTAAGTATTAATGTTTTCATGTTACCCGGATATAGTTATTATCGAACAATGTGCTCGAAATAATTTAGTACTTTCCCGGATTCATGTCGGTATTAAATATTAAATAGACTTATGCCGAACTATATAATGAGGTACTGTCGATTACTTACAAGAGGTTCCCGTGATGAGGGTTAAATTAGCCGCGGTCGCAATAATTTTTATCTGTCGTGCCCTAAGTGCGGCAGATAGTGTATCGATTGAAAAAATTTCATACGATGAGGCCGCGTCGTATGTGAATATATCTTGCGTGGTAGACAGTTCTCTCAAAGTGAGCGGGGAGACCCTATGCGTATTTCAGGACGGTGACCTGTTACGTAACATTGATATCGCTCCGGGTGTTGATCGGGCTCAATCTGTATATCTGGTGTTTGCGTTTGATTCGAGCAAAAGCGTATCGGGCAAGGATCTGGGGAAGATGAAACGTACCGCCAGTGATTTTGTTTCATCTTCTGATAATATACAAATTTCAATATATAATTTTGATGATAGTGTTGTCCGCCTGCAGCCATTCACGGAAACAAAAAGCGTGCTCGTTAAGACTATTGATAAGATTGCGCGGAGCGGGAAAAAGACAAAACTGTATGATGCGATTCTTGAAGGAATGAAACTTCTTGAGTCAACGGATTCGTCCGGCAGACAAATCATCGTCTTTACTGACGGGAAAGATGAAGGAAGCAGTGTATCCTCTGATGATATAATAAGTTATTCAAAGTCTGCGAATATTCCCGTAAACTTCTATAGTATTGGTCAGGGAAAGAAGAATGGTTCAATACAACGTATCGCATCTTTGTCCGGCGGAAGTCTGATATCCGGTGATAGTTCCGGGAAGTCGCTACATAGTCTGTTTCAACAGAAACCAAAAAAAAGCTATACGGTGTCATACAAAGTTCCTCATCCGAAACGGGGCTTTCATACGGTTGAAGTTCAGCTTGTGACGAAGAATATCCGAGGAAAAGATATTTCCCAGTATGAATACAATGCTCCTGTGACAACGGGTATGAACATTGATTGGGGAATGGTTGCGGTTGTTATTGTTTCAATACTGCTTTTAGGCGTCATCATAGCGGTATTTTTGTGGAGAAGAAAACCAACCGACGGACAATACAAAGAGACATTTCGACAGAGAGCTGTTCAATTTGAAGAGGTGCCGCGTGACGACCGCCTAGGAGTGTTGCACCAGGGATTATGCCGGGCATGGATTATGCAGAAAGACGGACCCGAGAGGGGAAAAAAGTTTCCTTTATATTGGGAGGAGACTGTGATTGGCAGGGACAAGTCCTGTGCGTTGTCAATCAATGACTCCCGTATTTCTCCCAAACATGCACGAATCAGGTTTTCGAAAAATTCATTTTATCTGATCGATCTTGCTTCCGATGAGGGCACCTTTGTAAATGGTAGAAAACTGTTAAGGCCAAAAGCGCTTAATGATTGGGATGAGATCTCGCTCGGCCAGACGATGTTGATTTTCCGGTCAACAAATGATCGTGTTTGACAAATACATCCGTGAATTAATCAAGCTGGTGGAAGTATGAAAATAAGCAACGAAGCACGTGTGGGACTGCTTGTTACAATTAGTTTTACACTGTTTATTCTGACAGTTGCCTTGCTTGCGAATATCAGTGTGTCAAGAAGCGGATATACTATTCGGGTATATTACTCCTTCCTCAATGACCTCCGGGAGGGAGCTCCGGTAAAAATCGGAGGCGGAATCAAAATCGGACAAGTAAAGGAGATCAAGCAGTCGGATGAAAAGACAGAGCTGATCCTCTGGATTGATAATAAGTACAAACTACCGAAATCAACAACCTTCGCGATCTTCACCACCGGAGTCATCGGAGAAAAATATATCAATGTAATAGTCCCTGCTCTGAAGAGCGATGAGGGGTATATTGCCGATGGAGAAATCAGGTATGGACTTGATCCGGCTTCATTTGATAAAATGATGCAGACCTTCCAGAGTTTTATGCAGGACAAAGACGGAGGGGAGATACTTGCCAATATATTCAAAAACTCCAACAAGTTTGTCGGGAACCTGAATAATGTAGTCGATGAGAACCGTTATGATCTTAAGCGGACTGTTATAATGACAAAAAGCATGATAGCGGATCTTACGGTTCAGACGAACACAATGATGACTCAGATGAATATTCTGACCAGGAATATGGCTGATCTGTCGGAAAAAAATAAGGAAGACGTGTCTATAACTCTGAGAAATCTCTCTGAAACGACGACTAGTCTTAATAAGATAGTGTATCGCCTTGAAAACGGACGAGGAACTCTCGGAAAGCTGTTGACCGAAGAGGACGTATATAACAATCTCCGTGATGCGTCTATCTACGCAAAGGATCTGTTCAAACAGCTTCAGAAAGATCCTTCAAATCTGTTTTACGGAACAAAAAAACAGTAACCTCTTATCGGATAATCGTACTTTAATTGTAAGGTTTCCATTCACGCGGGTGTTATAAAATGGCCAAAGTAAAAAGTGTATTTATATGTTCATCCTGCGGGGCGGAATACTCGCGCTGGAGTGGTAAGTGTGAACAGTGCGATTCCTGGAATACGATATCGGAGACTGCTGATGTTCCGGAAGGGAAGGGTGCGGTCAGGAAGACGGCTCCCTCCGCGTCCGTTGTTCTTCTGTCCAATATAAAGGACAGTGAAACTCAGAGAATTAATTCGCCGATAGAAGAGTTCAACCTTGTCTGCGGCGGAGGGATTGTGCCGGGAAGTGTCGTTCTGATAGGAGGGGAACCCGGTATCGGGAAATCAACTCTGTCCCTGATGATCGCCGGATCAATGAAGACGTTGTATGTTTCGGGTGAAGAATCCGGAGCCCAGATTAAGCAGAGAGCTGATCGAATCGGGATCAACTCGGCGAATGTGTTGATATCATCAGACACTGATGTTGAGGCGATTTGCAATACGATTCGTGAACGGAAGCCTGATGCGGTGTTTATTGATTCAATTCAAACGGTAAGCGTTTCGGACGTTGCATCATCCGCGGGAACAATATCGCAAATCAGAGAATCCGCCGTTCGGCTTAGTGATGTCGCGAAGAGGAATCAAATACCTTTATTCCTTATCGGGCATATTACAAAAGAAGGATCAATTGCAGGTCCCAAAATACTGGAGCATATAGTAGATACGGTTCTGTATTTTGAAGGGGATTTCACGCGTGAATACAGGATTCTGCGTGCTTTTAAAAATAGATATGGATCTGTCAATGAAATCGGACTTTTCAGAATGACCGCTTCCGGCCTGGAAGAGGTTAAAGACAGAAATTCATTGTTCCTCAATCCCTCATCAGATAATACCGCGGGAAGTGCAGTCAGCGCGGCGATTGAAGGGAGTAGAACCATTTTGTTTGAGATTCAATCTCTCGCGATGTACTCAACATTTGCGAACCCCCGCCGTATGTCGGACGGCATCGATATTAACCGCCTTATCCTTATCGCGGCTGTTCTTGAGAAGCACGCGGGTATAAAGTGTTCAACCTATGATTTATTTCTTAATGTCGCGGGCGGGTTTTCAATAAATGAAACATCCGCGGATCTGGGAGTCGCTGTTTCCATCTATTCGAGTATTAAGGAAACTCCTCTGCCTTCGAAAACCGCATTTATCGGAGAGATATCTCTTTCTGGTGAAATCCGGCCGGTGTCTCAGCCTGAGAGAAGAGTTCAGGAACTTATACGATCCGGATTCTCAACGGTGATTATGTCTAAAAAAGATGCGGAAGAATGTCGTTCACACAACATCAAAGGCACATTCAGGGGTGTGACAAAATTGAGTGAGGTCATCGGGTTCTTGTAAAAGATGTTGATCCTGTTGAATTCATACAATACTGATCAAATTTTATTATGGGCACTTTGAATAACTGCTTTTTTCCCTATCCAAAAGCAAAAAAGCAGTTATTTCATTAGTGTTTGCTCACAAGGGCGGTCTTAAAAACATAGTTTTTCAAACCGCCCTTATAGTCATTATTTCCTTGCTGATGGGTATAAAGTACGG
>Ga0066604_10001797_pt1 | contig 11407 bp, 11 predicted proteins | sample Higcelwee11metaG_FD_59501 | JGI IMG/M metagenome (GOLD analysis project Ga0066604, IMG submission 59501) | Freshwater pond sediment microbial communities from the University of Edinburgh, under environmental carbon perturbations - High... | ecosystem: Environmental > Aquatic > Freshwater > Pond... | reverse complement strand
TCAGGTAGGCGCTCAGTGTGAAAGACAGCCGCGATGTTCCTACGGTCGGATTCCTCGGGAGAGTCGAGATAGTAGGACGTGGCGCTGTTCTGGATATCGAGATCGGCGACGAGGATACGGTAGCCCGCCGAGGCCGCGTAGTTGGCGGTGAGGATGCAGAGCGAGCTCTTCCCTGTGCCGCCCTTGATCGAAGAGAAGCATATGGTCTTCATGAATGGCTCCTAACGTTGATCGAAACTGAATAGAAAACCCCGCCTGACGAGGGGCCAGACGGGGCGAGACGGAGGGAACGGCCACCGGATCAGCCGGGGCCATGGTAAGTCATTCTGGAGTGGGCATGCCAAACAGCTTATATACCAAAACGCTTGTCCTCGTGATTGCGGAATCGGAAGGATCGACTATCGGATCGAGTACGAAGCCGTAGGACATTGTCAGATAGGGAACGTCTCTGGAATTGTAGAACTTGATGTCGTATGAGTTGAAGGTCTTCAAATCCGTGTAGATCATGGCGGGATCGAAGATCGGCCTATTGGAAGGCGGAACCATAGACATGATGTTATTGATGAGGAACTTGCCATGCAGCGAAAGCTGACCGTTGCAGCTGTAGAAGACATGAAATACGAGGGGTTGGTTGAGTTGTACGAAGCCAGTGGTCTTGGCCGGGTCCTGGTTGGTGAGATAACTGTTGTACCAGGAGAGGAGAACCATGAGGGCATCGCGGGGGACAAGGAGCGGTAGGCAACGAACTCCGTAGGGATTCGGCGCGGGCTTGATGGCATCGGCAGTGGCTGCGTCGATGTAGTCGAATGAGACGGAGAACTCGATGTCGTGGGTTGTTCTTGGCATGAATACGAGGGAGAAATTGCAGCTGAGCTTGGTGTCGGATAGGAGCTTAGTAAAGCCATCCGTCAGTAAGGTTTGGTCGAAGAACGGGAGGGCGTCCTTAGGCGCATAGAAGTCGAGCTCGAGGGTATGGCCATTGGCGAGCGGAAGCTTGGAAACGGTGTTGGGGTAGATCGGCAGAGCGAAAAGCCCGACGGACAGAATGAATAGACTGATGAGAAGAACGAGTAGACGCTTCATTAGGCACCTCTTTCGTGGAAGATGTACTACGCTTGCCATAGTACGCCTCAGAGGGTGCCGATACATGACACTGTTGAGGCAAGATATAAATAGATGGCGCCTATCTAGTTATGAAATCGTTCTGCTATGGTCCCTAGTCCTCTCGAAGGGGATGTCATCGAATCTACTCGCCGATGACAAGAATAAATGGGCAGTCCTCTGACCCAAGCTGCGCAATGGAGAAATGGAGGGATCAATTTACTCGAGGATGCTATCGGGAGTAGCCTTCATCGAGGAACTGAAAAAGCCGCACCATAGCCATCGTATCGAGGCCACAGTAGGCGCGAAGGGCAGCAGCGAGCTTCGCCTTCTCGGCGGGGTCAGGTGTGGAGATGAGCCGAGCCCACGCCGCTTGGGCGTCTTGGCCGTTGCCGACTTCGAGCGTCGAGTAGGAAAGATCGGGGCAGATGACGGGAAGGACGGCCTTGATGGAGTTGGAGCCACCGAAGGCGGGGTCGATGTAGAACTTGCGGAAGATGTCGAGAAGGTCGGCAAAACGTGGCGGGAAAGACAAGAGTGGGGCTGAGATGTCGGGGAAAAAGGTGGCGAGTTCCTTGATGACGCCCTTCTCGAATGACGCGTTGTACGCGATGAGTGTGCCCTCTGGACCGATCTGGGCGAGGAGGGCCTCAGCGACCGCGCGGCGAGGATCGGAGGGATCGGTGTGGAGGTAGCCGGGAGCTTCGGTGAGGGAGCCGTCAGCTGCGAGGATGTGAAGTGAAAACTGGAAGGGGAAGGAACCAAAGGGGCCGAGGCCGATAAAGCGAGGGATGGCTGGGGCATCGGTCTCGAAGTCGAGGAAATAGAGCGGATAGTGGAGAGCCGAGAGCCACGAATGGATCCCTGGATTGTCGATCTCCTTGGAGCCGGACTTGTAGAGACGGACGAAGCGCTCGCCTTGAGGACCCAAGGGCTCGTCGTCGGGGATTGCATCGAGAGATAGGATGCCCCTCGCGGCGAGTTCGTCCTTTCGTTCGGAACCAAGATGGGGAATATCAAAGACGGAAGGAGTAGAAAGGGACCATAGCTTCGAACAGTAGCCGAAGAATGGACACTCATAGGGCGAAAAGCAATGCGAGCCGAGGCGAACCGACGGCTCGTCGGGCATGGCTAGGCTGTCCTTCATCGTGGCGAGATTGGGGCCAACCTCGGGAAGATATTTGCGTACATCGCGCGTGAGATCGTCTGTTGCGAAGAGGTCGATGAGAACGGGATAACGGCATGCAGTATTGAGGTGCATGAGGAGAGTGCGGGCTACAGAGAGGCCTGATGCTTCGAGGACATAGGTCTGGACGGCGAGATCCCAGATGTGCTCGATCTTGGTGCGCGTTGTCGACTTGACTTCGATGAGGTCGAAAGAAGCATCGGGCCTAAGGACGAGGATGTCCGCACGGACGATGCAGTTGTTGGCGAGGAAGCAGGGCTCGAAGATAACAGAGGTGCCAGCGGCGAGGGCGGCCTTAGTGGCCTCGAGGGCACTGGCCCACTGCATGGGGTCCTCATCCAGGAGAAGGCCTCCAGGGAAACACTCGCGGGCGATCCCGCCAACGACATGACCCTGAGAGAAGACGCGTTCTTGGGCTGGGGACACCGGAGGGATGAGGTCACGGCGATGTGATTCAAGCCATAGGCGCTTTTTGCACTGTAAGGCAACAAGGTATTTTGACTTTGAGAGGTTGGTGCTCATAGGGTGGCCTCGTAGTGGGATAGAGCGGATTCGAGTTCGGTACGGGCTAGGGAGCGTAGGGCGGGCGGGGATAGAATTTCGGCGCCGGAACCAAAGGAAAGAAGCCATCGGAGTAGGTCGGCGGAGCCCGAGGTTGTAAGCGTCAAAGTGATGGAGCCATCGGGGTGGGAGACTATAGACTGGTCAGCTGAGTAGCGGCGTTCCTGGACATAGGGAGCGTCCTTCGGCGAGAAGCGGATTACTGCGGTGATGGGATCGTCGAAGGTGAGATCGAAGGCCGACTCGAGTAGGGCATCGGGATCGAATTCCGATGGGTAGATGAAGGTCGAAGGTAGAAGCTTGGCAGACTGGACTCGGTCGACAGCGATGAGCCGGATAACGTCGTGCTTGGGTATGCGAATGAAGAGATAGAGGCCACCCTTGTGCTCGAGCAGCTTCAAGGGATGGACAACATAGGTCTTAGTCGTGGCATGGGAGAGGGAGCGATAGACGATTTGACATTCATGGAGCTGCTCGAGGGCATCGAGGAGAATATCCATAAGTGGCTCCTTGCCCGCATACGATTTCATTGCGCTGGGCGAGGTAGCGAAGAATGAGTCGAGACGGGAGCCGGTGGAGGCCCTCTGGGTCGAGGATGGTAGAAGCCAGGAAAGCTTGTCCTTGAGGGCGGTGATGTCGGATTCGACCGAGGAGTCCGTGAATACCGAATCGCGCTGGAGAAGGAAGTAGAGCAGGAAGGATTCGCGGGGTGTCAGCGAGACGTTCGGAAGGGACAAGTTAGGTAGTTTTGAGACGTAGGAATCGGCGAGCATATAGTGCTTCGCATGGCCATCGCCGACGTTTCGGTCGTCATCGATAGGGAAGTTTAGCTCGGCGAGGGTATCGAACAGACGGAAGACGGAGCGGCGACTGATATCGAGAGCTTTCTTTAGGTCTTCGATCGTGGCTCCTTCGGGACGAGCCATAAGGTCGATGGCCTTGATGATTTTGACGATATTGGGACCATGCATGCTGAAAGAATATGACATTGGAGCCTCCAGGGGAAGCTTGGGTGACAGGAGTGCCGGAACCTGGCACGATTACGGCACGCGGCAGAAAGCCTGAATGGCGAGGCGTGGTGAAGGTCGTAATTGCTGCTTAATGCTGGGAGCAGTCCAGGTTGCGTGAAAGTCGATGGAATCCGAGAGACAAAAAGCCGCGAGAATTGCTCTGGAAGGCGCTTTAGCGAGGCTAGCAAGTGCTTTGTAGGTACAGCCTGTATGTTTTCTTGTTGAATGAGGGTGGTGGTAAAGACTAAAGGTAGGCCCTCCCGTGGATGCTGGCGGAGAAGCAGGAGCGGGAGGGCCGAGATATAGGGCTGCACTATAGATCGACGTCCAGGCGGATCAGGTTGGTCCAATACCCAAGGGCTGGAGTCGTCGATGAGAGCTCCTCGACGATCGCGACATCGATCTTGTTGCTATTGGCGGCCTCGAGCTCGCGAGCCCTGGCGGAGGCGGAGTCTAGGGAGCCGATGTGGTCCTGGAGCCAAGAACCGCTGACGAGGGAGCCGGACCGCTCGTGGACGTTGATTAGGGAGAACCTCATAGCGTACTCCTTCTGCTAGTCCTCGTCCGGGAGCATGACTGTGATCACGGGCTCGCTTTCGTCGCCGGGACCAGCGACAGAGATGAGCTCGACGGGGATGGGTGACGCGCCGGGCGACATGAGGAAGAGGACCGAGAAGCGGAGGAAGGTGTCGTCCTTGGAATTGAGGATCGTGTTATGCAGGACAGTTAGGAGATCCCATAGACGGCCATTGATGCTTTGGCCATCAGGGACGAGGTCGAGTGCGGGGACGATATAGCCATGCCAGAGACGCGTGGTGACGGCGACGGGCCATTTGAAGCCCGCCTCCTTGGCAAGCGCGGTGGCGTCGACAAGAATGCCGTCATCGAGGGCCTGGGCGCGCGTGTAGGCGTAGATTATATCAGAATCCATCGGTGGCCTCGGCAACTACGCGTGGAGTGGACTTGGAAGGGACGAGTTCGACGTGTTCGGCCTCCACGTGGAGGGAGAAGGCTCCGGTGGCGGCGGTAGCCTCGAGGTCCTGGGCGATGCGGCCAACCACGCGGATGGCGGAACCGGAGCTCAGGAGTTGGCTACAGCGCATGGCGAGCTTGTGGTAGGCGATGACAGGGACGGCCTTGGCGGAATCCCCAGCGGTGATGGAGAAGCGGCACTGCTCCAGATCGTCCGAGGAAGAGGCGACGGGGTTGTCGATGAGTGTGCCTTCGAGAAGGATAGAATTCAAATTTCGCATGAATGCCTCCTATGCGTTGGGCTTGATATAGAGTTGATCCTGGCCGAGCTCGAAGGCGCAGCCTGGGATCGCTTCGGCTTGCGACGCGATGAGCGATTTTAAGGTAGAGCGGATAAGTTCCTTTTTGATGACTACGGCTTCGGGATGGGAGATCTCACAAAAGGCCAGAGCGGCCTGGGCGTCCTCGATCGTGAGGGTGTCGGGTAGCTTGCGGAGCTGGGCTGTGCCGGAGGGTAGGACGAGCGAGCGCGAGCGGTGTTGCATGGAGATCTCGGATTCGACGTAGGGGCGAAGAAGCGAACTGAGATAGACAACGGAATCATGGTCTGAGGCCGAGGCCTTCTCGAGCCAGGAGTCGACCCGTGCGTGAAGCTCCGACGCAAGCTCGGCCCGACGGGCGATGCGGGCCTCGGCATCGAGAATCCGAGAGATGGTCCAGTCCGCCTTTTGTAGGCTGTCCACCTTGAAGGCGGACTCGGAGGGGGCGGAGCCGGGCTCAGTAGGAACGGGAGCGAAGAAGTCCGGGTAGAGGATGTCGGCGATTGACGGAAGGGTGAGTGGTGCAGCTTCAGTCTGGACGGAGTCGAGGACGGCAGCTAGCATAGGGGCCTCCTTAGGGGAAGATGGAATGTGGCAGCAATTGCGCTAGCCCAACCAATCGAGGGATAGATGAAATGCAGCCTTAGCTTATGAATAGCGGCCAGGGCGACAGAAATGCACTTGAGACGGAATTGATCGGTTGGTAGGACTGACGACGTAGACTACAGGTTAGGCGAGCGCTATTTCGGCTAGGAAATAGGTACAGGGAAAATTGAGGCGAGGATCCCGGTTTGGGCTGAGATATGGTTGAAGGGATGGAAAGAGGAAGGTAGGGGAGGAATCCATATTCTATTAGATAGATATATTATACATACCCGGTTGGAAACTATGAAGTATGAATACTCTTTCCGATAGACCGGTCTCAATCGATAGATTGAAAATTTTGGCAAAAGCAAGTACAGGCCGTCTGGATACACATCCATAGATGTCGTGGTAATTCGTATTGAACTCTATTTTTGATGGATTTCGCAGAAACGAAAGCCAATAGCGCAGATAATAAATTGTATATCTGGTCAATGATATTCCTTTAATCAGGAATGGGAGCTTCGAGGAGTCCGTGCTCGACAAAAGAAAAATAGCCTGTCTTTGAAATGATCAAATGGTCAAGGACAGGTATACCGAGAATCTCTCCTGCGTTTTTTAGGCGATTGGTAATGTCTCTGTCCTCGGGGCTGGGATCTAGACGAGTGGATGGATGGTTGTGAACGATAATGACGGCGCACGCGTTTTGGATTATCGCTGGATAGTACACCTCTCTCGGATGTACGACGGTACGATTCACGAGACCGATCGAAATGATGTTTACCTTTATGACCTGATGGGCGCCATCAAGCGTAACAGTTAGGAAACGTTCACTACGAGCTCTGGCGTATCGCGTAAGTAATTTGCACAGATCTTGAGGGCAAGAGACGCGATACGGAGGGGCTTTTCGTTCCGAGATCAGTTGGTATGTCATGCTCATCCTCGTATGGAAGGTTGTAGAAATAAATAGACAGGACGAGCGCGATTGTGTAATCGATTGGGATAGACGATTTGACATTGTATGGGCAAAGAGAAAGCCCCAAGGACCGAAGTCCCTGGGGCATTTGTGGCTAGGATGCCTAGCCTTACTCTTGCGGTGATGGTAGCCCACGAGGCTCTGAATAGCCGAGAAGGGATGGTGCAGTGGTGGCGTCCGAGATCATGAGCCGTTTGGGCCCATGCTTTCGTTCCTTGTCCTCGAAGGTCCTGGTGATCCAGTCCAGAATCCGACGCTCGTCCTTGAGCCGGAGTTCGAGGACCTCGACGCGATGGTTGTTGGCGATGAGGCCGTCGTACTCGAGGAAGTACTCCTGCGCACGGAGGAGGACGCTCTCCGAGAAGACTTCGAGGTCCTTCGCGGGATCGTAATTGCGATCTTTTGCATAGTTCCTGAACTTGGCAGTACTCAGCCTGCGAAACATCTCGATGACGGTTTCCTCATGGCCAAGGTGATTCTTGATCGCGGTTTCGAGATAGAAGAGCTTCTCGAGCGAATCTTGATACGAGAAATCGATGTCCTTACCGAAGAGTTCGGCATAGACGACGAAGTTCTTGGCGCTTCGGGAGAGCCACTTGTAAGTAGGTCCGTCGAGGTTGAGATACTTCGCCGCGAATTCCTCGACTGTGGCGACGCCAAGGGAGGGGAGTTGATCTCGCAGTTGCGCATCCTGACGGAGCCTGTAGATGATGTAGCCCTTGAGTAGCTGAAGATCGGTCTTGGTCTTGATCTGTTTGGTCATCACCGTGAGAAGTCCCTCGAGGCTCATCTTCTCGAGATACTCTTCGAGAGCGAGAATACACGCCTGGGGGCTTCTCGGAATGAGTATACCGGGATCCCTGCCGTCGAAGAGCGATTCGCTGAAGGCGTGACCGAGCCTGAATGCGTCGTTCTCATGTATACGAGCCTTCAGACGGAACGCAACATGACTCGCGAAAATGGCGTCGTGGTCGATGATGAAGCCGGGGACGTGTCCCCTTCTGACCATCTCGGTGATAGCGCGCTTCGGACCTGATAGCGGTTGGATGATCTCGTCCTTGGCCTTACGCTTAGCCGGTGCGCGCGTCTTCCGCGATCGCTTGTCGGCGGTGACTGCCTTGAACTCCGCGAGGCTGTCTTTCTTGAAGTGCTCGAACATTTCGCTCGTGAGACCCGTATTCTCTCGGTGGAGATACCTGTGAAGAATGGGCAGCTTAGCAAAGTTACCATGTAAGAAAGAGATGTCGACGCCGGGGTTCTTGGAGAAACCGTACTCGAAGAAGTAGAATGTCTTGACGAGTACTTCGCCGGCATACACATAGTTCATGTACGATTGGCGGCTCATCCTGAGATGCTCGGGCAGGGAGTCGCAGAATTCCTGCCATGTATCGTAGCCCTTCGCCAAATAGCGCTTCTTATTCCAGATCACGTACAGAGTCATGGCAATGACGAAGTCCGCTTTCCCGTTTTGGTTCTCGAGCGCGGAGCATGCATTTGCGATGTCGTTGATGTCCTGAGACTGAAGGCAGGCGCGGAGCTCAGGCGCGACGAGCGAATTGACATAAATGACTGCGGCGGGGACGGGGACGGGTAGTCCCTTTGTCTGGATGTCGAGAGGGAGATTGGCCGGGAAGGCTGGCATCTGATCGGCTGTCTGGGTAGACGGTTTGACAGCCGCGCCGATCGTAGCGTTCATGGCAGCAATCGCGGCCATCGCTTCGGGATCGGACCTGAGCGCAATGACTCTGGGTGCTGTCTGGTTTGCGATCGACCCATTGGAATCAGAGGGCTGGCCGATGATCGTGTTCTGCTCGTTCGTGTTCATAAAACCTCCGTGGTATGAGCTGTTGTCCTTTTTGAGGACAGCCTTACCATATCGGAGGTCAGATTTCAGGCACGCAAGTAATTTAATTGATTACTGGATATAGATTAATCTTCTCCAAGGTCGCCGAGAAGCGTGTTCAGTAATTCTAGCGGCTTGCGATCGATGTGAGTTAGTCCTTCACTGATTATCGCCTGTGTATCAGGGGACTTCGCAAAGCCAATAATAAAGGTTGAGATAATGTCATCCCAACGGAGATCGGCTTCTCCCTTTTTCCCATGTCCGCGTGACCAGTAATATTCGGTTACCCGTTCACGAAATACTTGCAACTCTGATAATAGCGGATCTACGTATTCTCTGGAGACATTGGTCATCGTGAGCTTTGATCCATTGACGGAAAAGTAGTCGACGAGAAGGCTCGAGTATGTCGGCACGGGCGTGCGTGTCCCGTCTGGCAATGCGCGATTAATCCGTCTGATGCTATCTCGGTTGAGGATATTGAGCTCGTAGGACATTATTAGGCATGTGACGAGAGACTCTTTACTACCCTGCCAGTCTACTGAAAGCTTCGCTTCCTTCGGAGGTCTGTGCCCCTCGAGGATCGCCTGGAGCAGCGCCGCATTATTTGATGAAAGATAGCCGTTGTTTTCGAGGCATGAGCAAAAATCTTCGGGGCCGATCTTTCGTGGGAATCCCCATTCAAGGGGAATATGCTCTATTTCTTGAGGCTGCGATATCCCAATAAATGACTTTTGTGGCGCGTCACCTGTCGCCCTATTTTTAAAGAATCGCAAGAAATCCAAGGTATCCACGAGGAGTTCGGAAAACGGTACCTGGTTGTAAAACTCTTCAGAGCCCACATTGTTTATGGAGATCAATAGCTCGAGGACTTCCTCCTCGAGTTCAGCTGCCTTCTTTTGACGATCCTCCGGTGTCGCTTCAGAAAAGACGCTATCGATAAAATAGGAAGGATCCTTGGGCTCGTAGAGGAATGCGCGCTTGTCCCTGATAATTTGGGCGAGCCTATCTTGGGCCTCATCGAGCTCTGCAAAGCTTCCATTGTTCTGGATTATCTGCTGGATCGTAGCCGTGGCTGCGACAATATCCTTGTCGAGTAATCCTGCCTTCGATAAATTGTTCATGTCACTAGGTTAAGATCGCACAACGTCTATGCCAATAGCCTATTAGGTTCCCAGATAACTTCTAATAGGCTATCGGCATAGATCTATCACCAAGAAATTTCTGGTTCGGCGAAATCCGGTTTGGGTCGCTTATGCCACCTGTCAATGTCCTCCTTCCGGAAGCTGAGGCGAGAGCCGATCCTCGAGACAGGTATTTCTCCTGCGGCAGAAAGATGGTAGATCGTGGACTTCGATACTTTTAGGTAGGCCGCCACGCCATCGATATCCATGATCTCTTCGACGGGGAAAGTGCCAGCGACAGGCCGCTCCATTGTGAATGGCACAGTGCGAAGCATTGGAATGGCTGCCATGTCATCGGGCGGCGATTCTTCGAGATAGTGCCGAATCTTCAGGGATAGGGAAGCGATGCTTTGCTCAGCTTTTTCGACATAGGTCCAGAAGTAATCAGGCTCATCGATACCGCCATCGCGCTCGAGAACGCGATAACGATTGCGACTCTCGTTCATGATGAGGTCGATCCTGTCCCGCGCGAAAGAGAGATGCCGCACCTTTGCCGCGACAGTTTTTGCCTTATCGGCGGCCTTAACGGCCTTGCACATGATGCGCCCGATATCCGGTAGTCGATCGGACTCACCGAATCCGCGCTTGATTGCCTCGAAAACGAGCGCCAACTGTTCCCGAGAGTAATTCTGCTTGGTCGGAGCCGTAGCCCATTGATACGTCATTGCGTTATGCCTCCTATCGGCACTATCTCATTGCAGGAGGTGGGGCAACGCAACTAAATAGGCCACGGCCTTTGCAGGGCTTTGCTTAGGCTTGCTCAGCGTAGCCGGCCGGATTCTTTACCACACTCAGCGCCTCACGGGCCTTATCCAGCATCTCGTCGGTGTTGTGGTCCGCATAGCCCATGAAAGCCTGGGCGCTCCTGTGTCGGGTTATTCGGGCTGCCTCGCGAGGGCCGATAACCTCGGCGAGGCGGGTAGCCGCACCATGGCGTCCACTATGGAGGACGAGGCGTCGGGCCTGCTGGCTACCGGGCTTCGGAGCCCGCCCTTCCTTCGATGCCGCGTTATCGTCCTCGATGCCGACGAGGGCGAGTGCCCTATGATAGCCCCGTCGCATGGTGACCTCTGCCACGGGAACGCCGCGCTTAGAGTTGAAGATGACGAAATCGGTAGGTGCATCGAGACCGACACGAGAAGACACCTTCTTGAGCTCAGTCAATACCGTCTTAAGCTCTCGAGCCATAGGCACGATGCCTGAGCTCTCACGCTTCGGCGCCTTGATACCATCTGAATCGATAAAGTTCTCCTCGATGCTGATGAGCTTCTTCTCGAAATCCACGCATTGCCACCGAAGGGCGCGAATCTCCCCGCGGCGCATTGCTGCAAGTTCGGACAGAAGGACGACGGCCTTCATGCGGAGGTCGATGGGGGCGGTATCCTCATGATGCTTTCCATCCCTTAGTCGAGGGCGGGGCTTCATGGTATCCAGCGTCGGGAGGGCGACAATCTTGGCTACTTCAGTCCGGCTTAGGATGCCGCGCTTCTGGTGATGTTCCTTGGGGCGCACGATGCCCGACATGGAGAAGTTCTCCTCGATGAGGCCACGCTTGCCCGCCCAGGAGAGGGGAGTCCTGATGGCCGCAAGGGCGTCGACGATGACATTGGCCGACACGCCCTCACGCTTTAAGTGGTGCATCCACTGCTCGATGAGGTAGAGGCCCGCATCCCTC
>Ga0066604_10001793_pt1 | contig 11413 bp, 9 predicted proteins | sample Higcelwee11metaG_FD_59501 | JGI IMG/M metagenome (GOLD analysis project Ga0066604, IMG submission 59501) | Freshwater pond sediment microbial communities from the University of Edinburgh, under environmental carbon perturbations - High... | ecosystem: Environmental > Aquatic > Freshwater > Pond... | reverse complement strand
CTGCCATCTTGGCGCATCGACGCCGGAGTGGGGGAGGAGGAGTCCATCCCATTGCTTTCGCGCCGGCTGCGGGACTTCGCACCCCGAAAAGCAACAGGCCCATGCGCGGGGCATGGGCCTGTTGCGAGATGCCCGCCGAGCTGGCGGGCCTGGAGCGCAGGTTTAGCTCAGCTTCACCAGGGAGTCGGCGATCTTCTGCTTCCACAGCGCCGGGCCGGTGATGTGCACCGACTCGCCCTGGCTGTCGACGGCCACGGTGACCGGCATGTCCTTGACCTCGAACTCGTAGATCGCTTCCATGCCCAGTTCCGGGAAGGCCAGGGTCTTGGAGGCCTTGATCGCCTGGGCGACCAGGTAGGCGGCGCCGCCGACGGCCATCAGATACACGGCCTTGTTGTCCTTGATGGCACTGATGGCAACCGGGCCGCGCTCGGACTTGCCGATCATGCCCAGCAGGCCGGTGCTTTCGAGGATCTGGCGGGTGAACTTGTCCATGCGGGTCGCGGTGGTCGGACCGGCCGGGCCAACCACCTCGTCGCGCACCGGATCGACCGGGCCGACGTAGTAGATGAAGCGGCCTTTCAGGTCCACCGGCAGCTTCTCGCCGGCGTTCAGCATGTCGACCATGCGCTTGTGCGCAGCGTCGCGGCCGGTCAGCATCTTGCCGTTGAGCAGCAGGGTCTCGCCCGGCTTCCAGCTCTGCACTTCTTCCGGGGTGACGGTGTCGAGGTTGACGCGACGGGCGCTCGGGCCGGCTTCCCAGACGATTTCCGGGTAGGCATCCAGGCTCGGGGCTTCCAGGCTGGCCGGGCCGGAACCGTCGAGCACGAAGTGGGCGTGACGGGTGGCGGCGCAGTTGGGGATCATGCACACCGGCAGCGAGGCGGCGTGGGTCGGGTAGTCCTTGATCTTCACATCGAGGACGGTGGTCAGGCCGCCGAGGCCCTGGGCGCCGATGCCCAGCTGGTTGACCTTCTCGAACAGCTCCAGGCGCAGCTCTTCCACACGGTTCTGCGGGCCACGGGCTTTCAGCTCATGGATGTCGATCTCTTCCATGAGGGATTCCTTGGCCAGCAGGGCGGCCTTCTCGGCGGTACCGCCGATGCCGATGCCGAGCATGCCCGGCGGGCACCAGCCGGCGCCCATTTCCGGCACGGTCTTCAGCACCCAGTCGACGATCGAGTCGGACGGGTTGAGCATGCCCATCTTCGACTTGTTCTCGGAGCCGCCGCCCTTGGCGGCGACGTCCACTTCCACCTTGTCGCCCGGGACGATGGAGTAGTGGATGACCGCTGGGGTGTTGTCCTTGGTGTTCTTGCGGGCACCGGCCGGATCGGCCAGGATCGAGGCGCGCAGGACGTTTTCCGGCAGGTTGTAGGCGCGGCGCACGCCCTCGTTGATCATGTCGTCTACACTCAGGGTGGCGCCGTCCCAGCGGACGTCCATGCCGACCTTGACGAACACGGTGACGATGCCGGTGTCCTGGCAGATCGGGCGATGACCGGTGGCGCACATGCGGGAGTTGATCAGGATCTGGGCAATGGAGTCGCGTGCAGCCGGCGACTCTTCGCGCAGGTAGGCCTCGTGCATGGCCTGGATGAAGTCGACGGGGTGGTAGTAGGAGATGAACTGAAGGGCGTCGGCGACGCTTTGAATCAGGTCGTCTTGCTTGATCACGGTCATGCTGCGCTCCTTTATTGGGCAGGAACTTCGATGCGCCGAACCCGTGTCCGGTGCGAAAAATCGCCGCAGTATAACGCGCCCGACAGGGCCGGGAACAACCGCTTGGGCCAAAGGCGTATGACGGCTAGGCAGCTGTTTGGCCAGCCGATAGAGTTTCCCATTGGTGTTGCCGCGGGATGGACCCCATGAACACGTCGACTACGCGGCTGGAGCCGCAAGCCCTGCAGCGCCTGCTGCTGAACCGCTTCGCCATGGCGTTGGGGACCTACGCGATGGCCGTGCTGTTGCTGATGCTGGCAATTGCGACCGGCTATGGCCAGGTTCCGCTCGCCGTGCCCTTGCTCGGCGGAGTTCTGCTCGTTCTCAGCCAACTGGTCTTTTTCCTGCTGCTGCGCAGCGAGCGCAATCTGCGCCTGCGCGATCCCGGGATGATCGAGGCGCAGGTGCTGGTGGCCCTGTTCTGGCAGACTGGCCTGCTCGGCTGCCTGAACGGCGAGGCCCGCGGTACCTTGCTCGCGTTCTATGCGCCGATCCTGCTGTTCGGTCTTTTCCAGCTGCCGGCTCGCGCTTTTGCCCGCTGTGCGGCCTTCGGTTTCGTCGGCTTCGTCGGTCTCGAACTGTGGGATGCCTATCGGCTGCAGGCGGTCGCCCCCGAGCTGCCTCTCCTGCAACTGGCAACTCTGTTCGCGGTGCTCTTCTGGCTCTGCCTGTTCGGCCGCTACATCAATGCGATGCGCCAGCGCATGCACCAGCGGCGCCATGCTCTGGTGGCGCACCAGAACACCCTGCGCGGGATGATGCGCCAGCTGGAGGATCAGGCCTCCACCGACGAGTTGACCGGGCTCTGCAACCGCCGGCATTTCCTGCGCTTGGCCGAGCGCGAGCTGACCCGCCTGCCGGCGCAAGGCCAGTACGGCCTGGCGCTGATCGATCTCGATCATTTCAAGCGGATCAACGATCGCTATGGGCATGCCGCCGGGGATCGGGTCCTGCAGACTTTCGCGACACTGGCGCAGGCTTGCCTGCGCGAAGGCGACGTGCTGGCCCGCTATGGCGGCGAGGAGTTCGTGCTGTTGCTGCCCGGCGTCAACCTGGACCAGATCTCGATTTGCTGCGAGCGGTTGCGCGAGGCCTTCTCCACCGCCGAGCCCCTGGGTCTGTCGCTGGGTGGCCTCAGCCTGTCGATCGGCATGACCCGCCTGCAGCGTGGCGACAACCTGGACCTTGCCCTGCAGCGTGCCGACCAGGCCCTCTACCGGGCCAAGCACAACGGCCGGAACCGCTGCGAGGCGAGCTGGGAGCCTACCGACGCCCGTACCGGCCGCCGCTCGGCGTCCTCGTGAAATGAAATGGCCGCTCGAGGGAGCGGCCATTCGGCTCAGACCAGCGGCTCGCCCACGTGCAGGATCTTCATGCCGTTGGTGCCGCCGATGGTGTTGTAGCTGTCGCCCTTGGTGAGGATCACCCAGTCGCCCGGCTTGACCACACCGCGTTTGAGCAGTTCGTCCACCGCCGCCTGGCTGAGTTTCTCCGGCGCCACGGCCGCGGGGTCGAAGGGCACCGTGTAGACGCCGCGGAACAGCGCCACCCGCGCCTGGGTTTCGCGGTGCGGCGAGTAGGCGAAGATCGGCACCGAGGAGCGGATGCGCGACATGATCAGCGGGGTGTAGCCGCTCTCGGTGAGGCTGATGATCGCCTTCACGCCGGGGAAGTGGTTGGCGGTGTACATGGCCGCCAGGGCGATGCTCTCGTCGCAGCGCTCGAAGGTGTGACCGAGGCGATGGCTGGAGCGGGTGCTGGTCGGGTGGCGCTCCGCGCCCAGGCAGACGCGCGCCATGGCCTGCACCGCTTCCACCGGGTATTCGCCGGCGGCGCTTTCCGCCGAGAGCATCACCGCGTCGGTGTTGTCGAGCACCGCGTTGGCCACGTCCGAGACTTCCGCGCGGGTCGGCATCGGGCTGTGGATCATCGACTCCATCATCTGCGTCGCGGTGATCACCGCCTTGTTGTAGCGCCGCGCGTGGAGAATGATCTTCTTCTGGATGCCGACCAGCTCGGCGTCGCCGATTTCCACGCCGAGGTCGCCGCGCGCCACCATCACCGCATCGCTGGCGCGGATCAGGCCGTCGAGGGCCGCGTCGTCGGCGACCGCCTCGGCGCGTTCGATCTTGGCCACCAGCCAGGCCTTGCCGCCGGCCTCGTCGCGCAGGCGCCGGGCCAGCTCCATGTCGGCGGCATCGCGGGGGAAGGACACCGCCAGATAGTCCAGGTCCAGTTCCGTGGCCAGCTTGATGTCGACCTTGTCCTTGGCGGTCAGCGCCGGCGCGGTGAGACCGCCGCCGCGGCGGTTGATGCCCTTGTGGTCGGACAGCGGGCCGCCGATCAGCACCGTGCAGTGCAGCTCGTCGGCGGTCTTCTCGCGGACCACCATGACCACCCGGCCGTCGTCGAGCAGCAGTTCGTCGCCGACGTTGCAGTCCTTCACCAGGTCCGGGTAGTCGATGCCGACCACCTCCTGGGTGCCCGCGTCGCGCGGGTGGGTGACGGAGAAGCGGAAGCTGTCGCCCTCCTTCAGTTCGATGCGCTTGCCGGCGAACTTGGCGATGCGGATCTTCGGTCCCTGCAGGTCGCCGAGCAGGGCGACGAAACGGCCGTGCTTGGCGGCCAGCTCGCGGACCAGATGGGCGCGGGCGCGGTGTTCGTCCGCGGTGCCGTGGGAGAAGTTCAGGCGGGCGACATCGAGCCCGGCGAGGATCAGTTGCTCGAGCCGTTCGGGCGAGCTGCTGGCTGGACCGAGGGTGGCGACGATTTTGGTGCGGCGAAACGTCATGCGGAACTCCTTATGGGACGCTGCGGCCGAGGCTACTACGCCGGGACGCTGTAGTCATTGTCCGGCCGCGCTACCTGAGCACCAGGAGGTCGCACTCCACCGCCTCCAGCACCCGTTCGGCGGTATTGCCGATCAGCGCGTTGTCCAGGTGGCCGCGGGCGACGACGCCCATCAGCAGCAGGTCGATCTGCCGGTCGCGCACGAAGCGGGGGATCAGCTCCTCCGGATAGCCCTGCTCCAGGTGACGGTGGCTGGCGGGAACCGCGTAGGGCGCGAGCAACTGCTCGAAGGCCTGGCGGTGTTGCCGGTTGCCGCGCTCGACGTAGGCGTCGTAGGTGGCGACCAGCTCGGCATCGAAGACCAGGCGGCGCGGCAACGGCGCGTAGCAGTGCAGGTAATGGGCATCCAGCTGCAGGTGCCCGGCCAGCTCGCGAGCGGCGGCGATCAGGCGGTGGTCGAGATGGGCCGACTTGTCGGCGCTGTGCAGCGGATCGAGGGCGGCACACAGGCGCCGGCCCTGCCACGGGCCGTGATGGACCAGCCAGAGCGGCGCCGGGCAGTGGCGCAGGAGCTGCCAGCAGGTGTTGGTCAGCAGCAGGCGCTTGAGCAGGCTGTGGCTGTGGGCGGCCTTGAATACCAGGTCCGGCTTCAGCTCTTCGACCCGGGCGAGGATCGTTCGGTGCAGCGGTTTTCCCCAGCGTGCCTCGATCTGCACCGACAGGCCTTCGGCACGTAGCGGCGCGGCCAGTTCCTCGAGCCGCGCGAGGCGGTGGGCGAGTAGCGCGGTACGCGCCTGTTCGGTCTGCTGCTCGTCGAACAGCAGGCTGTTGTCCAGGGCCGGCTCGAATTCGCAGACCAGCAGTTCCAGGGCTGCACCGGTATTGCGGGCCAGCCAGGCGGCCCGTTCCAGGGCCGGCTGAGCCTCCTGGGTGGGGTCGATCACGACGAGCAACTGGTGCAGGTTCATCATTATCTCCTTGGGGCTTGCCGTGCGCTTGGAGGGCGCCGGCCTGGGGGTTCGCTGCGCATCAGACTAACTCACGCGGGATATTTCGTGAGGGGCGGGGAGCATAAATGGCAACCGACAGGTCCAATAATGGAACGCTGGTCCCTGACCGGCACTATGGCCATACTCACGACTTTGACCAGCGACTAGCCAGCGACCATGCCTATCCAACGTCGTATCGAACGCCACCAACTGCCCTACTACCTCAAGGTGTTCAACCGGGTCACTGACAAGCCGATGGGCTACATCGGCAATATTTCCCGGGAAGGTCTGATGTTGATCAGTCCATGGCCGATGCTGGTGCTCGCCGAGTTCGACATGCGCCTGAAGATCCCGGGGCGCGACGGTCAGCCGTACCACATCGACTTTTCCGCCACCTGCCGCTGGACCCGCGAGGATGTGACGCCCGGCAGCTTCGACTCGGGCTTCGCGCTGATCGACCCGCCCGCCGAGTACCTCGAACTGGTCGAGGTCCTGCGCCACTACTTCACGTTCCATCCCAACGCCTCGCCGGCCTGAGCCGGCCGGCGCCTACAGCACCCCGGCCCGCTTCCAGGCCAGATAGCGCCCGACCAGCTCGGGGCCCAGCTCGGCGGGGCGCACGTCGAGCAGCGGGATGCCTGCCGCCGCCAGGCGTTCGTGCAGGCCGGCGCGGGCGTTGAGATAGTCGACCGTGCCGCAATAGGCCAGGGCGTCCGCCTGGTTCTCCACCGGCGTGCGGCACAGCCGGTCGAGCACTTCCTCGCGCAGGCTGGCGACCAGCACCCGGTGGCGGCGGGCCAGGCGGCGGACCGCCGCCGGCAGCTCGTCGTCGTCCTCGTCGCGCAGGTTGCTGAGGATCACCACCAAGGCGCGGCGGCGCTGGCGGCGCAGCAGCAGATTCGTCGCCGCGGCGAAGTCCGCCGGACGGCGGGTGGTCTGCAGATCATGGACGGCGTTGAGCAGGGCGTTCAACTGGGCATTGCCCTTGGCCGGGGCCAGGTAGCGGTCCTGCTCGCCGGCGAGGGTCGCCAGCCCCACCGCGTCGCCCTGGCGCAACGCCACGTAGGCGAGCAGCAGGCAGGCGTCGAGGGCGTGGTCGAAGTGGGCGAGTTCGCCGTCCCGGCTGCGCATGTGCCGGCCGCAGTCGAGCAGGAAGAGGATCTGCTGGTCGCGCTCGTCGCGGTATTCGCGAACGATGGGCGTGTGTTTGCGTGCCGTCGCCTTCCAGTCGATCTGCCGCAGGGTATCGCCGTCGCGGAACTCGCGCAGTTGATGGAAGGCCTGGCCGAGGCCGCGGCGCGGCAGCTGGCGCACGCCGAGGCGGCCGAGCCAGGTGTCCACGGCCATCAGCTGGGCCCGGTAGAGGCGGGCGAAGTCCGGGTAGACGCGGGTCTCGCCGGGCAGCTCGACGAGCCGTCGTCCCTGCCACAGCCCAAGTAGGCTGGGCAGGGCGACCTCGCAGCGTTGGAAGCGGAAGTGCCCGCGCTCGAGGGGGCGGAGCCGGTAGCCGCACTCGGTCTCGGTACCGGGCCGCAGTTCCAGGCGCAGCGGCAGAGGCTCGCCGAGCATGCCGGCAGGCAGGTGGTCGAAGAGTTCCACGGACAGCGCCAGGCGGTAGTCGTGCGCGAGGCTCAGGCGCACCTCGCTCCAGCGGCCCTGGGGTAGATGGCCCGGCAGAAGGCGCTTCAGGCGGGGCGAGGAGCGCCAGTGCAGCCCGGCGGCATCGAGGCCGGCGAGCAGCAGCAGGGCGCCCAGCAGCCCCCACCAGAGTGCCTCGAAGCCCGGCGATCCCTCGCCGTTCAGGGCCGAGCGGGCGCCGAGCGGCAGGGCGGCGAGGAACAGAATACCGAGCAGGGCGAGGAGCCGGCGCGAGGGCGTCATGGCCGCGGCGCCGCGACCTGATCGAGCAACTGCAGCAGCACCTGGTCCACCGACAGGCCCTCGATGTCCAGCTCCGGCGCCAGGCAGACGCGGTGGCGCAGCACGGCCAGGGCGCACGCCTTGATGTCGTCGGGCAGCACGAAGTCGCCGCCGCGCAGCAGGGCACGGGCCCGGCCGCAGCGTACCAGGTCGATCGAGGCGCGCGGTCCGGCGCCCAGGGTCAGGTCGGACCAGTCGCGAGTGCGGCGTACCAGACGCACGGCGTAGTCGAGCACCTGCTCGTCGAGCGGCAGCGTGCTGGCCAACTGCTGCAGTGCCAGCACGTCGGCGGCTTGCAGCAGGGGGCGCAGGGCGGTGACCTCGAGCATGTCGGCACGGGTCGAGCGGGCGACCTGGCGGACCAGGGCCAACTCGTCGGCGGCCTCCGGGTAGTCCATGCGCAGCTTGAGCATGAAGCGGTCCAGTTCGGCCTCCGGCAGCGGGTAGGTGCCTTCCTGTTCGATCGGGTTCTGCGTGGCCAGTACCAGGAACGGCTGCGGCACCGGCAGGGTACGGCCCTCCAGGGTCACCTGGCGCTCCTGCATGACCTCCAGCAGGGCCGCCTGGGTCTTGGCCGGAGCGCGGTTGATCTCGTCGGCGAGCAGCAGGTGGGTGAACACCGGCCCCTTGCGCAGCTTGAACTGCTCGCTGGCGAGGTCGTACACCGCATGTCCGGTGACGTCGCTGGGCATCAGGTCGGGGGTGAACTGGATACGTCCGAAGTCGCCGCCGAAGCAGCGGGCCAGGGCTCGCACCAGCAGAGTCTTGCCGAGTCCCGGAACGCCTTCGACGAGGACGTGGCCGTTGGCGATCAGTGCGGTCAGCAGGTCGTCGATGGCCGCCTGCTGGCCGATCACCGCCTTGCCGATCTCCTCGCGCAGGGCCTGGAGCAACTGGCCCGCCTGCTGGCGGGAGAGCGTCGGGAGAGCGCCTGTGTCGTTCATAGGGTGTTCCTGAGTCGTTGCAGGTCGGCGACCTGGCGGGTGAAGTCGGCGGCCGGCAGCGCCTGGCCCGGCGGCCGCATGAGCCGGCCGATGTGCTCTGCCGGCAGCCGTCCGAAGCGGGCCAGCAGTTGCCACTGCGCCTCCTCGGGCAGCTCGGCGAAGCGCGGCTCGCGGTGGCCGGCGCGGCGCCGGATATCCTGTTGCAGGCCTTGCAGCAGGCTGGCCTGGCCGCCGCGGCGGAGCAGGAAGTCGGCCTCGGCGCGCAGGTGCTCCTCGAGTTGCCGGCGCGCCGGGCGGGCGGCCGGCAGCGGCGGGCCCCGGCGCAGGCCGGCGCGCCACAGGAGGCCGCCGGCCAGCAGGGCCAGCGCCAGCAGGGCCGCGGGGAAATGACGCAGCAGCAGGGTCGCGAGGCCCTCGCCGGCGACCCGGTGGACCAGGGTGACCTGGCTGTCCCGGCTCAGGTACCAGAGCAGCCAGGCATGATCGTGGTCGCCGATGTTCGGGTTCTCCCAGATCCAGGCGTCGCTCAGCACCGTGACGGTGCCCTGTCCGTGATGCACTTGCAGCAGATGGGTGGCCTCGCCGCTGTTGGCCCAGGCGTAAGTACGGTGGCGGCTGTCGTAGAGGTGGAAGGCGGTGTCGAAGGCCAGATAGGCCGGGGTCTTCTCGTTCTGCAGGTAGAAGCGGGCCAGCTCCGCCCGGCGCCGGTCGCCGTCCCGCGGTTCGCCGATGGCCAGCTCTGCGCTGAGGTACTGCTGGATGCCCAGTCCGTCGAGCAGCAGGTCGCCGCTGCGGCCGGCCTTCTTGTCCCACAACCGTTCGGCGACGAACACCAGACGCCCGCCGGCAGCGGTCCACGCGAGCACCCGTTCGGCCTGGCGCGGGGTCATGCGCTCGCGCTCGCCGAGCAAGAGCAGGGTCTGCGCGCCGTCGGGGCGGGGGAGGACTTCCAGCCCGCCGCCGCGGCGCACCTCGAGGCCCTGGCGGCGCAGGAAGAGTTCGGCGGCCAGGTAGGGGTTGGCGCGGGCCTGCGGCGTCGGACCGCGTTCGACGATTTCCCGGTAGGGCTGCAGCCGGCCGAGCAGCCAGGCGCCGAGCAGCACGAGGGTCAGTCCGATGCCGACGGCGACGCGGCGCTGCCGTCCGCTCATGGCGTTCTTCCGACGCCGAACTGGCGCCGCCAGGCGGCGAGCAGCGGCTCCTTCAGCTCGGCCGGCGGCGGCTGCCGGCCGTAGGCGAGATTCTGCCAGTGCAGGGTCAGGGTTTCGGCGAGGCGTTGCAGCTCGATCTGCTCCAGCCGGCGGACCCGGCGCAGTATCTCGCCTTCGGTCTCGGCCTCGCTCAGCGGCAGGCGGTAATCCTCGCGCAGGCGCTCGAGCAGGCCGTGGTAGAGCAGGGCGAGCGCCTGGCTGGGGGCGTTGGCCCACAGTCGTTCGGCCTCTGCGGCGATGTCTGCGGGCAGCGCAGGCGGCTCGGGTCGGGAAGCGGAATGCGCGGCCGGCAGCGGCGGCGGGCGCCGGACGGAGGGCGCGACGCGTCCGGCGAAGGCCGCCAGCCAGTCGCGATAGCGCCAGGCCAGCAGCGCCGCACCGGCGCCGACCGTCGCCCAGAGGAGGATTTCCAGCGCCCCGGCCAGCCGGCGGGCGAGGCCGACGGCGTCGAACGGCCGGGCGCCGATGCTCGGCTGCGCGGGTTCGCCGAACCGCCAGCGGAGGGTTTCTTCGCGCCGGCGGAAGGGCGCTTGCCCGAGCAGGGCCTGGATGTCCGCGCGGGCCGCCTGGCGGTCCAGCGCCGGGGGCGGCTGCGGTGCCGGTGGCCGGGCCTGGGCCGCGTCGGGAAGCGCCAGCACCAGGCCGGCGGCGAGCAGCAGGACGCCGGCCGCGCCGCTCAGGCGCCGGCGCAGGCGGTGGAAGGCCACTTCGAGGTCCCAGGCTTCGAGGTGCACGCGGCGATTCAGGTAGAGACCGAAGCCGCAGGCGACGTACAGCGGTTCCCAGACCATCAGCACCAGCGCATAGAGCCCGTTGGTCAGGTGCTCCAGCCACAGCCAGTCCTCCGGCGTGCCGTCCAGCAGGCGCTGCCAGTCGAGGTCGGCGCTCGCCGGCGCCGGCAGCAGCAGATAAAGGAAGGCCAGCAGGCCGAGCCAGAGCGCCAGCTCCAGGTGCAGGCCGACCAGGGTCAGCCAGCCGGCACCGTGCTTGCCGCCGCCTGCCGCGAGGACGGCGCGGCGCTGCTGCAGTTCCCGGCCGGCGACGCCCTCGAGCAGCAGCACCGGCAGATCGAAGCTGCGCGCCGGGTTGAAGCGGCGCCGGGTCAGGCTGGCCAGCCATTCCGCACTGAGCAGGCCGGGCAGGGCGCGCAGGCTCTCGCCCAGGCGCGGCGTCGCGCCGAACAGGGCGCGGGAGAGGATGAACAGCGGCAGGCGCTCGCCGAGCGGCTTCAGCCACCAGAAGATCAGCAGGACCCAGCCGGGGCTCTCCCAGAGCAGCAGGCTGAGCAGGGCCAGCAGCGGCAGGGCGGGCAGTGCCCAGGCGAGCATCAGCAGGCCGGCGTGGCGCCGCGCCAGCAGCACGCCGAGGTCCATGGCTTCCCAGGGGCTGCGCGGGCGGAGGACCGCGACGCTGTCAGTCGGGCGCATGGGCTGGGCGTCCGGCCAGCAGGAAGTAGGCCGCCACCAGCCCCCAGAGCAGGACGCCGACCGCGTACTTGAGCGGCGTCCCGGTGAGGGTCATGGATGACCAGTAGGCCTCGACGAAGGCGGCGATCAGCAGCAGGAGCAGCGCCCCGGCGACCAGCCGCACGCTGCGCGCCGCAGCCTGGCGCAGTGCCTCGCCGCGCGGCAGGCGGCCGGGGGCGAACAGGGCCCAGCCGAGCTTGAGACCGGCGGCGCCGGCAAAAGTGATGGCCGTCAGCTCGAAGGCCCCATGGCCGATCACGAACGGCCAGAAGGTGTCGGTGTAGCCGATGCCGGTCAGGTGGCCGGCCGCTGCGCCGATCGACAGGCCGTTGACGAGCAGGAAGAACAGGCTGCCGAGGCCGAGCAGCAGG
>Ga0066604_10001791_pt1 | contig 11424 bp, 10 predicted proteins | sample Higcelwee11metaG_FD_59501 | JGI IMG/M metagenome (GOLD analysis project Ga0066604, IMG submission 59501) | Freshwater pond sediment microbial communities from the University of Edinburgh, under environmental carbon perturbations - High... | ecosystem: Environmental > Aquatic > Freshwater > Pond... | reverse complement strand
ACAGCCACATGAGCGACATGATGAACCCCAGCGTGCGGTGTTTACGCGCACAACATAAGCGCGCCGGGGCACGTCGCCATCACGTCGCCGTCACGCCTCTCGCGCGCCCCGCAGCCGCCCGGTGAGGCGCAACGCCGTCGACCAGCCGATCTTCGCGTCCGGGGCCTCCAAGGGCGGGGCGTCGTAGAGCATGACGGCGCTCACAACCTGTTGAGCGTGACTTTTTCACGCCGAGCTTCACCGCCCCGCCGCCCCCAACCCCCAGCGCGCCGCCTGCTCGGCGTGCTCGGCGGCGAGCTCGGTGAGACCTCCATCCTCAAGAAGCTCCGGCGCGAACAACGGCGCGCCGCTCTGCGCGGTGAGCTGCTCGATGAGGCCCGCTATGCTGGACGTGGTCACCTCGGGCGGCAGGCCCAACAGCGCGCTGTAGACAGGGTGCTCGTCGCCGCTCCACGGGTCGCGGGCCAGCGCGGCCACGATGGGGCGCACCACCACGCCCTCACCGCGCAGCCGGGACTCGATCAGGTCCAGAACGTCCGGCGCTGGGCGGGGGCCGCGCAGGCTGTAGCAGGCGAAGCCGCCCTCCAGGAGCGTCACCTTCACCATGAAGCGCGGCGTGTGGGCCTCGGGGGCGCTCAGCAGATCGGGGTGAAGGACCACCTCATCGGCGTACCGCTGGGGTGCCCCTGGGGGCGAGAGCGTTGTCACCACGGCGGTGGCCGGGCCGGTGCGCCGCCCTAAGACCACCTCCCCTGCGCCGAGGTGTAGCTCCACCGCGCCCCAGTCCTCGACGATGGGGCCCTCGCCTGGGGTCACCGGCAGGCCGAGTCGGGCGGCGGCGGCGCGCACGCTGGCCCAGGCGCCCACCACGCTGCCTACCCACAGGCGCTCCCAGTCCACCTCCGCCGGGGGTAGGCGCGCCGCGGCCACGTCGAGGGCCTGGATCGCGGCGGCAAAGTCCCCGGCGTCGCGCTCCAAGGCCGCGAGGTGACGCCAGACGAGGCCGTCGCCGGGCCAGCGGCTCAGGAGATGGCGCAGGGGCTCCCGCGGATCGCCGCGCTGGGGCTGGGCCTCTCGGGCGGTGGACTCCGCCTTGAGCGCGAGCTGGGCCCAGTCGGGCTCACGGGCGGCCCACACGCGCAGGAGGCCGTCGAGCTCACCCAGCGCGCCGGTCTCGATCAAGGCCCGCGCGAGGGCCTCGGCCACAGGCAAGGAGCCCGGGCTCGCCCCGTGGGCGGCGCGTAGGGTAGAGGCCGCGCGCCGGATAAAGCCGTAGTCTCGCCACGCCGCGGCGGCGGAGAGCTGCACCTTGGGCTCATCAGGCCAGCGGGCGGCGGCAAAACACAAGGCGTCGAAGGTGAGCGGGGCGTCGTCTTGGGTGGCGTCTTGGGGCAAGGCCCGAAGCGCGGCCTGCCGCGCGGCGTCTAAGCGGGCCTCGATGGCGGCGCGGGCGGGCTCGGGGTCACGAAGCAGCGCCGTGGCCGCGCTCGCCTCACGGAGCAGCTCGCCAGCCAAGGTGGCCGCGCCGGGCGCCGCGGTGACGGCCTCGGCCAAGGCGTAGGCCAGATTGAGGGAGGGTCGCGCCGCGCCTTGGGCGCGAAGTCGGCGGGACCAGCCCAAGAGGCGCGAGAACGTGGGGTGGTCAAGCCTCAACGCCCCGGCGACGACGAGCTCAGAGACGGCCTGGGCCGTGGCCAACCACGCGGCGGGCAGGCGCTCCACGTCCTCCAAGGGCGGCAGGGCCTCGACGGCGGCAGCGCGCTGTCCCAACGAGGCGAGGAGCCCCGCGCGCAGAGCGGCGGACCAGGGGGACGTGGCGGCGCTGGGGATCGCCGCCAGGGCCTCGGTGAGCCGACCTGAGGCCCGAAGCACGCTGACGCGCAGGGCGAGCCCGTGGTCATCCCCCTCCTCTGGCGCCGGGCAGCGGGTCAGGGCCTCCTCCACGCGGCCCTGATCCAAGAGCGCCGCGGCCAAGGTGGCCTCGCCTTCAGCGCGTAAGGGGTGGCGGCGGCTCATGTCTAAGAGCGCGCCCTGGGCCAGCCGCTCCCGTTCAGCGGCCGTGCCTTCAGCGTCCACCAGGGCCCAGGCGGCGCAGAGGTCCAAGGTGAAGCCTTCAGCGAGGGGGCAGTCGTCCCCTTCTCCGGCCCGCACCGCGCTCACGGCGGCGTGGATCAGGGGGAGGCCACGGCCCAGATCAAGGGCGCGCAGGGCCACGGCCTGGGCCTGAACGCGGCGCACATAGATCGTCACCCAGGGCTCGTTCTTGGCGGCCAAGAGGCTCAGCGCCTCTTGGGCCATGGTCGCGGCGGGGCCTGGGTCCACGGCGCGGCTGGCGTCGGGGAGCTGCCAGAGGAGCCAGGCCAGGCGCGGCTCGGGGGACATCCAGTCCCGGACACGATCGTAGAGCCAGGTGGGGGCAGACATCAATCCTCCGGCGCGGGGGGGCAGGGGTTGGGAGCGCACCTTTACGTCGGCTTCACCAGAGGCACAAGGCCGGGCCTCGACGGCGACGCCTGCGCGGCGATAAGGGGTGCGGCCATGGCCCGCCCTAAGCTCCGCTGGTTCGTCCTCGGGACGCTCCTCGCGCTCCTCCTGCCCGTCCTCGTCATCACGGCGAGCGCCTGGGCCGACGCCCGCGCCCAGGCCAAACAGCTCGCAGAAGACCACCGCGGGCACAAGGTCGCCCACGCCGGATGGAGCTTCCCCGCCCGAGTTTGGTCCGACGCCGCGCCGCTGGATCTCCCCAAGGATCGCCTCGTCAACCACGCCAAGGAGCGCGGCTACGCCGAGTCCTGCCCGCCCAAAGCGCCGGGGGAGGTCTGTCCCAAGACCGGCGAGGTCATCCCCCGCGGCGGGCGTTTCCCTGAAGGCGTGATGCCCCCGGGCGTCGAGGGCTGGACCCGCCCCGTGGCCTTGGAGCCCGTGCTTCTGGGCTGGCTCGTGGGCCCTGAGGGGGAGGTCCGTGAGCACCTGCCGTTGGATGCGGCCCCCAAGCACCTCATCGACGCCCTGCTCATCAGCGAAGACGAGGAGTTCTACGAGCACAGCGGCGTGAACGTGCGCAGCGTCGCCCGAGCGGTGATCGCGAACCTCAAGGGCGGCGGCTACCAGCAGGGCGCCTCGACGCTCACGATGCAGCTCACCAAGAACCTCACCCAGCAGCGCGAGAAGACCTTCGACCGCAAGGCCCGCGAGGCTCTGTTGGCCGTGGCCTTGGAGCGAGAGCTGGGCAAAGAGGGCGTCTTGGAGATGTACCTCGACGTGCCGTACCTGGGGCAGAGCGGCTCGTACTCGATCTGCGGGTTCCAGGCCGCGTCTCGGCACTTCTTCGGCGTTGACGCGAAGGACCTCTCTTTGGCCCAAGCGGCCACCCTGGTCTCGGTCTTGCCCGCCCCAGGCCGTTACGCCCCCGACCGCTTCCCTGAGGTGGTGAAGGCCCGCCGCGACCGCCTGCTCACCCGCATGGGCGAGGCGGGCTATGACGTGGCCGACGCGCTCAACGAGCCCATCGGCGCCGTCCCCCACCCGCTCCCCGAGCCCCGCTGGCCGGCGTACATGCAGGCTAGCCGCACCCGTTTGGTAGAGGCCTTGGGCCAAGACGTGGTCTATGGCGCGGGCTTGGAGGTGTTCACGGCCCTGGATCTTGTGGCCCAGGCCGCCACAGACAAGCTCGTCCCCGAGCGCACGGCGTACTTCCAGCGGGTCTTGGGCAAACGTGGCGAGGGCGATCTCCAGTCCGTCGCGGTCTTGATGAAGCCCCAGACGGGCAACATCGTGGCCTTGTGGGGCGGCGATCAGACCACCCACACCGACTTCAACCGGGCCACCCAGGCCAAACGCCAGTCGGGCTCCTCGTTTAAGCCCCTGGTGTACGCCCTGGGCGTGCAGCTCCCCGGCGTGACGGCGGCCACCACGGTGTCCAACGCGCCGCACAAGTTTGAGCACGCGCCCACCTGGACCCCACGCAACGTCGGCGGCGAGTACAGCCCCAGCGTGTGTTTGGCCTATGGGCTCTCCTGGTCCCAGAACATCGCCACGGCGTCTCTGCTGGACATGGCCGGCGGCCCCGAGCCGCTCATTCAGCTCGCCACACGCCTGGGCTTTGACACGAGCAAGTTCCCCAAAGAGATGGGCCTCGCCTTGGGCCAGGCCGAGGTCACGCCTCTGGAGATGGGCAAGGCCGTGAGCGCCATCGTGAACGGTGGCTTCGCCGTGATCGGCAGCCCGATCCTCGTGGCCATCGACGCCTCGGGTGCCGTTCGGCTCGACGACCGGGCGCCTCTGGAGCGTGTGTTCACTGAAGACGTCGCCGCGGTGACCCGGGACCTCATGCGCCTGGTGATCGAGTTCGGCACCGGCGGGGCGAGCCGGGGCACGGGCGGCATCGCCGGGTACGCCGGGCCCGCCGTGGGCAAGACCGGCACCACGGACGATGAGAAGGACCTGTGGTTTGTCGGCGGCACCCCGGACTACGTCGGCGTGGTGTGGCTGGGCTACGACACCCCCGTGCGCATCGGCGCCTCGGCCAGCGACCTCGCCTCGCCCCTGTGGGGCTGGTGGATGAACGCGGCGACGAAGGGCCTGCCCCAGCGCGAGTTTGAGGGCGAGAAGCTCGATCGCCGCTGGATCTGCACCCAGACCGGCCTGCTCTCCAACGGCACTTGCCGGGGCATCAGCGCGCCGTTTCTGCCGGGCACCGCGCCCAAAGGTGGCTGCCCGCACCAGCACCCGCCGCCGCCGCCCGAGGTGGAGTGCCCCGAGGGCGAGGTGTGTGAGGGCGATCAGCCGCACAAGCGGGAGAGCCTGTGGAAACGGATGGCCCGGGAGAAGGCCGAGGCTGAAGCCGCCGCCCTGGGCCTGCCCGTAGAGGGCGCGGAGCCCCCGCCGAGCCCGGCGCCCCCCGCGCCTTGATCTCTCGCCCAGGCTGTGCTCCGATGCGCCTATGCCAAGCACCCTCACAATCATCGGCTTAGGCCCCGCGCGCCGTGAGCACGTCACCTTAGAGGCCATGGAGCACCTGGAGGCCGCCTTAGAGCGCGGCGCCAGGGTGTATGGCCTCGCCCACGCCCGCGAGGCCGCCGAGCGCCTGGTGCCGGGCCTGCCCATCCGCTCCTTGGACTACCTCTACGGCATGCCCGGCGTAGATCGCCCCAAGGCCTATGAGGACCTGGCGAAGATGTTGGTGCGACGGGCCTTTGAGGACGGCCTCGACGTGGTCTACCTCGTCGCCGGGAGCCCCCTGTATGTGAACGACGCGGTGCTGCTCATCCGGCGCCTGTGCGCCACCCGGGGCCACCCCCTGCGCCTCGTCCACGGCGTCTCGTTCGTGGATCTGGTGCTCGACCGCGTGTACTGGACGGGGCACCGCGGCCTGCAGCTCTACTCGGCGTGGAACGTCGCCCGAGATGGCGTGGCGCTCGACGCCGAGACCCCGGCCTTGTTGTTCCAGCTCGGCGAGTTCACCGCCGGGGGCGACGCCTTGGACGACCGCCACAGCACGGAGATGTTGGTGGAGCTGCGCGATGTGCTGCTGCGCCGTTACCCGCCGGAGCACCCCGTGATCATCCTCTACTCCTCCGGGCGGCCTGATTATCGATCCTTGGGCCGACGCCTGCCCTTGGCCGAGCTCGCCGAGGGCACCGTGCCGGTGTACTCGAACCTCTGGGTGCCCGCCGTGGGCGGCCCCGCCGTCGAGGCGGAGCTCGCGCCGCCGAGTGACGGCCTGGAGGACCGCCCATGAGCCTCGTCCTTCGCCCCGTGGGGCCCTTCTTGACCGGCGCCGCCGAGGCCCCGGGGGAGCTCAACCTCAGCGTGCGCCTGCGGGAGCGGCTGTTCACCGCCGCGGCCATGAGCGGCGAGCATCGCGCGGCCCTGGGCGATCAGCTCCGGGCGGCCTTCGCTGAAGGAGATGGCGAGGCCGCCGCGTCGTTGTTGGTGGCCTGGGTGCAGACCTGGGCCTTGGCGTCGATGGTGGACGAGGCCCGCGTGCGCTGGACCCAGCGGCCCGACGGCGCCGCCTTGGCCGTGCTGGTCGCCGCCGCGGAGATCGTCGCCCAGGCGAAGGGCTGGCCCATGGGCGCCGATGGCCGCTGGCCCGAGCCCGATGTGGACTGGGTGATGAGCGCCCTTGACGGCGCCCGCCCCGACGCCGTGGCCCAGCACCACCCTGAGGACGGCGCCGAGGCCCTCGCAGCGCTCCTCAACCTGCCGGTGATCCAGGGCGCGCCCCTGCCCTTGCCGCCCGTGGTGTCCATCCCCGGCGAGGCCCTCGCGCCGCGCCGGGCGGAGCTCTGCGGCGCCGTCGCCCGGGGGGAGCTCGCCGCCGTGCGCCTCACCTCCCCGCCGCCTGAGGACCTGCCCACCCGCCTCGCCTGGGGTGAGCTTCATTTAGAGAGCGACCTCCAGACCCAGCTCGACCGGTTTGGCCTCGCGGGGCTCACGGTGAACGAGGCGCCGAGCCTCGCCGAGCTGCTCTCCCCGGCGCCGCCGGGGGCCCCGGGTGAGCCGATGCGCCGCCTCTGTGACGTGGCGATCTTGCCCGGACCGCCGTCCGCTCTGCGCGCCGGGCGCCCGAGGCCCACGGCCTGGCTCCTGTTCCGCGGGCCCCATCCGCCGATCCCCACGATCGTCGAGGCCGGTCGGCTGCTCCAGGCCCTCGACGGCCAACGCAGCGTCGCGCAAGCCGCCCAGGCGGCGGGGCTGCCGGTTCAACAAGCCGAAGAGCTCGCCGAGGCCCTGCGGGGTCTGGGCGCGCTGACCGCCTGATCCTCCCATTTGAGGGGATCTTCGGATAGCTATGGGGGTGCCCACGCCATCAGTGTGGGCTCCTACGAGCCGGAGTGGGCAAGATGCGCGCCTTTGTGATCGCCGCGTTCACGTTTGTGGTGGGGATGGTGCTCGGCGGCGTGAAGCCTCGGGCTGAGGTCGCTGAGCTGCGAGAGCAGATCGAGGAGCTGGAGGACAACGAATGCGGGCCGGGCATCCGCAGCGAGCTCGCCCAGCTCCTCGCCGCTGGGGCGGGTCGCCGGGCGCCGACGCCCCCTGAAGATCCCGCGCTCAAGTACGGCGACCCGGAGGAGATCGCCGCCAAGAACCCGGAGATCGCTGAGGCCGTCGCTGAAGGGGAGGCCGCCCAAGAAGAGGTCGGCGCCGAGATGAGCGAGGCCGCGAAGAAGGTGGCCGCCGACACCGAGGGGCTGTCCGCCGCGCGCACGGCGCTGGAGCTCCGCCGCGCCCAGGCCCGGCAGGCCCTCGTCGAGGGCGCGGAGCCCAGCGAGGCGCAGCTCGCGAACATCGACGCCGCCGTAGAGACGATGAACGCCTCGCTCTCCGTGCTCGCCGATGAGCTCGTCGCCACCTTAGAGTCCGGCGAGGAGCCCAGCCGCCGCGACGCCATGGCCTTCGCCGCCGACGCCTTGGACACCCTGATCAGCGCTGAAGACCAGATCTACGACGCGCTCACCCCCGAGCAGCGTGAGGCCGTCGAGGAGGGCGCCATCGACCCCTTCTCGTACGTCGATCCCGCGCTCGTCGACAAGCTCGGGGCGCTGGGCGGCCAGCCGTGACCGGCCCCGTCCGCGACTCGTTGATCATCGCCCGGTACATGCTCGCCCGGGCCCTGCGCACCCGCAGCGCGCTCCTGCTCGTGGCGCTGTTTGGCCTGGTCGCCTCGGGCAGCGCGTATGGCTTCACCCGCATCTTGCTCGTCTTAGAGAACCAGGTCGCCCGGGTGCTCCGAGTGCCCAAGACCGAGACGCCGGGCGCGCTGATGGACGCCGTAAAAACCGACGTCGACTTCTTGGACATGATGCGGGCGATGGTCGGCGGCGACGAGGCCCTGTTGCAGTGGGCCCTGGAGCTGCCGCTGCTCACGGTCACGCATTTCTGGACGGGCCTGGGCACCCTGCCGTTTATCGCCGCGGCCGCTGGGGCCGAGGCCGTCTCCAGCGACATCCACGACCGCTCGATCCGCTTTGAGCTGGTGCGCGCGGGGCGCCTGGAGATCGTCGCCGGGCGCTTTCTGGGCTTGTCCCTCTTGCTCGGCGTGGCGGTGTTCGGCTCCACCTTGGGGGTGTGGGCCGTGGCGATGTTGGGCATGATCAACAACCCGCCCCTGGAGCAGATGACGACGCTTCTGAGCATGAGCCCTAGGCTGTGGATGTGGTGCCTGCCGTTCTGCGGCCTCGGCGTCGCGGCCTCTCAGCTCACCGCGAACGTGAACCTCGCCCGGCTCATCGCCCTGGCCGCCGTGGCGTTCACCTGGATCGCCTATGGCGTCATCGAGGCGGAGGTGCTCGATGGCTGGATGCAGGCCGTCGCCGAGTCCGCCCAGGTGCTCTTGCCCCAGGCCTGGATCGGCGCGCTGTGGGGGCCCGGCTGGGGCTGGCTGACCCCGGCGGGGGTGTTCGTCGCCTTGGCGTGGTGCGCCTGGAGCCTCGGTTACCCGATCATGGCCCGGAGGAACCTATGAGCGCGCCCTCGGCGTTGTCGGTGAGCGGCCTCAAAAAACGCTACGGCTGGCGCAGCGGGGCCTGGGCCTTGGACAACATGAGCTTTGAGGTGCCCTCGGGGGCGCTCTGCGCGCTGATCGGCCCCAACGGCGCGGGCAAGACCACGCTGTTCTCGGTGATCTGCGGGTTTCTGCCGCCGGATGAGGGCAGCGTCAACGTGCTCGGCCTCGGGCCGTTCTCGCCGTCGGTTCACAAGGGCCGCGTCGGGGTGCTGCCCCAAGACGCCGCCTTGCCCGAGCGCCACACCGCCCGGGACTTTCTGCGGTTTATGGGCGAGCTTCAGGGCCTCAGCGCCAGGGAGGCCAAAGACGCCGCCGAGCGGGCGATTCAGTCCGTCGATCTGAACGCCCGGGCCGACCACACCATCCTCACCCTCTCCCACGGGATGCGCCGCCGCCTCGCCACGGCGTCCGCCCTGCTGGGCAAGCCCGAGCTGGTGCTGCTCGACGAGCCCACGGCGGGCCTCGACCCGGTCCAGGCCCACAGCCTGCGCGAACATCTGCGCCAGCAGAAGGGCCGGGCCACCCTGGTCATCTCTAGCCACAACCTCACCGAGCTAGAGCAGATCTGCGACTACGCGGTGATCTTGGAGAAGGGCCGTGTGGTGATGTTCGGGCCGATGTCCGAGCTGACCGCCCAGGCCCGGCGGGTGCGCTGGCGGCTCTCGGCGGCGCCGCCGCTGGAGGCCCTGCGCGCGGCCCTGCCCCACCACGAGCTGAGCGTTCAGGAGGTCGAGGGGGTGGTGGAGCTGCTGGAGCTACCGCCCCAAGACGCCGATCCCGACGCCTCTTCAGTGGTGCTCATGCGCCTGCTCGCGGAGGCCGGCGTCGGCGTGCGTGAGCTGCGCCGGGGCCAGTCTCTGGAGGAGAGCGTGCTCGCGGGGCGGCCCCCGTCCTGAGGAGACTAGACCGCCCGGTCTACGGCCTCGACGAGCTCCGCCACCGACGACATGCCGCCGACGCCGACGTCACCGCAGGCCAGACGTTTTGAGACGGGGCCGACGAGGTGGATGTGCGGGCAGCTCGGCCCGCCGAAGTGGGAGAGGTACGCCTCGGGGAGCCGCACGTTGGGCAGCTCCGCGCCCTCGACGCCGTGATCTTCGAGCAAGGTGCGCAGGTGGCGGGCGGTCTGGGGGCTCTCCCACATCAGGGTGTTCATCGCCGGGGCGAGCACGATCGGGCGCGGGTGCTCCCAAGCGCGAAAGACGCAGGTGAGCAGGTTGTCGGAGAGGCCCAGGGCGAGCTTGCCCAAGGTGTGGGCGTCCAGGGGCGCGATCAACAGAAGCTCTGCCCAAGCGCGTAGCTCAATGTGCAGGACCGCGTCGTCACGGCGCCAGCGGCCATCTTGGTGGCTGTCAAAACGCCACTCGTCGGCGTCGGTGTGGAGCACCCCCGCGGGCAGGCTCGCCGGATCAAAAAAACGCAGGGCCGAGGCCGTCGCCATCGCCCGGACCTCATGCCCGGCGTCGATGAGCGCGGCGACGAGCTCGGGAGCACGAATCGCGGCGACGGATCCAGTCACGCCGAGGAGCACACGGGCCATTGGTCCTTCCTTCATCGGGAGGGTATTCCCCAAGACCCCACTCGACCAGCGAAGGCCCCATGACCGCCGCGCCTGCCGCTCCCCCCGCGCCGTCCGCCGCCCGAACCCTGGGCCCCCTCGTCGTGCTCTACGTCGGCAGCGGCCTCCCGTACGGCGTCGTGAACGAGCTCGCCCCGGCTTGGCTGATCACCGAGGGCGCGTCCTTAGAGACGGTGGGCCTCGCCACCCTGCTGGGCTTGCCGTGGACGCTCAAGCCGCTGTGGGCCCCCGCCGTAGACCGTTTTGGCCGCGCCGGAGCCTGGGTGAGCGGGGCCTTGGCCCTCGTCGGCCTTTGTTGCCTCGCCTTGCCCGGCCTGCCCATGGGCCCCGCCGCCGCCGCGGTGCTGCTGTTGATGGCGACCGCCAGCGCCACCCAAGACATCGCCGTAGACGGGCACGCCGCCGCCGTCACCCCGCCCGCCCTTCAAGGCCGGCTCAACGGCGCCCGGGTCGCCGCCTGGCGTGGGGCCGTGCTCCTCGTCGGCGGCGGCGGCGTGGCGTTGGCGCCTACCCTTGGTTTCCCGATGATCTACGGGCTCTGCGCCGCGGCGTGTTTTGCTCTGGCCGCCTTCGCCTTCGTCTTGCCCGCCCGGCCACGCCCAGAGTCAGAGTCCCTGAACTACTGGGGCGCGCTCCTGCACTGGGTTCAGCGGCCCGGCGGCGTGGTCATGGTGGCGTTTGTGCTGCTGTATAAGCTCGGCGACGCCGCGCTCTCGCCGATGGTGAAGCCGTTCTGGATCCACAACGGCATGACCTTGACCGAGCTGGGCCTGTTCTCGACGAGCCTCGGCGCCGGGCTCACCGTGCTCGGCGCCTTGGTGGGCGGCGAGATCTGCACTCGGGCGGGGCTGTGGCCGAGCTTGTTGGGCCTCGGGCTCATCCAGGCCGTCACCAATCTGGGCTACGCCGCGGCGGCGGCCTTCCCCAGCCGCGAGGCGGTCATGGCGGCGAGCGTCGGCGAGAGCCTCGGCCAAGGTTTAGGCACCGCCGCCACCCTGACTCTGCTCATGCGACTGTGTGAGGGGGAGCAGACCGCCACCCGCTTCGCCCTGCTCACGGCCTTGGCGGGCCTCACCCGCGTGTTGGCCGGCGCGGTGAGCGGCTACGGCGCGGCCTCGCTGGGCTACACCCCCTACTTTGTGCTGACCTTCGTTTTGGCCTTGCCCGCGCTGACGCTCCTGCCCGCGCTGCGGCGGCGGCTGCACGAGCCAAGCCGCTGATCCCCATCAAGAAAACTGCCGAGATGCCCGGGCCCGATGACTCCTTCTAGGGCGGAATGCCTGGGCCAAGACGCCCGCAGACCCGGCCCCACGGCCAGTCCCAGCCCTCCCCA
>Ga0066604_10001784_pt1 | contig 11451 bp, 17 predicted proteins | sample Higcelwee11metaG_FD_59501 | JGI IMG/M metagenome (GOLD analysis project Ga0066604, IMG submission 59501) | Freshwater pond sediment microbial communities from the University of Edinburgh, under environmental carbon perturbations - High... | ecosystem: Environmental > Aquatic > Freshwater > Pond... | reverse complement strand
AGCTGTTTTCATGAGTGATTCTTCTTTTGTACCCTGTTTTGTGTTGATGCAAAGTCTGTCATAGCCTATAAAAGATTCTCCCAAAAGTGCTTCAAAACCGTTGGCTTGGAGTTTTTCCGATATTTTTTCAAGAGTTGAAGACGACAGATGATTTTTTATCACCAAAGCCTTAAAACTTGGCTGGGATTGGGTATTTTGGATTTTCATTTTTGGGGTCTCCTTATTATTGCATAATTACGGTGTATATTCTTTAGCAAGGCTTCTCACAGGCATCAAGAGTGCATCTACGGCATCATCAGCAATGCTTTTGATTTCCGATTGGGGTGATACACTTTTTAACCTTTCTATCATTGCTTTTTCAGCTTCCGAATCTGCGACGGTGCGAATAAAGTGGTCTGTATGGTTTTTTCCCGGCAAAACATGGTGAGTTCCCGCTGCCTTTTGAAGATTTATCAATGTAGCCAAAGATTCGTCTGTCAGGTGCGGATATAAATTCGGTTTGCCTTTGATATGGATGGCTTTGAAATTTGTTTGGGTATTTTGGACTTTCATTTTCGGGTTTCCCTTTCTTGGACTAGATTTTCCGTCTTTTCAACCTTTCAAGTCTGTCTAGAGTGCTTTCTCCCTTGTTTAGGTTTTGAAATTCATCATCAGGGTATGCTTCGACTTTTATATTTTCAGCATCGGGAAAAACCTCTTTCAGCTTGGTTTCCATCAATTTTATGAATTTATTTTCGAGCTTGCCTTTTTTGGTGTTGATATACAAGGCATCTTTGGTTTGCAAAATCGTATGATTGTGGGCGACTGCTATCTGCCTGATTCTGAGGTGAGCTTCATTCGGGGCATTTGTGATTTTTGTCCCTTTGAAATTTGATTTTGTATCGTTTGAGATTTTCATGTTTCCCTCTTAAAGTTAGTAGGCTCTGTAATTTGTGATTCTTTCAACACTTCCGAGGATGGGCGATGTAGTTCCCCCTGTGCCCGGCCCGAGGATGACAGGCGATTGTGGAGGCAAAAGCCCTGATTTTGGAGGTTCAAAAGTATTTACATTTGGCACAGGATTTTTTCTGGCTTCGTCTTCTGTGGCGACAGAGAATTTTATTTGGTTTTTCAAATCGCGGTCGTTTCCGATTAGTCTGTTAAAAGCGTCTTTTAATTTTTCTTCATGATAAGTCATATGAGCGTATTTGGTGCTTAAATACAAGTCATCGCCTTCTTTTGCGGGATAGAGAATGCTTCCTTTTTGGTGTTGTAGAATTTTATCAAGCTTTTTCAGCAGAGCATTATTGAAAGCTTCAGCATTTCTTATCGGAAGATTTGGCTGTAATTTTGTGATTTTCAGCATCCCGAAATTTACTTGCTTATTCGGTTGATTTTGCCTTGTTTGAGGCGAAATATTTGATATTTTCATAGGGTTTTCCTTTATTGGTTAAGTAAAATATATCAAGGGCAAAGCTTCTTTTATTTCTTTCAAAAAGACCCCTGCATCTGCTTTTGCAGGCGAACAGGTTTGGACTGCGGTTCCCTTTGAAACCATTTCGATTTCAGTTTTTATACGGTCGGCTTCTATGGGGTTTTGAGTTTTTATATATATCTGTTCAGCCCCGTTGGAGTCTGAACCTATCAACAGTTTAAGACCTTTCTGGGCGGCTATTTCAGCTATTTTGGCGTGTGATTCTTTCGAAGGCGAGATTTTCAAAGCCCCTTGATATAGATTTGTGGCATTGAGCCTTGCTGCTCCGCCTGTTGCCTTTGGATTTGCGAATTTCGGTGTGATTATAGGTGGAATTTTCATATTTTCTCCTTAATTTTGATTTATGCCCAATATAAAGGCGTGCAGGTCGCTTCCGCATCGTACAAAGCCTGCTCGATGTCTTTTGTCATGGGAGCTTCTTTTGGCAGATTCCAGTCGTCAAGTCTTATTGCACCGCCTGTTGCCTTTGGATTTTTAAATTTGTTAATTTTCGGGATTTCCAAAATTTTTGGCGTGTTAAGGTTTAGGATTTTCATGTTTCCCCCTTTTTTGGCTAAGAGTTTCATCAGATGCTTTAAAAACGATGATAAAACAAAATGAACAGCAAATCTAAAAGTTTTACAAAAGTTTATATTTAAAGCGTGTTTCTTGTGGCGGCAGACTCTATTATAAGCCTTTGATATCAAGCTTTTCACCCAAAAACTGGTTATTTTTAACTAGTTATTTTTTGTGATTTTTATTTTTTTTTGAAAGGTTATCCTAAAGGTAGAAAAAGTATTGCTACAAATTGATTATGAGGTTTTAAAAGACAGATTACCCTGTGTGGCAGGGGTTTTGCTGTTGAAGATATAGAAAGGAGATTTAGTGATGGAACTTGATATTGAAAAAGCCGCAAAAGACTTTAAACAGTGGAGTTTGTACCGTTTAGCTATTGAACTTGACATGCCGAATCAGGCGATTTATTCTTGGAATTCAGGCAAAATCATTCCGAGTCTTAAAAATATCAGAAGAATTTGTGAAACCCTAAATTGCACGCCCAATGACCTTTTTGGGCTTTAGAAGGTTTCATTTTCGCTCCTCACTTACGGATTTTTTTCAGAAATCCTCACCGTTTCACTTCGCTAAGAAATATGGGTAAATTCCAGAAGGCGTGTGGATTTTGCCCTGTTGAAGATTTTCTCGCAATGACAAAAAAAGTTTCGCTCCTGCGTCTATGACGAGAAATCCCGTCTTTGCGGGCAAAAAAATTTACAGAAAGGCATTTTATGATAAACGAAATTTTGAATTCTTTAAAAACCGACCTTGCGGTAGACTCTGAAAATCCGCCTGTGGAGATGTTTTTTAGGGATATTTCGCAGTACAAATATATTTCTCAAAATCCCGTTGCGGTGATTAATTTTCGTGGCGTGGATTTCGAAAAACCCTTACACGCAAGCATTTCGGAACAAAAAGGGATTTTGGATGTAAGCTTTTTTTATTTTTTGCGAACATTTGAAACCGCCAAAACCGAAGGCGTGCTTGATTTTTTGGAAAATATCAGAGGATTAAACGGCGTTGAAGTTTTGTCGTGCAAAGTTTTTTCTCATAGAAAAAACGCCTCGATTTGGGAGATTAAAACCCGCATCGTGAAGGCGTTTTAGCTATATTTTTGCCCGAATTTTCAGGGCTTAAGGATTTTTTGTTTTTGTTTTAGATATTTCCGGATCGAAGGAATTGGTTTTCTTGGGGTCGATAATTTTAGGTATTTTTGAATCTATATTAGGTATCGCAATTTCAGATTCCATTGATTCCATTATTTGTAGTTTTCGAATAATGTTGTCGTAAGTTACAGGGGTTTTTTCAGGTTTTTTCGGGAATTCGTTAAAGTCGAAGGGTTTTTTAAAGAAATCGTAGATTTCAATCTCAGGTTTTTTTATAATCTTAGGTTTTTTTATACCAAAATTTGTGGCGTTTTGCCTGTTTTGGGCGATTTGTGGCGAATAAGAGTTGATTTGCATGATTTTTCCTTCCTTTTGTTTGCTTAACTGTTTATTTTAAGTCTTCTCAAAAAAAAATTTGCTTTTTATTTTTTTGAATTTTACAAAAGTTAATATTTAAGCGAAAATTTCAGCATTTTTACTGATTTATTTCGCTTTTCACTTACGCGGGTAGGCTGGTTTTGCCCTGTTGAAGATTTTCTCGCAATGACAAAAAAATCCCCTGTCTTTGCGAACGAATGTGAAGCAATCGCAAGGGTTTCGGGGGGCAGATAAAGATTTTTTGCAACAAAAAAATATCACTATAAATAAAGGAAAAAACCATGAAAACAACCTTCACAAAAGAGCTTGCGACCTCTCAAAATGTCGACCTTTACAGTTTCGGTTCGATTTTCCCTGACCCTGACAGCGTTTTGGCGTCTCAAGGGCGTGGAATTTCTTTTTATCGAGAACTTTTGACCGACCCGCACGTCAAAGCCTGCACAATGAGCCGAAAATCAGGTGTCGTGTGCAAAAGCTGGGAGCTTCAGGGTGAAAACCCCAATTTGGAGCTGATTGAGGGGGTTTTCGCCTCTCTTGACATGCCAAAATTGATGAACGAAATTCTCAATGCACCTTTGTTCGGTTTTGTGCCGATTGAGGTCGTTTGGCAGGTGAAAGACTCTCATATCGTGCCTTTCAAGGTCGAAGCCAAGCCGCAGGAGTGGTTTTGTTTCGATAAAGACAACAATCTTCGCCTGAAATCCCAAAAAAGCCTCTACGAGGGCGAAATAGTCCCCGAAAAGAAATTTCTTTGCCCGAAATATAATCCGAGTTATCTCAACCCTTACGGCGAAAAGCTACTCTCAAGCGTTTTTTGGCCAGTAACTTTCAAAAAGGGCGGAATCAAATTTTGGGTGTCTTTCACAGAAAAATACGGTATGCCGTGGGCTATGGGCAAAATTCCTCGCCAAACCCTTGAAGCAGAAGCGATTCGCCTTCGTGATGCCTTAGAAAATATGGTGCAAGACGGTGTTGCGGTTTTTGATGATAACTGTTCAATCGAGCTTGTCGAATCGGGCTCAAAAGCACAATCAGCCGATGTTTACGCCAAATTAGTGCAGTTTAATAATGAAGAAATTTCAAAAGCCATCCTCGGGCAGACCCTTACAACCCAACTGGGTGAAAATGGTTCATACGCAGCAGGGAAGGTGCATTCAGAGGTCAGAGACGATATTTTGCTCTCGGATGTAAGACTTGTTGAAGCGACCATAAACCAGCTTATAGCTTGGATTGTAGAGTTTAACTATCCTTCAAGCCCGCCTGTAAAGTTCGTTTTTAAAGATGATGACACCTTGAAAACCTCTCTGGCAGAGCGAGACAAGATTCTGAAAGATACCGGCGTGAATTTCACAAAAGAGTATTTTATCAAGAATTATGGGCTCTCAGAGGGCGATTTCGGGCTTTTGTAAAAAAATGTTTCGCCCGATTGGGCTATTTTTGATAAAAAATGTTTATTTTTCATGAAAGATTTCATGAAAGAATGGTAAAATACAATTGTACTCACAGGTAACTGTGTTTAAGGCTTTGGTCTGCTTTGCGGGCTTCTTCAGTACAAAAGACGAAAAAATGCACATCCTTGAGGTGTGCATTCATTTTATTTTATGCTAAACTTATTTATATGATTAATAGATATGGCATTGAATTTTCAAAAATGTATGGTCGCTTGATGCGATTATAATTATTAATAAAAGCTTTTAAAGCCATTGTTGATGTTTGCGCTGGCAATTCTTGTGAATTTTTTTTTAGGTTTTTTTGTAGACCTTTTTTCTTAAAAAAAATATCCTAAAGATAAAAAAAATCTTATAAATTGTTTATATTTGCCTGATTTATTAAATTTTGTTTTAAAGCATCAAAAGTTTACTGTAGATGAAATAAGGGATATATTTTATTTTTCTGTACCCGATGACTTTAAGCAATTTAAGAAAAAAAGAAGTTGCCTCAGAGAATTACGAAATGATATTGCCCATTATAATTTTGTTGGGTATTTGAAAAACAAAGAAAATTATAAGACTAATGCACAAGTCCATTTTTTGACAAAAATGCCCTTGAGCAAAGTCTTTCTCGGCTAGTGTCAAAACGTCTGAAATTAGTCATTTCAGCCGTTTCGCACCTTTGTAATGGCGACCACTGAAAAGCCTCAAAATTGAAAATTTTGGGCTTGTGCAGTGGTCTTATTATTGGGATGCCTTGTTTTTGTTCGAGAAGCATATGGGGCATAATATATAAAATATCTAAAAAAGCCCTCTATGATTAAACTAGAGGGCTTTTTAATATTTATTTTACTATTACAATTAGATTTTTACTTTATTTTAGTTGCCCATTTTTGTACAAACTTCCAAGCATTTTGAATTGCTTTTTCAGCACTTTGTGCTGGAAGCCCGCCATCTTTTGCGTATTTCGTAGCCAAATCTTGAATACGACCAAATTTCGTCAATTTATCAAAAACAGCTTGTCCAGCAGCATCAACTGGCTTATTTTTTTTAAGCAATGTCTTTAACGGTGGTGAATAAACTCCTAAGGCATCTTGAGCAATAACCATACCAGGCTTCAATTCAGTTGGTAAAGCACCTGCTTTAAGAGCCTCTGATGATAAAATATACTTCATTTCTGGAGTTGGTATAGCTACACCTATGTTTGCATCTTTAATTGCATCGACAACTGTTCCTGGTTTTCTTAATTTATTTAATAAATATTCACCTGTTTTTGCGTCTCTATGAGTAGACTCCATCAAGGCAACGTTAATGCTGCCAGCCTCATCAAGAAGCTTTGTGACTCCTTGTTGTTTAGCCAAATCTTGCCATCTTTTTGCCATATAATCAACAGGTTCCTCACCATATGTCATTTTTAAATCACCACTTTTTAAGAAATAATCAGTTCCAAAATCACCCCAACGATATGGAACTACAGTATCTTTTGCTAAGACTTCAATTCTTGTAATAGTCTTGCCATCGCCTGCATGAAAATTAACTGCTTTATCTAAAGATTCCTTGCTGCCTGGTCCAATAACCCCTTGACCGTACTTATTGTAACCTTGATTAGGCACAGATTGCCATAAATATTGTTCTGCCATAATAAAACCATCCTATAATAATATAACCTTATGTTCTTATAAAGAAATATTTATCAAAATAATTGTCAAATTGTTCTTATAAATATTACGAATTGTAAAACACTTTCTATTCATAACTTAAAACTAGAATGTAAGATTGTTGAGGAAAACTTCAACCAATCCCGCTCAACTCATAAAATTTAAACAACTCATTAATAAGCAAATCTGGTTCGAAGTAATTTTGCTTACCTGCATAATATCCCGAAGATTGAAAGCCTCCCTGTCTTGGGGCTTAAGCCTTCTGTGGGAAGAATTTTGCAAAGCATAGCTTCTTTAAGACCCGATTTGTTAGATATCAATCTTGCAGAAGAAAATCAAATGATTCATCATTATAATAAACAGAGATTGTTGCTGGATTTGTTTGATGAAATTGCTCTTTATAATGGTTATGATTCGACAGAATTATATTCTCCTTGGACAATTTTCAGAGAATTATTTAGATTCAAAAAAGAAAATAAACATCTTTTTGGGCAGCAAATGTCGGAAAATGAACCAAGCACTAATTTACTTGATTTAATTTTTGAATAAAATAAGATTTTTTGCCCAAATAAACTAAAAAATCATTTTTTTTCCAAGGCTTTTTCTGTGCAATTGTATGCAGGATAAGGGATTGTGGCGTATGTTCTTTCAAAGCCTTTTTTGCCAGTGATTATTTGACTTCCTTCGAAAAATTCTTTTGCAAGGGAGACATCGCCTGTGATTACTTGTCTGCTTTTAGGGTAGCAAGTTGCAATTTGGGCATTTAAAACCACCGTTTGCTCACCGCCATAGCTTATTACCTCTTTTGCGTTTCCGCCAATCCATTGTCTGCCTTGATAGTTCTCGGCTTTGCTTTTGATATTTCCGCCTATAATTTGGTTTCTGCCGTAGTTTACGGCTTCTTCGACATTTTTGAATATTTTTTGTATTTTGCCGTGGTTTTCGCAGTAGCGAGCGTTTCTCAATACGATTTGTTCCCCGTCTCCGTAGTTGAAAGCCCCTTGTACATCTTTTAAAATCACCTGTTTGCCTTCGAAATTCTCGGCAATGTCTGCACTATTGATTTTTTGGACTCCGAAATGATTTCCGGCATTTTGGACATGTCCGTTGATTTCTTGATTTGCCTGTAAGTCTTTTGAATCGGTGATTTCTTGGTTGAAGGCTTTATTTACATTCCCGTTTATTATTTGGCAGTCGTGGTTTAAGGCTTCATCTACATCGCCTGTGATTAGCTGTGTGCCTTTGAGATTTGTTGCTTTTGGAGTGCCTTTGGCTAATATTTGGAATCCTTCGTTGTCATTGGTGGCGTATTCTTTTACAGTACCGCCGATTGATTGGACTTGACCTTTATTTAGGGCGTATTTTTCGACATTTCCGCCGATATATTGTTCTCCCGCCTCATTTTAGACGTAGCCTCCGACATTTTTTTCGATGATTTGAAGTCCGCCTGCGTTTTCGACATTTCCTTTGACAGAGGCTGTGATTTCTTGAGTTCCATAGACGTTTAGGACGTCCCCATCGACATTTCGGCACACAAGATGCCCTGAATCCGCTGTCGTTGCGTTTCCTTTGACATCTTTTATTTTCAGAAAAGATTGTTTGTACATGTCAACATTTTTGCAATCTGCAAAGGGTGCTTTGAGGCGTGCGTTTTCAAGAATTATATTGCCCAAGTCCGCTTTGCCGTTGACTTTTAGGTTTACATTTTCGAGTTCACAAAAATTATATTGCGATTTTTTCAACGCTTCTTCAAAAACTTTGCCTGTGGTTTCAAGCCTCGACATAAAGTAGGCACCGCCCATTGCTTTTTGGAGTTTTTCAGGGGTTTTGATTGGTCTTGTGTTGGTTCTTGCGTATATGCTTGGGATTCTCATTTTTCTCTTTCTATTATTGGGTTTCAGCTTGGTTAAGGGTTCTTAAAAACGCAAATCTTTTGAATTTGTCGAAATTTTCCCACGGCATTTTAAAAACTTCGCTTTTGACATGGATGTCTTTTCCGTCGGTGTTCCCGAGGACATTTTCGGCTGAAATCTCGCCGCCTTGGTATGTACGGGCGTTATGCATTGCATTTTTTACTTCGATGAAACTGTCTTTGCCGGCTGTAACATCACCGAAAACATAGCCATCGACGCGAATTCCGCCCCCTTGTGTTGCTGTGGCAAAAGAGTCTACACCTTCTCTGACAGTAATCTTTCCTTTTCTTGAAGCATCTGCGTAACTTCCGATGTATCCGGCAGAAATGACCCCATCATCAGAGGCTACGGCTCTTCCTTTTATGCCTTTCTTGACGCTGACAAGGCTTTCTTCACCTATTGAGAAGGCATCTCCCAAGACGGTCTCAAAAATCCCTACGCCTGAATTTTTGGCAGTAACATCGCCTTTAATTCTTATGCCGGGAGCGTTTAAAACTCCTTTGATTAAAAAATCGAGATTTAATAAAGGTTTTTCAACTTGCGGAGAATTTGCTTTTCTACCTGTTATTCCCAAAATTTTCTCTGCATCCAATTCGATTTTTCGCATACCTTCTTCAGAGGCTCTTTGAAATACATCGCTTGGTGCTTCGGCAAACATAGCTCGGGAAGTTTTTGCCGCTAAAAATTCTTTTAATCCTTTAGGGTCAAGGATTTTTATGGGATTATTGCGGACTGTGCCTATTTGCGGGGTTTTCATATTTTACCTTCTTTCTTTTGGGGTTAAAATTTTTCTTGAGTTCCGCCGGTACATTTTTTGAAAAACGCTGCAAAGTTTTTTTGAAGGCCTTTTTTGCTATGTGCAAAAATTGTCCCGCCGTTTATTTGCTCTTTGCCTTCGTTGATTGCAACAGGCAGCATTATATTTGATTGTTTTAGGGCCTTATTGACTCCTATACCTGTTATGGCGTTTATTTGATATTCACCTTCATTTGTTGCAATGAGTGATATTGGATTACCCTGTTCGCCTTTTTTGTAGTTTATAGGGAAAAGCGAATATACATTAAGCTGTTCGCCATTTTTGTTTAGAGGTATAACAGAAGCCAGATTCTTTTGGTATTCCCCTTCGTTCAGAGGGAAGGGAGAGACTAAGTTTGCCTGATTTTTGCCTTGGTTTTTGCTGAAAAATGAAAATAAATTAAACTGTCTGCCTTCTTTGGAGTTTGAAGCAGCAGCTGTTGCAAAGTTAAACTGCGTTCCCTTTGTATTAAATGGTAAAAATGAAAAAAAGTTCCACTGTTTTTTGCCTTCATTTTCAGGGATTAATGAAAATAAATTTCCTTGAGTTCCATCGCCTGAGTTTACAGGGTACTCAGCGAATAAATTTTTGTTTTTGCCGTAGTTTTCTGCTTGTTTTGCAAAAAAGGTATCTGCTTTGCCGTAGTTTTCAAGTTCCCCTGCGAGGGCTATATTTGCTTTGCCGTGGTTTATAACTTCGCATGCGATCATTATATCTGCGTCGCCGTGGTTTACGACTTTTTCTGCAAAGGCGGCTTTAATTTTGCCTTCGTTATAAGCTTCGCCTGCAGAAAATATTTTGGCTTTTGAACTTGACCAAGGGGCGACAAATTGTCCCGCTTTAAACAAAGATAGTCTTTTTCCGCCCATTTCGACGTTGTCAAAAATTGATGAAAGAGCCTTAAAGCGGCTGCCTTTTTCGAGTACAAGTTTTTCTGCATATTTTGGCATGCCTTCGCCTTTGGAGGCTTTCAGCCTGAAAGATGTATATCTTGGGATTCTCAATTCTGTATTTGATATCAAAAATTCGTCGACGACATTGGAATCGACAGTAAATCTTGGCAAAACATCCATTCCTAAAAACCTTGCGGGGGAATGTTTTTGCCCTATTATTTTTTGCAGTGCTTCTGCAGAATTGACTTTAGTTGCGAATATTTGCGGAATTTTCATGTTTTTTCTCTCTAATTTAATTATTTTGTTAAAAGAAATTATTTATTGACGAAGTTTTTACTGTTTATCCTTCGTTTTTAAATACTTGTTCGCCTTTTTCACTGCGATTACGTGTTTTAGGTTTTTCCCCGTAAAATACTTGTGTTCCTTTGTAGCAGTTACCCTCTCCCACATAGTTTCGGAAAGTTGCTTCTCCGCCAAAATTATCAGCTATTTGAACCTTTCCGTAACAATGGGCTTCGCCACCAAAGTTTGAGAGTCGGTATATTTTCCCTAAAAAATAGCCTTTTGCACCTTCTTGGTTGTCAACCATCCCAACATCTTTCCAAGTGAGAGCCCATCCTTTATTCTCCAAAATTTTTGCCCCTTCGATCGAAGCTTTGCCTTTTGGGGCAATATTAACAATGTTGAAAAATGAATTAAAGGCTCTTAAAGTCCCTTTGACCATAATATTTAGATAACTGCTGTTGTTCTTGCCTTTTATCAGCAATTCTTTCCCTTCAGGGATTGTAATTGATGCTTTTAGTAGCCCTGCATCTTCAAAAACTCTGCCTTTTATTTTGGCTGCTCCTCCTTGAGGACTTTGCAAGAATTTGTCTAAAGCAGCAGGGCTTCTAAGTCGTTTTGTAAAAAAGGTATCTTTTAAGATAGACCTTGCGAGGTCCAAGTTCGGGTGTCTTTCCAAAAATCTGGTCGTTAAATCCCTAGAAAGGCTTCTAACAGTAGGTCTATAGCTTGTTAAATGTGTAATCATCTTTTTTCCTCTTATTTTGGCATGTATTTGCATTAAACAGCATCAATATTTCGATTTGATATTTTTGAGAAAATTCTTTTACAAAAGTTTATATTCGGGTCAAAAACCTCGTTATTGCAGGGTTTGATGCTTTTACATAAGTGAAAGCACTTGCATCAAAACACGTCTCCTCGAATTTGCAGCTCCTCTTGTTTCTGAGGCAAAGCCGAAGATTACAAGGGAGGGTGCCCTTTAGGGTA
>Ga0066604_10001774_pt1 | contig 11493 bp, 3 predicted proteins | sample Higcelwee11metaG_FD_59501 | JGI IMG/M metagenome (GOLD analysis project Ga0066604, IMG submission 59501) | Freshwater pond sediment microbial communities from the University of Edinburgh, under environmental carbon perturbations - High... | ecosystem: Environmental > Aquatic > Freshwater > Pond... | reverse complement strand
AGCAGACTGATCTGCCAGACTCGTACCCCATGCCGTACCCGTGGATATAGGTATGCCCGCACCAGGATAGACCATGGCTCCACCTTCACCCGATATGACGATATTACCCGCACCGAGGACAGTCTCTCCGTTGACGGTCTTTATATTCGTCCCCGACACCAATGTTGCTTGCTTGGCGTTTAACTGCGTCTGTATGGCCGATGTGACCCCTACAAGATAGTTTATCTCTGTATAGGTTGTTAATGCCCCATCGAGGATATTTAACTCCGCGGCATTAGACGTTACTGCCGTACCGTTGATACGGAAGGGGCCGTAGAAGTTAGCATCCTTGGTGAAGTAGGTGCTATCCCGAAAGTTCACCTTCCTCCGCTCAAGCGACCACCCCGTCCCCGTCTGCCCATAGGCGAAGACCCCAACGGACAGCAGGGTTAATATGAAGAGTATCCTTCTCATGTCTGTTATATTATGCCGATATTGACGGTCTTCCCGCTCTCTGCCCCGATATAGACTATCGGACAAGGGAGCCACTGACCCGCACTACAGAACACCGATACAGGGGTTAACCCAGCTACGGACTTACCATTGAGCAGATAGTCCTCATGGCTTATCACCTCGAGGGTCAGGTCTTCTGCGGGCATAACCAAAAAGCCTCTGTCGAGTTTCGTGGTAGTACCCGTATATGCCGATGTTATCGCTTGGCTTAATACTTTCTTAACTGTGAAGGGTACTGATCCGCCCCCGCTACGATGTAAATTTCCCATTTCGTTATTGTTTTTGCAAAGTTACTCAAACCTCCTAATCGCCTAATTTCCCTTCTCTCTTGTAGATGCTCTCGGCCCTATCATCAGCCTTCTCCTTATACATCTGAAGTTTATAATCCCACCTCGTAGACTTCTTGCTAGTGGTAAGTGTTTTCTTGTCAGAAGCTATCTGCTCGGAAGTAGACTCCGTCAGATAAGACTTTATCAGTTTAGCATACTCCTCTGCCTTGATGCTATTGAATCGATACAACTCATCAGCATTGAGACGCTCCTTGTCTATGGTCTTACTGCTTGAATAAGGGAACACCGCCTCATGCTCAACCATCTTGCTCCATAGAGCCGTATCACTCTTCACTACGCCCCACTCAGTTATTTCAGACCCCGCTATCGTCTTGGCCTTACTCCACATCTTAGCCACATCCTCTTGCACACCAGTGGTCACAACCTCATCCTTGCCCACCTTCTTCTCCGCATACCTTGCGGCTACATTCTCCGCATCAGCACTATATTCAGTTATCATCTTGTCAAATAACTGCCCTGCTCTGAGAGTATATTGCTCCCACTCTTTCGGCTCTAGCTTGCGATAATCTATTCCACCCTCCGTCTCTATCTCCGTTGTTCTGTTAACGGGCATCTTCGGAAGAGCATTATACTTATCAAGGAACTCCACATTGGGATACTGCTCCTTCATGCTAAACCAGTTCGGATAGTTTAAGAGTTGGTTCTCTCCCGGGTAAGTCTTCTTGATATGCCCTAATACGTCATAGGAATATTGGGGATCAATCCTCTGTAACCCCAATGAGTACTTAATGGCGTTCTCTATGCCCTTGCTTGAGTATTGCTCGGGATCAAAGAACTTCCACGCCTGCTGAACGAAGGCCGTGTTCTGAGGTAATGGTTTAGCAAGAAATCCCAATTCCCTCTTAATTATCTCCTCCGTTAGGTATTGCACCCCACTCTTAGTGCCCAATACTTGGCCTGTAAGCACCTGAGTAGAGAGTTCCAATAGTTTCGCTCCGCCCTCCACGAAGGACATGTCTTTCACTATGAAAGCCGTGTTTGTCCCTGCCGTAGCAAGCATACCTATCGAGAATCTATTGAATATATCTTCCAATTCCTCGGGACGGGTATCCATGTCTATCGATTTTCCGTCCTTAGTCTCTTTCATCCTTATCTGGTCATTAAGGTTCCCTATGAGACCTAATGGTATAGCCAATGCGGGCATATACATGAAGGGGATAGAGGTAACCTTGCCATCCTTCCCTCTAAAATTGATTGAGTAGTTTTTAACATCTCTCTCGGCCTTGAAGTCTTTGCCTTGTGCCCCAACTATCCACACATCATCCTCCTCGTCATTGCCGAGTAATAATGCTGCTAGTGCAAGGAATGTGATCGTACCAAAGTACGCCCTACCCATCTGTTCCATGCGCTGCTTATCCCCCTCCATGGTCGCGGATGTGCTCTTGCCTAAATACTTCTTGGATAATCCCGATATAGAGAAGTCATTAGCCCTTGCAAACCCATAGACGGGAGTATAGTCGAGCATGTACTCAGCCACGTTCCCTACGATCCTGGTAAAGGGTATGAACACCTTAATGGCCATAGCAGCGGCCTTGCCTCCGATATTCTTCTCCATCAGTTTGGCAGTGGCATTCCCTATAGCATATGCCGTGGATGCGATTACGCCTCCTCTGTCCATAGTGAAGACACTAGTACGGGCTAACTCATTTGCCCCCACCATTGCCTCTTTAGCCTTGGCTACATTAGTCTCCTTCAGGAGGTCTTGAAACATCTTCTGCCTCTGAAGTTCATAGAGGCGTATCTTCCTTTGTGTTTCAGTTACTGACAGTCCACTCTTTTTAGAGTATTCAGCCGCCTCTTTCTCTATCTGATCCACGAGGATACTCTGATCCAAGAAGGCATTGCGGTAAAGATTCATTACCACCTTGGTGAGCTTAGTCCCCTTCAACCCTGTTATCTCTGCCTGATAGTCTATAAGTAACTTCATAAGGTAGTGATCCTCGAACATAGCAGTGGTCATCTTATCCTGTCCAAAGAGGTTTCTACCCGAATACTTAGCCCATGAGACAAGGTTGGGTATCTCCCGACCGAAGACCTTCCACTTCTTCATGTTCTCAAGATTCCCTACATGCACCTTATTACGGCTTACGGCTTCTATCGTGTACTTATCCCCGAAGCCTCCCTTACGCATTGTATCGAGGTACTGCTTGGCTCCCCTGCTAAGTCTGCCAAATGTAGCAGCCATGCCATAGAGGTTCGTAATAACATCAGCATTCCATTTACCTTGCTTGATATCGGTTATAACCTTAGAGAAGTTAAACGCATCCTCTATTTGTTTGGTGAGATAGTTACTCCCCACCGTACCAAGGTTTACGACAGATGTGGATATCCCCGACAGCATGCTTGCGTAGATCAGCTCTACCCATGTCTCCATAAATCTATTGGGAGCATCCTGGGGGTACATGGCACTCATTATTCTTAATAGATGGCGTGTAGCATCAGCCTCCCAGTACGTTCCTTTGTACTCATCTATGATACCCTGAAGAGTAACAAGTTCTTTGCCTTGCTCTTCGGTTATCTCCACGAACCCGAACTTGGCCGCAAACAGATTACGGAAGAACTCATCGGTCATGGCTCCCGCTCTGATAGCGGTACGCAACTTATCGAGGATTGTCCTTGCCTGTCTGTCTTGAGGCACCCTATCCGAACCCCACATGCGGGTCATGTACTTCTTCGCTGCTGCGTCTAACTTCTTATCGAACTCAGCGGTAACGACCTTCTCTATGGCTTGGGCATCGGCATCGTTGATCCCCGTCTCCCATGTCAACCTTTCGGCTAATGTCTGTCTTCTGCTCTGTGGATTCTCGAAGTGGTCTTTGACCACCTCTCTTATCGCTTTGTCAATAGACTTTTGTGCTTCGAGTTTACCAAGGTGCTGACGATAGCTTACACCGTCCTTGAACTCTATGTCAAATGCCTCATCAAGGTTCTCCAGGGCTACCCCAAGGGCATCCATATCTTCCTCGAGTAATACTTTGGCCTCGGACAGCTTCCTTACGCCTCCCTTGGTGATATACGTATCGAGGAAATCAATAAGCATAGCCCTCTCATTAGAAGTAAACCCTTCGGTCTGCATGAGCGGCATATTTCTCCACTTCTCCCTCAAGGCTTCTCTGTCCTTCTTGATGCTTGCAGCCCCCGTCTTGGGTCTCGCCTTCTTAACTAGATTCTCAAATGTAGTGCTGGATATAGTAACCGTGACGGCATCCTTAACCTCACCGCCTAACTCTTTATTCATCTCATCGAGAACCTCCCCGATGGTCTTCCCATTTATCTTACTCGGCTGTGCTGCTACAACGGCATTGTGTTTCTTCTGCATGCCCTTCATAAAGTTCAACAGACCCGCTGGTTGGAACATACCCCATGCTCTGAGGATATTCCCCGCCCTACCATAGTCCGTAGACTGTTTCCTTATAGCCTCTAAGAGGGAGTCTATGCTTTCGTAGGCATTTGTATCATCCGCATTGTTGGCTAGTCTCTCTGAATAGTGGTTAAGCAGAATTAACCTTGCCCCTTGTATGACATCCTCCGTGAGTTTCGGCGGAAGACCACTTGTCTTGGATAAGGTCTTGAATGCAGTCTCGATATCCCCATACCCTTCGATAACGGACATTGCCTCATCGATAGTGGTCTGCATGGCCTTGGTCTCGTACTTCTCCCTCGTAGCGTCAATGCGGTCTCTGAGGGTCACCATGGCATCGGTCTCTTCCGTAGCTTCCGAAGGCTCCCTGAGTGATCGTACATCCACCCCACGATAGCGAACCTTCTTCGGGGTCATGGCACGATACTTTCTGCTGCTCTTAACCCACCTTTCAGCTACCTTCTCTCTGCCCTCGGGGATATCCTCGGAAAGGAACTCCTTCATTATAGCATCTTGCAGGGCTTTGCCCGATAACTTGGGATCGGCCTTCTTGACCTTCTTTATCGCGTCATTGAGTTTGGCTTTTCTGCGCTCTTCCTTGGAGGCATTAGCTTCTTGATATAATTCATCCCCCGCTTCGGGGACTATCCCCTCGCGATAGAAGTTCTTAATGTCATCGATAATCTTCTGCTCATCCGTCCATTTCGGATACTCAACAGAGTTATTATTCAGATCAAGTATTATTTCCCCGTTGTACTTATTGATGAAGTTTCTTATCTCTCGGAACTGCTCGTTGGAGGGCATGGTATGCATGGCCATTCCCCTACTCTCGGGGCTGACTCTGATATTTCCCATGTCCATGAATGCTAACATTCCCGTGGAGTTAGACCCCACCCATTGACTCTCGGTGTCGTATTTCCCAAGGTTATACTCACCCATGAAATCATTAACCTCACGATGATCAAGGTTTCTGCTATTGCCCCACGCTCCTCTATCATTGCCAGAGAAGTCTAATTTATTCCCGCTGATGGTTAACCACCCTGTTACCTTCCAATCCTCTGTAGTGGGGAAGGCATTTAACGCATCCTTCTCGGCCTTGATAGCCATAGCATCAGAGAACTCCTCGTAAGGAGTATTGATCTCCTCTTGAAATAACGCTCCTTCGGCTTCTGGAGCTATCCCTAATTTGAGTTTAGCATTCGTAGTTGGCGTGACTTCTCCGTATATCTTCTTGACGATATCAGTCATACACCCACCCTTGGCCCTACATGTTATGCAAGTCCCCGTAGAACAACACTTAGTGGTTTCGGTCTTTAATGCCTCTTCGAGAGACTTAGAAGGTTCACTGCGTCTTATCTCGACCTTAGAGTTATGCTTTATGTAATCATTATGATATTGCGTCTCTAGGACATAATATTCCCTCTTTTCAAGTGGGATGATCTTGTTCAGTAACCCAAACAAGAAGGCATCATTCTTCATTGTCATCGGAGCCTCTGCAAGTCTTGCTTCAGGTGTTGCCCCACTCTTAACGCCAGTGTCATTAGTAACCACTCGCATAGCAACGGGTATCCCTGCGGCTTCGGCTTTTCTGAACTCGTTATATCTATTTAATATTTCCCCTTGAGAAAACCACCCCGAGTTAGAGAAGTGGATAATGAATAAGTCCTTATAAGGGAGTAATGCTTCATATTGTTCTTTGGTAACGGGAGCATAGGAGGCAGATATGAATACATTAGTTTGTTTAACCCCAAACTCCTTACACTTTTTCAGCCAATGTTCTGCTATCCCCGTAGCAAATAGATGAGAGTCATCTCCCACTTGCCCATGTCTTAAAAACTTCTTGGATGATTTAAGTTTAGCAACATTCTCGGGCTTGCTAAAGAACTTATCAATAGACTCCTTGGTAGCGAGATTAATGCCCCTCTTCTCCATCGGGACATAGCCCTCCTTCCCAATCCCTAATTGGATTCCTCCATATGTCTTCCTATTAGTCCAACATGAGCCATAACAATCCAAGTCTGGAAAACTATCGGGTACGAGGTTTTGATCCTTCGCCCTGTTAAGCCATCTAAGCCGCTCACAGTTTTCCGATAACTTGACGACCATTATATCTTTGAGCTTACCGCTTGTCTTGAGTTCCGTCAGCTTGGAGGCTCCGCTAATAACGCCCGCTGATTTATAGATGTTATCCCAAAATGACTTATTTGCCTCCGACTGATTAATAGCCTCTATCTCCTTCAGGATGTTATCTAGATTCTCGAAGTCAACATTAGAGTACCTGCCAAATATCTTCTCTCCCTCCGTAAGGGACATCTCATTCTCTACGGATTGGAATAGAGCATCACCTCCCATCTCATAGGTTATCTCCTTCTTAGGAGCGGCCTTCTTAGTCTCCTTCGCAGGCTTCGTCTCCATCCCTAATAGAGCATCAAACGTACTCTTGATCTTCGGGTCTAGTGCCTCAAACACCTTCGGGTCTTTGTAGATGGCCTTCATCCACTCCTTCAACTTATCGAAGGCTTCTTTAAGGGCTTGCGGGGCACTCTTTGGTAGTTTCCCATTACGGACATAGCCTTCAAAGGCACGGGCGAACTTCTCTTCAGCCCCAACATGCCATTTGCCATTCTTTACTCCAGCCCACTTCTCAACCTCCTTAAGTTTCCCCGCCCAGGTCTTATCCGCTGCCGCTAGTTCACCAAGGAGTTTTCTTCCCCTGTGCCCCGCTACCTCATGCAGAAGAGTAGATACATCCCCCTTCTTCATTAAAGTGACAACGTCTCTTCCTCCTATATCTTGGTACTGCCCCTTGATGGTTCTGCCCGCCATCTGCGCTTGTCTGGCCAGCACGGATGCCTTTGCCTCCCCTTCTACATCTATCGTGGCATAATAGTCCTCTTCTGTCTTACCCAAGGTCTGGGCAAAGACCTTGGCTTGTGCATCGAATACAGCAAGAGCAGCATCAGCTTGTTCGGGGGTGACGTTTGCTCCTACAGAGAGTATCTCTTGTCTTACCCGATCACGCTGCTTTAAGGGCATAGCCTTAATTTCCGCTCCCTCTTTTAAGGGTTCAGCCTTAACTTGTGCTGTTTCTGCACGGGTTGGGGTCGGCTTGATAAGTGATTTATCGAAAATATGATATTCAATTGCGGGTTCGCCCCCTTTATTTACCAAGGACTTATTAATCATATAAGTCCCATCATAGCCCTTCTTAGTGAGGAAGTCTACCCATACCTCTTCTGATTCGCCCGTAAATATCATAGACATATCATCGGAGTCAATCTCCCCGCCTTTCTCTACGCCACCTCTTTCCGGCCCTAACTCTTCTAAAAACTCCCTCCCTATTTTATCTCCCTCGGGACTCTTATATTCAAGAAGATTTAAGTTATTGGGGATAGTAAATTCTTGGACATCCGGTGAATATCGAGCGGCATTTTCCTTGGTGCTAGTTACAAACTTGCCCGCATGATATCCCCCATCTTCTTCTATACCCGATCTCATGCCGCGATATACAGTAATAGGAGCCTCAACGGCCTTGTCCGCCCCCTCTAGTATAGCCCCAGTATCGGCCACATCTCCCTCGGGTGGTACTTGGGTATCACTTTTGGTTTTTCCTTGAGATACAGAGGGTATATCAGGGGTAATTTGGGGTGTTTTGAATACCATATCCCCGTTCTCCTTAACCTCCATGTCAAACTCAGCCGCTAACTTCTGATGCACCTTCGGAATCTCCGTCTTGTTTATCCTTGATTCAGCGGGGCTGATGATGCCTTTATAACCCTCGGGCAGATTATTCAGTGCTTGTCTGTAGACCGCCGTGGCAAGGCCATTATTTTCCTCTCCCGTAGCCGTAGCAAGTTGTATCACCGACCAATACTTCTCTCCGTCCACTTCAACGGTATTCATGGTCAATGAACTTACTTCACTCCCCTTGTCATCTAAGACTCGTACTTTATCCTTACCCGACTTCCTGATTAATATCTCGGGGGTATAGGTATTGCCGTTCTTGCCGACAACCTTTTCTTCGAGAGTCTCGACCGTGGCGGTTGTCTCTATCGTTGGTTCAACTGCCTCCTCCGTAGTAGTAGCAGGGGGAGCCTCCGTAGTCTCAAGGGTAGCCTTGTCCTGTTCTTTTAATTTCTTCTCATACGCTTGTTGGCGTATCTGTCCAGGTAATCCGACAGTGGTGAATACCGCACCCGAAGCTGCACCGCTAGCAGCAGCGTCAACAACACCATAGTCGAGGGGTCTCTCGGGGTCTTCTCCCGTGATCCTTGCCGTGACGTTACTCCCGAATTGGTTAACAGCCTCCTCTAATCCCTCACCGACAGGGTTGGTATATATCCCCGCCTTCTTCCACATGGTGACAAGCCAGCTCTTAACGCCTTTCTTCACGGCTTCCTCGGCCACTTCTTTACCCGTAGTCTTATACAGGCTCTTGATTAACTTGCCATAGTTAGCAGAACCAAGTCTCTCGGTCAGTATCTCAAGACCTCCATTCAGAAGAGCATTGGACATCTTCTGATACTCCTTCATGTCCGTGTTCGCAGACAACTCATCATATTGAGCACTCGCACTATACGAACCGATAGCACCTAGCCCTACGCCCCCTCCGAACATTGCTCCGAGGGTCAAGGGGAGGGATTCTGCCGCTCCTAAGAAAGAAGCACCAACAGCCTTGTTATACTCCTTATTCTGAATATAAGTCTTAATACTCTCCTCGTACCTCGCGGATGACTGCCGTAACTCGTCAGCCTTCTTTTCAATATTCTGAAAGTCCTCAGTCTTCTCTATCTTATCCCATACGGAAGAGGCTATATTTACTACGCCATTAATCTCGGGTGGCTTGGCAAAGGGGATATGCTGAGAGACCTTCTCTGCCTTATCCTTTTTCATGCCGATGAGTTCAAGTTCCTTTTGAACTATCTTCCTCGGCACATCGAGAATCCTCTGGGCAAAGGTTAATTGTTTCGGGGTGGACGTAGCAATGTCTATCGCACCCGCTCCGATACGCTCCAATAAATCGCCTACGTAACTTTCTTTATCTTGTGGGGGCTGCGGTTTTTCGGGGGCTACCGAAGATTCTTCGGATGGCACTTCCGAGTATTCCACGGGCTTTTTTGAAATACCTTGAATAATCTCTGAAATATCTTCTGAAGATACTTTTTTTTTTATCCCTATGTAGTCACTGAATACGCCAAAGTCGGGATCAACATTCTTGATGTTCTGCGAAAGGAGATATTGATGTACCTTCCCCGCCTTTACATCATCACTCATCATAGTTCTAAACCCCTCCTCAGTATTAGGAAGGTTCTTTACACTCTGCGATGAGAGATACTGATATATTGTGCTTATTTTGTCTTCCATTATAATCCTATATCAACTAACCCTTTTCCCGTTTCTTTCCCTTCTCCCATAGGCACTATCTTGTCGCCTATCTTTATAGTCACGCCCTCTAATAGTTCAGGTGGCACTTCGCTTCTAGGCACAAGTATCTTCGACACACTCTTGAGATTGCCAACTCCCGAGGTGGGCTGTAACTCTACTATATCCTTATCTCTGGCATAGCCTACTACCTTTGCGTCTATTCTTATCCCCTTGGGAACCTCCACCTCTTCGCTCGTACCTAAGTCAGCATCAGTTATAACTGCCATTGCCGATGGGCCGAGAATGAAGTTCTGCGCTTGATCTACATAAGTCTTGTAATACTCCAAAGAGTCCCTTGTATCCGATAATGCGACAGTACCCTCTATTCTCGATGGTACTTGATAGGGAATGTTCTTATTCCCTCTACTTAGCGATGACCCCGAGCCGCTACCCGAAGGAGGATTAGTTGCCTTGGCATCTGTTCTCCTGTATTTCTGGCTATACTTATCCAAACCCCACTGCATGATAGGATTCTTCGCTATATCCGCCACGGTGTTACCGAAACTCTGAGCAAGAGAAACCTCCTCCTCGGTGACCTTCCCGTCCTTATTAGAGTCGAAGTACTTTACCTTTTCCTCATCAGGTGCATTAGCCCAAAAGTCCTGAACGAGGTCTTTGAGATAACCTTCATCCGACAGCACTAGGTTAAGAAGTCTCTGTCTCCCCGCTTCCGTACTCCCCGCAGCCGTTGTCTTGACTATCTGTCCATCCTTACCCTTGGCTCCAACGAACTCAGTAGCAGGCTTTGTTCTCCAATAGGCAGTCAGATCATCATCTATCGCCTTGAAGAGTCTCCCTCCTTTAGGCTGAAGTCCCGACTCATACTCGCCCGTGGAGTATAATTGAGCGGTAGCCTCGGTAAAGGCATTGCTATCATACTTTGAGGGGTTAGACCGATACATCTGCAACTCCTGAAGATACCTCTGCTGGTTTGCCCCCATCCTCTTCTGCCACCCCTCAAGGGCAAGACGGTCTTGCCGCATCTCGATCTCCTTATCCATGGTCAACTGCCCCTTGGACTTCTGCATCTCCTTTGCCCACTTGTTATTGAACTCTTGCTGTCTCTCAGCCTGTAGCTTCGTTGCTCCTTGAGAGATGAGCGTGACGGGGTCTACATCCATCATCTTCATAAAGGTATCCTTGTCCTTGAGAGCCTTATTAAGCTTCATGGTCTCTGCCCCGAGGACTTCGGAGTTGAGTTTCTCCGCAGACCTATTGACCTGTGAGTTATCGAGATAAACTGCGGTGTCCCTGCCCGTGCTAAGTATCGGTACGCTTGCCATTAGCGAGGATATTTCTGGTTATTGAACAGGAGATTATTACTCCCATAGATATTATAAGGAGTAAGAGGTTGGCTCTGCGGCATTGGCGTTTGATTCAGCCCCATCGGTGCGAAGTTATTCTGTCCCGGCATATAGTAACTCATAACAGAAGGATTAGGCGTATAACCCGACTCTCCTCCTGCATTAGCATAAGGATTCATTGCATTGAGCGCATTCATCTGCATCGCTCCTCCCATGAAGTTCATCCCTGCTCCCGCCATGTCTTGCATGCCTCCCCAGAGGTTAGACGCTCCCGCTTGCTTCTGCGACTGCAACTCGTTATACTTATACTGTGCGGGTAGCCATTGGTTGATCTCCCACTGCTTGTCTTGTGCCTGCGCCATGATCTGCTGTGCCTGTCCTAGTTCAGCCTGCCTCTGAGACTTAAAGTCAGCGAACTTGATACCGAGGTCTCTCACGGCATCCATCTGCTGACCATACAGCCCCGTGACAGCACCCAAGGCTTGTCCCGATGTCCCCGCATACTTCTCAGCAGCACGTTGACCAAAGGCTGTCTGTGCCCCTAGCTTATTTTCCACAAGCG
>Ga0066604_10001761_pt1 | contig 11554 bp, 10 predicted proteins | sample Higcelwee11metaG_FD_59501 | JGI IMG/M metagenome (GOLD analysis project Ga0066604, IMG submission 59501) | Freshwater pond sediment microbial communities from the University of Edinburgh, under environmental carbon perturbations - High... | ecosystem: Environmental > Aquatic > Freshwater > Pond... | reverse complement strand
ATCGGTGACCTTATCGGTGACCTTATCGGTGACCTTATCGGTGACCTTATCGGTGACCTTGAGTTTCGCCTTGAACAAGGTAACTCTGAATCCTTGAAACACTTCTTCAAATATGGTTTTTTTTAGACCATAGTCACTGCAAATATTTATGATCCGACGGATGCCGGAGCCATACCGTTCAATAAGCCCGATTTCTTTGAAGGCTTTGGCGATGAGTTTGTTGCGGGTTTGGGAAGTATAATTATCAGTAAGCAAATCTGCGATGGTGAGATTGCCGTAAAGCTTGCCGGGGTTGAAAAATTCAATTTTATCATCAAAAATCTTGATTATACTGTGACTGCTGTCGCGATAATCTCTGTGTACGATCATATTGATCACGATTTCACGTATAGCATCAATCGGATAATCAAAGCGTTCGGTGTGTTGCGGCTCTCCTGTGATTATATACTCGACCATCAGATGCTTTCTGATAAAAAACAGGATTTCGTCAACCTCGGAAAACAAGTCGGTATTGACCGAAATGCTGTCAATAATAGTGCTTGGACTTTTAAAACGCCCAACTTGAACATCGCTGATTGAGCAATAATCTTTCACAAAAAGCAAATACCCGCCAAACGTGAGCTGCTTCTTTCGAATAATTTCCAGTTTGGCCAGGAAATCCATCGGTGCAAGTGTTATTTGGGTCTGTGCGTGCTGTTCTATCCGGCTAATGAAACGATTGACTTTATCTAATGATATATGCTCAATGCCGTGATTGGGGTCAGGATAAAAATCCCAGCTACTGTTAATTGTCTTGAGATGCTCGTTCGCAATTTCATCCAGACTCATCAAATGATTGGAGTTGGTGATCCGTTTGAAATACTTTCCGCGTGTCGCCACAGGTTTGATAGGATATTCAGGGACGGAAAAGACAACAACCTTTTTGTCATTGATTTCGACCAACGTTGCATCGGGTATCAAGGCCGGTGATGTTTTGGTTTTGATCTCGTTAATCCAGTTCTGAATCGATTCGGAATTAATACTCACACCCGATAATTCATGCTTTTTGTTGATGCCTATCAAGACACTACCTCCGCTTGCATTGGCAAAAGCCACCAGGGTTTCAATGACTTCGGTATTGAAGTTCGTCTTGAATTCCAGGTTTTCACCCTCGCCAGCTTTAACTAACTTGTCTATGTCAATTGAGAGGCTCATATATTTGTTTTTGTTTGAAAGAGTATATGTCAAAACAATAATATGTACAGTTCAAATCAAACAGAATATAAATTCAAAATTTTCTCGAATTCTTTAATCCGTATATCATACCCATGCCTCTCGATACATGCCTGATGGCCTCTCTTGGTAATCTCCTCACGCTCTTGGTCATGGGCCAGATAATAACCTATTTTATCAAATAGATCATCATGATTACGAAACGTAATAATTTCTTCGCCGGGTTTGAACAGGCTGTCAACAAACTCATAGTCCTCGGTGATCAGCAAGGAATTGCACCCTGTCGCCTCAAACATCCTCATGTTGCCCGCAATGTTTCCCGCCACATCGATGTGAAAATTCAGTGAAATTTTAGATTCATTTAATAACCGGTACATCTTTAGGCCACAAACTTCGGACCGATAATATTGCTGAAGGGCCGATTTCACAAATGGCCAGATGGTTTTTTGAAGCCCATAACCATACAGTTCGAGGTTGAGGCCGTGACCGGATAAATATTCAAGCGCGCAAACCCTTTTTTTGTGAGTCTTTTTTGACAGACCGCCAATGAATAAAACATCTTTTGTCTTCCTGTTTTCAAGATGATGAACGATCTCACTGTCAAAGGCAACTTTCAGCAATTCTGCTTTCAATCCGTTTTTCCGAAAATCATCCACAAATCCGGAATGGGAGGATATAATGCATTTAATATGTGAAAAATCCAGATCACTTTTATACGGGCAGGAAATCCAGGCAAATATATTCCTGGTAATACCTGAAACCGCTTTTAAGAATTCCCCATAATAATCAAACATGCTGCCGATAAAGAAAACATCGGGGTTAAACGCCTCAATTTGCATGAGGACGACTTTTTTTTTATTCTTTTTACACGCAGTGATATTGATATTCCGTTCCCGCAGCCATTTGGCCTGGAGTTGATAATCATTGGCAATTATCAAGCGGGCATCGTGTCCAATTTTTTTAAAATAATTATAATAAGAACCGAATGATCCAAAATAATCGGCAAGCAAAACGTGCAGATGATCCTCGTAATTCAAATTGGAAAGGTCATTATGCTCATAAAAATCAGCAAGGTACTGCTCGTAATAATCCGCCAGTAATAAAATTTTCATAGCGTCAATGTTTTTGCTCTCTTTTTTTTAATCTTTGCTTAATTTTGACACAACAGTAAAAAGTCGTCACCCCGGCGCAGGCCGGGGTCCAGATAATTTATAACTGACCTAATATACTGGATTCAGGCCTTCACCGGAATGACGGAAGAGGCCGTTTTTCGACTTCGAGTCCGTCAATCTTTACCCGCTATAAAATCAACGATGCGGTCAGCAACCTCCTGGATCATCGTACCCGTTAATTCCGGATACATGGGTAGAGACAAAATTTTATGCTGATAATCAAAAGCCACCGGGAAATCTTCCGGTTTGTGTCCCAAATATTCATACGCTTTTAGAAACGGGAGGGGTGTCGGGTAATGGATACCTGTTGAAATGCCATACTTTTCAAGATATTTCTGCAACTCGTCGCGTCGGTCGGCGCGAATAACATAGAGATGAAAGACATGTTTTGCTTGGGGGTGAATTTTGGGGACCGCCACACCATCTATGGATTCAATGGCGTTATTGTACTCCAGAGCATGCGCATGCCGCAGCCGGTTCCATTCCAGAATATGGGGCAACTTCACGGACAAAATCGCCGCCTGAATGCCATCCATGCGGCTGTTAATCCCTTCGATCTCATGATGGTGTTTTTTTAAGGCCCCGTGATTTGCAAACATTCGGGCTTTGACGGCGAACGCATCGTCATTTGAGATAATGGCGCCCGCATCGCCATAAGCGCCTAAATTTTTGCCCGGAAAAAAACTGAAACTGCCGGCAATACCGAAAGTGCCCACCCGCCTGCCATTATATTCCGCAAAGTGGGCCTGGGCGCAGTCTTCTATGACATAAAGCTGATGTTTTTTTGCAATCTCTAAAATTTTATCCATCTCGGCCGGCTGCCCAAAAAGATGAACGGGGATGATTGCCTTTGTTTTTGAGGTGATTTTATCCTCAATTAGTGAGACGTCTATTGTATAATAATCAGGATGAATATCCACAAACACCGGCCGCGCCCCTGCCTGGGTGATGGTTTCTGAAGTGGAAATCCAGCTATTGGCCACTGTAATGACTTCATCACCAGGCCCTATACCCAGCGCTTTCAATGAAATATAGATGGCATCCGTTCCATTTGCACAACTGATGCAATGCTTCACGCCATAGGCAGCCGCATATTCTTCTTCAAACCGCTGGACATATTTGCCTTTAATAAAAGCTGTTTCATTGATCACATTTTGAATTGCCCGATCGATTTCAGGCTTGATTGACTGGTATTGCGCTTTAAGGTCTACAAAAGGGACTGTCATTTAATCATCTCCTGTCAAAGATTTGGATAAATTCGGGATTCAATAAATCCTTTGCTGAATTTAACATAATATCCGGATTCGATTGCTGCAAAAGTCGTCTGGCCCGGATGCCATTTAAAACCGCTATTGTTTTAAGGCCCAGTTCATTTCCGGTTTTGATATCGGTTTCGGTATCACCGATCATGAAATGACCGGAACCTTTTTTTCCCGACATATAATCTTGAATCAACCTATACTTTATTTTCCATCGGGGATATTGTTGCTCGCCAGAACTCAAAATATCTATAAAATATTGACTCAAGGATAACCTTTTTAATTCGTCATCCAGTGGTATGGATGAACTCCGCAGTGTGACGAGAATCAGTTTGAAACGCATTGAAAGGTATTCCAATGCCCGAATAACGCCTTCATGCACCTTATCTAAAGACAAATAATAATCGCTTTCTATCAGTGATATCCTTTTGTACTGATATTTCTCATAGAAAGCCTCTGCTCCCGTCAATTGTAGAATTTCATTTTCCGGCATGGCCTCGCATTTTGCCTGCCAGTAGGCTTCCTTCCCCAGGGCATCAAAGCCCGCATCATTTAAAATATCTTTATAAAGATTATAATATCTGTTACTTACATCTAAAATCGTGCCGTCTAAATCCCAGAAAAACAATTTTATCTCCGATAGTTATCAATGAGTAGCGGCTATCAGCAGACTGGAACAATAGCCGGGAAGCTCTTTGCCGACTTCATAGAGAGCATCAACAATTTTTCGATCCCAGGTTTCCATTTGACTGTGCGATAAAGGTTTCAACAAAATCCCGCCAATATGAACAGGTTTAAAGCCTGCATTTCGAAATTCATTTTCAAGAGTTATGATATCATATACTCGTTTGTGTCCTTTTTCCAAATCAGCCGGGGTTAATTTATAAAAATCCTCAATCACCCCCATGTATTTTCCGATTCGTTTATGCAAACCCAATGCGTTTGGGACAGTCATAACCACCATCCCCTCTCTGGCAAGCAGCATTTTAACTTTTCCCAAAAAACGTAAGGGATTTTCTATATGCTCAAGAAGATTGGTGCTGGCAATAAAATCAAATGGCTGGCTTGAGTGAAAATCCTCAATAAGGGTCAGTTTATATTCAATGTTTTTCGCATTATTTTTTTCTTTTGCCTTCTGGATTTTCAAGGCAGACCCGTCGATACCGACCACCTGTTCAAAATCGCCTGCCAACGCCCTGGTTAATGTCCCCACTCCGCATCCGATATCCAGCATCGTTTTGCCTTGGATGAATTTGCGAACCTCGTTAATTTTATATTCCATCAGTGTGGATTCAAATCCAATGTCTTCCGAATAAGTCATTGCTATTGAATCAAGATGACCGGAGTTGTCCATGGATGGCCTTAAATATTGGGTTTTGGTCAATCGGCAATTATTTCTTGGAGCACATTAAAGCATATTCTTTAAGACGTGAAAAAAAATATTCCTCTTCAGATGTCACACACGAATAGCTGAGATTTAAGGATGCCGCGCGAATCATTTTTTCCAAATCATAATTCCGTATCTTAAACCCTTCATAGGTGACAATACCGGTCAAATTCAAATCTGCGACAATCTTGCGGGCTGTATCTTCAACGTGGATATACTCGCGCAAATCATTATTGTGAATTGCGCATTTTCCGCCCCGGCAATATCTCTCAAACAATAAAGGGATGAGCTTAAGCTGCCTCTGCTCAGGCCCGAACACGCTTGGAAGTCTTATGATTAGATAATCCATTTGGTTTTGAACAAATTTTTCAGCTTCAAGTTTCGTTTTCGCATACTCTGATAATTGGCTCCGCAGAACGTCCGTGGTGGAAATATAAACCATTTTTGCTTTGGGATAAGCTTCCAAAAGGTTTCTTGTCCCCTGGGCATTCACATCATGCAAATCATCCGCGAAGTGGGACTGACGGTGCGTTATAAGCGATGCCAGATGGATGATCACATCGAATATTTCTTTTGGGAACGTACTTTTATCTCTTACATCGCCCGCGAAGGGAACAGCTTTATATTTTGCCGCTTTGAGTTCTTTCATGACCCATTTGCCGATGAAGCCATGCGCACCTGTAACAAGCACTTTCACAAAATTTCCTTCAATAACTGCTTAAATTCATCTTCTTTTGCCGTGATCTCGTTTTCATGCAATAACACCGGAACCACGTCGATACCCCGAATCCAATACATATCCGGCTTACAAGGATTCAGCACATCATACGGCCCTGTATATTCGCCCATCGCCAACTGGACAAGAATTTCCGGCATATTACAGCCTGTTCTGGTAATAAAATGATGCGTTGTAAAAAATTTGGCGATATTGATCTCGGTTGGATTGGGCACGCCGTTTTTGTCATATGTAAAATCCACGCTAAAAATGCCATGGGGAGTTTTATCCGCTGCTTTAATACATTTGATAGCCAACTCATCCAACCCCGGATCAGAAACCGTAACCCCGGTTCCGGTTAATCCCGTAACACCGGACTGGGCTCTGTTGCCAAACGCCCAATACAGCCTTTTACGGCCCTGAGCCACCACCAGTCTCCCGTTGCTCCATACGGATTGCCAGGTCACTGTATCGCTTTCCAAATGCTCTGCTGCGATTGTTTTGCCCCAGATATTTCTTGCATTAATGTGCGCCAGGGCCATTTCGTAGGTTGGTCTTGAAAGGGCACCTTTCCCCGCCGCCCCGACGGTTTCCCGTATCCAGATGTTTTCTCCAAACCTTGAAAAGGCTTTTTTCAAATCGTCTTCATCAAAAATATCAATTGTTTCTGGAACTTTAATACCCGCCTGTTTCCACACTTTAGCGGACTTTCCTTTATCTCTTAGAAGTTCGATCGTATCCTGCGATGGCATAAATAATTTACATCCCGTAGCGGATATTTCATCCCTGTGCCGACCAATGGTGAAGGCCTCGATCTCCGGCTGGGAATGTAAAAAATTTATATTTTCCTTTTTAATAAGATACTTGATAAAAGGAATATAGCTGGGATCGGTGGCGCGGGGACAAAGAAATGCCCTGTCAACTTCTGCTCTGTAAATATTGTATTTATCGCAATCAGTACCAATGATGTAATATTTTTTACCCGTGGGGTCCGCGTCCCTCAGACTTCTGGTAAAACTCAAGGTTGAGGGGCCGCCGCAGGCGGTTGCTAAAATTCTCACCATATTATCACCTTAAAAATTATTTTGGGGTTCCATTTAATATTTGTTGGGCCTTTTCTAAAATATCCACAACCGCAAGCCCGTTCTCACCACTCGTCACTGGAACCTGACCATTCTTAATGCAGTCAATAAAATGCTTGCACTCAAGGCCCAATGGCTCTTTAAAATCAACCTTTGGGATGTAGATATCACCCGAACGCTGCATCAGTTGGAATTGCCCAAAGCTTTCAATGTCCGGCAATTCTCTGATAATATGCTTCTTGTCGATCCCCTTATCAAAAATGACGAGTTTAGCGTCCGCCGATGCATCATCATAAACCAGCATCTTTTTACTGCCCACAATCACCATCTTCCTGGTTTTGCTTGGATCCAGCCAACTGACATGAATGTGAGCAGCCCGTCCGGAAGGGAAATCCAGATCCATGAATACGACATCTTCAATTCCATCCTGCAGAAACGTGAGCCCTTTTGCCGATATATGGGAAGGCTTTTCGCCCAGCCAGTATAGAATAATAGAAATATCATGAGGGGCCAGGTTCCACATGGCATTGACATCCTGCCTCACCCGGCCGAGGTTTAGACGCTGGGAAAGTATATAATAGATATCGCCCAGATCGCCGCTGTCGATGTATTCCTTGGCTTTAATAACCGCGGCATTGAAAAGGAAGGTATGCCCCACCATCAATATCTTTTGCTTTTCTTTGGCGATGGCAATCAGATCACCCGCTTCTATGGAATTCATGGCAAGGGGCTTTTCAACCATCACATGCTTGCCGGAAAGCAGCGCCCTTTTTGCAATTTCATAATGGGAAAATGCCGGCGTCGCGACAACAACAGCATCGATAACCGGATTCTTCATCACCTCATCAGCCAATTGCGTGGTTTTTATTGCTGGATACTGCTTTTTTATCTTATCCAGCCTGACTGCATCCAGATCACATACCGTAAAATCAGTTACATCATCCAGTTGAACAAAATTCCGAATCAGATTGGGCCCCCAGTAACCGGCGCCGAGTTGCGCAATGTGCAGGTTTGGCATAATAATAATTTCCTTTTATTTAAGATAGTTGAATATAATTGCAAAATTTGTTTTATTCATTGTTCCTACTTCATAATTCAGACCTAAATAGCTACAATTTTGTTCAATAAAAACCTTCCATCCCTCTGGACTCCAAAAATTTATATGGCCGTCGAATGTATCATGCCGACCATCTGGTACAGTAACCAATATTTTCCCATGGATAGAACACATTTTACAAATATTCTTTAAAGCCTTATCTGGATATAAAAGATGCTCAAGCACTTCCAGGCAATAAATAATATCAAATTGATTAGTTATGCAAATTTCATTGTATATATCGTGTTGAATTAAGGTTGCGGTAGGGATAATATTTTTTGCAATTTTTATCGCAGCTTCAGAAAATTCCAGCCCGAATAAATTAGCCCTGATATCGTTTTTATTTAAATACTCTTCTAAGGCCAACAGAAAATGCCCTGTCCCACATCCAACATCAGCAATTGCTTTACCATCAAAATCAAATAGCTTTTCTTCGGATAGCTTTACAATTTTTTGATAAAAATTTATTCTTTCTGGGGTTAAATATTGTCGAACGATCTCTGAATCAGAATAAAAAACATTAAGTTGCTCTTTTGTATTATGAAGTATTGGCGACTTGATTATTAATCCTTGAGCATTTGGTGGCATTACTCTGATTATTTGATACCCTAACAAATTGAAAAATTTTTGAATGCATCTTCTTAAAATAAACAACAATGTACCCACCCTCTTTAACCTTTTAAATTTTATTCAAAATACATATAGTTGTGTCGTTTATGTAGGTCTGCTAATTTGAAATATTTTTGAATCTAATATTAATTTCTCAAAATTAACAAAACCGGAAAAAGGAGACTTTTGAAATACATCTTTAAACTAACCCGAATTGTTTCTGAAAAAAATGCCATGATAAAATTGGTAATTGTAGCTGCAAAAAGCGACGCAACAACAGCACCCATCGCCCCATATTTTGGAATTAAAATCAAATTAGCCGCCACGTTTATTAATGTTGCAACTATATTGAAATAAAGCCCAATAGTTAACTTATTTTCCGCAAGAATCCAGTGCTGCCTGGCGACATTTAAAAACACCCAACAGCCAAGCCATATCTGAATCGCAAAAATATTTGCGGATTCAACATATTGGGCGCCCAGCAAGGTGGAAACAATAAACCCGGAAAAAAATGTCACGATAATCGCAATGCCTATCGCCATCCAGAGCAGCAGATTGTATAAGTATTGAATTCTGTTAAGATAGAGTACCTTATCCATTTGTTTTGCCCGAATAATGGCGGGCAAAAGGGTCTGGCATACCACCATTGGAACAACGTACCAGATTTCCGTTAATCGCACTGCGGCTGAATAAATTCCCACTTCATAATTATTGGTCATGGTTTTAAGCATCACCTGATCGACCCGCATGTAAACCATTACCATGAGGCTTTGCAGCGCAAGCGGCCAGCCGTCTTTCAGTAATGTTTTGACTTGAGAAAATTCAAATTTCCATGCGGCAAAACGGCCTCCATAAATACGGTAGGCGATGACCATGCCAACCGCAGCGAGTAAAAAATTAAAGGAAATCGCAAACCCAAAAAAAAGCAGCCCCGCTCCCAAAAATACCAGCGCAAGCCGAAACAACGAAGCGATGAGTGCGGCGATGTTATTCGCAATGACTGTATATTTTGAAAGCACCTGTGACCGGAACCAAAAATCTATTACCCCCAAGGATTGAAACACAGCTCCGCCGGCAATGATAATTACAAGATATAGAGAAATAGGGTCCTTCGTATCCATAAAATATTGGGCGATCCCGGCAAATACAACCAATAAAAAAGAACCGCATAATTTAAGGTAAAATGAAGTGCCCAAAAGAACGCCTGTTGCATCCGGTTTGGCAATTATTTCCCGGACAACCACAGAATCCAACCCAAGGCCCGCCAATGGGCTGAACAAAGCGACAAATGCCATCGCATAATTTAAAAGGCCAAAACGGTCAGGCCCCAGATACCGGGCCACAAAGATACCGATAACAAGACCCAGCCCCATATTAAAAAATTTTTCAAAGAATAACCAACCGATATTGCTAATAATTTTTTTTAAACCCGTATGGCCTGCAAATCTGCGGACCAAAAAAGAGGGTAAAAAATCAACGATGCTTTTCTGTTTAAGAAATGGCATGGGTGTCATCTGCCTGGGGCTTTTCGTCACCGGTTTGCCACAGGAGGAGTTTGGGCTGGCGCTCAAAATTGTGAAAAAAATCTTTAAGCTCGTCCTGATTTAAAACAAGACATCGTATTTTTCGATTAATATACCGTTCTGTTTTTCTGCTCAGATCCTCCAAGTGATAACGGTCAATATTCCCGACAAGAAGCAGGTCAATGACGCCGGTGTCCTTTCCCTCGGCGTAATCACCGATGAGATAAGCGCCTTCAATCGCACCCAGCCGGTTGACGATGCCATCAATCACGCCATCAATTCCCATGACCTTGCGGACCATGGATGTGAGTTCAGGTAAAAGCGGATGTTTGCGGTTCGCCTCATAATATATCTGCCGCCCTTCTCTATTTGAATTCAGCAGTTTTGCGTTTGTCAATTGATTGAGTTCTTCCCGAACAGCGTTTGAGGATATATGGAATTCCCTGGACAACTCCCGCAAATAGGCTTTGGTTCCGACGTTTAAAAAAAACCGCAGCAAAAGTTTTATCCGGGTTTTAGATGTAATCAGGCCTGTAAACAAATCACTCAAAATCCCATTCCTTTTATGAGCAGTTTCTCTGTTCATAACAAAGCAAAAAAAACCTGTCAATTTTATTTTTGCTCCTGTTATTTTTAGTTCTGGCTATTGGGAGTTCAACAAAAAAAATGCCCGATATGACCCCCAAAGGTCATATCGGGCATGTAATAAATTTTAAAACAAAAAAGTCAGGGAAAAAATCCTATTTAAAACTTTGCCACAGGCTCTCTATTTGCGCGCTGGTCAATTCCGCGTCAAATATGATGACATCGTCGATCTGGCCATTAAAATACCAAAATTGAGCCATTTCCAGCAAATAATGACTGCCGATGAAGCCGGATCTCGTATCCCCGGTCCCAATGGGTTGCCCTGGCGGGACATCGATCTGTGCCATCAAAACGCCATCCACATAAATAGACTTCTTTCCTCCCGCGCCATAAGTGGCACAGAGAAAATGCCAGGCATTATCGTTATAGGCGTCTTTAGTTTCAATGGGGTAGGTAAAATCCCAATCCGTTAAGCCGCTATTCGTATGGAAAACTACATGTCCAGCATTATTAATCAATATTTGATAATAATTGCTTCCATCAAAATCAACAATTCTTCCCCAATACTCATTTGAACCGGGATCATAACCCGTCTTAAACCATGAACAAACCGTAATCTCGTCGATATGGTCTGAATACGCCCCGGCGTCGGTGCCATAATACAAATCCTCTAAAGCAATATAATCGCTCTTCCCATTAAAGGAATAAGCACTGTTTGCTTTTCCAAACCGGTCAGCAGTCAGCGTCGCACCGGAGACCTTACCGTCATACCCGTTCCCGGTCATGTCATCCGCATTCCCATTAAACGGATAATACGCGATGGGGGCGGGCAACTGAACCCTTTCGACTTTGACGGGAATCGTTCGAAATACGGGATTGCCTGTGTCCTCGATGCGCAGACTGGTGGTTCCCGG
>Ga0066604_10001750_pt1 | contig 11588 bp, 12 predicted proteins | sample Higcelwee11metaG_FD_59501 | JGI IMG/M metagenome (GOLD analysis project Ga0066604, IMG submission 59501) | Freshwater pond sediment microbial communities from the University of Edinburgh, under environmental carbon perturbations - High... | ecosystem: Environmental > Aquatic > Freshwater > Pond... | reverse complement strand
CCTGGCTCGCCGCCGCGTCCCCCGAGCACGGCTCCTGGGCCTTCGTCTGGAAGGCGCTCTGGGAGGTGCGCTCGGCCGACGCTTCTCTCACCGCCACTGCGGAGACCTGGCTCGCCGCGGCGCCCCCCGAGCACGGCTCCTGGGGGTACGTCTGGAAGGCGCTCTGGGAGGTGCGCCCTGCCGACGCGTCCCTCGCCGCCATTGCGGAGACCTGGCTCGCGGCGGCGCCCCCCGGGCACGGCTCCTGGGCCTATGTATGGCTCGATCTCTGGATTAGATCCCCCGAGGATGGGTTCCTACGGCGCGTCGGTGTGGGTTGGCTCGCTAACGCGCCGGCGAACCAGCCCAGGGTGAACCAAGTTCGGACCATCCTGGCTGTCCGTCCACCCCCCCCCGATCTCGTCGGAACTACGCATTTCTGCATCGCAGCTGGCCTGCACCGAAAAGGCGTGTCGCTGCGCACCGAATGCCTGAAGATTCCGCTGTGGATGGAGCACGCCGCGGCCGCGTCGCTTTGTCTCGACACGCGCGCCGATATCAGGCAGTGGCGTGGCGAACTCGTGGTGACGCGGGTGGATAGCACCACGGTGTGGGCCGCCCCACCCTGCTGGGCGCTGGCTCCGACCTTCATCGGGGCGAGGACCACCGGCTACATCTCGGGCATTGTCGACTACGGGCTGTTCGTGTCGACTCCGTCGGGAACGGGGCTGCTACACATCAGCAAGATCCCCGGGCTGGAGTGCGGCGATACCCACAGCCAGTTCTGTCTCGGCGAGTGGGTTGGGGTGTCCGTGATCGCCGTGGATCAAGCGAGCGGAAAGCTCGCGCTCTCCCTGTGCGACACTGGATCTGCCTGAGCCCTGCACGGTTGCTGGGCGTGCGCACAAGAACCGAGGCACCGGCGGCGGACCAATTGTGGGTCGACCGTTAGACAATCTCGTGTCCAGCGCTTGCAGGATTCTTAGTGGTGACCTATCCGACGGCTTGTAGGATTCGAGCCGCACCCGAGAAAATGCCGTCGAGCCTCGCGACTCTGACGGGCCTCTCGCTGGATGGTCGGCTCACCTGGATGAACTTCGAACGTTTGCGGCGTATCCAAGGGGGTGGGGCGAGCGAGAGATCAGGTCGTTGGAGGGGGTCTTGGGGGCGGAGTTGCATCCCAACACGAGGGTCAGGGCGCGATGGCTGGCGCCTTCCGGCTGAGCCCCTCCGCGATCTCCCGATGCGTCGACTCGTCGCCGACCTCGCCCGGCGGGATCACGACGCCGTGGAGCTGCGCCCGGAGGTCTCGAGGTCGAGCGACCCGCCCACCTCGGGGTGCTCTTCGCGCACCAGGCACACAAAACGCTCGGCGTAGAGCGACTCGCCGCAAAGGCCAGGCAGGTCGGCGAGCAGGGCGGCGACCACGAGGTCCACGTCGCCCTCTGCGAGCGCGGCTGCGTCCACGAGCCCCAGCGAGGCGCCCCACCGCCGGACCGGGCGCACCTTGAGGTCGATCTTGGGCGCCTCCTTCGTGGGGATGCGCACGATCCCGGGCAGCAGGAGGGGGCTGCTGAAGACGGGCGCGAGCACGACGAAGCCGCGCTCCGCCGTGGTCGGATCGAGGTCGAGCCGGCCGGAGACCGCGCGCTGAAGGTCGCCCAGCGCGTCGGCCACCCGCCGTGGGCTCGAACCTCCAGAGCTAAAGCGCCCCCTCGGGAGCCAGAGTTCTCCGAGGGGCTGCCCAACGGGCTCGGGGTCGCAAGAATCGCCCTCCGGCCGCGCTCGCAGCGCCCGCGCCGGGGCCTTCTCGGTCATTATCGGGCGGGTCGAACGACTCACGACCGCCATTCCACTCTCCCAGTCATCAGTCCTCTGCCTCCAGCCCGTCTAATCCCGCTCCAACGTCACGATTAGGTTCCCTCATGCTCAGGAGGCAACCATGAACCCACGACTGCTCCCGCTCCTCGCCCTCTCCACCTTCGCCTGCACCGGCGAGACCGACCCCGCCGAGGTCCAGGTCTTCTCCGCGTGCGAAGGCCGCGACTTCACCGTCACCGAGCCCAAGGAGGGCTCGCCGTGGACACCCAACGCCGTCACCCTGGTCTCCGACCAGCTCGCCGAGGGCGTCTTCGCGGTCTACGACAGCAACGCCGCGACCCACGAGCCCGCCGGCCTGGCGCTCGCAACCTCGGGTGGCTTCGTGATCGGCGACGACGGCGTGCTGCTGGTCGAGACGATGATCAACCGCCAGCTGCTCTGCCAGGTCTACGAGCTGGTGCGCGCGCAGACCGACAAGCCGTTGCTCTACGCGATCAACACCAGCTACCACGGCGACCACAGCTACGGGAACACCTTCCTCCCCGAATCGGTGCAGGTGGTGCAGCACGAGCGCACCGCAGCGTTCGTCGCCACCCACTTCGCCGAGGACGTCGCGTTCATGGAGAGCAACTTCGGCGCCGACCAGGGCATCGGCGAGGCCGAGCTGATCACGCCCGACATCGAGGTGGACGACGCAGGCTGGTCGATCGACCTCGGCGGCGTGACCGTCGAGGCGCAGTACCGCGGCTTCGCGCAGACCGACGGCGACCTGTTCGTCTATGTCCCCGATGCCGGTGTGCTCTGGGCCGGCAACCCGCTCATCGCCGCCGAGCCCGCGATCCCCTGGCTGCTCGACGGGCACGCCCACGACGTCAGCGAGACTCTGGCGGCGGTGCAGGCCTCGCTTCCTGCCGGCACGATCGTCGTGCCCGGACACGGCCGCCCGGCGACGCCCAGCGCGTTCTCGTTCTCGGTGGACTACCTCAACACGATGATCGCGGAGGTCCAGACAAGCGTAGACGCGGGCGCTACTCTGGAGGAGACGCAGGCGGCGGTGCTCATGGAGGACTACCAGGGCTACGCGCTGTGGGACTGGTTGCACACCTGGGTCAACGTCCCGGCGGCCCACGCCGAGCTCAGCGAGTGAGGGTGACGGGTGAGTCGGCTGCTTGAGATCGAGGTCTTCGTGAACGTCGCGGAGCGAGGCAGCTTCGCGGCGGCGGCAGCGGCGCTCGGGCTGTCCAGCTCGTACGCCAGCAAGCTGGTCTCGCGCCTGGAGCAGCGCCTCGGCGTGCGGCTGCTCCACCGCACGACGCGCCGGCACACCCTCACCACCCAGGGAGAGCGGTACCTCGCCGACTGCCAGGAGGCGCTGGGCCTGCTCGACCGCTCCGACGCGCGTGTGCTGGAGGCCGCCGAGGTGGTGCGCGGCGAGCTGCGGGTGACCGCGGCGACCGGCCTCGGGCTCGGCCTGCTCGCCGAGGTGTTCAACCGGTTCGCGCTGGCCCACCCCGAGGTCCGGTTGAGCGTCGCCTACCTCGACCGCTTCGTTGATCTGATCGGCGAGCGCTTCGATCTCGCGGTGCGCGTCGGCGAGCTGCCCGACAGCGGCCTGCACGCCCGCCGCCTGGGCGCCTACCCCCGCCGCCTCGTCGCGAGCCCGGCGCTGACGACCTCGCTGGGCCCTCTCCTCCACCCCGACGCGCTGCGCGGCGCGCCCGCGGTGGTCTACTCCGGCGACGCCCGGCCCTCGGAGTGGACGCTGCGATCGGGCGAGCAGTCCATCACGGTGCCCGTGGAGCGCCGCGCGGAGTGCAACAGCGGCCGGGCGGTGGCGCTCGCGGCGGCGGCCGGGCTGGGTGTGGCGTTCTTGCCGAGCTTTCACACCTGCGACCTGGAGCGCTCGGGGCGGCTGGTGCGGCTGCTGCCGGACTGGGGGACGAGCGTGCCGGTGCACGTGGTCTTCCCGACCGCGCGGCAGCTGCCGCTGCGGGTGCGGCTGTTGATCGATCATGTGGTGGCGGAGATGGCGGAGGTGGCGGTGTCGTAGGCTCGGCGGTCCGCCCGGCGGACCGCGGCGCCATGGAGGTGCGCTCGGAGGTCTCTCCAGGGCGTTGGAGGGGGTTTTGGGGGCGAGGTAGCCCCCAGAGGCGAGGGTCAGGGCGCGATGGCTAGCGCCTTCCTGTTGAGCCCGTCCGCGAACTCCCGGTGCGCCGGCTCATCGCCGACCTCGCCCTGCGGAAACACCCCCCGTGGAGCTATGCCCCTTGGGGCGCCAGCGCTGCAGAAGCACACCCCAGCGGTGCTCGTCGTAGGTCCCGCCGAAGAGGGGGGAGCGCGATCGATCCTTGGACGCTCGTTGGCGAGCAGGACATCCCACTGAATCCCGGCTCCTCAACGGTGGCGATGGGCGCCTAGCGAGACTACAATCCACGAATGGAACCCTCCTTCGATGAGATGACCAAGGCCGAGCGCATCCTCTACGTGCAGGATCTGTGGGATCGCATCGCGGCCGACCCCGAACCCTTGTCCCTCTCGGCGGCTCAGCTCGCCGAGGCCCGTCGTCGGTTGGCTGATCGCGAGGCGCACCCCGAGGCCGCGATCCCCTGGAGCGTGGCCCGTGAGCAGGTTCGGGCTCGACGGTGACCCTCCCGCTCCGGATTCGCGCAGAGGCAAACGCGGAGCTGAACGCGGCGTGGAATTGGTACGAGGATCAGCGCGAGGGGCTCGGCGATGATCTGCTCGGGTGCGTAGACGCCGCCGTCGCCAGAGCGCCGGACAGCTATCCCCGCGTCGACGGCACCCTCCGGCGTGCGGTCGTCCGTCGTTTCCCCTACCTCGTGTTGTTCCGCGAGTATCCCGAGTAAATCGCGATCCTCGCGGTGTTTCACACGAGCCGGAACCCCGACGAGGCCCGGGGTCGGGGCTGATGCAGCGTCAGGCGCCCCACGAGCCCGATAGCCCTTCGCGCCAGAGGCAAAGAAGGAACGTCGAGCCTCGCGACTTGGGCGGGCCTCTCGATCGATGGTCGGGATGGCCGAATGGTCATCGAACTTTCTGGCTGGACCCGAAGGGCTGGGGCACCGAGAAGATGCTGGCCTTTGAGGGGCAGTTCAGTCCGAAACCGGAGGCTCCGCAGGCTCCAGTGTAGCCCGCGGCGAGGCGGCCGTCGAGCCCGCACGCTCGCTCGCGCTACAGGGCCCACCGCCAGGAAGAGCGGTAAATCGACATCCCGCCTTGGGCCTTCCAGGTCATCGCCTCCCACAGCGCACGACCGTCGGTGTACTTCTTCACGGATTCGTTCAGGTTGCCGAACACGTCGCTCGTGATCCAGAGGGGGTAGTCTCCCTCGCGCAGCGACGCGAGCTTGGCGGCCAGGTTGGCAGCGCGCCCAACCCATACAAGGTCGTTCGCACCCCGAACCCCCGTGCGGGCGACATAGAGATCGCTGGTGTCGATGCCAACGCCGTGCTTCAAGGTGAATGTCGGCTCCGATGGGTAGCACTCCTTCAGCTTCGGGTTGAGTATGTTCACCACGGCGTGGTTGATGCCGAGGGCTGCGCGCACGGCGTTCGAGTTCTTGGTGTCTCCGAGGAACACAGCCATTACGCGATCACCGTCGAATGCGGTGATCTCGCCGCCCTTGTCCTTGATAATGCGGCAGGCGGCGCTCAGGTACACCTTGAACACCTCGGCTGCAAAGCTGGCCTTGCGACCCTGCACGAGTCCGGTGGAGTCGGCCATGTCCGCGTAAAGGACCGTTCCCGTGAGCTTCACGGCGTCGTTGGCGAGTTTCAACTCCGAGGTGTCCGGCACCTTCTGGCCGTCGCGAGTCGTCCAAGCCTCCTTGAGTATCTTGACCGTTTCTGCCGATAGGTCATCGTAGAGTGCCATTATCTGCTCCTGAGTCGCGTCGCGATTGACCGAAAGTGAGATGCCGCTGGGCCGATCCTCGAACCGAGGGTCGCCGGATCACCCGGCTGGATGTCGAGCGGCTGCACGCCAAGAAGGTCCGAGGGCAAGCGCATGGCGGGTGCCGAACTCCGCGTCTTCACCATGAATACCCGGTCCCGTCCCAGCGCCCCGATCATCAGGCCCAGTTCGAAGATCACGTTGTCGCGTGGAGCCGCGACCGTCGTAGCCGTGGCGCCCGCGAGCAAGTCGTCGGGCGTTACCACGAAAAGTGCAAAGTCGACCACCTCAAGTTGCGCTACCAGGCTCTCAATCGGTGTCTTCCCGGCTGGAAAGACACCGTCGTCGCACCAGAGGCGGGTAACCCAGGAGTCGAACGCGAAGGCGACCTGCAGCGCCCGCGCCAGTGCCAGGCCCTCAGCCGAGGAGCACGACCCGACGAAGACGATGGGGGTTTCGTTTCTGGGACGGACGTGACCGTTGCGCTGCCGAAGCCGAGAGCCGAGTTCCACGGCCAACGCACGCCACATCCGAGGATACGCCTCTGCTAACGCTTCGAATTCTGGCTCGCTTACCTTGGCGACGACGCAGTCCAAGCGGGCTCGCACGCTCGCAGAGCGCCTCTGCGTCGGGTCGATCATCGCCATCTCCCCGACGTGCTGGCCTGCGGAACGAAAGGTCATTTCGCGACCGGAGACCTCGATGGTCACCTCCCCCACGAGGATGAAGTAGATGTAGTTGTCCGTGCCTTCCTGCTGGATCACCAAATTCCCGGCCGGGATCTCGTCCAGCGAAGCCGCCTCGGCGAGACGGGAGGCCACGGCTGAATCGTGGTGGGAGACGGGCTGGCGAAGGAGTTGCTCGATCACGCGGCGTCGGCCATGCACGGGGTCGATGAAGCGGTCAAACGTGTCGGACAATGGGCTGCCTCTCCTGCGCCGTAAGTAGCATGCAGCCGCGCCGCGGGCGAGTCCCCGATCCTTTGCCCTTCGAACGGCCCCAGCGGCACCGCCTCCAGCATCCCCGTCTTCAACTTGACCAGGAGGCGGTCCTTCGTCGCCTCGTGCTAGTCCCTCGCGCGGATCTCAGTGGTGGTCATGGGCGCGATGGTGTTCGCCGCCGACGCTCGTCCCTCCGGCCGCTGGCCCGATTCCGCCGTCCTCAACAGTTCCTCAACAGGGCGGTGGTAAGACTCCACCCGAGGCCTCGCCATGCTGCAGGAACGCATCTTCAACTCGACGCCGCCGGCTGGCGCGCGGGATCTCCGCGTGCTCGCCGCCAGGTCGTTCCGCCGGCTCGTCGGGCTCCTGCTCCTTCTGGTGTTGGCGCCGGGCGGTGAGGCACGTGCCGCCGACGGCAAAAGTGCACTGGACGTGGTACGCCCTACGGACCTCCGCGTCACGGCCGGAACGTTCTTCCCGGGGTTCTCTCCAGCGCGTCATGAGCGCACCCCGGCGGTGCTCCACTACTGACGTTCGCCCGCCCCCCGCAACCCTCGATCCTGGGCAGCCTGTTAGCAGGGAGGCCATTGAGCAGTCGCCCCACTCCTCACCCGTGGCGATCAGCGCAGCACGAGACTACAATCCACGAATGGAACCCTCCTTCGACCGCATGACTACCGCCGAGCGGGTGCTCTACGTTCAAGACCTATGGGACCGCATCGCGGCCGAGCCCGACGGCGTCCCGCTGAGCGAGGCACAGCGACTGGAGCTTCGCCGCCGTGTTGAGGAGCACCGAGCCGACCCCGGATCAGCGGTCCCGTGGGACCAGGTACTCGCCCGCGCGCGGGCCCGGTGAGCCTCCCGGTTGTCTTCCGCCCACAGGCCGAGGTGGAACTCGAAGAAGCGCAGGGCTGGTATGAGGAGCGCACCCGCGGGCTCGGACAGGAGTTCGTGACCTGCGTTCAGGCGACGATCGAGGTCGTCAGTCGCAACCCCGAACAGTTCCAGCGTGTGGACGGCAAGGTGAGACGGGCTCTCGTGCGCCGGTTCCCCTATGCGGTTCTTTACCTGGCAGATCCCGAGTCTGTCGCGATCATCGCCGTGTTTCACACCTCACGCGACCCGGCAGGCTGGCAGGAGCGAGCTCGATAAGGGCGAGGGCTGAATACTGAAGAAGGCCCGTAGAAGTTCATCACTTCGACGGGCCTCTCGCTGGATGGTCGGGGAGACAGGATTCGAACCTGCGGCCCTCTGCTCCCAAAGCAGATGCTCTACCAGACTGAGCTACTCCCCGTTGCGCCCTTCATAGCACCCTCGCCCCGGGCCTGCCAAGCGCCCTCACAACGTCCGCCGCTTCGGCGTCGGCGGCGGCCTCGGCTCATCCGCCGGTGGCTCGTCTGGCGCCTCGGGCGCCTCGGGCTCCGCCGCCGCCCCTTCACGGCCCTTGAGCTTCAGCTTGAGCCGCGCCGCCTTGAGGGCCTCCTCGGGGCTCAGGGGATCGTCACGCTCGGGATCGGGGCTGAAGGTCGTCTTGATCAGGCCCTTCGAGAGATTGGTCACGCGACCAAAAAAGCTCATGGTGGATCTCGGGTGAGGAGGAGGTCGTGCGCGGGGCGAGAGTTGGGGTACGCTGGGGCACCCCTTCGCTCAAGAGGAGCGCCGAATGCACCGCCTGACCCCTATTCTATTCTTGCTCGCCCTCGCTTGTGATCCCAGCAAGGACTCTGTGACGGAGACCGCCCCGCCGGACGACAGCGCCAGCGGAGCGGACAGCGGCGAGGCCACCGACGCCGACGGCGACGGCTTCACCAGCGTTGACGACTGCGACGACGGCGACGCGGCGGTGAACCCTGGCGCAGAGGAGGCCTGTGATGGCGTCGACAACAACTGCGACGGCGTCACCGACGAGGGGGTGCTCTCGACCTGGTACCCCGACGGAGACGCCGATGGGTACGGCACCTCAGAGGGCGCCGTGGAGGCCTGTGAGGCCCCCGAAGGCCACAGCGCGCTCGGCGAGGACTGCGACGACGCCGACGACCGCTTCTACCCCGGCGCTGAAGAGACCGACTGCTCGGATCCCAACGACTACAACTGCGACGGCTCGGTGGGCTACGACGATCTCGACGGCGACGGCTTCGCCGCCTGTCAGGAGTGCGACGACAACGACGCCGCGGTGAGCCCCAGCGCCACGGAGACCTGCGATGGCCAAGACAACGACTGCGACGGCGCCACCGACGACGCCGACGACAGCCTCGACACCTCCACGGCGAGCACCTTCTACCGCGACGCCGACAGCGACGGCTTCGGCGACCTGGACTACCCCCTCTTGGCCTGCGCCGCGCCCGAGGGCTACGCCGCCGACGCCACGGACTGCGACGATGGCGCCGCGGGCGTCAACCCCGGCGCCACGGAGGTCTGCAGCGGCCTTGATGAGGACTGCGACGGCCTGATCGACGACGCCGACGACAGCCTCGACACCTCGACGGCCTCGGTCTTTTATGGCGATGACGACAACGACGGCTATGGTGACGCCGACAAGAGCACCCGGGCCTGCGTGGCCCCCGAGGGCGTCGTCGCCGACGACACCGACTGCGATGACGGCGCCAGCGGCGTGAACCCCGGCGCCACGGAGGTGTGCAGCGGCGCTGATGAAGACTGCGACGGCCTCATCGACGACGCCGACGACAGCCTCGACACCTCCACGGCCTCGACCTGGTACACCGACGGCGACAACGACGGCTACGGCGACCCCAGCGGCGCCACCCTCGCCTGTGAGTCCCCGGCGGGCGCGGTCGCTGACAACACCGACTGCGACGACGGCGAAGGCGCGGTGAACCCCGCCGCCACGGAGGTGTGTAACGACGCCGACGACGACTGCGACGGCCAGATCGATGACGCCGACGCCAGCCTCGACCTCAGCACCGCGAGCGCCTGGTATGACGACGACGACGAGGACGGCTACGGCGACCCCGCGGCGTCGAGCCTCGCCTGTGACGCCCCGGCGGGCGCGGTGGCCGACAGCGCGGACTGCGACCCCGACGACGGCGCGGTGAACCCCGCCGCTGAAGAGATCTGCGACGGCGACGACAACGACTGCGACGGCCAGATCGACGATGACGACGCGGACTTAGACCTCAGTACCGCGTCAAGCTGGTACACCGACGGCGACGGCGACGGCTTCGGCTCGGGCAGCGTGTCGGTCTCTTGCCTGCCCGGCGCGGGAGAGGTCGACAACGCTGAAGACTGTGACGACGGCGACGTGATCGTGAACCCCGACGCTGAAGACGTCTGCGACGGCCTCGACACCGACTGCGACGGCACCATCCTCAACCGTGAGACCGACAGCGACAGCGACGGGGCCATGGCCTGCGAGGAGGCGTGGTGGATCGTCACGGGCTCTGGCGTGAACCCCACGGGCTCCGGGGCCTACTCCGGCAGCCAGGCCACGGCCTTGCTCACGGCGTCGGGGGTCTCGTTGACCTCGTCCAATTGGTCGAGCGGTGTGCTCACCAGCGCCGCGCTCGACGCCGTCGGTCTGCTTATCATCCAAGGAAACTGGAGCTTCGGCACCTTGTCCAGCGCGGACTCGGCGCTCCTGCGTGACTGGGTGCGCGACGGCGGCTCGTTGTTGTGGATCGGCCACCACCCCACCAGCGCCGGCTGCGCGGCGGCGGCGGCGTTGCCTTCGACCTTCGGCATCACCTGCACGAGCTACACCACGGGCTGGAGCGGCGCCGCGACGAGCTTCGTGAGCCACCCCATCACCGACGGTCTCACGAGCATCAGCGGCCTCGGCGGCGAGGAGTGGACCTTCACCGCCCCGGCCCAGGTGCTCGCCTCGGTGAGCGCCTACTCCTTCGTCGCCGTCGTCGAGCCCAGCGAGGGGCGCGTGGTGTTGATGGGCGACGAGTGGCCGTACTACAACGCCGGGACGGGCAGCGCCGACATCAGCGCCGGAGACAACAAGCAGCTCATTCAGAACGTCTGGGACTGGCTCGATCGACGCTGATCGGCGGCTTAGGGCATACGCTCAAACTCGACCCGGGCGCTGATTCGGTGGCGGTACACCCCGCCGCGGCCCAGGCCGTTCGGCGCGAGCAGCACCAGGGGCCCGGTGAGCGCGCTCGCCCCGCTGCGCCACTCTTCAGGGGTGTCGCAGGCGGCGGCGGGCGCGCCGTACACCCGACCCCCGCAGCGGTGCGCGAAGCGGGTGGCGCCGCCGGTGAGGTCGGGCACGGCCTCGGCGCGCACGATGAGCCAGGCGAGGAGCGCGCGGTCGATTGCGGGGCCCAAGACGGCCTCGGGGATAACCTCCGCCGGGCGTAGGGCCTGGGCGGTCGAGAGCCCATGAAACTGCTGGGCGTTCACGCAGCGGGCGAAGGCGCCGTCGGGGCCGCAGCCGGGGTAACCGGCCATTCCGGGCACCTCCTGCGGGTTCACCCGGCGGGGGTTCATGCGGTTCATCACCGTCTGGAGCACGGCGACGGCCTCACGAAGCCCGTAGCGGCTGTGAAGGAGACGGTCCGGCCCCACCTCAGAGAGAACGAGGCGGACCGCGAGGACCTCGTCGGGCTGGTGGCCCAGCCGGGTGGGGGTGAGGGCGCTGGAGAAGCGCCGGAGGTCGTAGGGATAGAGCGGACGGAGGGCAGAGTAGGGCAGCTCGACCAGGCCGAGGTCGGGGGCGAGGGCCTCGATCGTGGCGGCGTCGATGCGCATGAATCGCTGGCGGAGGCAGGCCGCGTCGTCGCCGCAGAGGCGGGCGGGGGTCTCCGGGGCGGGGGGCACCGGCAGCCAGGCGCTCGCGGTCTCGCGCGGGGCGAAGGCGGCGAGCAGGCAAAAGCAGCACAAGACGGCGGAGACGGTCGCCCGGGACAGCGTGGCCAGCAGCTTCAGCATCGAAGAGACCTTTGGCTTGGGCGGGCTGACGTTGGAGCG
>Ga0066604_10001744_pt1 | contig 11601 bp, 13 predicted proteins | sample Higcelwee11metaG_FD_59501 | JGI IMG/M metagenome (GOLD analysis project Ga0066604, IMG submission 59501) | Freshwater pond sediment microbial communities from the University of Edinburgh, under environmental carbon perturbations - High... | ecosystem: Environmental > Aquatic > Freshwater > Pond... | reverse complement strand
GTAAGCGGTCAACTAGGCGCCTTTGCGCGGACCATGATGCGAGCCGTCAACCCGCTGATCGCCAAAAGCGAAGGCGCCGGAGACCGCCAAGCCATGTTAAGAGCTTCTGTGCTTGGGACTAAATTCTCCTTTTTCCTTTTGGCTGCATTTTACATTCCCTTCCTGATTGAAATGCCATATGTGTTTCGGATTTGGCTTCGTGATCCTCCTGATTTTGCGGTGATATTCTGCCAGCTTGTTTTGCTTCGAAATCTGGTTGAACAGCTCACTGTGACATTTATATCTTCAATATCAGCGGTCGGAAATATCCGAGGATATCAAATCATTAGCTCTATACTTAACTTTTTCCCTCTACTGTTCGGATATTTGCTTCTAAAAAGGGGGCTCCCAGCTTACGCTATACATGTTTCATTTCTTATTTACTCATTTTTCTCTAGCGGAGTTATCATTTATTACACAAAGCGGCACTGTGGACTATCTTTGTCATTTTTCATGCGCGATATTGCTGGCAGAGCAATCATTGTTTCAATCCTCACCTTCGCCATTGGCTCCTTACCATCTGTTCTAATCTCAGAAAGCCTTTCCCGAGCATTAGTCACTTTTGCAGCCTCTGTCACAAGCCTTATATTTTTTGGCGCACGCATCGGATTTTCGAGCCCAGATCGGTCCGAAATCGCCAACTTTGCAAAAAATGCAATCCAGAAATTTTCGGAGAAAGTCATTAAGCGCGATTCTAATGTCCCATCAACTTAAATTCAACGCCCTATCTTTTTAGCATATCCAAAGAGGATGCGAATTTCCGAGCACAAAACAATGCATCACATAACAACACAAACGCATCACAGCATTCTTTTGTTTTATTAAACCTCATAACATTTCGTCAGAGTTACAGGAGTACAATATGAGATACAGTATAATCATCAACACTTGCGATAAGTTCGAAGATTGCTGGTTCCCATTTTTTCATTTACTCTCTAAATACTGGCCCAATTGCAAAGGCAAACTGTACCTGAACACAGAGCGTAAAACCTATGAGTTTCCGGGCCTACAAATTCATAGTACCCAAGTTTGCAAGAATGACTCCCCCGTAGGGCCCATGCCAACATGGAGTGAATGTTTCATTCGAGCATTAAACAGCATCGATGACGAAATAGTCCTCTACATGCAAGAAGATTATTTCCTACAAGCTGAAGTCAGAGATGAATATGTTGAAAAATATGTTCGTCTGATGTCCGAAAATCCGGATATCAACTGCATCCAACTAACCGATCAAGCGGTAATCCCAGAGCAGAAGTCTAAGTACGAAGGATTGTATACCATACAAGAAAGGCAGAGATATCGCGTCAGTTGCCAAGCCGCTCTCTGGAGAAAATCGACATTACTCGAACTTCTTCGCAGCTATGAGGATGCTTGGCAATTTGAGGAATTCGCTTCCCGGCGTTCAGTTTACCAAAAGCACAACATTTATGTTGTTGCACCTGAGCTTGTAAAGTTGGGTCAATTCGAGATCTTGCCCTACATATTTACGGGAATCGTTCAAGGACGCTGGTACGAACCAGTTGTCGACTTGTTCGCAAAGCATTCCATCCCAATGGATTTCAAGAAGCGCGGCTTCGTTGGTGATGCACCTCGTCGAAGTCTTCGAGTCAAATTGCGATATTTCTTCAAGCGCCTTCCTACAGCGACAAGAAGTCGCCGGGAACTATTTATGATGGCCTTTCGAGTATCGAAATGAACAAAGCAATCACAACAGCCTTAAAACTGGCACGGAAATCATACAAGCGTCTCACCAACGACATGAGCGGTCTGCGAAAAACCGACTTGGTGTCGATGCGTGATTATGCAAACCGACTGATTTACCGCGAGCTTTTAGCAGATAAGCCATGCATGATCGCAAGGCTTGGAGCGAATGAACTCACTTGCATGGTGAATCATATTGGGGTTCATAATCCACCGATCAAGAACAAGGTTCTTTCGTACATTACTCGCCGCTCGCCGCTCTGGTGGTGGGACGATAATACCGCCAAACAAATGGTGCAGTGCGCAGGATTTTATCCGCCCACCATTCCCAATATGGAACGTTTTTCTGAATTGATGATGGAAATTCTTCCAAACGTGGATATTCTTGGATCTTGGCTCTCCGACGAATCGTATTTTGAAGATAAACTCTCTGGCGCAAAAAAGATTCTGCTTGAAGACTTGGAGCCATTTTTTACGGAAACACCTTGGACCAAGGCCTTGGAGGCAAAAAAAGTTCTCGTTGTTCACCCATTTGCGGGTTCTATCCAAGAACAATACAAGATTCGGGAAAAAATATTCCCCGATGGCCTGTTGCCAAAGTTTGAACTTTCAACGATCACTGCTGTCCAGAGTATTTGCGGACAATCTACGTGCTTCAAAGACTGGTTCGAAGCACTCGATCACATGAAAGAACAGATAGAACGTTCAGATTTTGATATTTGCATACTTGGATGTGGCGCCTATGGGTTCCCACTCGCCAGCTTTATCAAGGAATCCGGCCGGAAAGCAATCCACCTTGGTGGTGTCACTCAGCTATTGTTTGGAATCAAAGGGAAGCGTTGGGAGGCATACGAGAGCTTCCCCTACAATAATCTATTTAACGAGCACTGGATGCGGCCTTCGCAAAAAGAGACTCCAACGCAAGCAACGCTTGTCGAAGGTGGATGTTATTGGTAAGTTGTCCGAACAATCACTTGGTTAGGAGAACGGAATGCTACCGCCAGATATCGTTGCATTGAAAATCATCAAGCGGCTCTACAATAACATTTTTGGATACCCGCCAAAACCTGATTGCGATATGAATCCGGATTCGGCGGCGCAGAAAATGATCGATCTGATCAATTCGCCGCGTCCAACCATGATCAGCCGCTTTGGCAGCACCGAACTAACTTGTGTCAATAATTATGTTGGTGTTCAAAACGGAAAACGCAATTATTTAGGCTACGTTCTTGGGAAAGCCGCACCTTGGTGGTGGAACCCAAGCCACATTATCAAGATGCACGAGCTATCTGGATTTTTCCCGCCCAGGATTCCCGAAATCGAGCGTTTTTGCCAGTTGATGCTCGAAGACATGAAACAACTGGACCTGATCGGTTCCTGGTTCCACTTGGAACGCAGGTTCGCAAAAGAACTCCAGAACGTCCAAAAAATCGATTTGGATCTTCTTGTTCCATTTTTCTCAAAAACGCCCTGGACATCGGCCCTCAAAGGCAAGAAGGTTCTGGTTGTTCATCCATTTGATGTGACCATCACACGCCAATTCCAACGCAAAGAGCAAGTCTTCCCCAACGGCTTGCTACCTGACTTTGAGCTCCAAACCATCCGCGCGATTCAAACCATCGCCGGGGAATCCACCCATTTCAAGGATTGGTTTGCGGTCTACGACTATCTTAAAGAGCAGATCGACAGCAAGGATTACGATATTTGTCTGCTCGGATGTGGATCGTATGGCCTCCCCTTGGCGGCACATGTGAAGCGCATGGGCAAAAAATCCATTCACATGGGTGGAAGCCTACAGCTTATTTTTGGGATTCGTGGAAAACGCTGGGAAAACCCAAATTACAATGAACGCTTCAATATTGCAGCACACATGAACGAAAACTGGGTAAGAGCTTCTGAAGAAGAAAAACCTCAACAAGCTCAACAACTGGAAGGAGCCTGTTTCTGGTAGTTCAAATACCCCATTCGATTTCGCGCCGGATTTCAATGATTCTGCGGCCTAGCATGCTAGGCTGCGTTTTGTTTTTTGATTCTAGCACAAAATGAACCTAACCAGCATTCAAACGCACTTCTTTATAGTTGCTCCGGCGATTTCTATTCTTAGCGTGAATGGCGATTCGAAGTACTCCGCACTTGTGAGTACCTATCTTATCTGGGCGCTTTATTTTTTCACGACAGTGACATTCACTCGCGCTATCCGAGAAACCCCAAAAGAGGATAGAAAATTCGCGAATAGCATGTCTTGGATCATTGCTCTATTCCTTATCAATACGGTACGCGGGATCTTTGTTGCCGAAACATATTGGGACTACAAGAATCTTATCGCAAACACATCGTCTCTATTGATGTGCTTGTCTGTCTATATGGCAATGAATCCGTTTCTTCTGCAGCGTTTTGTTTTTTCTTACACGCGCACATCGCTGGTTCTATTCCCGATCTGGATATTCCTGATCGACACGAATGTTTACGGGAATTACCTGTCCTTGCTTCCTTTGACCACGCTTGGAACTCCTTATCTGAGCCTTTTCTGGAAGTTTGTTCATCTTGGATTTTCTGCCCTTGTCATGACCATCGATCTAGGCTCAAGATCCAACGTGATTCGCTTTGGAATCCCGATCACGATGTTGCTCGCGTATTTGGTTCCAAGGCAAATCCACAAGCAGCTATTTGAACCTGTTCGGAAGCTATTGTTTATCATTCCTACCGTATTGTTCATCACAGGGGTGACCGGCATCTTCAACCCATTTAAAATGGACGACTATATCGACGGCGATTATCGTTCAGAAAAAACGAATTACAAAGGCGACGAAGAAGAAGTCAATATCAAGGCAGACACTCGCACATTTATCTACGAAGAAGTATTCGCCAGTGCCGAAAAGTATGATTCCTGGTGGTTTGGAAGAACCCACGCCCGCGGTTATGAAACCGTATGGTTTGCCGATTGGACCAAGGGAATCTATGGACGCCCTGAACGAATTGGCAGTGAAGTGGGGCTCCTCAATATTTTCACCTGGAGTGGAATTGTTGGAGTCATTCTATTTACGCTGCCTTTTTACCAAGCCTCGTGGTTAGCCGTCAACAGATCATCGAACACGTTTACTCGACTAATGGGTGTATTGGTCGCGTTTCGATGGGGCTATTCTTGGGTCGAAGAGTTTAGCAACTTTTCCATGTCATATTTATCCATATGGCTGATGATGGGAATATGCTTTTCGCCAAAAATTCGCGCCATGAACGACTCTGAAATCAGACATTTCCTACGTGGAATGTTTAACAAAAACTACCAAAACAAGAATCCTTGATTAGGGCCAAAGCCATGTCAACCATAAGCATCTCCGTTTTGATGACTTGCCACAACCGCAAGCAAACAACCCTAAAGTGTCTCGACCAACTCTTCAGCATAACTCTTCCAAACAATGCGATGATGGAGGTTTTTCTTGTAGATGATGCCTCCGGCGACGGAACAGCCGATGCAATCCGGCTCAACCACCCCAAAGTACGGATTATCCAAGGTACAGGGGAATTATTTTGGAATCGTGGAATGCATCTCGCCTGGAAAACTGCCAGCGAAGCTGGCTCCCCTGATTTCTACTTGCTTCTGAACGACGATACTCTTCTATTTCCAACTGCGATTCAAGATCTTGTGGATGCCGCCGAATCCACAAATCGCTTATCGATCATTTGTGGAGCAACATGCAGCCCCACTGCCCCAACAAAGGTTAGTTATGGTGGGCATTCGGCATCCAGTTTCACAATCCCACCAAATGGAACTCTTCAGAAGTGCGACTATTTTAACGGGAATTGCGTCCTTGTGCCAAAGAGTGTTTTTGAAACATTAGGCAACCTTGATCCGGCATACCATCACTCCCTAGGAGATTTCGACTACGGAGTGCGAGCTCAGAAATCAGGAATAACGTCGTATGTTGCTCCTAATTTTGTTGGGACTTGCGCAAATCATGAACGTCCGCCAAAGTGGAGGTCCTCTGAGATTCCACTTGCAGCAAGGCTCCGCGCACTATATTCGCCACTCGGATGCAATCCATTTGAATTCTTCAGATTCGATCGCCGCCAAAATGGAGTTGTCAAATCCATCTTACACTTTATAACGCTTCATTTGCGTGCGATCGCCCCGGATTTCTGGAGACAAACGCCCCAGCCTTAAAATTTCGTTGCTCTGACCGCTTGCCTACTCCCTTGGTTCTTTGTAACTATACTTAACTCCAACTTCGTGCGAGTACTCGACTCAAGGGGTTTCATGCCATCAATCAACCAGATTTTGAGTCGGGCCATCCTTCCGCGCCCATTGAGTCCTCAGGACTCTGCCGCAGCGATCATGAAAGTGATCGATTCTAAGCAACCGGCCATGATCGCAAGGTTCGGTGCTGTTGAGATCAAAGCGGTATTGTACTCAAAAGTTCCAAGCTTCTTACGCCCATTTATCCGTAAGAATATTTTTTCGTCCATGCGGATCAACGCTGGTTTTTTCCCTATTTCGGAAACTTCCATCAACAGTTTCTCTTCTCTCATGTTCAACGACATGAAGGAACTTGACATTCTTGGATCGTGGCGTTTTGAAGAAAGATTTCTCCGGAGAAACTTTCCGAATGCGTCTCTGGTAGATCTGATTTCACTTGAGCCGTATTACTCAAACCACCCTTGGACAAAATCCTTGGCTGGAAGAAAAGTGCTTGTCGTGCATCCTTTCAGTGCTACGATTCAAAGCCAATATGAAAATCGCCGAGCAAGCATCTATAAGCACCCAGATATCTTGCCTGAGTTCAAATCCCTAAGCACCATCAAAGCTGTACAAACAATTGCAGGCAATGACACCGAATTTCCAAACTGGTTCTCGGCTCTTGAACACATGAAATCTCAGATTTCGCAATGTGATTTTGATGTAGCAATCCTCGGCTGTGGGGCATACGGTTTTCCACTCGCAGCTCATATCAAGCGGATAGGCAAACAGGCCATTCACCTTGGTGGTGCCACCCAAATCCTATTCGGAATTAAGGGAAAACGCTGGGATGACCACCCTTTAATTTCATCATTCTACAATGATTTTTGGGTTCGCCCATCTGTAGACGAGATTCCTGCAGGGAACCAAAAGGTCGAAAATGGCTGCTATTGGTAATCGCATCTTGGGGTGTGAGATTTTTCGCACTGTTAATAGCATGCAAAATACTTTTCGATCAACTTTACTTGTCTTTGCAGCAATATCAATTGCGATTCTAGCTTCTGGGTGTCGATTACGTTCATCCCACAAATCCCAAATTCTTTTGAATCAGACATTCCCTGAATTCTCTTTACCTTCCGCAATTGACTCCGGTAGCCAGATCCGACTAAACGCAAATCAACACGGCATTAAAATCGTTTTGTTTTGGACAACGTGGTGTCCTCCGTGTAATGTAGAAATTAGAAATATTTCAGAGCTATATCAAAGTTTGTCTGCTCAAAAAGTTCGTGTCATTGCGCTTACCTTGGAAGAGCCATCTTCGATACTTTCCGCAAATATCAAGAACCGTAAACTCCCCTTCGAGGTAGCAGCCCAGGCTACCCCACTTTTTGAACAGTTGAAGCTACCTGGGTTCCCACTTGCATTTATACTTGATTCAAGCAATACCGTGCGCTGTTCATTTTCTGGCCCAGCGCGTGGCTCAGAGCTTCAAGCCTGTGTCGACTCAATCCAATAAATCGCAGATTCAACAGATCAGAGATACTTGATTTTACGATAGTAGGTGTTCTCTATTTTCTTCTGCGCAATAATCTGAAGGTGCTTTTCTAAATCTTCCGCTGTATCAAAGCGATCCCGTATTTTACGTGCTGGCACCCCTGCAGCAATCGAATAAGGTGGAACATCTTTGGTCACCACCGATCCTGCAGCAATGACGCTCCCTTCCCCGATCGTCACCCCGCTCAAGACAATACTTCCAAGGCCAATCCAAACATCATCCTGAACAATTATCTTTGAGTCTAGCCCTTTCCATTTATAGTCCGAATTAATTATTCTCTCTGCATACGCAATCGGTTTCCCAACTTGCTGGTAGTTGTGATCATATCGGCCAACAAACGAGACAAAATTGGCGAGAATAACATTATCGCCAATTTGCGCATCACATTCTATTTGAGAATGCTTTCCAATATAAAAATTATCTCCGACAGAAAGGGAATTCTTTGCCCATAGAACGACACCTCGCCCGCAGTGGAAATTCCGTCCGAAGCTATATTTTCTCCACTTAGTCTTTCGATACAAGTAAAATGCCAGCTTTTTTAACAACGAAATCACCAAATCCTCCATCCTGTCATCTATAGGCAATAGCTACTCACGGTACAGTTGTTATTAACACCATGTCAGATCGAGCTTCATTTCTGATGAGGTTCGTTAATCACGACTCTAGGCACCACTCTCGACGTCTTTCCTAAAATATACATCAAGCCCCCTCGATCCGAGCCACTTGCAGTTACCAAGGTTCGATCGCCCAAGGCCTGTAGAACAGGTCGCAACAGCCTTCAATGCAAGGTGACCGGATGCCGCTCTAAACTCGATTCGACGAACATCCTGGCTTTACCTCTAGAAATTATCTATATGTGCTCAATGCCCAAGAAACCCCTCCCCAACACAATAAACCGCGCACCAATTGCAGCGAACGAAGATAACTATGCTCAAAACGCCTCCCCCTCATCAGGCAGCGCTCGCAAGGAATCAATCGCCGGCATTGTAACATGTATGACAATTACAGAATACCAGTTTCTCGAAGATTCCATCAAATCTGTCATCAATCAGGTCGATCACCTAATCCTGTGTGTACTTCAGGATTCTGATATTAGTTTCTTGCATCAGACATTATCTACATCAAATTCGACGGTAACGATTCTAAGCCTTCCACTCAGTCCTCCTGGAATCATCCGCAATAAAGCACTCGAACATGTCACTCAGGACTGGGTGGCATTTTGCGACAGTGATGATGCTTGGCTACCCGAGAAGATCCTGCAACAATATGAATTCACTCGTCAAAACCACGCCGACTTATGTGGTTGCGACCATATCCTTGTGGATGAATTTGGGAATTACCGCCTATACGGCCTTGGGAGACACATCCCGATGGTATCATCTTGGCTTGTCCGCACCGAAATTCTCCGCAAATTCCCATTTGCAGATTTCCCAGTTGGTAGCGATGGTGAATGGTGGGTATGGACCCGTTCAGCTATCGATAAGGTCAGACTCGCGAAACCGTTGCTCTTATACAGAGTTCGTGCCGGGAGCGTAAGCGACTTGACGCCTTCAAAGCGAAGGAAAATTAAGCTCATCGCTGTAGCCAAAATTCCGATCTTTGGATGGCTCTTGAAATATTCTACGTTTGGTCTTTGGTTACTTTTCCGACGGGACCGATACTGCTGGCTTCCAACTTGGCCCCAGCAATCGTAGGAGGGTTCGTTTGCTCCGATTTGCGTTCGCTTATGAAAATTCGCACCTCTGTTCGCCAAATGCGGCTGCTTCGATGCGCTTTGGACAAGTTCTGCACCAGAACCTGGCTGCACATCCAACGTTCTCCTTCACGGAGCCTTGAGAATGTCCGGAAACCTAAAGCTTCACGGCTTTTTGTACCCCCCGCCTTATCAAGGGGAGGTGGCCGGCGAAGCCATCAAGAGGGAATTGCTCGCCGACAAACCCTCCATGATCGCGAGATTCGGCGCGACTGAGATCAAGGCATTGCTCGTCCCCCGGATGCCATTTTTTGTCCGCCCTTTCCTTTGGAAGAAATATCTCAACGAGATCAATATCCTCTCCGGTTTCTTCCCTCCAAGCAAACCTCTGCTTCGGAGATTTTCTGATCTCATGTTCGAAGACATGCGGCTGCTCGATGTGCTTGGCAGCTGGAGAGTCGAAGAATTTTTCCTCAAGAACAGATTTCCAAACGCCGTGCGCGTGCCTCTGTACCTTCTTGAACCGTACTTCTGCAAAAACCCCTGGTCCGAGGCTCTAGAAGACAGGAAAGTACTTGTGGTACACCCGTTTCAGCGTACCATAGAATCCCAGTACCACAACAATCGCAAACGATTATTCAAGAATCCGAGGGTACTTCCGGAGTTCGCCTCCCTCCAAACGGTCAAAGCTGTTCAGACGATCGCAGGAAACCTCAGCACATTCCCGACCTGGTTCGACGCTCTCGCACACATGAAAGCCGAGATCGATTCCAAAGACTATGACGTCGCGATCCTTGGGTGCGGAGCCTATGGTTTCCCTTTAGCTGCCCACATCAAGCGGCAAGGAAAGAAGGCGATACATCTAGGTGGCGCGACCCAATTGCTGTTCGGAATTAGAGGTCGACGCTGGGAATCGATGCCTGCATTCAAAGAGCTATTCAACGATTCGTGGATCCGCGCATCCAAGGATGAAACCCCTTCCGGAACGGAAAAGGCAGAAAACCACTGTTTCTGGTGACCTCCATTTGAATTATGCCAGCTTTGATTGAAGCACATTCTCCATGCAGCCACTTTCTTTTATACTGGAGCAGGTTAAAACGTCAACGAATTAAAGGTTGGAGTCCTGTCCATTGAAAAATTTATGAACGCTCTGAATCGTCCCGGGAATCGAGGATAGCTCCTGATCAAAATCACACATTCGCGGCGAAGTCAATATTTGCTTTAACTTCGAACTCTGCTGGGAGGATGCCCGCAGGGGTTGGTAATAGCTTTCGATGAATCGAAAGCATGATAGGCGCACCCGGTTCACACATAGCAATGAACCTACCCGAACCGGATTCAAGCCCACAAGCAAAAACCACGACATTGCATTTTTCCGAATGCGCCCGGCCTACTAGCATCGAGATTCCGTGGATAAAAGGCGATCTATTGCCATGCCTGGGCTGGGAGGGCCTAGGGCTTTCTATGATTTCGACGCTGAGAAAGTTCTCTTAGGACGGACAATAGAAACGCGGAATTCGTCTTGGCATATCGGACAAACAGCCGTCTTGGATCTGATGAAAGCCGAAAAAGCCACTCAAGACCACGCTCGATCATCCATCGAGGTGCACGACTGGCACACCCCGCGTAGACGGGAATCGCGTAACCTAACCCGAACATGCAGCCGTTAACTCGCCCTTTATGAGCGGCCATCCACTTTTCTTGCTTGGGGCACCCCAAGGCCACGAAGACGAGGTCGGCACTTGTGGAGTTGATCCGCTGGATCAAATCGGCGTCTTCCTCTTCGGTCAACATGCGGAAGGGAGGGCTGTAGGTCCCCACCACGACGCCCTCTCCGAACGCATCGTCTGCATTGGCCTGAAACGCTTCCAAAACTTCTGGAGTGGACCCCAGCACGAATATTTTCTTGCCGGTGCGCTGCGCCATCTGGAGCAGGAGCGGCAAGGTGTCGGGGCCGGCGACCTGGCGCTGGCGAATGGCGTGGAACCATCCGATGCTCTTGGCGATCGGAAGGCCGTCGGGGCAGTTGAGGTCGGCACCGTTGACGACTTGCCGGAAATCAACATCCCGCTCGGCTTCCATCACCATGTGGACGTTCACAAAACAGACGTAGGCACTGCATCGGTGATCGGAAAGCCGCTCCATCTCCTGCAGAAACGAATTGCGACTCCCCGACTGGATGCCCACGTTCAGGACCTCCAACCGCATCAGCGAGGGGGAATTCCCGCTGCCAGCAGGAGCATGCGACTCGGGATCGTGTCGAGTCCGGAACATGCGCCTGAGTCTGGAAATGCGGCCCAAGGATCCTCCAATCATAACGCGCGTTATTTGATGTCCAGAAGATGCTTTTCGCGCCGCGCTTCCAGCAGATCGTTTTCCACCATTTCCTTGGCCATCTCTTCCACGGTGATCTTGGGCACCCAGCCCAGCTTCTGCTTG
>Ga0066604_10001738_pt1 | contig 11624 bp, 5 predicted proteins | sample Higcelwee11metaG_FD_59501 | JGI IMG/M metagenome (GOLD analysis project Ga0066604, IMG submission 59501) | Freshwater pond sediment microbial communities from the University of Edinburgh, under environmental carbon perturbations - High... | ecosystem: Environmental > Aquatic > Freshwater > Pond... | reverse complement strand
CATCTACGGGCGCTATGGGCGGCACCGGGCGGCGATGGTGAACGAGATCATCTCGTATCGGCCCCGCTCGGCGGTTCGTGACGTGGGCCGGGCGATGGGCCTGTCCTTAGACCAGGTAGACCGCCTCGCCAAAGACCAAGACTGGTGGGACTCCAAGGGCCCCAAGCCCGAGCGCGCGGCCTCATGTGGGGTAGATCCCAACGACCCTCGGGTGAGGCTCACCCTAGAGATCACCACGGAGATCCTCGGCTTTCCGCGGCACCTCTCGATCCATGTCGGCGGCTTTGTCATCAGCGAGGAGCCCCTGCGCGAGCGCTGCCCCATCGAGCCCGCGGTGATGGAGAACCGCACGGTGCTTCAATGGGACAAGGACGACATCGACGCGGTGAACTTCGTGAAGGTGGACGTGCTGGCCTTGGGCATCCTCACGGCCATCCGCAAATGTTTTGACCTCTGCCGCGAACATCACGGCCACGACCTTGACCTCGCCAGCGTCCCCCGTGAAGATCCCTTCGTCTACGACATGCTCTGCCGCGCCGACACCTTGGGCGTGTTCCAGATCGAGAGCCGCGCCCAGCAGGCCATGCTGCCCCGGCTCAAGCCCCGGAGCTTCTACGATCTTGTCGTTGAGGTCGCCTTGGTGCGCCCCGGGCCCATTCAAGGCGGCATGGTCAACCCGTACTTAGAGCGGCGCTCGGGCAAGGTGCCCATCCTCTACGCCCACCCCAAGCTAGAGCCCATCCTAGAGCGCACCTTAGGCGTGCCCATCTTCCAAGAGCAGGTCATGGAGATGGCGATGGCCGTGGGCGGGTTCGCGCCGGGGGAGGCCGATGAGCTGCGCCGGGCCATGGGCAGCGCCCGCAAACGCGGCGGCCTGGAGCGCCTCGTGCGCCGCCTGGTCGACAACATGGAGCGTGAGGGCATCGCCCGGGTGTACGCCGAGCAGGTCGCCAAGCAGATCATGGGCTTCGGCGACTACGGCTTCCCCGAGTCCCACGCCGCGAGCTTCGCGCTGTTGGTCTACGTCTCCAGCTACCTGCGCCGCTACTTCCCCGCCGCCTTTGCAGCATCTTTGTTGAACGCTCAGCCCATGGGCTTTTACCCGCCCCGGCACATCCTCGATGATCTGCGCCGCCACGGCGTCGAGGTGCGGCCCCTAGACATCAACCGCTCGTGCTGGGACAACACCTTAGAGCCCGACGGTCGGGTGAGCCCCCTCGCCGGGGGAAAAGCCGGTCGGGTGGCCGAGGGCGTGGCCTTGCGGGTGGGGTTTCGGCAGGTGAGCGGGCTCGGCGAGGCCTCGGGGCGGCAGATTGAGGAGTCTCGGCGGCGCGGGGCCTACACCGGGGTGGGTGACCTCGCGCGCCGCACGGGCCTACGCCGGGACGAGCTGATGCTCTTGGCCCGCGCCGACGCCTTGCGCCCCTTCGGGCTCAGCCGACGGCAGGCGGCCTGGGCGATCTCCGGGCTGTACGCGGGCCCCCTCTTCGCGGGCCTCGGCCACGACGACGACGACGCGCCGTTGCCCGAGGCGACGGCCTTTGAGGAGCTTCAACAAGACTGGCTCTCCACGGGGCTGTCCCTCGACGCGCACCCCTTGGGCCTCGTGCGCCCCCGGCTGGATGAGCAAGGCGTCACCCGCGCCAGCGATCTTGGCCTGTACGAGTCCGGCGACGTCGTCGAGGTGGCCGGGGTGGTCGTGCTGCGCCAGCGCCCGAGCACGGCCTCCGGCGTGTTGTTCATGACCTTAGAGGACGAGACCGGCCTCGTGAACCTCGTCGTGTGGCCCAAGCTGTACGAGGCCGAGCGCCGCACCATCCGCCACGAGCCCATGTTGCGGGCGCGCGGCCGCCTGCAGCGGGAGGGTGAGGCCGTGTCCCTGTTGGCCCAACATTTTGAGCCCGTAGACGTAGGCGCCGTGCCGACGACGAGCCGCGACTTTCGTTAAGCCACAAGCTGTGGTAGAACCACGCCGTGGCGCGGACTGCGACGCGCGCGGAGGTCTGATGGATACCTACTTCGTGTCAACGAATGAGCTGCTCGGCGCCCGTGTGCTCGCGGACTCCCCCGCCGAGGCCGCGGAGAAGGGCGCCGCGAACGCTGGGCTCACCCCCGGCACCCACGTCTTCGTGCGCTGGGCCGTCGTGCGGAGCGCCGCGCGCCCCCACGACTGGGTCTCGGCGAACGTCGCCGAGTTCAACACCCGCTGGGGCGGGATCGAGGCGCCCGGCGCCCCCGCCGTCGCCGTGGAGGAGGCCCCCGCGGCCACCGTCGCGGCGCCCGCTGAGGCGGAGGTAGCGCCAGAGGCTGAGGCCCCCGCGGCGGAGGCTCCCGCGGCTGAAGCGGCGAGTGAGGACGCCCCCGCGGCGGAGGCTCCCGCGGCGGATGGCGCCGCTGAGGCCGCGCCTGAGGCCGCCGCCGCTCCGGCGCCCAGCGGCAAGAAGGGCAAGAAGGGCCAGCCTGCGGCGGAGTAAGCGGCGAAGGTTGAGCAACTGAACGGGACGCCATCGCGAGAGCGGTGGCGTTTTGGTTTTTAGATCTTCAACCACTATTAGCTTAACCCCACACAGGTCAAAGTGTATCCTCCGACGCAGGCAAGAATTTCGCCGGTCGTAACCATCCATCGTGAAGTGCCCTCTTCACCGCCACTAGATTACCCAACCCAACCTTTCCGACGTACAACAGTGGGAGGGTATCGCCAAGCTCATTCGTGTCAATCAGGCGCTGAATGGCAAGGTATCCACGAAGATATACGATATCCTTCATATGCGCCCCCAGTGCCGTTACATCTCGAAAACCACGCTTGGTGCGGAGCGCAACGCTAAAACACAAGTTCCTATCAGAGGTATATTGAAGACACCGCTCGAACACCTCTGAGAAACCTGCATCCTTCGCCCAGTGGGCGGCCAGGACTCTGAGCGCAATTCGTTGGAGCACCCCAGACGAGCGTCCAGATGCTTGTATCTGTCGATAAATCGCGAGACCTTCCTCTGTCTCAATATACCCAGGCAGCCCGAAACGAAAAATATCAAGCCCCTGCTGGGCACCATTCTCACCCCTAAGCACATGCACACCAACTTCATGCGCGACAAGGCCTTGAAGGTCACTAACAGAGAATACCTCACCCTTGCGTACTCGAATCAACCGCTCGACCGCTGATACGGAGATACGAGCACTCATGACCGGCTCGACGACTGAGCGCCACCCATCGACCCCATAGCCACTCACGGACGACAGTAGCACCTCACAAGCATCCACTGAGTTGATACATGCCGTTTCGCCACAGTCGTCACCATCACGCATTTCATCCGCGATTCGATTCAATATACCCACCGCTTCATTTACCAATTCATCATCAGGTCCCCCAAACGAATCTGTCGTTGTAGCGTCAATAACCCCCGGATCGTGAGTAATAGCCTGTCGAAGACAGTACATCTGATGCGCAGCCAAAGCACAGTAAATTCGCTCCATAGGATTTGTCAACTCCAGTTCAGCGATAAAATTCTTCCACTCAGTACAGGGCAAATTCTCTGCGGGAGAGTATACAAACTGGGGCGCATAGCGTTCTCCATCGAAAAAAGCCTTTAGAAACAGCTCTCGCTGTTGACTAAGGTTGACTGGGGCCATCATTCGGTCCGTCAACGTCCGCTTCACGAGGCTAGCGTATTCGCGATCTATAGCAAAGATTCGATCTGTTGGAGCGCCCCACCACTCATTTGCCCCGTCAAGTCGCTGCATGCGTAGAGTCGCGCGTAAGTCTTTGCGTTCTTCACTACCTATCAACTCTGCCATTGCAAGTGCTCTCTGAGTCTCGGCCCAGCCAATGCTATCTTGACCGTTCACATATCGTGTTCGCGCAGAGTACTTCCAGTTGGCCATAAGTAGAGGGTAGTCAGAGGTTTTCCGACTAATCACGGAGGCCTCCCGAAACATCTCCAACGCCGCCACAAATTGACCACGTTCATGAGCTATTCGCCCCAGAATGAGCTTGAAGTCATCAATTGGCCCAATTCTACTAACTTCTCCAGCAATTTCTAAGCCTCTATAGGCGTGTTCCTCAGCGGCCCGCAACGCACCCTCTTCAATGCATAATTCACACATCACCTTCGGGAGTAAGACTTTCAAGTCACGCCACTGATTTGCCTCAATGAAAGGAACTACATCATCGATCACACGACGTGCTTCATCAAAGCGCCCCAACCGTACATACGATCGAGCCAAATGTAGTGAATTTATACTCCATGACGCCAGCCTGCCCGCCTTCTTATTGTACTCCCTTACCGAGTGCTGAATAAGGGCCGCATCGAGATAGTTACCCCGAAGGTACATCACCATGGCTATATTGGCCCGAGAAATTTGTGCTGAGTGAACACGACCTAAACCATTCTTTATGAGGATGTTTTCCTGATGTAGTGCCTCTGCCTGGTCAAACTCACCGATCATCGAAAGTGAGAATGCATAGTTATTGCGATGAATGTCTATCATATGGAGGCCATACTCCCTACTCAGATGCAACGATTTCAGATAACAAGTAAGCGCACGTTGTCGGTCACCCTTGCGCCCAGAAATCATTCCTAAGTTTGAGTAGCCATATGCCAATCCTTCAAAGTCCTCTATTTGTTCACTCATACGAATCCCGGCCTCGCAGAGTAAGGTAGCCTCTTCCAAGTCCTCTACCTTTAGCGCGAATGATACTATCCAAATCGTACACCATGCCTTTAGCAAGTCTGCCTCGCCTTCCATAAATATCGCGTTATAGCCAGCCCTAAGTAGTTTTAGTGCCTCCACTTCCCTACCCTGGGAACCAACGGCTTGCCCCAGCAGAACTTCCATCAACGCGAATTCCAAACGTCCCAAATCGGCGACTCCAAGCAATTGCCTATACTGCTCAGTGAGCCAAGTATCGACCCCACCACGCTTGGCCATAAGCGCAGTCTTCACTACATAGTCTTTGAACTCAGTATCGACACCTGCCAGAACGCCGTGGTAAAGCGCCTCTACAAAATACGCGGCCTCGTCCGTTGAAATCATACACTTATCGAGATCTGATCGTATTTTCGAACGATAATAGTAACACAAACTTTTATGGATACGTTTAACGAAGACCACCAACTCACCTGTCAGAGAGTCATGCACCGCCCCCCGCATGAGCGCGTGTACTTCATAGCGTCCCTGCTGTTGATTTGAAGCAATGAATGGCAGGCGGCAAAAGTGGATGTAATCAAGTTCGTCAAACTTGAGCATAAACTCATGCTGGAGATATTTAAAGATCTCCCCATCAAAATACCTCGGGACGGCAAGCACGTTCAAAAGGTCTTGCTCGCGCGAAGTCAAGTGCCTAGTCAACGTCCGATAAACACTGAGAAAGGTCGGCAGATCGCTCGCCCTCAGCACCAGGAGGCCCGCCGAGCCCGTCGCAGATGCTTCCAGAGCGGGTTGCTGGCTTCGACGCTCAATAATAAGTGCCGCCATCTCTAGTCCAAGTGGAAGTAGACCTGAAAACTGAATTGCAGCGTCTTGAACAGAAGCATCGTTAACTCCCACACTCTCCAGAAATCGCCTAGCCTCAATGTGGGTGAAGGGATCAAGTACATAGTTCCGAATGGGTCGTCTCCCCACCCTCTCATCTCCCCCACCGTCAGCCCCACGCCACTGAATAGCATGTCGACCAAACATCAATAACGGAATATTGGGTGCATATTCGGCGACACACTTTACCCATGACTCTGGATCAGTTGCTGAATCCGTCGAATGCTGGAGCGATTCATAGGTATCAAAAATTATCGCTGGCATAGCGTGCCCATTCCCAGACAGCCACCGTTCAATATCTGCTCCGAACAATTTGGGAAGCTCATCCCTTAACTCGCTACGCTCGAGCATCTGCAAATCTTCGGCTATGTTATGCCCAGATTCTGTCCACCAACGATAGGCCATATGCCCCGCGTGAAGGAACAGCTTGCCCACCTTCACCGCTATATCTATGTAGGGAGCCGAAGAGACCAAGTCAAGTACGTCTCCCGCCAACGGACTTAAGCCCAACGGGTCAGACTCCTCCGCGTGAGATATCTCTTCGGAGCTCTTACGTTTGTACAGCATGTAGCCGTAGTCGAACGACGGGAATGAGGCTCCGTATTGCATTAGCTGGGTTCGAATCGCAAACAGCGCTCGCTCTGGCTGACGACTGTCAGGATTCGACAAGTCCCAGTATGCCCAAGAGTAAGGTGGCTCGGATCCAGTCACGCCCATGCTCCTCAAACGTCTACAGAGCGTCGTTTTACCAACTCCACTCTGGCCAAATATGCATATGACGGGTTCTGCATCTTTTGTTCGTCGAACCAAAATTGAGGAGAGCTCATTCAACAATCCTTCCCGACCCGTGAAGTGTTGAAGCCCGAAACGAACATCCGGGCCATTCCGACGACTTGAGTACTTGGTCATAGCTGCTCCAGTTAGTTCGCCTCATCATAGCAACTCGAACAGCGGCGCGTCAAGAGGAGGGCAGCTTTCAGGCGCATAATTTGCACCCTACCCTCCAATGGTCCCTCCTATGACGGTTCAGGCCTGTGGGGGCTTAGGCGTACATGCTTCCATAACGCCGTCTACGGACGCGCCTCGACAGAAGGCTCTCACTCCATGGAAATGGCGCAGCGTAGAGCCTGAGCAATTCGCGAGGTTCAGGTCAGCCCCAGGTCTTCGACTTACGACCCCCCTCACTCTCTTCACCACGAGAGTACGCGGTCGGACCATGGGGAGAGCGGTGCCATCCGCTCCTATCATTTCCCTTTTTTTCATGTTGACAGCAATAACTGACAAGTTTACAGTATCCCCATGACCCACCCCGACCTCCACCCCCCTGACCTCACCCTCGACGCCCTGGAGGCCGCCGCCGGGCGGCTCCTCGCGCGGCTGCCGGGGGCGCCGGAGGATGACCGGGTCTCGGCGGCGCCGGACGCGCGCACGCTGCGCTACTACCAGACGCTCGGGCTGATGGACAAGCCCAGCCGGTATGACGGTCGGCAGGCGATCTATGGGCGGCGGCATCTGCTCCAAGCGGTGTGTGTGAAGCTGCTTCAGCGCGCCGGGCGGTCGTTGCAGCAGGCCCAGGTCGCCCTGGCTGGGGCCACGGATTTGGCCCTGGAGGCCGCGGTGATCGACGGCTTGGGCCTTGAGACGCCGAGCGCTGCCCAGCGCCCCGCGCAGAGCCCCTCCGACCCCTTCGCGCCCTTGCCCGAGCCTGTCGCCAAACCCCTGGTGAGCGCGCAGCTCGCCCCGGGGATCTTCGTCATGATTGACCCAACCCTCGTCCCCGACCCCGCGGCCATGATTCGCCGCCTCACTGGAGCCTGCCGATGACCCAGCCCCTTCGCACCGTGGACCTCCTCCCCATCCCCAGCACACAGGGCGCTGAGCCCCAGAGCCGCGGGCTCGGCGGGCTCTTGGCGCTGTCCGCCGGGGCCGAGCGCGCTTTTCCTCTGTTGGGGGTCAAGGTGCGGGCGTCGATCGTCGGGCCTTGCGCGCGTACGGTCATCGAGCAGCGCTTTCACAACCCGCTCAGCGTCACCCTAGACGTCGTTCACATCTTCCCGCTGCCTGAAGACGGCGCGGTGGTGGAGGTGGAGCTGATCTGCGGCGATCTGGTCGTCCGTGCGGAGTGTCAGGAGCGGGAGCAGGCCGCAGCACGTTTTGCCGAGGCCCAGGCCGCCGGGCACCGCGCCGCGCTGCTCAGCCGGGAGCGGGATGACGTCCACACGCTGCGCGTCGGGAATCTGCCCCCGGGTGAGGAGGTGCGGGTTCGTGTCGTGGTGGTGGAGCGCCTGGACTCTGTAGACGGTCGGTTTGTGTGGCGTTTCCCGACGACGATCCCGCCCCGTTATCTGCCCGGCGAGGCCGTGGGGCACAGCGGCCCCGGCGTCTTGCCCGACACCACCGCCGCCCCCGACGCCTCGCGCTTACAGCCCCCGGTGTTGTTGGGCAACGGCGCGCCGCTGGATCTGGAGGTCTCCGTCGCAGGGCCCTTGTTCGCCTTGGAGTCGAGCCTGCACGCCGTCTCCATGGGCTTTGAGGGCGGCGGCGCCCGGGTCGCGCCCAGCGCCAGCGCCCGCTGTGATCGCGACTTTGTGCTTCATGTCTCCACCGCCGACGCCAAAGCGCTCACCCCCCGGGCCTGGACCGATGGCGCCTTCACCCTCGCGCTGTTTGAGCCCCCTGGCGCGGCCTTGGCGCCGCAGCTCCCCCGGGACGCCGTGTTTTTGATCGACATCTCGGGCTCCATGGACGGTGAGAAGCTCGACGCCGCCAAACGTGCGGTCATCGCCGCCGTACATGGGCTCATGCCGGGCGACCGCTTCCAGCTCATCGCGTTTGATGACCGCGTCGAGGCCCAACACAGCTACCTCACCGAGGTCACCGACACGACCTTACAGCAGGCCGACGTCTGGGTGAAGCGGCTGCGGGCGCGCGGCGGCACGGAGATGTTGCCCGCGCTCAAGGCGGGGTTTAGCCTGCCGCCGGTCGCTGGGCGGCTTCGTACCGTGCTGTTCATCACAGACGGTCAGGCCTGGAACGAGGGGGAGCTCGTCGCCGCGGTGGCGAACCGCCGCCAAGGCGCGCTCTTGTTCACCTTGGGCATCGACACCGCCGCCGCCGGGGCCCTGCTCAAGAAGCTCGCCCGGGCCGGGAGCGGCACCTGTGAGCTGCTCACGCCGCAGGAGGACGTCGAGGCCGCCGTCGCGCGTTTGGAGGCCCGCTTTGGCAGCCCACTCATCACAAACCTCGTCGCTGAGGGCCGCGTCTCGGCGCGCACAGAGCCCCAGGTGGTCTTCGCCGGGCGCCCGGCGGCGCTGCTCGTCGAGGGAGACGGCCCGATCACCCTTCGTGGCGACAGCCCCAGCGGCGAGCACCGCGTCACGCTCACGCCCGCTCGGGCGCCGATGCCCCTGGGCGCGCTCTGGGGCAGGGAGCGCATCGCCGCCTTGGAGGATCGCCTCGCCGTGCGCCCGTTTGAGGAGGAGGCGATCTTGCCCGAGATTCGCCGCGTGGCCTTGGCCCATCACCTCGCGTCACGCTGCACCTCGTTTGTGGCGGTGGAGACCGGGCGGGTGGTGACCGGCCCCAAGACCGAGATCGTGCAGCCTCACGCCTTACCGTTGGGCTGGAGCGAAGGCATGGCGGGCCAGGCGATGGCGAGCGCGCCGATGATGCCGTCAGCGATGCCCGCGCCGAGCGGTGGCGCGACGCGGTCCCGCGCACAGTCGGCGCCGCCTGCGCCAGAGCCGATGATGGACTGTATGATGATGGAGGCGGACGCTGAGGTCGACGAGATGGCGCCGATGCGTGAGCAGCGGCGAGAGGTGGCGAGGTCGAAGAAGGCCGCGCCCCCCCGCGCCGCCTCGCCGGTTCGTGCCGCCGCGCCGCCGCCGCCACCGCCCGCCCCGGGCCGGGCCAAAGAAGAGAAGCGTGACGAGCGCGCCGAGGCCGCGCCCCAGGGACCCGCCGACGCGCAGCTCGCGCAGACCCAAGGCGCCGACGGCAGCTTCGGCCACGATCCCCGCCGCACCGCCGCCGCCCTGCTCGTGCTCCTGATCTGCGGCAGCACACGGTTTAAGGGCCTGCGCCGCCGCGCCGTGACCAAGGCCGCCGCCGCGTTGGAGGCCCACCGCGCGCTGCCCGAGGTGAGCCTGGCCTTAGACGCCTTGGCCACCGCCGAGTCTGGCGCGCCGGTCACGCCGTCGGAGTCTTGGCGGAGCCTGGGCGACGCGGGGCCTGAAGGCGCGGCGTTGTTGGGGCTGCTGCGCTGAGCGGCCCACGCCGTCGTGGGAGGGGGGCGAGGGCTCATCGCTCGTCCCCCTCCATGGCGGATCGGTCGTCTGTGATTGAACGGAGGGCCGCATCAATGAAGCAGTCGATCCATCGCTCGCGGTCGAAGGAGATCGGGACGCCCTCCTCCATGACGAGGTACAGATCGAGGATCGAACATGCCACAGACAAGAACGGCTGCGTGGGGTGGCCATAGGCGTTCAAGGGCTGGATGTCTGGGTGGTTGGTGCTCCAGAACGCGGCTTCACGCTCCGCAAGACGCCACACAGCCACCTCACGGGTGGGGCCGATGATAAGCCGCGCCGAGGCATCGCCAAGCCTCACATCACGAACAGACACGATGAAACCTCCGCCGAGCCACCGAGCATGACGCATCAGGACGTGGGGCCACAACCTCACCCCCTCGGTGATCCTCTCGCCGAGCCTGGACATCCTCTCGCCGCCCAGGAGGATAATGAGCCCTCGTTCACCCGAGGCTCCCGGAGGCTCCCGATGTTCACGAACCGCCCCGAAGACCTGCTCCTCCACGGCGCGGCCATCCCCGAGCACCTGCCCGGTGAGCCGGTTCGCCCCATCCCCTCGGCGCCGGTGTTCGTCTTCAAGCTCGCCCTGCGTGTGGTCACCACGCTCTTGATGTTGATCGCCACGGCGGGGCTGTGGCCGCTCTACCTCCTGGGGGTGGTCATCTGGGGCTGGACCCCGAACGTCCCGAGGATGAGCCAGTTTGGTCGGTACGTTCGCCTGCTCTTGACGGTGAACCCGCCCGCGCCGGGGCTCTCGGGCCTCGCTCGGGCGTGGATCCTGCTCTCGTTGGCCCAGCGGCTCGCCATGCGGCCGGTGCTGGGCCTCGCCTGGCACCTCGATGAGCTGCTCTACGGCGCGGCGCTCCGTCAGAACCCCGTCGTGGCGCCGTTGATCGAGATCAGCGCCGCCCGCAGCGGCTCCACCCAGCTCGCCCGCTACATCGAGGATGACCCGCGCCTCGCCGCCCCGTCTACGCTCCAGTTCTTCTTCCCTTACCTCTGGCTGTGGCGCCTCGTCGCCGCCACCTTGGGCCGCGTGATCACCAAGGAGCGGGTCTCCCAGAAGATCGAGGCGATGATCCCGCCCGAGTTTCACCAGCGCCACGAGGGCGACCTCTTCCGCACCGACACCTTCGACGCGGTGATCTTCGTCCTGCACCTCAACGCCTACGCCCCGTTTCTGGGCCCGGACGTGATGGCTGAAGACTTCAGCTTCGGCGCCTTGGCCCCGCAGAACCGGGCGTTGTGGGAGGAGGACTTCATCACGATCTTCGACGCCATCGGCCGCAAGACCTTGTGTTACGCCGGGCCCGGCCCCGACGGCCACCCCCGGCGGCTGTTCATCAAGGGCCACTTCTTGTGCGCCGCCGAGGCCCTGGAGCGCCGTTACCCCGACGCGCGCTTCTTGACGATGATCCGCGATCCCGCCCCTCGGCTGCAGAGCGGCGTGAACTTCTTACGCGCGAACCCCGGAGAGCCGATGCTCGGGCAGGTGCCCTGGCCTTGGCTCGGCGCGGCCCTGGCGGTGAGTGAGGCCGAGTATTGCCGCATCGAGCAGGCCTGGTTCACCCGGCGCGGCGGCGCTCGGCGCACGGTGCTGCGCTTCTCGGAGTATGTGCGGGATCTGGAGTCGGCGATGCGGAAGGTCTACGGCGAGTGCCTCGACCAAGACGAGCTGCCGCCCCACGTCCCTCGGGCGCACCCGCCGCGGGAGCGCACGAACTACCTCCTCAACCGGTCCTTGGCCCAGGTCGGCGTAGACGAGGCCAAGCTCAACGAGCGCCT
>Ga0066604_10001736_pt1 | contig 11627 bp, 7 predicted proteins | sample Higcelwee11metaG_FD_59501 | JGI IMG/M metagenome (GOLD analysis project Ga0066604, IMG submission 59501) | Freshwater pond sediment microbial communities from the University of Edinburgh, under environmental carbon perturbations - High... | ecosystem: Environmental > Aquatic > Freshwater > Pond... | reverse complement strand
GCTATCCCGCACGACGAGGCGCACGCCGTAGGTGCCCGAGGTGTCGGCCTTGAAGGACGCCAGCGCCGAGGTGCTGTCCTGAATGTCGGCGTCGGTGAGCGCGGAGTCGGCGGGCCTTGTGGTGAAGCTCCAGCGATACCGCAGGGAGTCCCCGTCGGGATCCGTTGAGCCGCTGCCGTCGAGGCGAATGATCGACATGCTCGCGAAGGAGCGGGACGCGCTGGCGTTGGCCTGGGGGGCCTGGTTCTTGCCGAAACTGCCGAAGGAGGGGCCGCTGCCGAAGGAGGGGCCGCCGAAGGCCGCCTTACGCGCCTTGGCCCCGACGATGGCGCGGGTGGTCGCCGCCTCACAGCGGCCCAAGGCGTCACACACCTCTAAGCCCAAGGTGTAGACGCCCTCGGCCTCGGGCAGCAGGAAAGCCACGGGCTCGTGTGGGTCGATCAGGTGGGCGTCGTCGGGGCCGTCCAGCACGCTCCACATGTATCGGGCGCCCTGGGCCTCGGAGGCCGAGCCGTCGAGCAAGAAGGTCTGCCCGGGCTCACCCACCACCTCAGCGCCGGCGCTCGCGATGGGGCTGGGCCCAGGGGCGCACGAGGTGAGAAGGACGAAGAGAGACAGCAGCGGACGGAACATCAGCGCTCGAATGGATCGAGGCCCATCTTTGGGGCGGACTTGTAGAAGCGAGGTGTAGCGACGCCCAAGAAGAAGTTTCGAAGCCACGAGTCTTCGAGGGCCATCTTAAATCGTTTCTCATCGACGATGCCGAGCTGCCGGAAGTGCTCGGTGGCGCGCAGCTTGTCCCCCGCGATGTCCCAGGCGCCGATGAGCGCGTAGTGGGCGTAGCCAGGATCCAGCGACATGAGATCGTTCGCCAGCCGCATCATTAGGCGCAGCAGCGGCTTGCTGGGCGCGGCGGCACAGAACAGCCACAGCACGTCGATGGCCGCTTGACGCACGATGAGCGTCTCCGTGCCCCGCTGCTCGGACAGCGCGACGAGGTTCAGCGCCAGCTCCGCGTTGCGGTTGTCTTTGCACAGCGCGCCATGCAGCGCAAAACCCTCAGCCAGCCGACGGCACGCCCCCGGCAGCCTCGTGGAGCGCTCCACCTCATCGGTCGCCTCCAAAAGCAGCCGATTCGCCGCTTGAGAGAGGTCGAGATCATGTTCCTTGATCTCCTTGAGGTAGAACGCATGATTCATCATCGCGAAGGCCACGTCGATCTTCAGCCGCGTCGTCTGGTCTTCGTGCGGCGCCCCTCGCGCCACCTGCAACAGCCGCTCCCCCAGCCGCCGCACATACTCGCTCACCGGGTCGGGCTCCGCCACGCGGAACTTCTGCACGACATACCGCAGGCCGAAGGCCAGGCGGCCGAGGCCCAGCCCGGCGTCGTCCATGGCGCGCAGGGCCTCGGCGGCGCTGCGTAAGGTGGCGCTGCGACCGGCCAAGGTGTCGCGGAAGAAGCGCATCGCCTCCTCCTCGTCGCGCGCGATCAGGCGCCGGAAGCCCGCGTAGGCCCCCTCGCCGTGCTCTAAGGCGTCGGCCTCAAGGATCGCCTCCACGGGGTCGGGGTGGGCGAGCTGCACGCGGGGGCGCAGCAGATCCGAGAGCTCACCCACGAGGGTCTGAAGCTCGTCGCCTCCGCGCCCCACCCGGAGCTGCGCCGCCGGGGGCCGGCCCAGGATCGCCCGCCACAAGGCCTCATCGACGGGGTTGGCCGAGAGCTCCACGGGCAAGGTGAGGATGTTTGTGGCCTGCATCGCCGCGCTCTGGGCCAAAAGCGGCGCGGCCCGGGGGAGATCGAGGGGGCCCAGACAGGGCACGAGCACATCCACGAGGTTCGCGCCGAGGGCCTGCCCCACGGGCTCACACAAGGGCGGCAGGCGCACGAGCACCACGTCGGCCCGGGTCATGCCCACCAAGGCGTGCTGGAGCGCGCGACGGGCGAAGAGCACCGAGCGCGCCGTGGGGGCCTCTGGCGGCTTCGCCTCACCCCGACCGAACATGACGCCCAAGGCGCCCGAGGGCACCTCCTCGCCCAAGGCGGCGCTGAGCGCGACGTTCGCCGGGGCGGTGTCTACGCCGATGATCGCGCCGTCGAGGAGCTCGCTCATCGTGCGATCCCCAGGCTCATCCGCCACCCAACCGTCAGGGGTGGCGCTCCAGGGGTCAGCGTCGACCATCACCACGTCGTGGCCCATCGTCGCCCAGAGGTGCGCGAGGTAAGCGATCAGCTCGGGCACCCACGCGGCGCGGGTGAGGCTGGTGAAGCCGATCACGGACGGGGTGCTGGGGCGCGGCTGCTCCATGCGGCGTGTATACCACATGCGCAGATTCCGGGACAAGGGATGTCCGGAGAGATCCTTGGCGGGCCTCGTGAGCGCGCGCGGTCGCGTCGTGGAGGCGCCGCGGCCTGGGCTCTTCGCCGTCTTCTGGATCGGGTTCGGCTTGTGTGGAGGCCGCGCGGTCGATCGCCCTCGCCGCGAACGAGCGGCTCGGCGCCTTGGCCGTCGTGCTGTGCCCGCGGCGGGGAGGGTGGTGTACACTTGTCGAATGATTACCTCTCTGTTGATGCTCTTCGCCGGATGTGACGCCACCCTCGATCGCCTTCACGGGCCTGTCCCGGCCAAGCTGAGCTTGCGGCGTGAGTACACCACGACGAGCGGGCGCTATGGCAGTCTGGACGAGGACTATCTCCTGGACGTGCCGGGCTACGCGCCGCTGGCCCTGGCCGCCTGCGAAGGCGCTGAGCTTCGCAGCCTCGCCGAGCCCAAGGTCGTGCTCTGGCGCTGCTCGCCTGGGCCCTGGCGCCCGGTGTACCTCGGCGCGCGGCACCTGCTCGGCGGCTGCGCCTTGGCCGAGGGCGAAGACCCCAAGCCGCTCAACGCGGCGCTCCCCGAGCTTCTCGCCTGCCACACCCGGCCTGAAGAGGTGCTCGACGAGGCCGGCGAGGGGCGCGCGGCGCTGCTCTCGGCGACGGTGAACGTGGCCTTGCCCCTGGACGACGCAGGCGGCGACGCCTGGATCACCGCGGTCTTGGCCCTGCCCCCCGCCGAGCGCGCCGTACTAGAGGCCGAGCTCACCCGCCCCACCGCCGTCGCTGGCGCCTGGCGGGCCCTGCGGCTGGGCCTGCGCCCAACGCGCGAGTCTGCCTCCGCCCTGATCCTGGCCTTGGTCGACGCCCCACGCGAACCTCTGCGTGACCTCGTGCTCCCCGCCTTGCTGCTCACCACGCCGAACCTGCCCGATCACGCGGCTTTGGCCTGCCGGGCGCTGCCTCCGGCCGCCGAGCTTGACCTCGGCGCCCAGGATCTCCGCGCGGCCTTGGCGCTGGCCTTGGGGGACGAGGTCGGGGGCTGCGCCGCCTTGGCGCTGCCAGAGGACGCCTGCCTCTCGGCCTTGCGCTGTGAGGATCGGCTCTGCAGCCCGGATGAGCTCGACGCGCGGGTGTCCGCGGCCCTCGCGAGGCCGATCTGGGACCTCGTGTACCAGCCAAGCCTCAGCGCGCGGGACGTGGTCGCCGCCAAGACGGCCATCCCCGAGTCCTCGCGCCTTCGCACGGCGCGCCTCAACTACCCCCAGACCCCGGCGAGCCCACGCTGCTCGGCGGCCGCGCCGGGGGCGCCCTGCGCCTGCTTTGACAACCAGCTGCTCTTCGACACGGCGGTGTGTGAAGGTTCTGGGACAACGCTGCGGGGGAGAGGCTGCGACGCCCAGGTGGATGACGCGGCGCGGACGATCAGCGGCAGGAAGGCGCCCTGAGGGCTCAGGCGTTCTTGCCGTGGCCGTGATCCGCGTCGTGGTCGTCGTCTTGGGGCTGTTTTGAGGGCGTGGTGTCGGTGGGTGGCGGGGTCGCCCCGTCCGAGGTCTGGTGCATGTTTGGGGCCTGGGCGCTCGGTGGCTTGGCCGTGCGCCGCGAGATCTCGTCGAGGAGCTCCTCCGTCGAGGCGTCCTGCGCCTGGAGCGTCGCCATGAACGTGCTCGTCCAGGTGCCGCGGCAGTCCTCGGGGTGCGACATCCAGTCGTTCACCACGGATGACATCGCCGTCTGTACCTCTCCGTCAGGTCCGGGGGCGCCGTCCATCTGCCCACGCACGACGCCTAAGATCGCCGCGGACGAGGCGTGGGCCATGCTGTCGGCGAGCCCAGCGAGCCAGGCCCCGCCGTGGCGGTGCTGGTGCTGGTGCGGGTCGTCGAGGTCTCGGTCCTTGTCAAGGTCGAGCGCCTCGAACACCTCCTCGATGGTCTCCTCGATGACGCTCTCGACCTCATGGGCGCCATGGTTGTCGCTGTCGAAGTCCTTCGCGATGTCGGTGTGTGTCGGCTGGGTCATCGAGCTCGGGCCGTTTTTTCCGGTGACTTCGGTGGTCCCGACGGCGGCGCTCGCCAGGGCGTCCGCCTCGGCGATGATTTGTAAGAGCGCCTTCTCCCACAAGGACGAGAGCAGCTCCCGGGCGAGCTGCCGCACCGCGTCCTCGGCCTGCTTGATCTTGTCTGCCCAAGCGTCGCCGACGCCGGGGATCAACCGAACCCAGGTCGAGAGGCGCAGCCAGGGAGACACGGCCGCGTAAGCGAAGCTGTAGAGCTCGGCGAGGCTCATGCTCTCGACGCCTACCGCCAGCGCCTCAAGGCTCTGGTTGAGCTGATCGAGGCTCTCCGCCGCGGAGGTCAGGCCCTGCTCTGCGTTGCTTCCGGCGTCTCTGCCCGCGTCGCGGATGCGGTCCCCGACGCTTGGGCCGCTGGCGCCTTGATCTGCGTCGCCGCCGCTCACCTTGTCAGCAACCCAGCCGCCCATGTTGCCCGCGCCGGTGGCTATGCTGTTCGCTGCGGTGCCGATCCCTCTCAGCGCGCCCCCGGCGAGGTCGGTGACGGTGCGCAGCGACGGCCCGACGGCTCGGATGACCCCAGCGAGCTGGGAGGTGTCAAAGCCCGGTACATAGACCGGGTTGCTCTCAAGCCAGTTGAAGGTGGCGATCGTCCACTCGCTCGGCCCCGGGGTCGTCTCCTCAAAGGGGTTCAGCTCCTCCACCATGCCGAGCATCTTCTCTTTGACGGAGTGAACGGCGTCGGAGGGCAAGAAGGTGCCCGTCGCCATCACCTCTCGGCCCTGGTGGGTGAGGTTCTGATCTTCATGGACGACGCGCTCGCCGTTGGCGTCGCTGCTGATCTCGTGAACGAGGCTGTCGAGGTTGAAGTCGCCTAAGGTGCGGCCCGAGTCGGCGAAGATCTCCTCTAAGGTGCGCCCGTTGGCGTCTTCTCGCCCCTGCTCGTCGTAGCGGCCCGTGCCGCGCTCACGCAGGAGAATGTTGAGGCCGATCTCGCAGAAGTTGGAGTGCGCGTAGTAGTCCTGCATGATGTGCAGGGCCTCGCCCACCATCCTGAGGCCACGATCGCGGCCGCCTTCTTCCCGAGAGAGCCGCACCGCGCCCACGAGCGACTGGATGAGCTGCGTTCGGCTCGCCCGCAGGTACATCGGGATGCCCGCCCGGTCGACCTGGAAGGCGCCCAGCTCCTCAACCTCACCCGTGTTGGTATCGCTGCGGTCACCGCGCACCTTGTCGTGGGTCGAGTCGAGCGCATTCGCCTCAAGCTGCGCGAGCGTGGCCTCGTCCTGATAGCGCTGGTCAAGCGCCGCCAGCGTTTGGTCCTTGTCGCCCATGGGCGTCGTAGAGGAGGCGGAATCGCCGTTCTGTTTGTAGGCGTCTCTGCCGTCAAGGCCAGCGGGGTTGTCGATGTGCTCGACGGGGTCGTAGGTGCCAAACTCCTTTGGGCTGGGCAGGGGGGTCCCGAAACGTTTGGTATGGCCGATGCTAAAGATCTCGTAGATCGCCGGGTTTATCGGTTGGAACAGCGGCATGACGATCTGGTTCATGTCCCGCTGCCAGTTGCCCGAGTAGATCTCCTGCGCGTCGTCCTCCGAGAAGCCCACGTCCATCGCCGGGTCTACCGTCTGGTTCTCATGGCAGACCGCGTCGCGGTCTCGCTCGCCGTCCTCGATCTTCGCCGTCGCGGCGAATCCGCGCGCCGCGGGCGTGTGACGGGCCACCTTGACCGTGTCTCCGCTCAACAGCGCGTCCGCGCTAGCGTCGGCTTGGGACTCGGCCTGGCCGCCAGCGGCGCCCGTGCTCACGTTGGCGTTGCCCGTGGGCGCCCGGCCGTCGTGCTGGGCGATGTGCACGAGCTCATGGAGCATCACCGCCTCCGCCGCCCCGGCCCGGGTGCGTAAGATCGCCGTGCCCCAGGTCAACGCGCGCATCCCGAGCTCAGCGAGGAGCTGATCCACCTCCGCGCCTTCATGGACGGTCACGTCCCCCATGCCGCGACCGAGCCCCTTCGAGGCCATCCCCAGGAGGCCGCCGTCAAGGGGCTTCGGGCGGCTCGACGCCAAGGTGGCCTCAATCGCGGCGCCCTCTTCGTCGCCAGGAGGCGCAGACGAGGCGTAGCCGCCGTCTCCAAGGGGGCCGCCGCCTGAGCCTCCGGCGTCAGCGCCGCCGCCGCCCAAGAGCGCCTTCATCGCCTCGTTGCCCATGGCGCTGGCCATCGCCATGGGGTCGTTCGCGCGCAGCGGCGCAGGCTGGATGACCTCCGGCGTCGAGAGGTCTTGTTGAGGGGTTTGGGCGCGTGAGGCGTTAGCGCGAATCATCATTCTATCCATTCAAGAAGGAGTTACCGAGTCGATCAAATTGTAGTGTTGCCCACACCAGAGATCAAATCGTCGGCGCCGCCGGGCACAGGGCGAGCCATGGCGAAGGTTTCATACATCAATATAAGATTATTAAGGTTTTCTTGAGCGTGTTCCGCTTGTACGATCGGCATACGAATCATTCATGCGCGGGCGACCCTCTGGCGCGCGCGTCGTTGCGCGTCGCGCAGACCTGGGCGCGGGCGATCGAGCGGGGCGATCGGCCTCGCGGGGAGCTGTTCAAGGGCGAGCGGCCCGCGCGATCGGCGTCGCCGCGATTCTCAAGACCATGAACGGGTGGGGTGAGGGCCCTGATGGGGATTCGGGTGAGGGCGAACGGGTGGGGTGAGGGCCCTGATGGGGATTCGGGTGAGGGCGAACGGGTGGGGCGATGGCCCTGATGGGGATTCGGGGAACCGCCATCGGCTCGCCTGATCGGGGTCGCCGGGATTTGTGAGACCGCCATCGGCCCGGCCGATCGGGGTCGCTGGGATTCTTGAGACCGCCACCGCCCGGCCTATCAGGGTCGCCAGGATTCTTGAGACCGCCACCGGCCCAGCCGACCGCCCTCGCGGCGATGCGGGGAACCGCCACCAGCCCGCCCGATCGGGGTGGCCATGACTCTGAGAACCGCGAACGGGTGGGGCGATCAGGGTGGCCACGACTCTGAGAACCGCGAACGGGCGGGGCGATCGGGGACGCCGCGACTCTGAGAACCGCGAACGGGTGGGGCGATCGGGGTGGCCGCGGCGGCGCTGAGCCCGCACGAGCCCGCAGCGGCGGCGCGCGCCGTGTTGAATGGCGCGCCAAGCCGCTAAGGGTGCAGCGGTCTGCGCCTTTGCGCCTTTGCGCGCCACAGACGAGTCGCGGCGAAGGCTCGGGGGTGGCCGCGGCGGCGCTGGGCCTACACGAGCCCGAAGCGGCGGCGGGCGGGCGCTCACCCCTCCACCCACCACCCCGTCACCGTGTGCCGCACCCCCGCCCGCACCGGCTCCACCAGATGCCAGGTCTCCGGCCCCGGCGCGAAGATCAGCAGCTCCCCGAGCTGCGGCAGAAAGCGCTCTTGGGCGGTGAAGCTCGGCTCGCCGCCGTCGAGCCCCGGCGCCCCAAAGGTGATCGCCCCGCCCTGATCCGCCCGCCAGTCGGGGCACAGCCCCAAGGAGAACGTCGCCCTGTACCGCCGCCCGTCGGGGTGCGGCCCCATGTGGTCGCCGGGGCCCAGACGCCAGGCGTTCATCACCGCGCGCTCGGGCAGCTCAACGCCCAGCACGCCGCCGATCAACACCCGCAAAGCCGGGTGGGTGAGCAGGTCCCACAGCGGGCCCCCGGTGAGCGGCGCGCGCTCGGCGTGAACCAGGGCGGTGTCCAGCCGCGTGTAGGGCAAGGCCCGGGCCTCCTCCAGAAGCGCCAACGACGGGGCGAAGCCACGCAGGCACAGGCGCGCTCGACCGGCGCGGCGATCTTCAGCCAAGGCGCGCCACGGGGCCGCGCTCCGCCAGAGGGGGCTCACCGCGTCGGGCAAGGCCTCGGCGAGGGACCAGTCCACGGGGGCGAGGGGCGGGGGGCTCGCGCCCAGGTCGTAGGCCGTGCGTAGGCGGGCGGCGATGATCCGCTCCCGCAGGGCCGCGGCGGCGGGGCCCTCCTCCAGAAGCGCGCCCCGCAGCCGCGTGGCCAAGGCCGGGCTGGGCGAGCCGCTCAGCAGGTCCGCGGCCTCGGCGGCGTCGAGGCGGAGGAGCTGGTCCAACAGCGGATCATAGAGGTGGTGACCCCCATCGGGCCCAGGCAGACGCACAAGCTCAGAGCGCAGCTTCATCCCTCGGAGAGTACAGGAGCCGCGAGCGCCCCGCACACAGCCGCCCCTCCATCCTGTAGACTACGCGATCATGGCCCTGCACCCAATCGCCCGTCGTGTCGCCGCCGCGTTCACCTTCGCCCTGCTCCTTGTGGGCGGTGAGGGCCTCGCCCAAGACCCGGCGTCGAGCCCGGGGCTGCCGCCGGGCATGCCCGAGCGCCTGCAAGGCTCGCCGTTTCTGCCGCCCACCCGCACGGGCCCCAGCCTGCACGTCGAGGTCACGCCGTATGACACCCCGGCGCCGATCCCCGACGTCGACGCCTTGGTGTTCCTCGCCGGGCGGCCCGGGGAGCTGTTCTCGTGTATGGCCGGGGCGTTCGTGGATGAGTTCGGCCAGGTGAAGGAGGTCTTCACCCGCGGCTGCCCCATCGCGTTTCGCAACACGGCGCTGGACACCATGCGCCGCTGGCGCTTCAACGTGCCCACCTTGGGCGGGCGCGCGGCGACGGGGCGCTACGAGGTGGAGCTCATCTTCGTGGGCAGCTCTGTGATGGGCCACACGCCGATCCCCCCGGGGGCGGTGCTCGTGCGCGCCGAGCCCATGGCGATCCCGCTGTGGCCCTCACCGCCCAAGCTCCGCGCCAAGAGCCGCGCCTGGCTCGACGATCAGGGCCTCGATGGCTACCGCTGCAAGATACGTCTTCAGGTAGACGACATGGGCGCGCCCCAGCATATCAACGTCATCGACTGCCCCGGCCCGCTGCATGTGGATGTGCTCAGACGCGCTCAGCGATACGGTTTTGACGTGGTCGGCGCCACCCGCGGCGACGGCACCACCTATGTGCTCGACCTCTGGCTAAACGTTGAGGACGACGCCTGATCGGGCCCACGGCCATTTGCACCCCCTGGGGATGAATGGCATCCTTCGGGGAGTTTCACAAACCGGAGGTTCCCCCATGATCGGTCTTCTCGCGCTCCTCGCCGCCTGTAGCCAAAGCCCCGTCGAGCTGCTCGTCCCCAGCGCCCAGGCCCAAGACGCCGCGGCCCCCGCCGCCCGCCTGTATGGCCTCGGCGGCACGCTCTATGTCCAGGTCTACAAAGATCCCAACACCATCGCCGCCGCCGCCGCCCACGACCACGTCGTAAAGGCCAGCGGGTGGAACGGCTCGGTGACCTGGGACGCCGCCAACCTCGCGGCCTGCAAGGTGCAGATCACCGTGCCGGTCTCTAGCCTCTCCGTGGACGAGAAGGGCCTGCGCGAGCAGCTCGGCTACGACACCTTCCCCAGCGACTCCGAGCGCGCCGACATCAAGACCGCCATGCTCAGCGACGCCCAGCTCGACTCGGCGAAGTACCCGAGCATCAGCTACCAATCGACGAAGTGTGAGCAGAGCGGCGATCTGGTGAACGTTACCGGCAACCTCACCATCCACGGCGTCACCAAGAGCGTCGTGCTGCCGATGTCGGTGAAGGCCGACGCGGTGAACTTCTCGGCCAAGGGCTCGATCAAGATCAAGGCCAGCCAGTTCGGCATGACGCCTTACTCGGCGCTCTTCGGCGCGGTCAAGAACCAAGACTCGATGATCTTGGTGATCGACGTCACCGGCAAGCCCCGCTGAGCGGGTCGCACAACGGATGAAGGGCAGACGCGCGCGGCGGGTTACCTGGGCTGGATGAGCCGCCGACACCGCCGCATCGAGCCCTTCGCCGTCCAGATCACCGCCCTTCGCCCGGGGAGCCTGGGCTGGGGCCAAAACGAGGGTGAGCCCGTCGTGGTGCGCGGCGCGCCCCCGGGGGCGGTGGTCATCGCCCAGCCCTTCCAGAAGAAGGCCGGCGTCATCCACGCCCGGCGCGGGGCGCTGGTGCAGGCGCCCCCCGACGCGGTGCCCCCGCGCTGCGCCTTGTTCACCTTGTGCGGCGGGTGTTCGCTGCAAGAGATCCCGCTCACCACCCAGCGCGCGGCGAAGCAGGCGATGGTGGAGACGCTCCTGGGCGATCTCTCCGCCGTCACCGTGTCCCCCGTCGCCGGGGAGCCCGAGGGTTACGCCTACCGCAACAAGGTCGAGCTGAGCTTCGGCGCCCGGCGCTATGTCTCTGAAGGCGACCGCGCCGCCGGGGCCCCCGACGAGGGCCGCTTCTTGGGTTTCCACGCGCCGGGCCGCTTCGACAAGGTCGTGGACGCCCCGCGCTGTGAGCTGGTGAGCGAGGGCCTCAACGCGCTTATCACCAGCGCCCGGGGCCTGCTGGAGCGCTCGGCGCTGCCGCCCTGGGATGCCCGGGCCCTCCAAGGTTTCTGGCGGCACCTCGTGCTGCGGGAGTCTTGGGCCGGCGGGCGCCTCGTCGCGATCTACACCTCACCGCCGCCCGAGGGCCAAGAGGCCGTCGCCGAGGCCGAGCTTCAGGCCTGGGCCGAGGGCCTGCCCGCCGACGTCGTGGCCGCCTGGTACGTCAACCCCCGCACCGGTGACGCCGCCGTGGGGGATCTCCGCGCCGCGCTCAAGGGCGAGCCTGCGCTCATCGAGCGCATCGGTGACGTGGCCTTCCGCCTCAGCCCCACCGCCTTCTTCCAGACCAACACCCCCGCCGCGAGAGCCCTCTATGAGCGGGTGGGCGAGGCTCTGGGGTTGGTGCCCGGCGCGCGGCGTGACGCCCGCTTGGTGGACCTGTACTGCGGCGCCGGGGCCATCGGCCTCAGCCTGGCCAGCCGCGTGCGAGAGGTGCTCGGCGTTGAGCTCAACCCCGAGGCCGTGAACGACGCCCGGGTCAACGCCGCGCTCAACAACATCCCCGCCACGTTCATCGCCGGGGCCGTCGAGGACGTGCTGCCCGCGCTGGGCCCCGATGACCTCGCCGTCGTAGACCCACCCCGGGCGGGCCTGCACCCCAAGGCCTCGGCCTGGCTCGCCAAGCAGCGCTGCGCGGCCTTGGTCTACGTCGCCTGTAACCCCGAGTCTCTTGCGCGAGATCGCCAGCTCCTCGCCGCCGGGGGCTGGCGAATGACGGCCTTATGGGGCGTTGACCTCTTCCCCCAGACCGGCCACGTCGAGCTCGTCGCCCGTTTTGAGCGTGTCCACGAGGCCGGGCAGCCCAGCGAAGCCTGAGAGCTCACGGCCCAAGAGCGCGACGTGAAGCCCGGCGGCTTTGGCCCCGGCGGCG
>Ga0066604_10001733_pt1 | contig 11639 bp, 9 predicted proteins | sample Higcelwee11metaG_FD_59501 | JGI IMG/M metagenome (GOLD analysis project Ga0066604, IMG submission 59501) | Freshwater pond sediment microbial communities from the University of Edinburgh, under environmental carbon perturbations - High... | ecosystem: Environmental > Aquatic > Freshwater > Pond... | reverse complement strand
GCCCTCTGGTCGGCGGGGAGCTGCCCCAGCTGCTGGGCGATCGCCGCCTGGATGTCGGCCTTGGAAAACTGCATCTGGTCGTAGGTCTGCAGCTGGATCATGGCATCGCGGATCGGATCCATGTCCAGCACGATGTCGCGGTCGAGGTGCGTGAAACCGACGTCCATGCGTACCACCGGCAGGAAATTGCCTCGCGAGGCGAGGCGCTGCTGATCGGCCGTGTTCACCTTGCGCTCCTGGGCCTTGATCGAATTGTTGCCCTTTTCCATGAGGGCCATCGCTTCGGAGAGCGGCATCGGCCCGGCAAGGGAAGTCGTCGCCGCCACGACCGAAGCGAAGACGGAAAATGTCGCAGGATTCCTCATGGTTGGTTCCCCCGGGTCGCGGCGAGGATCCCCGCCATCGCCATCGTCAGCATGTTGCCCCGGACCTTGTCGGCCGGAGCGTCGTTGGAAAGCAGGAATTCAAGCGCTGACCTGACCCCGCCGAACAGAAACGCCTGGGATAGATCCATGCCGGCCTGGTCGGGATGCGGATTCCCGTCGCAGGAGTCGGAAGCGATTTCCAGGAACGCGGCCCTTCCGGTTTCCAGCGCGGCGATGTAGCCGTGGCGTTCTTCGGTGGTAGCCGTTTCCAGGAAGCGATGGTGTTCGCGCAGATACACCCTCGCCAGATCGCGATTGGCAGCCAGATGATCGAAGAACAGACCGAGCTGGTCGTTCAACCGGAACAACGGATCGCGGTTTGGCAGGTTGGACATCTCCTGCGCGAGATGGTCCCATAATCTTGAGAACAACGTGTGGAGGATCTTGTTCTTTCCTGCGAAGTACAGGTAGATCGAGCCGGTCCCCACTCCCGCCACCGCGGCGATCGCCGAGACCTGGGCCTTGTCGAAGCCGTCTCGGGCGAAGACATGGATCGCCGCGTTCAAGATCTCGCTGGCCTTGTCTCCCTCTTTGCGACGCATCGAGCGCCTCCCTCAAGTGATACATGAATCAGTATTCAATAATATCGTTCCAAAAGGGCGCAAGGGCAAGTAAGAAGTGATGCTCGGCCGGGTGCGCTTGGTTGACTAGGCTCAGCTGTCAAGTCCAACTGTGGTATGCGGTGGCCTCTCCCGATGGTTGCCTGTCAGGTGTTACAGCGTCCACTGACCTTGGATTCAAAATGGAGTGCGGAGCCAGAAAAATCCTCATACATTGAGGCGTACACTGGGTTCCACCCCTGACACCCCTTTTTCTTTCACGTAAACGGAGTGATTTGTTAATGATCCGGAATGTCTACTCTAGGGTGGTCTTCGCTATTCTTTTTGTAGCAACTGCAGCGTTTTCAGCGTTCGACCCTTGCCGCTTCAACGTCGGTGTCGATCTGAAGCAGGCTTCCACGAAGAAGTGCGGCTATCTGAGCTGTACCAAAGATGTGACGTCTCTTGATATTCCTTCTAGCCCGGATTTCGTGGCTGAATACGTAGGAGTGAATTACGCCAGCCCAACGCAATTGTTGGCGTGCGGAGCATCTTCAGCCCAGGAAGGACTTTTCCTGAAGTGGGCGAAGCAACTCAATTCCACGCCTTTGTGGTACACGTACATCATCGCTGGTGATATGAAGTTCACTCAAGGGTTGGATCCTCAGAAGTCCGACTGCAACCAGGGTGGCTCGAAGACCATCTGCACGGAATGGGGAGCCTATTTCTCCGCGCATCGAGCCGATATCATCAACAACTACAAGTCCTACGCGGAGTTTGCTGCCAGCAACTTCGGTACGGATGCTAAGATGATCTGGGCGCTCGAGCCGGACTTCTACCAGTACGCTTCGGGTCAGAACGGGAATTCCAGGCCTATTTCCTTCAATGACGCTTCGAAGTTGATCTCAGACATCATTGACGCGATCAAATCGGCGATGCCGAATGCCCAAATTGCCATGGATATTTCCGCTTGGGCGCCCGACAACTGGTTTACGTCGATGCCCCTCGACAAGATCGACTACTTCCACGCTTCGGGAGGCACATCCCAGCCCGGATCCAACATCCAGTCGGCCAACCCTTTGAGCTGGTCCCACCTCTATTCGCTGACCCGCAAGCCCATGATCGCTGACGATGGATACGGTGTGGGCGGTGGAGCCACCTCCATCAACCAGAACTGGTTCAACACCGGCAACGTTCAATCTCGTATGAACGATGGAGTCATCGGCATCATGGAGGCGTCTCCGAGTTCTTCGTTGACGTCTAGCATCACATCGCTCCATGCGCTGAAGGTAAGTGGTACCTGTGCCGCAGCGAAATTCACCCTTTCCGTCACCGCCGGCAATGGCGGTAGCGTGTCGGTGAATCCTACCGGCACTTCGTTCGACGCGGGAGCCACGGTGAAGCTCAAGGCCACTCCCCAGGCTGGCTACAAGTTCACTGGCTGGACCGGAGGCGTCACCGGAACCAAGGACACGATCACCGTCGTGATGAATGCCAACATGACCATCACGGCAGGCTTTGCCACCCTTCCCAAGTACAACTTGACCATCAACCAGTCGACGGGCGGAACCATTTCCGCCAATCCTGCGGGCTCGAGCTTCGATTCGGGAACTTCGGTGAAGCTGACCGCCACCGCCCAGTCGGGTTTCTCCCTTTCCAGCTGGACGAGCGGTGTCACGGGGACCAAGGACACGGCCACCTTGGTGATGAACTCGAACAAGACGGTTTCGGCGACATTCACCCCGTCGATCGCCGTCCTGGCTCGTTCCGGAAATCTCTTCAAGGTGGATCTTCGCGGCAACCAGTTGAGCGTGGCTTTGGATCGCCAAGGTCTGGTGGAATTCTCTTTTGTTTCCCTGGATGGCAAGAGCATCCAGCGCCTTGGAAGCATCGACATGCAGGGGCAGGAGCAGATCTTCGGGTTGGGCAACCGCCCTGTCGGTCTCCAATACCTTCGCATGCGCGGCGAAGGGTGGGAGAGGATCGTGCCCATGGCGGCCTTCGCGCGCTGAGGCTTCCCTGATCGACCCTGGTGGGATCCATTCTGCTACCGGGGTTCAGGCACTCCAATGAAAAGGGCCCGTCGGATTCCGGCGGACCGTTTCTGTCGTTGTTGGCTGGCTAGTTGTGACCAAGATCACGCACAGGCGACCCAGCCCTTGATATCCTACTTGCACAAAGGCAGTTTCACGTCGTCCAACCGTTTTCCCGGTTCCATTTGGAGTAATCCCCTTATGCGCCCATATTCCAAGCATTCCATGGGATCCCTGCGGATTGCCGCCGCGGCCTTGTTCGCGCTGGTTGTCAGCTCTTGTCAGACCGAGCCGACCAAGCCCGTGGAGGACGGCACCTACTCGGTGTCGATCCCGACGATCAACGGAGAACACAGGCAACCGGATCTTGTCACCTGGAAGATCGGATCCGACACGGGATCCGCGGTGGTCGAGGGTGGCGAAAGTTCTTTCCAGATCAAGCTCCAGGGCAAGGTGGAAGGCGACGTTCGGCTCGATCTCTGGCGGTCGGGCGTCCGGATCATGCAGCTCAAGTATGCGCGCAAGACAGAAACCATGCTGGAATACGTTTCCAAGGAATCCGAAGACGCCTTGGTCAGCACGGTCTTCCAGCAGATTCTGCCTTCCAAGGATTCCATCGCCTTCGCCAAGAAGTTGGCCGAGTTGGTGGTGGGCAGCGATTCGGTGAATCGCGCCCTTGAGCAGGCGGCCGCGAAGGTGGTGGGAGTCAACCACGACACCCTGATGGCTCGGGCCATGCAAATCATGGTGGAATCGGGCAAGACCATCGGCGAGTTTCTTACACAAGAGGACGGAACGTTCCTGGGACAATCCCTGGAATCCATCCATGTCCAGGTCAAGATCCTGGTCGATCTCAAGATCATCGTTGCCGATACCAACGCGCTGTTCCCTCCGCCTCCGGTGCGGATCATCTCGAACCTCTCGATGCCCGAGCAGTTGCAGGCGGGAGGCGATGCCGCAGGAGTGAGCGGCAAGTTCGAGGCGACCGGCAAGATCGCCACCTTGCTGGCCAAGGTCTACCAGGACACACTGGATGTGTCCCGGCATTTCGAAATCCCTCAGGTAGATCTCACCAGCCGTCCCAAAGAGCTGGATCTGGATGGGAAGCTTTCCGTGACCGCCAAGGCATCGGCCGCCGCTGGCACCTACCGGCTGGAAGTCGTGGTGATGGATGCGGATGAGGATCCGAACTCCATCAAGGCCGTTGTGGGATTCCAGGTTTTGCCTGTCGCCGACACCAATGGCCCCGTGATCCAGATAATGAGCCCGGTGGATGGAACCGTGTTCGCCTATGATGCCCAATCAGTGCTGGTGAAGGTCGCTGCGACCGATCCTTCGGGGATCGATTCGGTGAAGATCGACGGCAAGCCAGCCGAATCGGTTGGGACGGAATACGCCTATTCCATGGCTTTGGAGCCGGGCAAGGAGGCCGTCATTCGGGTCCAGGCTTGGGACAAGCTCAAGAACAGCTCGATCGAAAGCCTCACGGTCACTCGCAAGGGGCCTCCCGACATCACGGCGCCGCGCCTGAAACTGCTGGGCCCGGCATCCGGGGCGGAACTTTCCATCGACACCAAGACGGCCATCCTTCGGTGGCTGGTGACCGACCTGTTCGGTTTGGACGACGCTGAACTGAAGATCGACGGCAAGGTGGCCAAGCGATCGGCCGACACCGTCAGTCTGGAGGTCGCTGCACCGGCCCCAGGAAGCGAAGAATCGCATCGGATCGACGTGAAGAACACCAAAGGGGTCTCCAACTTCGAAACGATGACCCTCAAGCGTGCCAAAGACGTGACGATTCCCAAGTTGGTCCGGGTCGACAGCGGCCGCAAGGTTCCGTTCGAGACGGAAAAGGTCACCGTGAGCTGGAAGGTAACCGACGACTACAAATTGGGGACTGTGACGATCGCCGGGAAGGCGGTGACAGGGGGCGATGGACTCTTTGCCCAGGAAATGGCTCTTGTTCCTGGCGACAACCAGGTCGTGATCGTTGCAACGGATACGTTCGGGAATGTCAGTCGTGATTCGGTGGTCGTGATCCGCTCTTTTTCGACCAAGAAGCTGGCCTGGCTCGATGTCAAGGATGTGCAGGGAGTCGAAGATTCCATCGTGAAATTCGAGGTGATGCTCGATGGAATCAGGGGTGGCAAGGCCAAAATATCGGTGGTGCCTACCGGTCTGGTGCGCGACACGACCTTCGAGATCGTCGGAGGCGAGCAAGCGAAGATTCGTGCCAATCTGGTTCCGTCAGTCGATGCCAACGGCACGGCAAAGATCGGGCTCGTTGCCGTTTCCGGAGCGGATACGGCAAGATCGGAATTCAGCCTTTCGATCGTGGCCAGGAACGATCCGCCCCGTTTCGAGATCGTCAAGTCCATTCCAGCCATCAACGCAGGTGTAAAGACTCAGATCGAGGGGTGGATTGCGAACTTGTCCGCGGGGCCCCAGGACGAATCGGCTCAGAAGTTGGCCTTTGAAGTGGCGGCTCTCGAAGCCGCCGATCTGCTGGTCGGGATCCCGAGCGTGGGGAATGACGGAACGCTAGCCTTCCAAGCGAAGGCTGGAGTCTCGGGGTTGGCCAGATTCCAAGTCAGGCTTCATGACAATGGAGACAGCTCCACAGGGAACGCCAACGCCAGTGCTTGGCAGACGTTTTCCGTCCGAGTGAACTCCGCCCCGAGCGTGACCTTGCCGCTTGCCACGTTCTCCATGGTGCAAAACACCAGTGCGAGTCCGGGAAGCATGACGATTTCCGACGAGGAGACCTCCGTCGGCAATCTTGTCGTCGTTCGATCCAGCTCGAACTCTTCGTTGATCCCCCCCGAGAGCGTCATGGTGGCGGGGACCGGAGCCAGCCGCAAGCTGACCCTTCGCCCGGTTCGGGATCGTTCCGGCAGTGCCGTCCTCACCTTCACGGTTCGGGATTCGTTAGGGGCGGAGACTTCCGAATCCATGACGATCGAGGTGAAATCGGTGAACAAGGCGCCGAGTTTTTCCTTGAGCGTCGCGAGTCTCGTGCTGCAGAACTACAACCAGGATTCCTTGTTCGCCAAATTCGTGTTGAACGAGTCCACCAACGACACATTGCAGTACATCAAGGAGCGGAAGGTCGAATTGATTGGCGCCCCTTTCGAGTCAGTCCTTGTGGCCAAGCCAATTCTTGATGGCTCCGGGACGCTGCATCTCCCACGCATCCCGAATCCGAGAGGGGCATTCCTTTTCCGGATCACGATCCGGGATAATGGAGGGGTGGAGAACGGGGGAATTGATAGCGCGACCAAAGATCTGCGAATTTTCTTCTCGGATACGATCATTGATCCTTTTGATAGAAACGTCTACAAATATGTACAGCTTGGTAAGAGAACCTGGTTTGCCGAAAATTTGCGTCGAGCTCATCCCTATCCAATTGACCCGAATCAGCCTGGATACTATGAAGGAAGTTTTGGAAAGCGTTACAGCTGGGCAATGGCAATGAACCTTGACTCAGCCGATTGCGATGGAGGGGTAAATTGTGCAGAGCGATTGGATACCCAGCATCAAGGATTGTGTCCCGTTGGCTGGAACATCCCTGACAGTATCGAGTGGATGCGTTTGAGGGAGTGGGCGGTTACTGGACGATCAGATTCGCTAGGGATTGAGATGTTGAAGAGCAAGTCTGATTGGTCGACGATATTCGGAATGGGGAGCATTTTCTTGGCCAACGGCACGGACGCCTGGGGGATGGACCTAAAGCCGAACTATCCAGTTAGTGGGAATGCGTTGTCTGCGAGATATTGGGCAAAAACATTCGCTTCTGGTGACACTTATCACCTTGATCGCAAATTTGTTGACGTCTATTCATCAGGTGGTAATTCGAATAGCCGTGTGGATAACTCAATGTCCGTTTACGGTATCCACTATGCTCGCTATGGGTATGGCGAAGTCTTCCCGATTCGCTGTGTCAAGTCTTTGCCTCCTGGTCAGTGGTAGGGAGGAAGCGAACGCTCGATCCCAACCAGCAACATCGGTATCAGCCGTCCTCCTGGTTGTTTGCTGCTCCGTAACCGGGATGATTCATGAATCACCCCGGTTACGAGGGTGGAATATCCACCGTCAGACGGGGATCGATTGTTTCCCGCAATCAGACTGGCCAGCTGACCTCAACCCTCGAACCGCCGTATGCGGATCCACATGTACGGTGGTGTGGCAGGGGCCCCTATGCCGATTGGCGGAACGAACTGGAATTGTCCTCTATCCCAACTTCGCCTTGAATTGTTCGAAGTCGAAGACGCGGTGCACCTGCAGGGTGGCGTCTTCCTTCCAGGTGGCGATGGACGGATGCTTCACGCCGTTGAAAAACGAGGTCTTGACCATGGTGTAGTGGATCATGTCCAGAAGCACGATCTTGTCGCCCACTTGCAGCGGCTTGTCGAAGCTGTAGTCGCCCAGCACGTCGCCGGCCAAGCAGGTGCCGCCGCCAAGTCGGTAGGTGTGGGGCTTCGCTCCGGGCTCGTCGGCGTCCAGAATGCCGGGGCGGTAGGGCATTTCCAGGCAGTCGGGCATGTGGGCGCTCACCGACACGTCCAGGATTGCCAAATCCATGCCGTTGTGCACCACGTCCAGTACCGACGCCACCAGTTCGCCGGTGCGCCAGCCCACGGCTTCGCCGGGCTCCAGGACCACTTCCAGGTGCGGGTGACGCGACTTGAACGCCTTCAGGACGCGGATCAGGCGATCCACGTCGTAGTCGGCGCGGGTGATGTGGTGGCCGCCTCCGAAATTCACCCATTTCATCTGTGGCAGGAATTGTCCGAATTTTTCTTCGAACGACTCCATGAGCGCTTCCAGGGCGTCGGAATCCTGCTCGCACAAGGCGTGCACGTGCAGGCCTTCGATGCCATCCAACTGGTCTTCCTGGAAGGACGACCGCACGATTCCCAGGCGGCTGAACGGTGCGCAGGGGTTGTAGAGGTCGGTGGCCACCTGCGAGCATTCGGGGTTCACGCGCAGGCCGGGGCTTGGCTTGCGAGGGTGCAACAGGACTTGTCCCTTGAACCGTTCCCACTGGGAAAAGCTGTTGAAACTGATGTGGCCGGCCAGATCCAGGATCTGTCCGATCTCGCCGTCGCCGTAGGCGGGGGCGTACACGTGCAGTTCGCCGCCCAGTTCCTGCGATGCCAGCAGCGCCTCGTTCAGGGAGCTCGCCGTGGCGCCCACCAGATATTGACGCACCAGCGGGAACGCCCGCCAGAAGGAAAAACCCTTGAGGGCGCAGATGATCTTCACATCGGCTTCGTCGGCCACGCGTTTGAGCAGCGCGAGGTTCGCGCGCAGGCGGGCTTCCTCCATCACGTAGCAGGGAGAAGGGACTTGCGCGAAATCGGTGCCGATGGTCGGATAGGTCATAGGAGTGGGCGACAATTTAGGTCCTGCGAAGCCCGGCAGGGAGTTCGTAATTCCGATCCGTCTGCCGTCTCCATCGTCGGAAATAGACCTTCAGGAAATAGGCGGTGGCGATCGAACATCCATGGTAGCGATCCCGTCAAGAATCCTGGTTGAACCGCGTCCGCGCTTGGTTCGCGAAATGGCGGGATCCGTCTGCATGGTCTTCATCGCGCGGCCTCGATGGATGAGGATGTCGTCCAGCGCCACGCGGCCAACGCGATGATCCCGGCCGCAGCAATCTCGATCGCGCTGAAGAACCAGTAGTGGAGCGTGGGGGTGTCGCCCATGGAGAACGATCCGATCTGCACCAGGGCCATCGCCGGGGCGGCCACCAGATTGGCGATCCGGTTGGCGCGATGGGGCAGGAACCGGGAGGCCAGGATCATCGCCATGGGAATTTCCATGACGATTCCCGACAAGAGGAGGAATCCTTCGTCCAGGGCGAGTCCCGGCACGTTCCCCGATGCCAGGCCTTTGATCAGGCGCGGATCCATCAGGCTCAGGACGTCGCAGAACAGGTAGTTGGCCACGAGGAAGATCCAGAGCGTGGACAGGGTTTGACGAGTCTTGTCGGTCATGCGGTTCTCCAGGATATGGGTGTTTCGATGGATTCAGGGTTGGACGGGCGCGGTGGAAGCGGATGGCGGAGTCTTGCACAGCAGGTATCCCATGCGGGAAAACCAGAGGATGCCAAGGAGCGCGTAGGCTCCTGCAGCCGGGACAAAAAGCGCCGGGACCAAGGTGAGCAGCCCCGAGGTTCCAACCACCATGCTCATGGTGCCGCAGGCTCGCGGAAAGATCCCCGTGCGGCGGATCGCCAGGCCCGTCAGCAGGATCCACAAGCCGCCGGGGATTTCCATCATGCAGCCCAGTCCTTCGTGGACGGCTTCGATGGCGCGCAGGAGCTGGACCGCGGCCAACGGATCCCCGGGGAGTAGCTTGGCGACCGCGTCCAGGCCGTTGGCGTAGACAAGTCCGCTTCCGATCAGGAGGACGCTCCAGATGAACGCGAAGCCCGTGGCCAGCTTCGCGATGTGCCCCGCACCCGGAGCGAGCCGTTCGTGCAACGCCAGGGCCGTGACCGGGAGCAGGCATCCGAAGGCGACGTACAGCACCAGAACGAACGCCGACATCGCGTCCCGGTGTTCGACCAGGAACCGAGTCCGCTCCAGCGGATCGGCGATTCCCGACGTGTCGAGGACGGTGAAGTTGAGCGCGATGCCCGCGGCATAGACGAGCGCGAGCACCAGGGCGGCGCGCGCGCCCCATTTCTGGAGTTCCATGGGATGAGTCCCTTGCGGAAGGATTTTGTGGAGAGAGGGTGCGAAGTACAATCACGACGCCTGGGAGGGTGTCGTGACAAGAAGTGTCACGATTTGTGGACTGCTATTCGACGGGAGGCTTGTCGGGATCGAATTCCAGCAGGTCGCCCGGCTGGCAGGACAGTTCCCGGCAGATGGCCTCCAGCGTGGCCATGCGCACGGCCTTGGCCTTGCCGGTCTTGAGGATGGACAGGTTCGCGTCGGTGATCCCGATCCGCCGCGCCAGCTCGTTGAGCGGCATCTTGCGGTCGGCCATCACGCGGTCCAGACGGAAGACGATTCCCATGACCCTATACCGTCAGGTCGTGTTCTTCCTGGAGCGCCGATCCGTCCTTCATGATCTCGGTGACCAGGAGAAGGATGAGCGAGACCAGGAGCGTCGCGGGATTGAACGTGACCACCGCCAGGGCGATCATGTACTTGTTCAGGTTCGAAAGAAGCGCCACGTTGGAGGTCCGGAATACCACGTTGCGACGGAAATTGTCGAACAGCGATTGCGATTTGCGCAGGATCTGGACCATCAGGAAGGCCGCCAGGAACAGGTACGGGAACACCACCGCGCGAGCCAGAGGGGGCATGGACATCATTTCCTGCCAGTCGGGATCGTGGGTCATTTTCGCGCACTCGCTGTTGAGCCCCGAAGTGAAAGGGGCGCCCAAGTCGATCTGGAAAATCGCGAAAAACAGCAGGACGCACAACGCGGCCACTGCCGGAATCGTCAAGATCCATCCGGCCTGCGTGACGCGGTACAACACGGACGAAAGCGATTTTTGACCGAAGTAGCGCATGCGCCGTCTCCAAAGGGTGGTGTGCTTCCCAAAGGATACGCCGAGAGATACCGAAAAGCAAGAAAATATTATCGTAAAACGATAACGATGTGCCGTTCTACGGTACGTAAACAAAAAAGCCCCCGCTCCGGGACACGGAGCGAGGGCTTCGAGAGTCTCCGAATAGGAGATCTTACCGCTTGATCCACTCCTTGTGGATTTCGGGAATGTCTTCCAAAAGCTGTACGGTGACAGGGCTTGTCGGGCGCAGGATCACGTCGTCGGGCTTGCCGGCGTCGACCATCTTGCCTTCGTGCATGATGAACAGTCGATCCGACACGTAGTAGGCCAACCCGATGTCGTGCGTCACGAAGATGATGGTCATCTTCAGCTCTTCCTTGAGCTTCATCAGGTAGTCCAGGATGTTGGCGCGCACGCAAGCGTCCACCATGGAGGTGGGCTCGTCGGCGATCAGCACCTTGGGCCGCAGGGCGAAGATGCGGGCCAGCAGCATGCGCTGCATCTGTCCGCCCGACAGCTCGAACGGATACTTGCCTTCGATGTCCTTGGGCGCCACGTTCACGGCAAGCAATCCGGCGTCCACGCGATCCGAGATCTGCTGCGGGGTCAGCTTTTCCTTCTTGATCTTGAACGCGGCTTCCAGCTGCGAGCGGATCGTGAAGAACTGGTTGAAGCAGCTGAACGGATCCTGGAAGATGAACTGGACTTCGTTCCAGTGATCCTTCTGGTTCGTGATCTTGTGGCCCTCGTATTCGAACGAGCCTTTGGTGGGTTCGTACAGGCCGAGCATGATCTTGGCGAGCACGCTCTTGCCGCAACCCGAACCACCCACGATCGAAACGATCTCTCCGTCGGCGATATCGAAGGAAACGTTGTCCACCGCCGTGACCAGCTTTTTCCCGCTGCCGAAGGTGCGGACCACGTTCTTGGCCGAAAAGATGGGGGTGTTATTCGGCATAGTCGCACCTCACGAGACGATCGGCGAACATACGGATTTCCTGTTTCTTCTGGGTGCACTCGGGGCGAGCCACCGGGCAACGCGCCGCGAATCTGCAACCCTGGATTTCTTTGGCCAACGACGGCGGAGCACCTTCGATGGCGACGGGCT
>Ga0066604_10001729_pt1 | contig 11657 bp, 9 predicted proteins | sample Higcelwee11metaG_FD_59501 | JGI IMG/M metagenome (GOLD analysis project Ga0066604, IMG submission 59501) | Freshwater pond sediment microbial communities from the University of Edinburgh, under environmental carbon perturbations - High... | ecosystem: Environmental > Aquatic > Freshwater > Pond... | reverse complement strand
GTTGGCGTTGGTGCGCTCGCCGATGGTGAAGATGTCGGAGTCTTGGCGTAGGCTCACCGGGCTGTAGAGCGAGCTGACTGAGGGCGTGAAGTCGGGGCGGCGCAGCTTGGGCTTGAGCGGGCGCACCCGGCGCACCACGGCGCGGATGTGGTCGGGGTTGGTGCCGCAGCAGCCGCCGACGACGTTCACGCCGTCCTCTTGCACGAACCGCATGTGCCAGTCGGCGAGCTCTTCAGGGCGCAGGGGGTAGTGGGTGCAGCCGTTGACGAGCTGGGGCAGCCCGGCGTTGGGCAGGACCGAGATTCGTTTGCGGCTGTGGCGGCCCAGATACGCGACGTGACCGGCCATCTCTTGAGGGCCCGTGGCGCAGTTGAGCCCGATGATGTCCACCACGTCCAGGCCGTCGAGCACGACGTTCGCGGCGCCGATCTCCGCGCCGATCAACATCGTGCCCGTGGCCTCCATCGTCACCTGGGCCATCACCGGCAGGCGCAGCCCGCGGCGTTTGAACACCTGGGAGATCGCCGAGAGCGCGGCTTTGGTCTGAAGGAGGTCTTGACACGTCTCGACGAGGAGCACGTCGGGGAGGCCATCAAGAAGGCCCTCCACCTGCAAGACATAGCCCGCCTCAAGCTCGTCCCAGCCGATGTGGCCCAATGACGGCAGGCGTGTGCCGGGGCCGATGCTGCCCGCGACAAAACGGGGCTGGGCCTCGGTGCTCGACGCCGAGGCCGCCTCCCGGGCGAGCTCTACGGCGATGCGGTTGATCTCCCGGGTGCGGTCGGCGAGGCCAAACTCTCCGAGCACGAGCGGCGTGGCCCCGAAGGTGTTCGTCTCGACGATGTCGGCCCCGGCGTCAAAGTAGGCCTGGTGAATGCCCCGGATGATGTCGGGCCGGGAGAGGTTCAGCACCTCGGAGCAGTTCTCGAGCTCCCAATAGTCGGAGAGCGGGAGGTTCGCGTTCTGGAGCATGGTGCCCATCGCGCCGTCGAAGATGATGACACGGTCATCTAAGGCGTCGAGAAACTGGCTCATCGGGGCTCCAGGCGGCGGGTTCGGGGCGGCAATGTACCTCGTCCCGAACCCGAATGCAGGGCCCGCGGCGGCGCTCAGCCCGCGCGCATCGCCAAGCCGACCAGCGCCGCCATCGAGCCGCCCCAGAGCGCCAACAGCACGACGAAGAGCTTGTGCTGAAGCGCCCAGGCCTCGTCCACTTGCCCGGCCCCGGCCATCTTCGTGGTGCGAACGACCACAGCGAGGCCCAAGATCACGAAGGTGTAGGCCAGAAGGTAGACCTTGTCCATGAGCATGAGGTAGCCGACCTCGGGCAGATCCGCGGAGAAGGTCATCTGCAGGGCCACGATGGTGAGGAGCGCGGTGATGCCCACGCCCACGCGGGCGTCCGCCATGCCCGGGGGCAACAGAAACATGAGCCCGGCGCAGAGGATCACGGCCAAGACAGGCAAGAGGAGCTTGATGGAGTAGGCCACCGGCGGGCGGGAGAGCGGCACGCTGAGCTTGGCGCGGGAGTAGCTCGCGCCGCTGGCCGCCCGGGGGTCACCGAAGGCCGTGGGGTACCTCCAGGGCTCCACCGTCAGGGTGATGTCGCCGATGCGGTAGCCCGGGAGCTGCACCGAGGGGCTCACCGTGGGCGACTGCGGGTCTACCTCGTACACCACGGCGCTCTCGTCGTGCTGGGCGTCCTCCATCAGCAGCTCCAAGACCTGCCGATCGAAGGGGTAGTTGAACAAGGGCATCTTCTTGGAGAAGGTGCCTTGCACGCGGAGCACCTGGTAGAGCGAGCCGTCGGGCAGCTCTTCAGCCTCCTCATAGATCGGCGTGACCATCAGGCCCCACTGCTCGATGGGGTTGGCGATCTCCATGGTGCTCGCCGGGTCAAGATCGGGGTTCTTCCACAGAAACCAGACGTAGAAGTCCATGGCGTAGGAGTGGGTCATCAGATCGACGGTCTGGATGTCGCTGAGGTGAACGCCGACCTTCACCCGCTCCGGGGTCTCGTAGACCACCTCGGGCTCAGCGCCCTCCTCGCCGCCCTCCGCGGCGGGCTCGGCCTCCGCCGCCTCTCCGGCCTCGCCCTCGTCTTGGGCGTAGGAGTCCGTCGGGAGACTCCCCAGGAATACGCACAGGATCCCCACGAACCACACACGCAGGACGCTCACCATGACGCACGCTCCAGGCAGACCGGAGAGCGTACACCACGGCGCTCAGAACATGCGGTTCGCGCGCTGAAGATCGTAGCCAGGGGCCGCGCGGGGCCGCCAGAAGCTGCCCTGGGCGTCTCTCTCCGGCGGAGGGGCGATGACCGAGCGCCCGATGAGCTTTAAGACCAAGGCCACGGGCGCGAGCGCGACCCAATAGACCAAAGACATCAGCACGAAGTTTTGGGCGGCGACGAGGTGGTGCGCGAGCGCCTTCCAAGATCGCCAGATCTTCTTCATCACCGTGAGCATGGCCCCATCTTCGCACCACTGGGCGGACGGCGTCAAGCCCCAGCGTGGCGACTCGCCCCGCGCTGTGCTACCTGCCTGCGTCTGTCTGCCTCGTGGAGAGTCCCGTGCTGAGCGCTCCCCTCCTCACCTTGCTCGTCGCCGTCGCGCCGTCTTTTGCCGGTGAGGTGGACTGGGAAGGCCATTACCGCGGCCGTGGTTTGGTCTTCAACTCGCTCTCGTTGGCGGACGAGGCCGATAACGCCAGCGCTGAAGGCGCGTCGGCCTGGACCGACCACCGACTTCGCCTGCAGCCGACGTTCTGGGCGCACTCCAAGGTCTCGATTCACGCCCAGCTCGACATGCTGCCCCTTGGCGAGTGGGGCGACACGCCGAACACCTACACCGACACCTGGACCGACTCCGCCGTGCCCCTGGCGTTCACCGACGGCGTGGCGCCTTACGACGACGAGGCCGACGGCGGCTCGTATCTGCGCAACGTGAGCCTCACCCGGGCCTGGGGCGAGGTCTACACCCCCATCGGCAAGCTCTCCGCGGGCCGCATGCCCCTGGACTGGGGCGCGCAGATCATGCTCAACGACGGCTTAGACCCTGAAGACGAGTTCGGCGACACCGGCGACCGCGTGCAGCTTCAGAGCAAGGTCGGCCCGATCTACCTGCTCACGGGCTTAGAGACGGTCAGCGAAGGCTTCAAGAGCGTGTCCGACGACATGCACATCGCCGACGTCGCCCTCGCCTATCGCCGGGAGACGGTGGGCCTGGGGCTGTACAACCGCGTTCGTTTCCAAGACTTTGGCGAGACCTACCTCGGCTACACCGGCGACCTCTGGGGCTTCGCGGAGCTGGGCTACGCGACGATTGAGGCCGAGGTGGTCGGCGTGTTGGGCCGGGGTGACCTCGACACCGGCGCCAACGACGTGCGGGTGAGCGCCATCGGCGCCATGGTCTCGGCGACGGTGGAGCGTGACCGGCTCTATGGCGCTCTGGAGCTCGGTTACGCCAGCGGTGACCAAGATCCGAACGACAGCGAGCTGCACACCTTCGCGTTTGATCGGGACCACAACCCCACGATCATGCTCTTTGAGGAGCCGATGCCCACCTTAGAGCCCGCGGTGCTCAACGACTCCAACGGCGGTCGTGAGCTGGGCGCGGTGCGCACGGGCGAGGGCATCTCAAACGCCATGTACCTCAACCCCAAGGTCGGCTACCTGCTCACTGATGAGGTGAGCGGCGATCTCTCGGTCTTCGCCGCGCGTATGGCGCGCCCGTCCAGCGTCGAGGAGGGCCGGCCCAACTACGGCGTCGAGCTCGACGTCAACCTGCGTTACCAGCCCGTCGAGAACTTCTATCTCAAGGGCACCGGCGCGCTGTTTCTGCCGGGCAGCTACTTCTCGCAGTACGAGAGCGCGGAGCTCGGCGGGGGCTTCGGCAACCCCGCCGTCGGCGGCCGCTTGTACGGCACCTTCACGTTCTGAGCTCTCCCAACCGCGGCTAGGCCGCCGAGGTCTGTGATGCGCGGAGTGCACACGGCGCTGGTCACCCCCTTCGTCAACGACGCCGTCGATGAGGCCGCTCTGGACACGCTCATCGAGCGGCAGCTCCGCGCGGGCGTCGATGGCCTAGTGCCCTGCGGCACCACCGGGGAGTCCGTCACCTTAGAGCCCGCCGAGTGGGAGCTCGTCGTCTCCCGGGCCGTGGCGCTGGGTCGGGGCCGGGCGTTTGTCACCGCGGGCTGCGGCACCAACAGCACCCGCTCCACGGTCAAAAACGTCGAGCGCGCCGCGGCCTTGGGCGTGAACGCCGCGCTCATCGTCTTGCCCTACTACAACAAGCCGAACCCCGCCGGGCACAAGGCGCACCTCCAGGCCGCCCTGGATGTGGGTCTGCCCGTGGTCGTCTACCACGTCCCCGGGCGCACGGGGCAGCGGCTCTCGTTGAGCTTGCTCACCGAGCTGTGTGGGATGCCCGGCGTCATCGCCTGCAAAGAGGCCACGGGGGATCTGCAGCTCGGCTCGGATCTCATCGCCGCCACGTCGGTGAGCGTGCTCTCCGGCGACGACTTCACCTGGCTGCCGCTCTTGAGCGTCGGCGGGCGCGGCGTGATCTCGGTGCTCTCAAACGTCGATCCGGTGCGGTGCGTGGCGCTGTCCCGCGCCGTCGCCGAGGGCCGCTGGGACGACGCGCGGGCGCTGCACCACGCCCTGATGCCGCTCACCCGGTTTTTGTTCTCTGACTCGAACCCTGTGCCCTGTAAGGCCGCGCTCGCGAGCCTCGGGCTGTGTAAGAACGAGCTCCGCCTCCCCTTGGCCGCAGGAACGTCGCCCACGGCGGCGCTGTTGGCCGACGTCAAGGCGTGAGCGAGGAGCGTCACGATGTCCCAAGAGCGTTCAATGACCCGAATCGCCGTGAACGGCGCGGCGGGTCGCATGGGCCGCATGGTGCTCGCCGGTGTGCTGCTGGATGAGGGCCTGCAGCTCGTCGCGGCGACGGATCGGCCGAGCCACCCCAACCGCGGCGCCGACGCCGGGCAGCTCTGCGGCAAGTGGACGACGGGCATCGCCTTAGACGCGCCGCGCCCGGGGATCTACGACGGCGCCGACGTGGTGGTGGATTTCTCCCTGGCTGAGGGCATCAGCGAGCTCCTCGCCGCGCTGGGCGGGCAAGCCTTGGTGATGGGCACCACGGGGCTCAGCCCGGAGCAGCTCGCCGGGGTTCAGGCCCACGGCCAGCGCGCCCCCGTCGTGCTCGCGTCGAACTTCTCCACCGGCGTCAACCTGCTCATGGGCCTCGTCGCCCGGGCGGCGCAGCTCTTGCCCGACTACGACGTCGAGATCGTCGAGATGCACCACCGGCACAAGCGCGACGCGCCCTCGGGCACGGCCTTGTCGTTGGGGCAGGCCGTGGCGATGGGCCGTGGCGAGGTCTTTGACTCCCACGCGGTCTACGGGCGCCACGGGATGCTCGGCCCTCGGGAGCCCTCACAGATCGGCCTGCACGCCCTACGCGGCGGGGACATCGCCGGGGAGCACACCGTCTACCTCGCCGGGGCCGGTGAACGTCTGGTGTTGGGTCACCTCTCGACCTCACGCGAGGCCTTCGCGACGGGGGCCTTACGCGCGGCGCGTTGGGTCGTCGCCCGGCCTCCTGGCCTCTACGACATGATCGACGTGTTGGGCCTGCGCACTTAGGGTGATCCGCTGAGCCGTTCGTGGGGTCTTGGAGGGGGTGAGGAGCGACACCACGCCAGCTTTTTGAGGCGCGGGATCAGCCCTCAAGGAGTTCACCGTGCGCCCGCTTGAGAACGACACGCCGATGGAGCCCGCGCTGAGCCCTTGGATGGAGCGCGCGAACGTGCTCTTGGACCACCCCGCCACCTTGCTTGGCCTCCCCGCCCTGCTCGCCGCGGCCACCCGCCTCCCGGCCATCGGCGCGGGCCTCCCCTACGCCTGGAGCGCCCAGGAGTCCGCGGGCGCCTTGGTCGCCGACCCCGCCGCCGCGCTCAAGGCCCGCCTCGTCGTGGCGCTCTTGGGCATCGCCAGCGCCTCCGGCGTCGCCCTCGCCGGCGCTCGCCTCGTGGGCCGCCGGGAGGGCCTCATCGCCGGCCTCATCCTCGCCCTGGCCCCGGCGAGCATCCGCCTCACCTTTGAGCCCGCCCCCGAGGCCGCGCTGGTGGTCCTCGCCGTCGCCGCGCTGTGTTTGTTGGCCTTTGACGCCCGCCGGATCGCCGGGCTCACCGCCGCCGCCGTCGCAGCTTTGGCCGTCTCGCCGCTGAGCCTCTTGCCCACCGCCGTCGCCGCAAGCCCCGTGGCCGCCCGCCCCGAGGGCCTGTTCGGCGCGCTCTTCGTCCTGTTCACCGAGGCCTTGCCGTTCTGGGCGCTGCTCGCGCCGGTGGGCCTCGCGCTGCTCGCCCGGGCTGATCGTGGCGCCGCCGTGCTCACCGTCGCCTTGCCCGCCGCCACCGTCGTGTGGGCCGCTCGGCACGACGCCGACGACGTCACCGCGCTCTTGCCCGGCCTGCCGAGCCTCTGCCTGCTCGCGGCCATCGGCGGCGTGAGCGTGCTGCGTGGGCTCTGGCGCCAGCTTGAGGGCCCCGTGGCGGGCTCCGCCCTGCGCATCGTCTCTTGGGCCGCCCTGCTCTCTCCCGGCGCCTTGGCCTTGCCGGAGCTGGTGGAGCGGGTGCAACGCCCTGAAGACAGCCGCAGCGTCCTGCTCCGCCAGGTGCGCGCCCAGCACGTCGGAGGCGCGGTCATCGCCGTCCCCGTCGAGCTTGACCTCGCGCCGAGCGAGCTCGTCGGCCTCAACGTCAAGATGGTGAGCCTGCGCGACGGCGGCCCCGAGGTCTGGGCCGCTGAAGGCGCCCGGTATGCCCTGGGCAGCCCCAGCCTCCTTGTCTCCGAGGGCGCAGACGGCGTGGCCGCGACCTTGGCCTGGATGAGCGAGGCGGAGACCACCCTGCGCGCTGGCGCCGGGGCCTGGCCGGTTGGGCGGCCCGTCGTCTCCCCCACCGTGGCGCTCTACTCCTTGCCCGCGCCGCTGCCGAAGAACGCCGCCACCACCGCGCCGAGCGCTCCTGCGATGACGGCCTTTGAACACCAGCTCGACGCCAACAGCTCGAGCGCCTGGATGGCCCTGCCCTCTACCGCCGCCCAGCGTGTGGACTTCACCGCCCAAGGGCTGCGCCTCCGCGCCGACCAAGACGCCTACCAGGTCTGCTCCGTCGAGCGCATCGCGGTGTCTGGGCCGGTGCGGGTGAAGGGCTTCTGGAAGCTCACGGCGATCTCCAAGGAGTTCGGCGGCGCCCGGGTGACGCTGCGCTGGCTGGATGACCAGGGCCGCACCATGGACGGGGTGCTGGCGACGAGCATCGCCCACGCCTCCGGCAACACGCCCCGCAAGCCGATCCAAGAGATCGTGACCCCGCCCCCCGGCGCGGGCCGGGCCCGGCTGTGCATCGACGTGCCCAAAGGCTCGGGAGAGCTGCTCGTGGACGGTCTGCGGGTGAACCTCACCCCGAGCTGAGCCCAAGCGGTCCCGGGCGGTTCTCGCCGGGACCAAGACGCGGTAGGCTCTGCGCGTGACACTCCGCTCCTGTGCAACCCTCCTGGCCCCGCTCCTGTTGGCCATGGTCCTCCAAGGCCCCGCCTGCCGGGGTGGCCTGCCGACAAACGCCGGCGCTGAGGCGTCGATGAGCGCCCTCACCTTGTTCGAGACGGCGCCTACGGGCACCACGCTCAGCCAAGCCGACCTGCCCGACGCCGATCAGGTGTGGTTGGCCCAGGTGCAGAGCGCGCAGCGAAGTCTCGACTTGGCGCACTTTTACCTCGTAGACGAGCCCCCCAGCCGCCTCACCCCGGTGATTGACGCCGTGCTCGACGCGGCGGGCCGGGGCGTCGCCGTGCGCCTCATCGCCGATGAGAAGTTCTACGCCACCTACCCCAGCCTCGTGGATCAGCTCGCGGCCACGCCCGGCGTCTCCGTGCGACGTTTTGACGGCCCGGCGCACATGGGCGGCGTCCACCACGCGAAGTACTTCATCGTCGATGGGGAGCGGGTGGTGCTGGGCAGCCAGAACTTTGACTGGCGAAGCCTGGAGCACATCCACGAGCTCGGCCTGCTCATCGACGCGCCCGGCGTCGCCCGAGCGTTTGTGGACCTGTACAACACCGACTGGGCGATCTGCAGCGGCGACGCCGCCTTCCGCGCGACGCCGCCGTCTGGCGGCTACGGTTTCCCCGAGGCCATCGGCCAAGGCCCCAAGGCGCTCTGGGTCACGCCGGTGTTCTCCGCGCCGGGCTGGTTGCCCGATGAGCAGCTCTGGGACGAGCCCCGCCTCGTGTCGCTCATCGACGACGCCCGGCGTCAGGTGCGGGTGCAGCTCCTCAACATGGACCTCCAAGACCGTGAGGGTCGCCGCATGGAGGCCCTTGAGGGCGCGCTCCGCCGGGCCGCCGCGCGTGGGGTCACGGTCGAGCTCCTGTTGGCCGACTGGTCCCAGCGCCCCGGGCTCATCGAGGAGCTTCAAGCGTTTCAGCGGGAGACCGGCGTGAAGGTCCACCTCGTCACCATCCCCCAAGCCGATCAAGGGTTCATCCCCTTCGCCCGGGTGATTCACGCGAAGTACCTCACCGTAGACGGTCGCGCGGCGTGGCTCGGCACGTCGAACTGGTCTTGGGGCTACTTCCACGAGGGGCGCAACGTCGGCCTCATCGTCGAGGGCGCGCCCTTCGCCGAGCGCCTCGACCAGCTCTTTGAGGCCCTGCTCACAAGCGGCTACACCACCGCGCTAAACCCCGACGCGCAGTATCCGCTGCCACGCATCGGGGAGTAGGCCCAGCCGCGCTCAGTTGTTCTCGGCGCCGGCGGTCACCCAGTCGCGGATGAGCTGGATGTCGGCCTCGGACATCGGCATCTCGGTGACGTAGTCGGCGGCGAGGGGCATCTGGGCGCCGAAGCTCGGGGCGGGCTCGATCTTGTGCACCAGGAGCGAGGCGTCAGCGTCACCGGGCACGACGTAGGCGTCAAAGCCCCGGCTGGCGTCGTCGGGGGGGTCGGTGAGCAGCACGTCGTAGGCCGTCGCCGCGTCGAGGAGCTTGAAGCCAGGGTGGTAGCTGTCATCGGCGTGGCAGCTCTTGCAGTCGCGCTCCAGGATCGGCCACACGTCGTTCGCATAGCTGACGACGTCCGAGGAGGAGTCGTCGGGGGTGGCGGTGTCGTCGGTGTCTTTGTCGCCGCAGGCGGTCAGGGCGAGGAGCAGGCTCAGAGTCAATCGGGTCATGGGTCTTCCTGGGGGCGCGAGAGCGCGCGACGGCACTTTAGCCGCCTCTCGGAGCGACCGCGACGGCCCCAAGATCACGACGGACTGTCCCAAAACTGGGACAATCAAGTGGGCTTGGCGCCGAGGAGCTGGGTGAGCACGGCCTGGGGATCGGTGGCGGCGGGCAAGGTCGCGGCGAGGGCGGCGGCGGCGTAGAGCAGGCTGGAGGCGTGGGCACGCTGGGCGTCGGTGAGGCCCTCGTCCACATCGGGGCCCTTCTGCGCGGCATCAGCGGTCGCGTGCAGCACCCGCTGGGCCAGGCGAAAGAACGAGAGCAGCAGGCCCTCGGCCCAGGTCCTCGGCACGTTGCTGTTGGGCACGTCGTTCTTCCAGTCCTCCCACATCATCACCTCGATGTGGAAGCTGCGCAGGGGCTTGCCGTGGGCGACGTTCCAGGCCTTCATCCCCCGGATGAGCGGAAGGAGGCGATTGTTTGCGCCCTCGTGGCGCTTCTTACCGATGCGCTCATGCTCGGCGGGGCTGGTGCGCAGCCACTTGTGCCGCGCCAGATCGGGCAAGTACAGAACGTGACTCTCTTTAGGGTCACGCCAGCAGAGCACCAGATCAAAGTCCATCCCCTCATAGACAAGACCGAGGCTGCGGTTCTGAACGCGGGTGTTGAGCTCCAAAGGCACGAGCTCCGCGCGAACCTTCTCCATCACGTCGTTGGGGCTCAGGCTCACGATGGTCGGGAACTTCTTCGCCGAGAGCACGACGAGGAGGTCCACGTCTTTCGGAGGCCGAATCACGGTGCCCCGGCGGACGCTTCCCCCCAGCTCGACCTGCCCCTGGGGATCAAACCTCTCGCGCAGAAGCTTGTTCAGCTTGTCTTGCGCTTGGTTCACCTTCCCCCGCTGGGCTTTGGTGAGGTTGAGCGCGGTGAGGTGGGCGTGGATGATGTGCTCGACGTCTGCCATGTTCGGCCTCCTGACCCAACATGGCGCGAGCGACCGATCTGTCTCAACCGTGGCGAAAAACGCCTACTGCCCGCCGCCCACGGTGAGGCCCTGGGGGCACTCGGCCACGGCGTTCACCCGGTAGTACCCGACCTCATCGGCCCAATACTCGCCCTCGTAAGGCCAAGAGACGTAGCCCTTGCGGATCTTCACGTCACGCTGGGCCATCTTGCGGGTCTCGGCCATCTCGCCTGAGGCGGCGGCCTGCTCATAGAGGCGCTTCTCTAAGTTGAGCATGTCGAGGCGGGAGATCTCGGTGTCGGAGATCATCTGGCCGAGCTCGTCGATCTTCGCCTGCACCGAGGCCATCACCCGGGCGCCTTCAGCCTTCACGAGCTCGTCCCGGCGAGCCTTCACCAAGGGCGCGAGGTGTTTGGCCCACGACGTGCTCCGCTGGTTGAGCTTCTCAAGCTCACGATCGGCCACGGCCACGGCCTTGATGGCCTCAGCGAGGCGCTCATCGGAGCCGTAGGGCCGCAGCACCATGCCCGGGAGCTTGGTGGGCTCACCGTTGACGTAAGCGCGGGCGTCGGCGAAGGCGGCCTCTTCGTCCATGGCGCCTAAGGTGGCGCGGAGGTTCTCGCGGACGGGCTTCCAGGTGGCCTGGAACTCGTCGATCTGTTTGCTCGCCTCGGGGAACTTACACATCAAGAACAGGCTGTACGTCCGCAGGAGCTGGGCCTCGGGGAAGTACCACTCGGTGTAGAACGGGCTCACATGGTTCTGGAGCAGGCCCAAGGCGCCGTTCGTGTCGTTGAAGCGGAAGTGCGCCCAGGCGCGCTCAAACTGGGCGTCGGGCCAGGCCGGTGAGGCCCGGGAGACCATCGCGTAGTACTCGATGGACCGGGTGTAGTTCTCGGCCGCGTAATAGGTGCGGGCGAGGTTCAGGCGCACGACGTCTTGCAGCTCGGGATCGCCTGAAGACAACGACTCGGCGATGAGCAGGGCCGCCATGGCCTCGCTGTACTTGCCTTGGCGGTTGAGGATGACCCCTTTGAGGGCCTGGCCCTTGGCATAGTAGGGGTTGTCTTTGCCCACCAACGCGAGGATGCCCAAGGCGGTGGAGAGCTGGCCGTCGGCGTAGGCGCCGCGGGCCGCGAGCCAGGCGAGCTCGGCGCGGGTCTCGGCGTCGACGTCTAAGCCGACGTTCTTGGCAAAAACGCCCTCTAAGTACGCGAGATCGTGAACTTCACCGGCGATCTTGAGCGAAGGCTTCACCTGGCCTGCGCCCCGGGTGGGGTCGAGGCTGATGGCCTGGCCCGCGGCGATGAGCGCGGCGTAGGGCTGCTCCAGGTCGCGCACGCTGTCGGCGAGGCGGGCGTAAGCGACGCCGTGGTAGACCGACTGCGCCGGGTCGTCCAAGATGACGATGAGGGCATCCAGCGCAGCGTCGCGGTCACCCTTCATCGCCGCCGCGAA
>Ga0066604_10001718_pt1 | contig 11718 bp, 9 predicted proteins | sample Higcelwee11metaG_FD_59501 | JGI IMG/M metagenome (GOLD analysis project Ga0066604, IMG submission 59501) | Freshwater pond sediment microbial communities from the University of Edinburgh, under environmental carbon perturbations - High... | ecosystem: Environmental > Aquatic > Freshwater > Pond... | reverse complement strand
TCAGCCGCGTGCTGCCGCCGTACACCAGATACACCACCCCCGATCCGCTCTTGAGTCCCTGGGCGTTCGGCGCAGAGACCATCAGGTCGCCGTAGCCGTCGCCGTTGAAGTCGCCCGCGGTCTCTACCACCGAGCCCAAGGCATCTCCGGCGACGGTGCCGGTGAGCGTGAAGTCCGCGGCGCTCGCCAGCCGGTTCGTCTCCGAGATGGGGCCGTAGAACACATACGCCGAGCCCGCGCTCGCCCGCGACGAGGGGTCGGAGGCCGGGGCGCCGATGCCCAGATCGCCGTCACCGTCGCCGTCGAGGTCCATCGGCCCGGTGATCCACACGCCGAGCTGGTCTTGGCTGCTCACGCCCTGGATCTGCACGCTCGCGGCTGAGGTCGTCATGGCGCTGCCTTCAGCGATGGGGCCGAAGAACAAGAACACCGAGCCGGACTTGCTCGCGCCGCCGGTGGCCCCGGTGGCGCCGAGCACGATGTCGTCATGCCCGTCGCCGCTGAGGTCGCCGGGGCCCGAGAGCGCGCTGCCGAGCTGCATGGAGCTGGTGGTCCCGTAGATGATGGCGTCCGCATCAGCGCTCAGGGCGTTTGAGACCTCGCCGAAGAATAAGAACACCGCGCCGGTGTTGGTGCTGCTGGTGCTGTAGTCGTGGTACGGGGCGCCGATCATCATGTCGTCGTAATGAACGGCGCCGGTCTCATACGAGCGCTCGCCGACGTCACCCGCCCAGGCGACGACCTCACCAAGCTCCATCGCTTTCTGGTCTCCGGTGATGATCGCCGTGGCGAAGGTGGCCTCTTTGGACTTCACGAAGGGGGTGCGCATGAGGTAGGCCGCGCCGACGCCAGAGCCGACGCTGGAGGCGACGCCGTCGGCGCCGATGATGAGGTCGCCCAGACCATCACCATTGTGGTCTCCCGCGCGACCGGCCTGCAGAGACGACCCCAGACCATCCGAGGCCGCGCCGCCCCAGATCGCCGCGACGTAGGTGCCATCGGAGAGCTTCGTGCTGCCGGAGAGGCCGCAAGGCTCGGCGCTGTCGTCGCAGTTGTCGTCTTTGCCGTTGTCGCAGGTCTCTTCAGCGTCGGGGTTCACCGCGGCGTCGCCGTCGTCACAGTCGTCGTCGTTGGTGGTGTAGCCCGAGGGCGCGGAGCAAAGCGGCGTGGGTGTGCCCTCATCGCCGTAGGTGTCGCGGTCGGCGTCGGGGAAGTAGGTCTTCGCGTCGGCGGCGCCGCCCTCCTCCACCGCGCCATCACAGTCGTCGTCGATTCCGGTGGTGGCGCAGAGCTCTAGGGCGCCGGGGGAGATGGCCTGGTCGGTGTCGTCGCAGTCACCCCCCACCATGACGTAGCCCGAGGGTGGGTTGCAGCCGACGTAGGTCGGCGCGGTGTCGTCGCCGTATCCGTCTCCGTCGTTGTCTAAATAATGCACGTCTGTCTCGGAGACCTCCTCGTCGATGTCGCCGTCGCAGTCGTCGTCCAAGGAGTTGCAGCGCTCGGAGGCGTCGGGGTTCACCCAGGTGTCGGTGTCGTCGCAGTCGCTGCTGTCGGTGACAGCGGAGGTCGCGCAGTCTACGGGGTTGTTGAGGTCACCGAAGCCGTCGCCGTCGCCGTCGAGGTAACCGACCGGGTCCAGGACGCCGTCGCAGTCGTTGTCGATGCCGTCACAGACCTCGTCCGCGCCTTTGTGGATGTCGGGGTCGGAGTCATCGCAGTCGTCTTCCCCGATGTAGGTGTCGCCGTCACGATCCTCGACCTCGGTCACGTCGCTGTCGTTGCCGTCGTCGCTGCTGTCCTTGTCAGAGCAGCCGACCAGCAGCACCAACGGGAGGGACCAGAACAAGGCGGGCTTCATCATCATGCGTGTCTCCGAGTGGCTGGACGTTAGTATAGCCCTCTGCCCGGTGGGGCCCTTGGGCGGCGGGCCTGTCATAAAGCAAGCCTCTCCGAGATTCCAAAGTTTAAACGCCACGATTTCAGAGGGTTAACTCCGAAGATGCGAACGCTCGTGATCACGGGAGGGCTGTTTGAGCCCGCCGCTGAGACGCCGATGCAGGCGCTCTTGAAGCAGTGGCGCGCGTCGCGGGCGTCTTCAGGGGTCTGGCTCGATCTGCGGCTCAAGCTCATGCTCGCCGAACGATACACGGCGATGCGCCAGCGTTTGCCCCACGCCCCCGAGGCCGTGCGGCGCCTGTTGGTCGACGATCCCGCGGCGGGGGTGCCCGAGCTGACGGAGGTGGCCCTGGCGTCGCTGCTGGAGGCGGAGGGGGTCGAGGTGGAGGTGGCCACCTGGAGCGAGATCAGCGCCGATCCCGCGGGGCGCGAGGCGCGGCTTGGCCGTTGCCCCCTCGTGCTCGCCTCCACGACCCTGCTGCGAGATCTCAGCGAGCTTGGCCCCCTCGCCACGCTCATCAAGCGCCCCCACAACCGAGTCGTCGTCGGCGGGGCGCTGGTCTCGATGCTCGCCGACCGCTGGCCGCGTGTCCCCGGCGTAGACCTCGCCGCCGCTGGAGACGGCGAGCGCCTCGTGCCGGCCTTGGTGGCCTGGGCCAAGGGCGGCTTCACCCAGCTCACCCCGCCCGCCGGGGGCCGCGTCGAGCGCGACGGTGCCTTGCTCCGGGCCGGGCCGATGCCGTCGAAGAGCCTTGACGAGTGGCCAAGCCCCGACTGGCGTGTGGCCGAGCGCCTGCACGGGCGGGCCTTCCCGTTCATCCACTACGAGTCTGTGCGCGGCTGCCCCTACCGCTGCGCGTTCTGCAACTACCCCTTCCTCTTTGACGACACCCGCTTTCGCCTGCGCAGCGCCGCCCGGGTCGCCCAAGACTGGTGCATCGCGGCCTCTCGGGGCGCGCGGTGGATCTCCTGCTTAGACAGCCTGTTCACCCTGCCGCCAAAGCGCCTGGATGAGCTGACCGAGCGGCTGATCGCCGAGGGCAAACCCGTAGACTGGCTGTGTTACGCCCGGGCCGATGACCTCACCGACCCCAGACGGGTGCGGCGGCTGCGGAACGCGGGCTGCCGCCAGGTGCAGATCGGCGTGGAGTCGGGCAGCGCCGAGATCCTCCACCACATGAACAAACGCACCACCCCCGAGGTGAACGCCCGCGCCTTGCAGGTCTGCCGGGATGAGGGCCTCACGACGGTGATCACCCTCATCGTGGGCTTCCCCGGCGAGACACACGCCACCTTGGCCGACACCCGGGCCCTGCTCAAGGCGGCGCCGCCAGACTTCTTCTTTGTGGCGCCGTTCTCGGTGAAGTCCCCGCTCATCCCGATCCTCTCCGAGAAGAGCCGCGCTGAGCACGAGCTCGTCACCGACAGCGACCCCACGAGCGCCTTCCCCGCCTGGCGCCACCGAACGATGAACACCCTCGACGCCCTTGAGCACGCCGACGCCCTCACCCGCTGGATCATGGCTGAAGGTTTGGGGCTCAACGCCGGGATGTTTTTCCAGGGGATGCTGCGCTACGACGCCCAAGAGCGGGACGTGCTCCTGCGGTTTCAGCGGGAGACCCTCGACGTCGGGCCAGGGCACCGCCTGGGCTTCGGCGCGATGCGTCGGGTGACCCGCTGGCGGGGAGCGGCCCAGGTCGCGCGGCTTTAGCGCTCACCAGAGCCGGTCCTCAGGAGGGCGCACGCCGCTGAGGCGCTCGGTGAGGTCGTCGATGATCCGCAGCGACATGCCCCAGATGAAGGCGTCGTCGAGGCGCACACAGGGCAGCTCGATCCGGTGGCCGCGGTAGTCGTAGGGGAAGGTGTCGCGCCCCTCGCCGCGCAAAAAACGCTCCAGGGCGAACCACTGCGCCGAGGCCACCTCGACGTTCGGCGTGAGCGGGGCCGGGGCCTGGAGCCCAAACACCCAAGGCCGCACGATGAGCTGGGGTGAGCGCCCAAAGCTCGGGGTGACGACGGGCTCTAAGGTGCCCAGCGCCGCGTCGTCGTCTAAGCCCAAGCCCAGCTCCTCTTGGGTCTCGCGGATGGCCGTGCGCCGGGGGTGGCCGTCCCCAGACTCCTCACGACCGCCAGGAAACGCCATGTGGCCGCTCCAAGGGTCACCCTCACGCTCGGCCCGGCGGATCATCAGGAGCTGCGGGCCGTCGGCGCTGGGGTGCAGCACGAGGGCGACGGCCGCCCGGCGAAGCCCCGCGTCGTCGGGCACCGGGGCGTCTGGGGGGTTGAGCACGCCGCGAAGGTGTTGAAGGGGGCGTAGGGGCATAAAGGACCGAGCCTGAGGGGGAGAGAGGATGAGACCGGCGACGCGCGGCGCTCTGCTGAAATGAATGTTATGCCGACACCGAACTGACGAGCGGAACGTAATGGCCAATCCCCCCGACGTGCTCGCCTACGACGAGCACCACCGCCAAGGAAACCCAGTGATCAACTGGCTCAAAGACCTCTTCTGGACCTGGGGCCCACCCTTGGCCGTCGTCTTCGTGGTTCGCTCCGCCATCGCCGAGCCCTTCCGTATCCCCTCGGGCTCCATGGTGCCGACGCTGGAGATCGGCGACCACATCATCGTCTCCAAGTTCAGCTATGGCCTGCGGGTGCCGTTCACCGACATCGAGGTGATGCCCCTGGGCGAGCCCGAGCGTGGCGACATCATCGTCTTTAAGTACCCCCCAGATCCCAAGCTCGACTACATCAAGCGCGTGATCGGCATCCCCGGCGACACTGTCGAGGTGCGCGACAACGTGATCTTCCTCAACGGCGTCGAGGCCCAACGCCAGCTTCAAGAGACCTTCACCTTCGTAGACGACAGCTGCCGCCAAGAAGAGGCCGACCTCTACGTCGAGCGTGTGGGCGACGTAGAGCACCTCCTGCTCAACTCCCGGTCGCTGCGTCGTCTGGCCGACTATGGCCCGTTCACCGTGCCGCCGGGCGAGCTCTTCGTCATGGGCGACAACCGCGACAACAGCGCCGACTCTCGGGTGTGGGGCACCGTCCCCCGGGAGAACGTGAAGGGCCGCGCCTTCGGCGTGTGGTTCTCTCACGACGCCTGCAAAGGCAACATCCCCTACCTCGGCGAGCTGCGCACCGACCGCTTCTTCACCGGCCTGCGCTGAACGGCTGACCGGGCTTACTTGAGCTCGCTCACCGAGTCGTCGTCGAGCTCCATCGTCGCCGTGCCCGAGATCACCAGCGTGTTCGTCTGGCGCACCATGCGCGCGAGGTGGTGCAACAGCCGCCACATGAGCTTCGTGGCCAAGGTGCTGTCTTGGCGTGTGAGGCGTAAGAAGTCGTTGCGGGAGAGCACCAAGAAGCGGCTGCGCTCTTTGGTGATGACCGTGGCGCTGCGGCGGGGCGAGTCGATGAACGCCATCTCACCGAAGTAGGCCGGGGGCTCCAGAGTCGCCAGAGAGACGCCGCCGCGGAGCACCTCGACCACGCCGCTCTGGAGGATGTAGCACTCGCGGCCTAGGTCTTCTTCTTTGAACAGGACCGTCTCGGCGGGCACCTCGCGGGCCTGGCAGACCGCCGCGACCTGCACCAGCTCACGGTAGGTGCAGAACGAGAACAGGTCGCAGCGCCGCAGCACGTCGATGTGCTCCGCCGGGGCGGAGCTCGGCAGGTGGTTGCCTTCAGCGGGGCCACGGGCGGCCAGCACGAGGCAGGTGATGTTGTCGCGGCCGCCGCGCTGGTTGGCCATGCCGACGAGCTCTTCAGTGCCGCCGTTGCCCGTGGCCACAGGGCCGAGGAGGTCCTCTGCGCCGAGGTAGTTGTGCAGGCCGTCGGAGCACAACAACAGCGCGTCGCCGGGGCCAAGATCCACGCTCAACAAGTCCACGAGCACCGAGGGGAACACGCCCAAGGCCCGGGTGATGACGTTCTTGTTGCGGGCCTTCCGCGCTTGGTCCGGGGTGAGCAGGCCCTCACGCACCTGCTGCTGCACCAAGGAGTGATCCTCGGTGACCTGATGCGCCTCACCCTGGCGGATGAGGTAGATGCGGCCGTCGCCGACATGCGCCGTGAACGCCTGATTGCCCACGAGCAGCACGGCGTCTAGGGTGGTGCCCATGCGCCCGCCGTCGCCGGTCAAGGCGCTCGACGCCTGGTAGATCTCCTCGCAGGCGCGCTGCACGGCGTTTCGCAGGAGCGCCTCGACGGCCGCCGTGGTGGCCGCGCTGCGCTGGGCCTTGTGGAGCGTGAGCGACCGTTTGCCCGCGGCGATGGTCTCGCGCATCACCGAGCAGGCCAAGCCCGAGGCCACGTCGCCACGTTTGAACCCGCCCATGCCGTCGCAGACGATGTACAGGCCGAGCTCAGCCTCGATGAGCCAAGAGTCCTCGTTGTGCTTCCGCACGCGGCCCGGGTCGGAGGTCGCCCAGGCCTGCACCATCAGCTCACGCTCGCTCATCCGTTGTGGCCTTCGGGGTTCTTGGCGCGTCCCGTCGCTTGGGCGAGGGCCTCGGAGGTGGCGCGCAGGTTGGCGGAGATTCGCAGCAGCATGTTCCAGAGGACCTTCACCGCCAAGGTCGGGTCACGCTTGAGCAGAGAGAAGAAGGCGTCGCGGGTGATGACCAACAGCTCTGTGTCGTCCACAGCCTGCACCGTGGCGCTGCGCTGGGGCTCATCCAAGAGGGACATCTCGCCGAAGTTGGCCCCGGTGCCAAGGCGGATGATCTCGCGGTTCTCTTTGAGCACGGCGACCTGGCCGACGACGACGAGGTACATCGCCTGGCCTGGGTCCCCTTCAGAGAACACCCGCTGCCCGGCGCGGAACCGCACGGGGCGCGTGACCCCGGCGATGCCCAGCAGCTCTCGCTCGGTGCAGTAGGCGAAGAGCGGGATTCGGGCGAGGGTCTGGAGGCGGCCGCCGCTCGCGGCTTGGCCCCGGGCGGGATCAAAGCCGAGGTCGATGATAGTGACCGCGAGGTCGTGCCGGGCGCCGTTGGCCCGAGCCGTGCCCACGAGGCGGGCGGTGACGCCGTCGGGCAGTGGGTCTGAGCCCGCCTCACGCACCCGCAGATCGTCCACGGCGCGGTGCAGGTGCGGCGACGAGAGCAGGAGGCGATCCCCACTGGAGAGGGTGAGGGGGATGACGTCAGACTGCACATGGGTGGCGGGGCCCAAGGAGTGCTGAGGCCGCGCGCCGCCGCCGCCGGGGAGATCCAGCGGCTCATCCGGGGCGTCGGGGGTGAGCCGGTGAACAAGCCCTTTGCGCACAAGCTGCACGCAGCCGTCTCCGGCGTGGCCGATGAAGGCGTCGGACTCGACGACGAGCACCGCGTCGAGGGAGACCCAGAGCTCCACCCGGCGCCGTCGGGCCAAGGCGTGGGCCTCGCGGGAGGCGACGGAGAAGGCCGTGCGCAGCATGCCCAAGAGCGCCTGACGGCTGGCGTCAGACGGCGCGCGCCGATGCTCCTCGCGGAGATCGCGGTTGAGGGTGAGATGGGACCGCATGGTGTCGAGCACGAGCTGACACGCGACGGCGCCGAGGTCACGCTCAAGAAGTGAGCCTTGGACCGCCGCAGTGGCCGTCGCCGCGAGGCCCAGCTCAACATCATGCAGCGCGACCGCAGACGACGGAGCGTCCGCGATGGCGGCGTCAGAGACCGAGTGAAACGCGACCTGCATCGCCGCTCCGGGTACGATGGCGATGTTATCTGATCCGGGCGGGGCTGGCTGCCCGCCCTGGAGAAAACGAATGCTCAAGTCCTCCTGGCTCACCGCGCTGGAGGCCAGCGCGGTGGTGATCTGGCTCGGTCTCGCGGCGGCGCTCGTCTCCCAGGACACGGAGCGCGGCGCGCTGATCCCCATCGACCCCGCGGCGCTCGTGACCGGCGAGAGCCAAGACGTCTGGATGGGCATCTACTTCGACGGCCAAAAGGTCGGTTACGCCGTGAACTCCGAGACCCCCACCGTCGATGGCGGCGTCTTGATGCGGCACCGCTCGGCCTTCACCTTGGCGGCCTTCGGCCAGATCAAGCAGGTCATCACCGCGGGCAACGCCGTGATGGACAAAGACCTCACCCTGCGGCGATTTGACTTCTTGATGTCGTCGGATCCCGTGCGCATCGCGGTGCGCGGCGAGGTTCAAGAGAAGCTCATCGTCATGGAGGTCTTCCAGGCCGGGGAGGCGCAGCGGGTTGAGCTGCCGATCACCGCCCCGCCCCAGATGAGCCTGAGCCTGCCCGCCTGGTTCGCCCGCCAGCCCGAGGTGCGTGTGGGCCAGCGTTTTGACGTGCCCTACTTCGACCCGGTGAGCCTCAGCCAAGACGTCATGACGGTGAAGGTCGTCGATGTGGAGCTGAGCAGCGACGGTGAGGAGGCCTACTGGCTAGAGCGCAGCTTCGGCGAGGCCACCACCCGGGTGCTCGTGAACACCAAAGGGGAGACCCTGCGCGAAGAGAGCGCCTTGGGCATGTCCATGGTGCGCCAGACCGCCGCCGAGGCCCAGGCGATGCCCTCTGGCGCCGAGCCCGTCGACATCATCGCGCTCTCGGCGGTGAAGCTCGACGGCCAGCTCAACGATCCGCGCAGCCGCAAGGTCTTGGTGATGGAGATCTTGGGCGTTGAGCCCAGCCGCGTGCCCCACGGCCCGCCCTACCAGACCGTTGACGGCGCCGAGGTGCGCGTGATGTCGCCGCTCCTCGCCGAGCTGCCCGGCGGCCTCGCCCGAGAGGAGACCAACACCACCTTCGCCGACACCTTGGCCGCGACGCCGTTCTTGCCCGTGACCCACCCCGAGCTGCGCGAGAAGGCGAAGGAGCTTGTGGGCCAAGAGGCCGATCGTGTCGTCGCCGCCCGCCTGCTCAACGAGTGGGTGTTCAACTACGTCGAGAAGGCGCCCACCATCGGCGTGCCCAATGCCCTGGAGGTGCTGCACACCCGGCAGGGCGACTGCAACGAGCACACCGCGCTCTACGTCGCTTTGGCCCGGGCCGCCGGAATCCCGGCGCGTATCGCCGCGGGGGTGGTGTTCTCCGACCGCATCGGCGCCACGGGGGCGTTCTATTACCACGCCTGGCCCGAGGTCTACCTGGGCAGCGCGGGCTGGGTGCCTGTCGACCCCACCTTCGGCCAGTTCCCCGCCGACGCCACCCATGTGAAGCTCGTCGAGGGCGACTTAGACCGCCAGATCGAGATCATGGGCGTCATGGGGCGCCTCGGCTTCCGGCTCATCGAGGCGCGCTGAGCGCGTCGTGTTCCCCTCTCTCCCCTCCCCTCACCCGCCCAACCAAGACGAACGGAGCGTGTCGTGATCCGCATCGAAGGCGTCGCCAAACGATACGGGGGCTTTCAAGCCCTGCACCCGCTGAACCTGCACGTCAAACCTGGGGAGATCTTCGGCTTCTTGGGCCCCAACGGCGCAGGAAAAACGACGACCATCCGCATCCTCTCCGGGGTGCTGCCGCCCACTGAAGGCAAGGTCTTCATCGACGGCGTCGACATGGTCGCGGATCCCGTCGGGGCCAAGGCGCGCATCGGCTACGTCCCCGATCGCCCCTACCTGTACGAGAAGCTCACCGCCCGGGAGCTTCTGGCGTTCGTGGCTGGGCTGTTTGGGGTGGATCCCGAGGTCGCCCGGGCCCGTGGGGAAGAGCTGCTGGCGTTTCATGGCCTCACCGAGTTTGGGGATCGGCTCATCGAGGGCTTCTCCCACGGCATGAAGCAGCGCCTGTCGCTCTCGGCGGCGCTCCTGCACGAGCCCAAGCTGCTCATCGTCGATGAGCCCATGGTCGGCCTCGACCCCCGCGGCGCGAAGCAGATCAAGGACGTCTTCCGCGAGATCGCCCGCTCAGGCCGCACGGTGTTTCTGTGTACCCACTCCCTCGACGTGGCCCAGGAGGTCTGCGACCGCCTCGGCATCATCAACCGCGGGCGGATCGTGGCCCAAGGAACCTATGATGAGATAAGAGCAGGGTTCGGCGAAGGCGCGAGAGATCTTGAAGAGGTCTTCTTGCGTATCCTCAACGAGGAGAGCGACGTGGCGCAAGAGATCAAAGGATGAAGCGCGGGGTGCTCAGCGTGGCGCTCTGCCTGATCGTGCTCCCGCTCGTGGGCTGCGCGGGGCGGCAGGCCAGCCGGTTGGAGGGCCGCTACACTCTGGGCGACCCGGGCGACGGCTGGCGAAGTGTGCGCCCCGGCGGCGCTGACTTCGCCTGGTACAACGAGTCCTTGCGGGCCACGCTCTATGGCGACTCCAACTGCGCCGACCGCTATGAAGATGGCCCCCTTCGGGATCTCGCCAAACACCTCACCGTCGGCATCGCTGACGAAGAGATCGTCTTTGAGGAGACCCACTCCTTGGCCGGTCGTGAGGCCTACACCGCTCGGCGCCGGGGCCAGCTTGACGGCGTGGCCGTCGAGGTGGGCGTCACCGTGCTCAAGAAGGACGCCTGCGTCTACGACATGGTGCTCATCGCGCCGCCAGGAGCGCCCTTTGAGGCCGCCTGGAGCGACTTCCGAGGCGCCGTGAGCGACTTCGAGACGAAGGGCTCATGAGCGCGGCCATCAAGCTCCTCGGGCACATCGGCGCGGTCACCCGTCTCTCGGGCCGCACGTTTAAGATCGTGTTCTCTCGGCGGTTTGTCGATCGGTCGCTGCTCTCGGCCCAGATGGATCAGGCCGGCATCGGCTCGTGGTCCATCGCCGTGCTCACCGCCCTGTTCACCGGCGCGGTCATGGCGATTCAGTTCGCCGATGGTCTAGAGCCCTACGGCGCGTCGTTGTACACCGGCAAGATGGTGTCTTTGGGCATCGTCCGTGAGCTGGGCCCCACGCTCACCGCCGTGCTCGTCGGCGGGCGCGTCGGCGCGGGCTTCACCGCCGAGATCGGCTCGATGAACGTCACCGAGCAGGTCGACGCCATCTCCGCCCTGGGCGCCGACCCCATCGAGAAGCTCGTCGCGCCGCGGGTCTTGGCCTGCATCATCATGCTGCCCCTGCTCACGCTGTTGGCCGACTTTGTCGGCTGCTTCGGGGCGATGCTCGTGGTGATGACGGATGTTGGCGTCACGGCCACCTTCTTCATCGAGCAGGTGCTCGAGACCTTGGTGGTCGCCGACCTCCTCCACGGCCTCGCGAAGGCCACCTTCTTCGGGTACTTCATCGCGATCGTCGGCTGTTATGTCGGGCTCAACACCCGCGGCGGCACTGAAGGCGTGGGCCGGTCCACGACGGACACCGTCGTCGCGATCAGCATCACCGTGCTCGTGTCGAACTTCCTGCTCACCAAGCTCTTCTTGAGCTTTTAGGCCGGCGTGTTGATGCCCGACGAGACCCCCCAGCCTGCTCAGACCGCGACCCCCGAGGTCGTGATTGAGTTTAAGGATGTGCGCAAAGCTTTCGGGCCGAACGTCATCTACGACCCCCTCAACCTCACCGTGCGCCGAGGCGAGACGCTCACGGTCATCGGCGGCTCGGGCAAAGGCAAGTCGGTCCTGCTCAAGATGCTCATTCGGCTGCTGCAGGTCGACTCGGGCAGCATCACCTGCTTCGGTGAAGAGGTCACGACGATGCCCGAGCCAAAGCTCTTGGGCCTCCGTCGCCGCATCGCCATGCTCTTCCAAGGCGCCGCGCTGTTCGACTCCTTGACCGTCGCCCAGAACATCAAGTACCCCCTTGTGGAGCACAAGTGGGGCAACCGCGAGCAGATGGACCAGCGCGTCGAGGAGGTGCTGGAGATGGTCGGCATGCCCGGCATTCAGAACCTCAAGCCCTCCGAGCTCTCTGGCGGCATGAAAAAACGGGTGGGCCTCGCCCGAGCCATCG
>Ga0066604_10001715_pt1 | contig 11728 bp, 8 predicted proteins | sample Higcelwee11metaG_FD_59501 | JGI IMG/M metagenome (GOLD analysis project Ga0066604, IMG submission 59501) | Freshwater pond sediment microbial communities from the University of Edinburgh, under environmental carbon perturbations - High... | ecosystem: Environmental > Aquatic > Freshwater > Pond... | reverse complement strand
AGCTCCAGCTGAAGAAAGAGGTCGGAGGCCCGCGCGTCCAGGATCACGGCCTCAGAGCGCCGATCATTCTGGGCCTTTCGTTTGGCGTGCAGCGTGCCACCTCCGGGGCGCAGGTTCTCTAGTTCTAGGGAGAGGCGCCCACACCCGAGCTCACCTTCGTCGCAGGAGCGGGGGCCCTCAAGCTCCTCCTCGGTGACGACGATGTTCCACTCCCGCAGGCCCACGGGCTCCTCGGCGTCGAGGATCAAGGTGAGCTCACCGGACTGCATCGTGCGCACGGGCTCGGTGCAGGCGACGAGGCCCAGGAGGCTGGGCAGCGCGAGGCTGAAGGTCAACAACGTGCGCATAAGAGTCCTCTTCTTGACGGGATCGTGGGGAAACACGGCATTCTACACCCGCTCGGGCCAAGGCCCAGACCGGCGGAGAACGGGATAGAACGATCGGCCAGGAGGGCGTATGAACGCGCAGATCCCCCATGTCGTGATCGTCGGCGGCGGCTTCGGCGGCTTAGAGGCCGCGAAGGCCCTGGCCGACGCGCCGGTGCGCATCACCCTGATCGACGCTCACAACCACCACCTCTTCCAGCCGCTCTTGTACCAGGTGGCCACCGCCGCGCTCTCCGCGCCGGACATCGCCGCGCCCATCCGTCGCATTTTACGCGCTCAAAAAAATGTGACAGTGCTTCTGGACCGGGTGAGCGCCGTAGAGCTGGGCGCGCGGCGCCTGCACCTCACCGGCGGGCCGCTTCACTACGACCACCTCATCCTGGCCGCCGGGGCGATCAACAACTACTTCGGCAACAACGCCTGGGCCAAACACGCGCCGGGGCTCAAGACGCTCACCGACGCCTTGGACATCCGGCGGCGCATCCTCCTGGCCTTTGAGGCCGCGGAGAAGGAGCCCGATCCGGCCAAACGTGCGGAGTGGCTCACCTTCGCGGTGATCGGCGGCGGGCCCACGGGCGTCGAGCTCGCGGGCAGCATCGCCGAGATCGCCCGGAACACCCTGGCCCGCGACTTCCGCAACTTTGACCCCCGCAAGACCCGCGTGGTGCTCATCGAGGGCGGCGACCGCGTGCTCACGAGCTTCACCGCCCAGTCGAGCGAGGCCGCCGCCGAGCAGCTTCGTGCCCTCGGCGTCGAGATCCGCTTCAATGCCCGGGTGACCAACATCGACGAGACCGGCGTGAGCTTCGGCGACGACAAGCTCATCGCCCGCACGGTGCTGTGGGGCGCCGGGGTGCGCGGCGCGCCCTTGGCCGAGACCATGGGCGTGCCCCTGGACCGCGCCGGGCGTGTGCTCGTCGAGCCCGATCTCTCCGTGCCCGGCCACCCCGAGGTGAGCGTGGTGGGTGACCTCGCCGCCGCCAAACAGGCCGATGGCTCCTTTGTGCCTGGGGTCGCCCAAGGTGCGATGCAAGGCGGCGATCTCGCGGCGAAGAACCTCTTGAGCCGCCTCGCCGGACGCCCCACCGAGGCCTTTGTCTACAACGACAAAGGCTCGATGGCGACGATCGGTCGAAAAGCCGCCGTCGCCGAGATCGGCTCCCTCAAGCTGCGCGGCGTCTTGGCCTGGGCGATGTGGCTGTTTATCCACATCCTCTTCCTCGTCGGCTTCCGAAACCGAATCGCGGTGCTCACGGAGTGGGCCTGGGCGTACTTCAGCTACCACCGAAGCGCCCGGGTGATCGTGAGCCGGTCCATAGAGGCCCCCACCTCTACCTTAGGCTGAGCCATGGTCCTGCTCATCACCGGCTGCCGCTCAGGCTTTGGCCTGCTCACCGCGGTCACCGCCGCCCGCGCCGGTCACACCGTCTACGCCGGCCTGCGTGACCCGAACACCGCCGACGCCCTGCGTGAGGCCGCCAAGGGCCTGCCCGTCAAGGCCATCGCCCTGGACGTGGTCAGCCCCGAGCAGCGCCAGGCCGCCGTCGCCCAGATCCTTCAAGACGAGGGCCGCCTCGACGGCCTGGTGAACAACGCCGGGATCGCGCTCGGCGGCTACTTAGAGCAGCTTGAGGAGGACGAGCTGCGCCGGGTATTAGAGGTCAACCTCATCAGCGTGTGGGCGCTCACCCGCCTCGTGCTGCCCACGATGCGCGCCCAAGGCCGGGGCCACATCATCAACGTCAGCTCCATCTCCGGCCTGCTCGCCCTGCCCGGCCTGGGGGCCTACGCCGCGTCCAAGTTCGCCTTGGAGGGCATGAGCGAGGCCCTACGCCACGAGGTCGCGCCCTTCGGGGTGCGGGTCTGCCTGGTGGAGCCCGGGCCCTACAAGACCGACATCTTGGGCCGCAACCGCACCTTAGGCCGCAACGCCTTGGACACGACGAGCGCGTATGCGCCCTACACCCGCAAAGCCGAGGCGCTGTTTGACCGCATCGCCGCCCAAGGCAGCGGCGACCCCCAGGACGTGGCCGACGCCATCGTGTCGCTGCTGCACGACCCGAGCCCCGGGCTACGCAACGTCTTGGGCGGGAGCGCCCGGGTGCGGGCGATGATGAAGCGGGTGCTGCCGTTCGGGGTGCTGGAGTGGGCGATCGGGCGGGCGACGAGGCCGGGGTGACGCGGCGGGTCAGCCCAAAAAACGGGTCTCGCGGTGCTGTCGCAACAATTGTGGATCAGGCAGAAACCGAACTGGCCGCCGGATCTCCACGCCGTGATACGCGCCGAGGGCCTGTCGCATCAATGGGTCGGGCTTCTGTCGCACCTGGGTCGAGATCAACACGCGGTAGTCATCGGTGAGCGTGAGGTGCCCGGCCTCAAATGCGCGGTCGTGGATCACCGAGAGCAGCAGGCCGTTGTGGGGGTTGAGGCGGTGGGTCTCGTCATCCGCCCAGCGGACGATGTGGCTGGCGATGAGCAGCTCAGGCAGATCACAGCCGGAGACCGCACAGCGCTGCTCATACGCCACGTCGAGGGTCTTGCGAAACCAGTCTTGGCCTCGGCGAGCGCAGGTGGTGCGGCTCACCTCGGTGGGGCCGACAGGCGGCACGATGGTTGAGCTCGGCGCCTCGCTCGGCGCCCGCATCAGCGCGTCATAGGTGTCGGCGGCGCGCTCCACGGACTCGGCCCAGCGCGCCGTGAACAGTGACCAGACCGCTCGGTCTGCTCGGCTGGCGCCGGAGAGGCCCTTCACACCTCGGGCCTGATGAGCCGGGTCCAGAGAGGCGAAGTTACTCAGCTTCATGCCAACGCTCGACGGTGTGCGCCCAAGGCGGCTCGCGAGCTGGATGATCTCGGGGGTGCCTTTGTGGAGCCGCCCAAAGGGCAAGACCGTGTAGAGGTACATCGCCGCGAGGAGCTCCTCTTCTCGCCATTCCTTCGCCATCTCGTAAGCTCCTGCGCCGAGGTGAATCTCGGGTTTACATTCTGCCAGGCTTGGGCACCCACCCACCGAGGACCGATGAGAATCCCGCTGCTCCCCCTCCTCCTCCTCCTCGCCTGCGCGCCCGCGCCCGCGCCCGTCACGCCCACGGCGCCGGACGCCGTGGAGATGCTCGCGTCGGCGCAGCCGGGGGTGGTGTTGTTGGTGGCGGAGCTGGACGGCGGCGGGCAGCGGTTTGGGGCGGGGCTCTTGGTGCGGCCGCCGGGGCTGGTGCTCACGAACGCCCACGTCGTGCGCGGGGCCACGCGGCTGCGGGCGCTGTTGTTTGACCCGGCGCGGCGCTCGTGGTCGCCGATCGACGGGGGCCTGGATCGCACGCTGTTTGAGGAGGCGGATGAGCTGCTGGACGTCGAGCTCGTGCGCGGCGACATGAACCTGGATCTCGCCGTGGTGCGGGTGCTCGGCGACACGTCGGGGCTGCCGATCTTGCCGCTGCGCGACGAGCCGCCCCGGCCCGGCGAGCGGGTCTACGCCTTGGGCCACCCCCATGAGAGCGCCTGGTCGTTCACCGCGGGGGTCGTCAGCGCCATCCACCAAGGCGCGATTCAGCACGACGCGCCGGTCAACCAAGGCAGCTCCGGCGGGCCGCTCTTGGACGCCTGGGGCCGCGTCGTGGGCATCAACACCGCCAAGCTGTTCGGCGGCGCCGAAGGGCTCGCCTTCGCGCGACCGATTGAGCTTGCAACACCGATGTTGAATGATGCATTGGCCCCGGTGGTCGTGGACCGCAGCGACCCGGCCAAGGCGGTCTTGAGCTGCGAGCGCGCCGTGGAGCTCTCGCCGAGCCTGTCTGAGCCCTGCTTTAGCTGGGACAGCGCTGAGGCCCTGATCTGGGACGCCGCCCGGCGGGGTGTGGCCTTGGCGGAGCTGCCCGAGGGGCCGCGCGAGCGGCTCTTGGCCTGGATGCAGGAGGAGGGCCACGGCCTGTGGATGGCGGAGCTTCAGGACTCGGTGTGGCGGCACCTCGCCGGGGTCGAGACGCCTGGGGAGCGCCGCCGGTTTGAGCCCCCGGCCTCGGTGTGGGTGAATGAGGCCGAACGACAGGCGCACCTCAGCCGCTCGGGCGTGGAGGCCCGGCTGCGCGCCCAGATCGAGGCCTTCATTGTTGAGGGCGAGGCCCGCCGCGCCCAGCTCATCACCGCCACCGGCGTCACCGCCGACTTCACCCAAGACGGCCAGGCGTACCGCGAGGCCCGCCGGATGGGGCAGCGGGTGCAGCGCAGCGTCGTGCTGGGGGAGCTCGCTTGGGTGGCCGTCGAGGGCCGAAACCCCGACGGCAGCCCCTACGCCTACAGCGAGTGCTGGACGGCGAGCCCCACCGGCTGGGTGCAGCCCTTCGTCTGCCCGGATGAGGCCTCACGGCCCGACGACCTGCCGCCCTCGCTCTTGCCCGAGCGGCGACACCTGGTCGAGAAGCTCGCGCTTCGCCTCGCGATGCAGACCCTCGGGCTCAGCCGTCAGGCGGGTTGATCAGGATCCTCAAAGGTTCCTGCGCACGCGGCGGCGGCCCGGGACATAGAGAGATCACAGACTGGAGCTCTCTATGGTTCGCCTCCTCCCCCTCCTCGCCGTCCTCGGCGCCTGCGGCCGCAACACCGCCCCGGAGTCCACCCTCGACGTCGTGCCCTTCGTCGATCCCGAGCGCTACATGGGCCTGTGGTACGAGATCGCCGCCTTCCCCATCCGCTCTCAAGAAGACTGCGTCGGCGCCACGGCCACCTACACCCTGAAAGACAACGGGGATGTTGAGGTGTTCAACCAGTGCTTCCAGGACACCCTTGACGGCAAAGAGAAGTCGATCACCGGCAAGGCCTGGATCGTCGACGCCGAGACGAACGCCAAGCTCAAAGTGCAGTTCTTCTGGCCCTTCGCCGCGGACTATTGGGTGATCGACCTCGATGACGAGGGCTACGAGTACGCCGTCGTGGGCCACCCGAACCGGGAGTATCTCTGGATCCTCAACCGGGAGCCGCAGATGGACGAGGTGCTCTACGAGACCATTCTGGAGAGCATCACCGAGTCTGGCTACGACCTCGCCCCCTTGGTGAAGAGCGTGCAGCCCGAGGGTTAGGCCCCCGGGCGCCGCTGGGCTGAATCAGCCGCCGAAGGTGGCGCGGACGTGGGCCAGCACGTCGGCGACCTCTTGGTCGCTGAGGTCTTGGGCGGGCATCCCGCCGCCGTCGCCGTTGATGATGATGTTGACGATGAAGGCGTCGTCTTTGGAGGGGATCTCCTCGACGAGGTTCGCCGCGTAGCCCGAGGCACCGTCGGCGCCGTGGCAGGCCGCGCAGGTGTTGGCGAAGACCGTCGCGCCCGCGGTGGCGTCGCCGGTGAGGGCGAGGATGGCGTCGACCTCGGAGGCGCCGGAGTCGCCGCCGGAGTCGGTGGCGGTGTCTTTGCCGCTGCAAGCGACGGCGAAGGCCAGGGTGAGAGCAGTGAGAGTGAAGCGCATGGTGTGGTCTCCTGTTGGGGTGAGCAGCGCGGAGAGTTTGGCAGCATCCCCTGGCGAACGCAAGCCTCACGAAGTCCCCTGACGTGGGTTAAACGGCGAGACCCCACGAAGGAGCCGCCAGAATGCGCCTGCCCGTCGCCCTCGCGCTGTCGCTTTTGTTGTCCAACCTCGCCTGCGCGAAGAAGAAAGAGCCCGAGGAGTGGGACATCTCCAGCTCCCCGCGCTGGGCGAAGAGCTGGACGGCGACCCTCATCGAGGGCACCTGGATGTCCGTGGACGTGCACCCCAGCGGTGAGCGCCTCGTCTTTGACCTGCTCGGCGACCTCTATGAGCTGCCCATCGGCGGCGGTGAGGCCAAGCGGCTCACGGATGGGCCCTCTTGGGACAACGACCCGCGCTACAGCCCCGACGGCGAGCGCCTCTTGTTCGTCTCCGACCGCGACGGCAACCAAGAGCTGCACATCCTGGAGCTCAAGACCGGGGTGACCACAAAGCTCACCGAGGGCCGCCCCGAGCGGTTTGTCGAGGGGGAGTGGTCGCCCGACGGCCAGCGGGTGCTCGCCCGCAAACGAATCACCGACACCCGCTCCATCGGCATGTGTGAGCTGTGGCTGCTCGACGCCAAAGGCGGCGCCGACGGCGTGCGCCTCACCACCACCGATGAGCTGCCCTTCCCCAACGACGCCACCTTCTCCAACGACGGCCGCTCGATCTACTTCGCGTCTACCCCCGCCCGTTTTCAGTACAATCAAGACCCGAACAACGGCCTGTGGGAGCTGATTCACCTCGATCTGGAGACCGGCGAGCGCAGGCAGCTCACCGGAGAGTCCGGCGGCGCCTTCCGCCCCGCGGTGAACCCCAAGACGGGCGAGCTGGTGATCCTGCGCCGGGTGGCCGGAAAGACGGTGATGGAGCGGTACGACCCCGCCTCCGGCGCTCGCTCCCGCCTGGGCACCGTAGAGCTTGACCACGACAACCAAGAGGGCTTCACGCTCAACGGCGTCTATCCCCACACGAGCTTCACCCCCGACGGCACAAAGATCGTCTTGTGGAGCAAAGGCCAGCTCGTCGCCGTAGACGCCCAGAGCGGCGCGGCCTCGCCGATCCCGTTCTCGGCCAAGGTGGATCACAAGCTCGCCGCCCCGGTGCGCTTCAAACACCCCGTCGCCAAGGCCGATGAGGTGCGCTCGAAGATGGTTCGCTGGCCGTCTGTGTCGCCCAAGGGCGATCAGATCGTGTTTGAGGCCTTGGGGCGCCTTTGGTTACAGCCCGTGGCGGGCGGCGCCGCTCGGGCGATCACCGATGGCAGCCGCAGGCCCATCGCCCCGCGCTGGAGCGACGACGGCGAGCGCCTGGTCTACGCCACCTGGCACGACAGTGAGCAAGGGGACGTGCGGGTGATGACCGTGGCGACGGGCGCCGAGGAGCGTCTCACCAAGGCCCCGGCGCAGTACCTCGCCCCAGCCTTCTCCCACGACGGGACACAGATCACCTGGATCCGAGGCTCCGGCGCGCCGCTTCGGGGGCACTCCACGGCCTCGGAGCTGTGGTTTCGCTTAGAGCTTCGTGAGGCCGACGGCACCGTGCGGGATCTCGGCACCATCGATGGCTCCGGCGGCGCCAACCGTGGCCAGCCCGTGACCTTTACGCCGGACGATCAACGTCTGTACAAGCTCACCGATGAGCCCACGGGCGCCCCGAACTCCGCGCCCAAGACCACCCTCGTCTCCATCGACCTCTACGGCCGCGACGAGCGGGTGGTCGCCCGCTGGGAGCGCGCGGCTGAGGTGGTCGTCTCCCCCAAAGGGGACGCCGTGGCGTTTGTGGAGGGCCACAAGGTCTACACCGCGCCCTTGCCCCTCACCGGCGGTCAGGCCATTGAGCTGAACCCCAAAGGCGGGGCCTTCCCGGTCGCCGCAAAGTCGGAGAGCGCCGGGGACTGGCTGAGCTGGACGGTGGACTCCCCCCGCTGGGCGATGGGGCCCAAGCTGTTTGGCGGCGCCGCGCCGATCGACCTCGACGCGCGGCTGCCCCGGGCGAAGGGGACCGGCAAGGTGGCCTACGTAAACGCCCGGGTGCTCACCATGGGGGCGGCCGGGGTGATCGAGCGCGGCACGATCGTGGTGGATGGGGAGCGCATCGTGTCCGTGGGGACGTCACCGCCCCCGCCGGGCGTGACCGTAGTAGATCTCGGCGGCAAAACGGTGATGCCCGGGCTCATCGACGTTCACGCGCACCTGCACTACGGCGTCTCCGACGCCCAGCCCCAGCGCTCTTGGGCCCATGAGATCAACCTCGCCTATGGCGTCACCACCGTGTTTGATCCCTCGGCGCACAACGACACGGTCTTCGCCACGTCCGAGCGTATCGACGCGGGCTTAGAGCTGGGCCCGCGGGTATTCTCCACGGGCTACATCCTCTATGGCGCGAAGAGCAAAGATCGCAGCGACATTCAGAACCTCGATGACGCCCGGATGCACCTCGCCCGGATGAAGGCCATGGGCGCCACGGGCGTGAAGTCGTACCAGCAGCCCGCCCGGGCCCAGCGCCAGTGGGTTTTGGCCGCGGCCACCGAGGAGGGCCTCAACGTCTACCCCGAGGGCGGCGGCGATCTGTGGCAAGACCTCACGATGATCGTCGATGGCCACACCGACATCGAGCACAGTCTCCCCAACGCGCCGCTCTACGACGACGTCATCGGGCTCTACGCGGCGAGCGGCGCCAGCTACACCCCCACCCTGCTCGTGGCCTATGGCGGCGTGAGCGGCGAGAACTACTACTTCCAGACGGAAGATCTCCTGAACGATCCCAAGTTCACCCGCTTCACCCCGGCGGAGTGGGTAGACCGCAACCTGCGGCGGCGCACCTTGGTGATCAACGACGAGGACTGGTTTCACCGTGAGGTGTCCAAAGCCGCCGGAGAGCTCGCCGCCGCGGGGGTGAAGGTGAACCTGGGCGGTCACGGCCAGGTGCAAGGCATCGGGCCGCATTGGGAGCTGTGGGCGCTCGCTGAAGGGTTGGGCAACGAGGCCGCCTTACGCGCGGCGACGATCAACGGCGCGTGGACCCTCGGCTTTGAGGACGATCTGGGCTCGGTGGAGGTGGGCAAGCTCGCCGACCTGATCGTGATTGATGGGGATCCGCTGGCCGACATTCGGGCGAGCGTTCGTATCACTGAGGTGATCAAGGGCGGCGTTCGGTACGACGGGGAGACGCTCAAGCGGGTGGAGAGCACAAAGTGAGCCTCGACGACACGCTGGCGGCCCTCGGCGTCAAGGTCAGCCCCAACCAACGCCTAGACCGCCTGGTCTACTGGCGTGTGGGCGGCCCGGCGGAGCGTCTGCTCGACATCAGCACGGTGGCCCAGCTCCAAGGGGTGATGGCCCTTGGGGAGCCGGTGACCGTGCTGGGTCGAGGCTCAAACGCGCTCGTTCACGAGGCCGGCGTGCCTGGGCTCACCCTACGTCTGGGCGGTGAGCTGTGTGAGCTGAACCTGATCAGCGCCGATCGGGCGTGGGTGGGGGCGGGCCTGGGCCTCACCGTGCTCATCAACCGCCTGGACAAGCTCGGTCTCGCCGGGGCCGAGCCCTTTGCGGGGGTGCCGGGCACGGTCGGCGGCGCCGTGGTGATGAACGCGGGGACAACCTTAGGCGAAGCGAAGGACCTGGTAGAGGCCGTGGAGTTTGTGCTGCCCGGCGGCGAGGTTCGCCAGGTGCCCGCTGAGGCCCTGGCCTTCGCGTATCGCCACGCCGAGCTGCCCGAAGGCGCCATCCTCACCCGGGCGCTGCTGCGGTTGATCACAGAGGATGTTGACGCACGAATCGCCCAACGAAAGGCCCTGTTGGAGCGGCGGAAGGCCACCCAGCCTCTGGATCTGCCCTCGTGTGGCTCTACCTTCACCAACCCGCCCGGAGACTTCGCTGGGCGGCTGATCGAGGCCGCTGGGCTCAAAGGCGCGCAGATCGGCGGCGCGCAGGTGAGCCCCAAACACGCGAACTTCTTCGTGAACACCGGGGACGCGACGGCGGCGCAGCTCGCCGCGCTCATCCGCCTCGCCCGCCGGGAGGTGTTGCGGCAATTTGGGGTGCTGTTGACCCCCGAGGTGCGCCTCATCGGCCCTTGGCCCGACGACGCGCTGAGCCCCGACCGGCCCGATTAGTCGAGCGGCAGATCCCGCATCGCCCCGGTGCGCCAGTCCACGGCGCGTAGGCGGTGGTTGTTGGTGTCGGCGACGATTAAAAACTCCCCGGCGATGCACAGGCCGCCGGGCTCACACAGCTCCGCCGGATCACCGCCGCACAGCGTGCGCACGGTCACGGACTCGCCGAGCTCAAGGCGTTTGATCTTGTGGTTGAAGGTGTCGGCCACATAGAGCGCGTCGTCGCCGCCGGTGATCGCCAGGGGGTGCTGCAGGCGCACGGCCTCGCCTTGGCCGTCGATGTCGCCGAAGTCGAACAGACCGGCGCCCACAAGCGTGCTCACCCGGCCCTCAGCGAGATCAAACAGGCGCACGCTGGACGTCTCGGCGTCTGTCCAGAACAAGAAGCGGCCCAGGAGCAGGAGCCCCGAGGGCTGGGCCAAGGCGGCCTCGTTGGGGGCGCCGTCGATGTGCTCCTCGCGGCCCGAGCCCACAAAGGGGCCCAAGGCGCCACGGTCGGGGTGATACACCCAGAGCTGGTGCGCCCCGGCCATGGCGATGAACACCACCCCTTCTGCGGCGGCGACGTCCCACGGAGAGCGCAGATCGGCCTCTAAGGGGCCGCGGCGCCCGCCACCGTCTCCTTTGCCCAGACGGCCCGAGCCCGCCACGCGGCGCATCCCACCGTCCTCAAGGTTCACCACCCGCAGGCTGTGGTTGCCGGTGTCGGCGACGTACAGGAGCGCGCCGTCTCGGGCGAGGCCTTGGGGGCTGTTGAGCTGCGGGGAGACGCCGTCACGATCTCCTGGGCTGCCGTCACCCCACACCCTCAGGATCCGCGCCGCGGGCCAACCGTCGGGGCCTCGGCCAAGCCTCGCCTCGATCACCCGATGGTGGCCCGTGTCAGACACATACAGTCGCGCGTCAGGGCCGAAGGGGTCGGTGTCGCGGAGCTGCTCGGCGGCATCAGGCCACAGGGCCACCTTGCCGGGGTAGAGGAGCGTGGTGTTTGACGGCGGGGCGCTGTGGGTGAGGGGCCGGGGCGCGGCGGGGGACTCCTCCTCGGCCAACACACGACGCACGATCTCGCCGAGCACGTCCCGGCGCACCTCTCCCGAGCCCTGCCAGGCGATCTTGCCCTGGGCGTCGATCACCATCAGCGTGGGCCAGGCCTTCACAGCGTACTCGCTCCACACGGCGTGCTCGGGGTCCAAGAGCACGGGGTGGGTGACGTTGTGGCGGCCCAGGGCCCGGCGCACGTTCTCGGGATCTCGCTCGGCGTCAAACTTCGCGCTGTGAACGCCCACAAACACGACGGGCTGGCCCTCAAACCGCTCCTCTAAGGCCGCGAGCTCGGGCAGCACATGCAGGCAGTTCACGCAGCAGTAGGTCCAGAAGTCGAGCACGATCACCTGGCCACGCAGGGCGGAGAGCTGGAGCGGGGCCTCTGTGTTGAGCCACAAGGTGGGATCGTTCGGGAGCTCCGGGGCGGTGAGGCGGCCCGTGGCCCCAGCGCGGCGGCGGGGCCGGGTCAGCTCGTCCAGGAGCGCGCCCAGGGCCTCGGGAGTGGTGACCGGCAGGCGGCAGGCGCCGTCTTCACACACATAGGCCGTGGCGAGGCCGCCCTGGGGTGCGCGCCCGGCCATAAACGGCGTGAGCGGCGAGGGGCTGTCCCCGGCGGTGAGCACCACAAAGGGCAGATAGCGGCGGCGGACTTCAGCGAGCAGCGCCTCTCGACCCTCGACGGGGCC
>Ga0066604_10001710_pt1 | contig 11732 bp, 5 predicted proteins | sample Higcelwee11metaG_FD_59501 | JGI IMG/M metagenome (GOLD analysis project Ga0066604, IMG submission 59501) | Freshwater pond sediment microbial communities from the University of Edinburgh, under environmental carbon perturbations - High... | ecosystem: Environmental > Aquatic > Freshwater > Pond... | reverse complement strand
GGGCGCTCACCCGAGCTCGGCGTTCATGTCGGTGGGCGGCACCGGCCCGGATGACGTGTGGGTCGCGGGCGCAGACCCAGGCACCGGCGGCTTGGCGCTTCATTGGGATGGGTCACAGTGGACGTCGTTGACCAACTCTTCGCTCTACGACCTGTGGTGGGTTCACGCCTTTGACGCCGACAGCGTGATGTTCGCCGGGGCCGGGGCGACGATCCTCTCCTGGGACGGCGTGACGCTCACCCGGCACAAGACGCCGGGCCTCGCCCGCGACACGGTGTATGGCCTCTGGGGGGCTTCGCCGGATGAGGTCTGGGCGGTGGGCGGCTGGGCGGGGCGCTGGGGCTTCCTCTGGCGTTACGACGGCTCGGAGTGGCAGAACGTGAGCCTGCCCGACGACATGCCCCTCGACGCCAACGGTGAGCTGCCGGCCTTGCTCAAGGTCTGGGGCCGGTCCAAGGATGACGTGTACGTCGTCGGCGGCAACGGCACGATCCTTCATTACGACGGATCAAGCTGGTCGGTCGTGGAGAGCGGCACCACGGCCCGGCTGTTCACCGTCACCGGGAACGCCGAGCAGATCGCCGTGACCGGCGGCGACTCCAGCGGCGTGCTGCTGCTGGGAGACGCCGCCAAGGGCTTCACCGACGCCACCCCGCCCGGCGCCCCGGTGCTGCAGGGCCTCAGCTTTGAGGACGGCGGCGCCCTGTGGGTGACCGGCGCTGACGCGGCGATCTTCCGGCGTGAAGGCGGAGAGTGGACGTACATCCCCAACGACGAGGAGACCCCGCCAGAGTCGCTGCATGGCGCCTGGCACGACGGCGAGTCGTTGTGGGCCGTGGGCGGCGCGGTGCTCACCGGCGCCCTGAACGAGGGCGTGATCTGGCGCACGGACACGCCCACGGAGCTCTACGTCGCGGAGGAGATCGAGACCCCGGCGGCGAGCTGCCCCGAGGGCGCTGAAGATCCCGTTCCTGACGGCTCGATCGCCCATCGGTGGAACGAGCAGATGATCAACAGCATCCGGCGCGACCTCCCCCGGCCCGGCGTTCACGCCAGAAACCTCTTTCACGTCAGCGCGGCGATGTGGGACGCCTGGGCGGCCTATGACGAGGTCGCAGACGGCCTCTTGACCTCCGAGAAGCTCACGAGCGACGACGTCGAGGGCGACCGCGAGATCGCCATCTCTTACGCTGCCTACCGGGTGTTGACGCATCGTTACGCCGCCGCGAACGGCGGGGCGACGTCTACGGCCTGCTACGACGACTTCATGGGGGTCTTGGGCCTAGACCCCACCGACACCCACACCGACGGCGAGGACCCCGTCGCCTTGGGCAACCGCGTCGCCGAGGCGATCATCGACCACTACGCCGACGACGGCGCCAACGAGCACGACAACTACAAAGACACCACGGGCTGGACCTCTCCCAACCCGCCGATCGTCGTGGACGATCCTGGCGTCGGCTCCATCGTGGACCCGAGCGAGTGGACGCTCCTGAACATCGCCCTGGCCGAGACCCAGAACGGCATCGTGCTCGACTCGGGCCTGCAGGGCTACATCTGCCCGACCTGGGGCCTCGTCGAGCCCTTCTCGATCGCTGGGCCGCCGGAGACGATGAGCCCCCCGGCCATCGGCGACGCGGAGATGGCCGATTGGGTGATGGACGTCGTGCGCAAGACGTCTTGGCTTGACGTGGCCGACACCGAGACCATCGACCTCTCTCCGGGCGCCTACGGCAACAACGGCCTCGGCGAGAACGACGGGCTCGGCCACACGGTCAACCCCGTCACCGGCTTGCCGTATGAGTCCAACGTCACGCTGCGCTCTGACTTTGGCCGTGTGCTCGCCGAGTATTGGGCGGACGGCCCCAAGTCCGAGACCCCACCCGGCCACTGGAACGTCATCGCCAACGACGTGAGCGACGCCTTGCCCCAGGATGAGCTGCGCATCGGCGGCGAGGGCGACCCCGTGGACCGCCTGCAGTGGGACGTGAGCCTCTATCTGGCGATCAACGGCGCCGTGCACGACGCGGCGATCACCGCCTGGGGCGTGAAGCGCGACTACACCGCGGCCCGGCCGATTCAGCTCATCCGCTACATGGCGAGCCTGGGGCAGTCCTCCGATCCCACCCTGCCCAGCTACAACGCCGGGGGCCTGCCCCTTGAGGACGGCGTTGTGGAGCTGATCACTGAAGAGAGCTCCGCCCCCGGCGAGCGCCACCATGAGCTGCGCTGGTTTGTGGGTGAGCTCGCGATCTACACCTGGCGGGGTGAGCCCGGCGACCGCGCCAACGACGTCGGCGGCCACGCCTGGGTGCGCGCCGTGGAGTGGATCCCCTACCAACGCCGCACCTTCGTGACGCCGGGCTTTCCGGGCTACATCTCCGGGCACAGCACGTTCAGCCGCGCCGCCGCCGAGGTGTTGACCTCGTTCACCGGCAGCGCGTATTACCCCGGCGGTCTAGGCGAGTTCGTCGCGAACCCCAGCGCGTACCTCGTGTTTGAGGACGGCCCGATCCACGAGGTGCGCTTGCAGTGGGGCACCTACTACGACGCCGCGGACCAGGCCGGTCAGTCCCGCATCTGGGGCGGCATTCACATCTGGCCCGACGACGGCGACGGTCGGCGTCAGGGCTCTGAGGTGGGGATGAGCGCCTATGAGCTGGCCCGGGACTACATGGACGGCACGGCTTACTGAGCCTGAGGATCGAGGCGGGCCTCACGGCGTCGCCACAGCCAGATGAGCCCGTTGGCGACGACGAGGCTCATCATCCCGGGGAGCCCGACGGCCCCGGCGGTGAGGTCGTCGCCGCCGGTGACCACGAGCAGGGGCACCCCGGCGGCGGCGTTGAAGGTGCCGTGGAGGACGGCGGCGTGCCACACGCTGCCGCCGCGCTCTCGGACGAGGGTGTGCAGGGGGCTCAGCAAGACGCAGAACACGGCGAACAGAGGCACGCCGAGGAGCGGGTGCTGGGGGTAGTTGTAGCCCTGGAGGATCACCGGGGCGTGCCAAAAACCCCAGGCCACGCCGGTCAACAACGACACGCTCCAGAAGCCTCGGCCGTGAAGCGCCTTAAACATGAAGCCGCGCCAGCCGACCTCCTCCCCAAAGGCGAACAGCGCGTTCACCGTGAGGCCCGCGCCGACGGCTTGGAGCAGGCTCAGCCAGTAGGGGTGGATGGGGAGCTCATTGAGCGTGGCCGTGGCCTCGGCGAGCTGATCGGGGGTCATCACGCCAGACACGCGGCTGAGGATGCTCGCCGGGTCGGGGTTGAAGCTCACGCCCGGCATCAAGAGCTGAAAGGCCGTGGTGAGCAGGGCCAAGCCCAAGGGCGCGAGGACGGCGACCAGCAGCCAGCGGTTGAGCACCGGGCGCAGGCCCAGGGGCTCAACAAGAGCCTCCCCCTTGGCCCTCTGGGCGGTCCAAGCGCCGACGGTGGGCGTCCACATCATCAGCGCCGCCAGCGCGACGAAGCCGAGGGTGCCGGGGCCTTGGCCGATGAGCCCGGCGCCCCCGCCGAGCAGGGCGGCGAGGGCATAGGAGACGACGAGGTACCGAAGGAGCGCGGGGGGCATGGTGCGTCACCGAGGGGTGATGAGTCGCCCTCTCTTACGGCTCAAAGCGGTATCCAGTCCCATGAACCGTGAGAATGTGCCGGGGATCTGACGGCACGGCCTCGACCTTCTTGCGGAGCTTGAGGATCTGGTTGTCGACGGTGCGGGTGGTCAGAGACGTCGAGCTGTAGCCCCAGACCTCTTGGAGCAAGGTCTCCCGCGGCACATCGGCGCCGCGATGGGAGATCAAGAAGTCGAGCACACGCGCCTCGTGGGTGGTGAGGCGGTGCTCTTCGCCGCGGGTCCAGAGCACCCGGCGGCGCAGATCCACGGTGCAGTCGCCGAAGGTGAAGGTCTCGGCGGTCACCGGGCGGGGCTCGGTGGTGCGGCCACGCAGGCGGGCCTTCACCCGGGCGATGAGCTCCCGCAGCGAGAAGGGCTTGGTGACGTAGTCATCAGCGCCCATCTCTAAGCCGAGCACCCGGTCGATCTCTTCGCCCTTCGCCGTGAGCATGATGATCTGAACGTGGGCGTTCTCGTTCTTGACCGCGCGCAGCACGGCGAGGCCGTCCATGCCGGGCAACATCACGTCGAGGAGCAGGAGATCGGGAGGATCACGGCGCACGGCGGCGAGGCCGTCTTCGCCGTTGTCGTACCGCTCGACCTCGTAACGTTCATGCTCCAACATCTTGGTGACGCCCAAGGCGATGGTGTCGTCGTCCTCGACGAGGATGATGCGGGCCGTAGGCTCCATCAGCGGACTCCTGAGCGCGTGAATGAGCGCTTATGATAACGGCAGGCGCACGATGAATCTCGCCCCACCTGTGGTTGCTTCGCGGCACTCCACCCGACCCCGCTGGGAGAGCACCGCCTGGGCGACGAAGGCGAGCCCGAGCCCGTGCCCACCTTGCTTGCCGCGACCTGGGCCTTCGATGCGCACAAAACGCTCAAAGATGGCCTTTCGTTTGTTGGCGGGCACCCCGATGCCGTTGTCGAAGACCTCGACGATGGCGTAGCGGCCGTCTTGGCGAAGCGCCAGCCACACCTGGGGATCCTTCCGCTCGGCGTTGCGGTACTTGAGCGCGTTGTCGAGCAGGCAGACCAAGGCGTCGCGCACGAGCTTGGCGTCGCCGGAGATCGGCACGGGGCGATCGCCGAGCTGGAGATGCAGTCGCACCCCGGCGTCGTTCATGCGGGGCGCCCACTCTTCAGCGATCTGGTTGAGCAGCTCACGCAGCTCGTAGGGGGCCTTCGCCGCAGGGGTCTGGGCCCGGGCGACGGCGAGGATCTCCTCGATGCGTGAGGTGAGGCGGTCGCTCTCGGTGACGATGCGCCCGGCGTAGCTCTCGATGGTGCGGGGGTCTTGCTCGGGGATGAGCTCCAGGCTCTCGGCCATCACGCGGATGCCCGCCAGAGGTGTCTTGAGCTCGTGGGTGACGCGGGTGACGAACTCGCGCTGGCGGTCGAGGAGCTCTTGCTCTTTGCGGTAGGCGTTCTGCAGCGCGAGGAGCGCCCACACACCCATCAAGCTCATCACGAACACGGAGACGGACTCGGCGAGGGTCTGGCGGGTGTTCTCACTTCGTGCGTCGGTGAGCCGGGACTCGGTATACGCGAGCTTGAGGTGCGCGAGCAGGCCCCCCAGAGGCTGCTGAACCGCGACGCCCTCGACGTCGTCCCCGCCCGCCACCCACACGTCGTTCACGGTGCGCACGATGAGGTGGGTGTCGAGGCTGCCTTGTTCGGCTTGTTCGCCGAGCAGCTCGTCCAACAAGGTGGGCTGGTCGATCTGCACCGCGGCGAAGAGCTGATCGTTGGGCAGCCAGGTCCAGACGAGCAGGTAGGACCGCGGCGCGTACTGGTCAAAGACGGCGTGGAGGCCCGTCTCGGGGCTCGCGTTTCGTAAGAGCCCACGCTCAAACTCACCCCAGCCCGCGAGGCGGCGGTCGGCCAAGGCCGCGAGGGGCTCCAGCGCGCGGGCCTCGGCGGCGGCGCCTAAGTCGCGTAGATCGGGGATCACCGAGTTCTTGAGCTTGCCCAAGGAGCGATCCAGGCCTGGGCCGCGTAGGGCGCCGATCTCTTCACCCAAGGTCGTGAGGCGGCGGGCGGCGCCGTCGCGGTCGCCGGAGTCTCGGGCGGCGGAGGCCGCGAGCTGCTGCAGGCTGAGCACGCCGGTGAGCGGCAGGCCGCCGCGTAAGGACTCGTCGATGCGGGAGGGCAGCGGCGCGGCGTCGGCGGCGAGGAGCGCGTCTTGGGGCAGGCCCGCGTCGAGGAGGCTCTGCACGAGCTGCACCCGAGCGAAGAGCCGCAGGGCGGGCTCGGCTCCGTGATCGGCGCACAGGGTGTAGGCCACCCGCGCCTCGGCCTCGTCGCCGAGCTCACGCGCGCTCGTCGCTTGGCGAATGCACGACTCGGAGTTGAGCGCGGGCAGGTTGTAGTCGGGGGGCTCGGTGGGGTAGACCACTTTTCGTACACCCCGCTCATCACGCCAGAGGTAGAGCGCCTGCAGCCAAGGGGTGCGCTCGCTGCGGGTGCGCTCAAGCTCCGCGAGGCTCGGCTCAACCAGGGGTGGGTCGAGGTTGTCCATGAACGCGATCACCGCGTCGCTGACACGCTCCTCCCACCGATCCGCGAGGCGGCCCAGATCACGCTCTGCTTCAGCGATGGCTCGGCGCTCACGGTCTTGGTAACGAGACGTCGTGTTGACCAGTCCAAACAACGAGAAGAACAGCACCACCAGCGCCATTCCGACGGTGGCGGGGAGGTGCCGTGAGCGGGAGCCGTCTTGCATGGTGCCTTGGCGCGGTGCCTTGGGGCGGACACGCCCGGCGGATTAGCTCGGGGCTGGGGCGGCGGCCACGGCCTCTGAGGGGGGCTCACTCGCCGAGCGCACGGCGTTTCGCCCCGACTGCTTGGCCTGGTACATGGCCCGATCGGCGCGGTCGAGCCAGAAGACGATCTCCTCCTCAGGCAGCTTCTGGGCTACCCCTAAGCTCGCGGTGACCTTGAGGCCTACGGCGGTGCGCGACCAGTCGTGGGTGCCGATGGTCTTGCGGAGGCGCTCGGCGACGTCGGCGGCGCCCTTCTCGTCGGTGCCGGGCAAAAAGACGAGGATCTCTTCGCCGCCGTAACGAGCGCAGGTGTCGCTGTCGCGGACGTCGAGCAGCACAAGCCGGGCGAGGGCCTGCAACACCTGATCACCGACGCGGTGGCCGAAGGTGTCGTTGATCGACTTAAACCGATCGACGTCGAGGAAGATGACCGAGAACGGCTGCCCGGCGTCTTCGCAGCGGGCGAGCAGGGCCGGCAGCCGCTCGTCGAGCCAGGCGCGGGTCTGGAGGCCGGTGAGGGGGTCGGTGCCCGCGGCGCGCATCCGCTCCAGCACTCGGCTGAGGTGGTGCAGCTCATCCAGGCCGAGCAGGTCGAGGCGCAAGGAGACGGCGCCGATCTCCAGGTGGTCCCCTGGGCGAAGCAGGGCGCGCTGCACCGTGGCGCCGTTCACGGCGGTGCCGTTGGTGCTGCCGAGGTCGTACACCGAGATCTCGCCGCCATCATCACAGCGTAACGACGCGTGGTTACGAGAGACCGAGGCGTCGCCCAACACCAACCCGGCGGACTCATCGCGGCCGATGACCATCTCTTGGCCGCCGGAGAGCGTCACGAACTGGAGCAGGTCGGGCCCAGCGACCACACGCACCGTCGGGATGAGCACGCCTCGACCCCGGCGACCGCGCGGGAGAGTGAGCTTCATCGTGACGTCAGCGGGCTCCTCCATGTGTGTGCGCCCAGCGCCTACGCTGAACAGAGAGTCGGACTTGGGGTCTGAGTTCTCGCTGTTGGACATCCGCGAAGGCTCCAGAGGCTGCTCTCACCCTACCGCATCACTGGGCCGGGGCCAACACCCTTGAGATCACAAGGCGCTGGGGGCCAGAAAATAACGCGCTGTTCGCCTGCTTCAACGCCAAGCTCCGCGCGATGGACGCACGCGGAGGGGCGAAGGCACGAGATTTTAGCGCGGTGTGGACTCGGCGCGGCGGACGATCGTGAACTCCACCCGGCGGTTGGTCGCGCGGGACTCGACGTCTTCACCGCTCACCAAGGGGCGGGCCTCGCCGTAGCCCTTCGCGACGAGGCGGCCCGGCGCCACGCCAGCGCGGGTGAGGTGGCTGCGCACCGCTTCAGCCCGGGCTTGGCTGAGCTTCTCATTGTAGACATCGGGGCCCTGGTCGTCGGTGTGGCCCTGGACCTCGATCAAGGTCAGCTCGGGGTGCTGGATGAGCACCTGGGCGACGGCGTCGAGCACGGCGTAGCTCTGGGGCAAGATGACCGCCGAGTCAAACTCGAAGAACACCTTGTCCATCATCACCACGCGGTCACCTTCGACCCGGGCGAGGGTGTGGGTGAGGGTGACGTCCACCGACGCGATGCCGGCCTCGGTGACCTCCACGGCCTTCTCGACGGTGCGGAAACCCTCAGCGCTGATCACCAAGGAGTGCGCGCCAGGGCGCACCTTCATCTCGGCGAGGCCGTCGGGCTGGGCCTGACCCGTGGGGCCGCCCTCGCTGAGCACCCGCACCGTGGCCATCACCGGGCGACCGGCCTCGTCGCGCACGAGCACCCGCACCGTGCCGGGCACGGGGATCTTCTTGAGGCGCAGGTTTTGTTCGTGCTGGGGCGCCTTGGGCACGTCCATGACGACGCTTAAGGACTCGTAGCCTGGCGCCGAGGCGGTGACCTGGTAGCGGCCGGGGACGAGGCTACGCACGAGCTCGCCGTCGCGTAGGGTGAAGCTGTCGGCCTCGGGACCAGCGCTGAGATCGACGACGGAGGGGCTGATCTGGTGGCCGGACTCGTCGAGCACACGCACCCGGGTGGGGGTGACGTTCTCATCCGGGCAGCCATCGGCGTCGTCTTGGTTGTTGTAGTCCTCGAGCTGGTCGGGGCAGAGGTCGCGGTCGTTGGGCACGCCGTCGCCGTCGTCGTCGGGGCCTACGGGAGCGGCCTCCGCGACGGACGCGAGGGGAGGGCTCCATCCGAGCCCGGCCACCGCGCGCACGTCGGGGGCGCCGATCCCGCGGGTCACGCCCGCGCCGAGACCCACCTGAACCCGAAGCTCACCCACCGCCCGCACCCGGGCGCTCACGAGCACCTCCGCCGGGGACGCGCCGATGGTGCCGCCGCCGATAAACCGCTCGCCGGAGAGCTCCACGGCGCCGTCCGCGCGGTCGGTCAACAAGAAGCTCGCCCCAGCGGCCCAGTCCAGGCGGGGGCCGAGCACGAGGCCGTCGGGGAGGAGCTGCCCTGAGCCGCTGCGCGCGCCGAGGTTCGCCGCGAGCAGCAACGGGCCCCGGGCGTAGGTGGCGATGAACCCGCCGCCACCGAGCGCCTTCGCCTCGCCCAGCCAGGCCGTCTCTGCGCCTGTGGGCAAATCCAGGCTGCCTTGCACACCCAAGCCCACCCCGTCGCCTTGCCGGGGGATGAGCTCAAACGCCGCCATCACCCGGGCGTCGCCGACGAGGCGAAAGCCGTCTACGGCGTAGCCCGTGGAGTACAGGTGCATCGGCAGGTTGACGCCTAACCGTAGGTTCGTGAGGTTCACGAAGCCCGTGAGGTCCGTCGTCACCACGTCCGCGAGCAGGCCGAGCTCCTCGCGGGTGGGGTCGTCGTAGCGAAACACGAACGGGTCGTTCGCGTAGTTCGTGAAGATCGCCCCGCCGAAGCGGCCCTCTTCACCCACGGCGCTGTCGGCGGTGACGATGAGCCGCTGGGCGTCGAGGGTGGGGTGAAAACGCTGGGCGTTGATGGCCTGGCCGGCGTCCCCTTCGCCGACGTTGTCTTGGGCCAAGGCCAGAGACGGCGCGGTGAGCGCGGCGCCCACCGTGGCCGTGAGCCCGACGAGCTGGGCCTTGCGGCGGCGGCGACCGAGGAGCGCCAAGGCCGCCAGCGCGGGCCACAGCGCCGGGCCCGCGGCGATGGCGCTGCAGGCGCCGCCGGTGAACACGCCGCCGTCAAAGGTGCCGGGCACGTCTACGGCGGTGTCGTCGGGCTCGGAGGTGTCGCAGAGGTTGTCGTCTACGGGGTCGAGGATGTTGGGGATGCCGTCGCAGTCCTCGTCCTCATCGCAGGGGCCCTCCTCGCCGTCGGGGATGCCGTCACCGTCGGTGTCGGGGTTCGTGGGGTCGGAGCCGCACTCGTCCTCTTCGGTGTTGGTGAGGCCGTCGCCGTCGAGGTCGCCGTCGGGGCCGTCCTCGTCGTCGGGGTCTTGGTAGTCGGGGATGCCGTCGCCGTCGCTGTCCTCATCCGGGTCGCCGTCGGGGGTGCCGTCGTTGTCGGAGTCGGTGTCGATGTAGTCGGGGAAGCCGTCGCCGTCGCTGTCTTCATCGCCTTCGATCTCGTCGGGCACGCCGTCATCGTCGCTGTCTTCGTCGCAGAAGTTGACGTAGCCGTCGCCGTCGAAGTCGCGCAGGCCGCGCCGCGACCACTCCTCCTCGTCCAAGATGCCGTCGCCGTCGCTGTCGCCGCCGTCGGGGGCGTCGTCGAACACGCCGAGGTCGAGGTCACACTTCACCTCGATGGCGTCGGGGATGCCCTCTGCGTCGGTGTCGAGGTCGTCCTCAGTGATCAGCGGGTCGATCTCCCAGTAGTCCACCGAGCCGCTGGTGTCCCAGTCCTCATCGCCGTCGGTGAAGCCGCCGTCGTCGGTGTCGAGGTCCAGCGGGTTCGTGGTGAAGGTGGCGTTGGAGTCGGTGCGGTAGCAGGCCCCGGCGGTGTCGGTGTCGGGATCGGGGCTGATGACGCCGAGCTCTAAGCCGTCGGGCAACAAGTCGCCGTCGGTGTCGCAGGCGAGCGGGTCGAGGCCCAGGTTGAGCTCGTCGCCGTCCCGCACGCCGTCGTCGTCGGTGTCGGCGTCGTTGGGGTCGAGGCCCATGCCCAGCTCAAAGGCGCCGGTGAGGCCGTCGCCGTCGGCGTCAAGGGCGATCTCGTCGCTCCAGCCGGGCTCCATAAGCGAGAGGTCCAGGGCCCCGGCCATGTCCGCGTTGTTGGAGGAGGTCTCGCGGCCCTCGCCGGTGAGCAGGGCCAAGGCGAAGATCGTCTCTTCGTGGATGTCGAGGTTCGCCGCGAGGGTGTCGCGGTCGATGACCACGTCGATCATCCAGTCCCGGGCGCCGCCGAGGATCGAGCCGGCTTCAGCCGTGCGCACCAGGTCTTCGCCGGAGGGGTCGGTGGAGTAGATGAACACCGCCGAGAGCCGGGCGTCGGGGCCCTCACGGCCGCTGTTGTTGCGGTAGAGGATGATCGAGTTCGCGCCGAGCACCGAGCCCGAGAAGGAGATCGCGCGGTCGAGGGTGCTCGTGGAGCCGTCGCCGTCGTCGCTGCGCAGATCAAAGCCGAAGGTCCAGGTTCCTTCGTTGAGCGCGGCGCCTTCAGCGGCCTGCCACGGCGCGTCGGCCACCCGCATACGCAGGTAGAGCGCGTCCTCGTCGGCGTACCAGTAGCCGACCGGCGCGCTGGCGTCGCCGACGAGGTCGACGTGGGCGCCGGCCTCGGCGTCGCCGAACACGTCGCCCATGGCCGCGCCGCCTTGGGTGATCGGCACCCAGTCTGCGCTCGACGGCCAAGCCCAGGCGGCGCCCGACGCCAAAAGAAGCGTGAGGCAGGACATCATGTACACCTCGGCGGTTGCGTCATGCAGATCATCGATGCTTCCTGGCGCCAGTCAGGCGGGCAGGGGAGTGTGTGGAGACCAGGGGGTGCGTCTAGGGGTCGGGCCGCGCGTGCGAGACGGCGGGACGAACGCTATGAGAAGTGTATGCCCTCTGAGCCGCGTCCCGCATCCACCGTTCTTCTTCTGCGTGATGGCCCAGCCGGTCCGCAGGTCTTCATGGTGAAACGATCGGCGCGGATGGCGTTTATGCCGGACGCCCATGTTTTTCCAGGGGGGCGTGTGGATGTGTCGGACAGCGTCTTGCCGCTGTTCGGTGGCGCATCGGACCGATCGCGCATCGGGGGCGACGGCGCGGGCGCTCTGCAGGCCGCGGCGATCCGCGAGACCTTTGAGGAGGCCGGCGTGCTGCTCGCTCGCGGCGGCGCGCCGAGCGTCGAGGATCGTCAGGCGCTCTTGCGCGGAGCGCTCGGCTTCGAGGCCTTGGTGGCGCGCCTGGGCCTTCACCTCGACGCTG